>Ga0315282_10011075_pt1 | contig 14036 bp, 13 predicted proteins | sample YL17G07_20_MG_FD_203693 | JGI IMG/M metagenome (GOLD analysis project Ga0315282, IMG submission 203693) | Sediment microbial communities from Yellowstone Lake, YNP, Wyoming, USA - YL17G07_20 | ecosystem: Environmental > Aquatic > Freshwater > Lake > Sediment | place: USA: Wyoming | collected... | reverse complement strand
AGTCGGGAGCGTTCAAACTCACTATGACCCGCACATCGTCAAATCCCTAATGGAACATAACTCTTTCTGACATGCGGGGCGAGGACCCACTCTCTACCTCGACCCAGGTTGTCTCAGTTCTTCAATCAGTCCCATTGGTTTTCCGCAAACGCGAATCAACAAAGATAGTACGTTGATTTGGACCTTAAGATCGGAGACCTGTCCGAGCTCTTTTCATAGAATGTCAAGAGATTGACAAGCTGCACTGAAACCGCGACGCACGGACAACTGAGTTCTAGTTCGGAGGAAATTGGTGAGAAACAAACTTATCTAGTGACTGTCTTCTAAGCGAACCCTGAGGCTGCGGAACTCTAGCGGGGTGGGGTAGCCAGGTTTTCCCTCCGCTTTCCGTGAAGATTTAGCAAGAAAACAGCGCATTATGAGGCGTGTGGGTTAGGTTGCAATAATCCACGCATTGTTCGATCTTGCCTCTCTCCAAAGGATTCGTTGCGTAAAGTATGTAACTTGAACGATCTGATCATTGGGCGAGCCATGTGAGCCATGTCCAACGAACAGAAACTCATGGTTTTCATCGACGGGCAGAACCTGCTATACGGGTGTGTCGAATTCGCCAGAGAGAAGAAGCCTGGTCACGAGTTTAGGTATCGAGAAGAAGACCTATTGAAATTGCTTCTCGGATTGAAAACCAATCGAAAGCTGATCCAAACTAGATTCTATACGAGCTTCTCGAAACAGAATCGACAACGCTACGAGAAACAGCGTAAGAAATTGGATTTTCTAGAATTCCAATTGAAATGGATAGTGGACAGGAAAGAGGCTTTCACATATCCATACTACTGCCCTAAATGTCGCCACGCTTCAAAGGAGATTCAGCTTGAATGCCCCTCCTGCGGTTTGAAACTGGTGACGACTGAGAACAAAGGAGTCGATGTTTCCTTGGCCACTGACCTTCTTCTGTATGGTCTAGTTGGCCCAAACCAAGGGGGATATGATGTTGCGGTTTTGGTCAGTGGCGACAGAGACTTTGCACCGGTGATTAAGAAACTGAATGAACGACGCCCTGAAGCGATAGTGGAAGTGGCCCAGTTCTCGAAGAGCATCTCAAATGAACTCCGAAACACTGCTAGGGCCGTTTATCCTCTAGAGGACCATGCTGACAAGTTCGGGTCATGGTTTGCAAGACCCCACCCATCTACGAGTCACAAAACATAGCAGATAGGCGGTCGGTGTTTCCACCGTATTGGCTTTCTAGAAGCCCCCGCCTACCGGTCTTTAGCAAGTCAGAATCATATTATGATAATAATAGGCTTTTTGCAACCCAAGAATCAGCTGAATCCAGGGCCAATCTATCTTCCGCATGGACCTTCATCGTATGGAGCCTTCTGGACCTTGTATTCCCGCCTTTCAATCGGGCGAGAAGGGTAAGTCAACCATTTGGTTCTGTTAGCCAGGTTTTACCGGCGCTTTTCGTGAGAGTTTAGTTTTCTGCTGGTTGCGGGTGGGCACGTTCTGCCGCAGATCCTGCATACATCTGGGTGGGGAGAGTGACGTGAAGCGGCAAGTTGAGGTTGCGAGGTTGGCAGCTGTTCGGACTTCCCGAATATAGTCTATTGTCAGAATGAGGTCTATATCCGGTGTAGACACGACAACTTCATCGTACTTGGGACTCCAGTATAACGCGGCTTGGATCTTGTCAACTTCCCTAATCTGCTTGTGAGACTTCACCTCGTATATTCGCATTTTGCCTTCTGGACTTAGGAACACCAAGTCAATTCTCTTTCCGTCCTCGGGCAAGTCAATGTCAAACAACGTGTAGCTCAACCTTAGATGGCGTTTGATTGTCCAGGACTGAGCAAATGCATGTCTACCCCGAAGGAGCTCTCCTTCCTTTCCCTCAGGGAACGGTCTGGGTTCGTAGGCACTGCAAAGGATCTTCGGTGCAAGTTTCGACGGAGGCAGTCTTGGTCGATGGCACGGCTGAACAGTCGTCATATAGAAAAAATGCGGAGTATCGCATGCGATTACGTGTTCACACCGTGAACCCCATCCTAGCGACCCCGCCGGCGACTTAGACCGTATTTTTCTTGTATGGAAACAATAGAAGGGCTCCTAAGAGAGCTATATGAACTCAATCGGAATATCCAGTACTCCAAAGACCTCCCGATCCGCAACTCAATGGTGAATAAGAAACTCAGAATCCTGACAAGACTCGCGGAGAGAAATCTTCGAAATACTCACGATTTGCGAGCCTACTTAGACGAACATCCCTTAGCGACGAGGAACCCTGCGCCACGGCTGATTAATCATCATAAACAGAATGAGTGAAGTGGCAACTGTATTGGTTCTATACACCATTCAAAGACCCGATCAAATGATGTCGCTGGTGACACACCATCAGGAGACCACCAATAGCTGGTGTCCGGAAATCGGACAAAATTTTACCGTTCAAACGCAACCAAACGGTCAACATTTGACCGATCGGGAAAGACCCTTTGAAGTATCCGCGGATTTCCGTGAACCGTGTCTTTCTTGTGACTTCGAATATTCCTCAATGGTCTGCTGAAACAAGAATGGAAGGTGGCCGTAGAACTTTGCTAGCTCTCGAACGCGCACGCCTCGGAATTTTCTACTGGATGTCTAAATGGTGATATGGATTGCGCTTGTCGAGTCGTTCGTAATGAACTCGTATGTCGCCAAAAAACGGGCCTGCTTCAATAGCAAAGTGTTGAAGAGTGCCTATTGTTGTTACTTTTCTTTTTCTCCATTCTTCCAGAGTAGTCTCATAGAGGACCTCGTAGTTGTCTTCGACGGCGCTTTGAAGTTCACTGAACTCATCGGTTGAGAGGCTCAGAACAGTTGTTGACGGATTCGCTCCGTGCCTTTCAAGAATCGCATACAGACGCACGTATGCCTTGGCCCTCTGCTTCATGGTTAGGCGCTGTTCTCTCCTTCGTTCCTTGAGTTCGGTGATGGAGAATTGAATGAGTTGACCGACAACGCTGACAATCACACCGATGAGGATACCCTCAATCAGACCTTGCGGCAGTTCACTTGACAAATGACAGCATGTCTTTCTTCTAATCAGGTAGTGCCATATTCATCTCACAGCATAGACTATTTTGACTTTCAGTCGGCTGGCAGGGGTACTTCGCGTCCGTGGAGTTGGTGAAAGTAACCTTTCGTGTGACAGGTGCTACAGACCCATCCTAGTGCACTTTTCGTCCCGAGATCATGGGGCTCCGATGCTTATGTGGTAAGATAGCAAGGCGATCATGCCGCCCATACAGAAGATAACAAGCGACCGCCTAACCTGAGGTACGTACAAGAAATGGCATACGGAATGGGAAGTGTTTTCTGGCGATACTGCTGTACGCAAAGTGACCGCTTTGCGGGTCTCCACGAAAGCCCTCTTCTCCGTGTTACTGGTTTTGTCAGCAATTCACTTTTGCTTACACAGACAGTGAGCAGCCAGAGTCAATATACCATTCCCGTCTTTTCACGAGTTAGCTCCCAGCCTGTGCTGACGGCTAGCGCGGATTGGGAGGGCGGTGTCATGTACGCCGTCTCTGTCATTTACGATGAAGGCACATTCAAGGCGTGGTACACAGCCGGGTCAGTTTTGACGAGTGGGGGTATACTGGTGGCCAAGATCGGATATGCCACTTCGAGCGACGGTATCGTCTGGATGAAGCATGCGGGGAATCCTGTCCTCACGCCGACGCCGGGCTCGTTTGACTCTGTCAGTATAGGCTGGGCTTCAGTAGTCAAGGTCGGAGGGAAATACGACATGTATTACAGGGGGTACAATGGAGGGGAGAATTACATTGGGTTGGCAACTTCAACTGATGGGATAGTGTGGTCAAAGTATTCTGGAAATCCGGTTGTATTTACTTCCCAAGCAACGACTCCGAGCGTGATTTTCCGTGATGGCCAATGGAAGATGTGGTTTTCAATTATAAATTCTGCGAACGTCGTTCGAATTACCTACGCGACAAGCAGTGATGGTATGTCATGGAGCATGGAGGCCGATCCCGTCGCCCTACAGGCTCCAGCAAGACTACCCTCCCTGAGCACGCCGTCAGTCCTTTTTGCTGGCGGATTGAACAACATGTGGTTCAGAGCCTGCACTCAGGACAACAACGTTTGCCAACTGTACTATGCGACGTCTTCGGACGGGAAAACTTGGACCAGATACGACGAGAATCGAATATCGGGAGAGACTCGAACGGTCCCCTATCCTTCGGTGGTCACAGTGGGTGCAACTTCCTACCTATGGTACTACGCTGTAAGTAGTGCGTCTGCACCGGGTCAAAATGGAATCTACTTGGCAACAACTGTGACTCCGATTCCTGAGTTTGTAACATATTGGACCGTCCTCTTGCCAGGCGTCGTGCTGTCAGCAGCTTTGATTTGTGCATACGTACGGAGACCGTCACCTCACCTTGATTTGTTTTCTTCAGCAACCCGATTCTCATGATGTTACCTGCGCCTTTCGCGTCTCCAAACATTTCCCGCATAGGTCACGGTGCTCGCCCTCCTTCTCGACATAGTGGTCAGAAACATCCTCGCTTTCGGCTCCGCAATCCGCACATTTCAACTTCAGGTCTTTCAGAGTCCACGGAAAAAAATCCCAAACGCGATCGGTTCCTGATCTCGCGAGAGAAACAAACTTATCTAGTGACTGTCTTCTAAGCGAACCCTGAGGCTGCGGAACTCTAGCGGGGTGGGGTAGCCAGGTTTAACCCGCAGAGCCTTCGGTGCGGATGGCTCATATCCTGGCGAGAAACCCTGAGATTGAGCTGAAAGCTCCTCAAACGGTGGTTCGAAAGACGCGTCTAAGCGTCCGAGTATCCACCCCCCGCTACCAATTTATCACGTTCTATGCGCCGAGCCAGTCCGGTAGACTATAGAATATTGCTTCTGCAACTCTTCGCTCGCGTTCATCAAGTGAGCAATAGCAACTATTACAGAAAGGGCACTTGTCGAAGCCGCAATTCGCACAAGCTTGTTCCAAGTCATGCTCGAAACGTTTTCCGCACTTAAAACACTGGAAAACTAGAGCTCTGCGTGAGTTCGTCATAAGATCAAGTCTCATCTCTATTGCGACTCATTCTACCTTTTGTGCTTACTCGTTAACTTGGCTGTGCTGTCCCACCGTCAAGAATATCCAAGATTCAATATGACTGAAAGTGGGGTCACTTCACGACAAATGTGGGGTCACTTTTCACCGTTGGTGGGGCGGGAGGGATTATCATGATCTTGCGGGAGATCATTTTGAACCCTCGATCACCGGTGTTCCCGCCATGTGATTTCGCGGTCCCGAGACCGGTTTCAAGGCGAATGTTCGCTATCTTAGACCAAGTTGTCCCCACGAAGGGTTAACTCGCGGTCTGGACCACCGCCCCTAGCCGCTAAGTTCAGAGTATGACCTAAAATCCTTCCGAAAACGCTGAGAACTCGCTTTTGCTAGAGTCGAATCCTAGGTTTCACTGTCGCCGCATTAGTAGGTGAACTCTTGCGCTTCCGTTCTAGGTACGAGAGGTATTCGAAGGCGATAAGCGCGGAGTTGCTCACATCTTCGTCCTTATCATGGATACCCTTCTCTAACTCAGGCAGGACTGCGTCGTCCCCGATCGAACTCAAAGCTACGGCAGATTCATGTCGAACAATGGGACTCTCGTCGTCGAGCATAGCTTCAACGAGTGCCGGAACAGCAGTTCGGTAACCTAGCTGGCCTAGTGTGAAAGCAGCTTCATGGCGGGTCAGTGGACTGGGATCGTCTTTCAGGACTCTGCATAGAGCTGGGACGATAGTCTCGTCTCCGATGTGCTCTAACATGCAAACTGCATGCACCCTTAGAAGCAGTGGAAGGCCTTTCGACGATCCCAACAGGGAGATGAAGTGCGACAGATCTTTTCTTTCGAACGCTTCCTCTAATTTTGCAAGAGTCGCGTAGTCACTTTCACGCATTCGTATATCGCCCATGCTTCACACCTTCAAGCCGGCGTTTCGTCACTGAATGACCTCAAATAAACGTTCTTGGTTGCGAAAGATCACAATGCCATTGTACGATTTTGATGACTAGTCGAGTAACTACAGTTTTTTAAACATGAATGCATGCCTATGGTGTTTGTAATTCATCTTCTAGGCGATAATCTGTTGCTGCGATCATCGGAGAGAGTCGGAGCCAGCATCTTTGACGCCGCATCAGCTCCGGTTAGACTACAAATTTTGCGACTTCTTTCGACAAAGGGACCACTCCAGTACACAGAGATAATGTTCCAACTAAAACTCGACCCTGTTCGAGACGCGGGCAAGTTCGTCTATCACCTCCGAAGCCTGATCGATGCCAGTCTCGTTTCTCTTGACAAGAAATCGAAGAAGTACGAGGTCACGGAACTGGGCCGAATGATAGTTTCGTTCGCGCGCGATATGGACGAGTATGTGAATGTAAAGCGCGGAAAGCTCTACGTTAGGACCTCAAGGTTGGCAATTGAGGAGTTTCATCGCAACAAGATCGCGAAATCATTGGTCGTTGAAGCAGGTGTTCCGCAAGAGACCGCAGACGAAATAGCTGCCGAAGCTGAAGACAGGCTAGTTCGTCTCAAGACAATCTATCTTACTGCTCCGCTGATACGTGAATTCGTGAACGCCATACTCATCGAGAAAAAACTGGAGGAGTACCGTCACAAACTGACGCGTCTGGGGATGCCCGTTTACGATGTTGCACAGCTGATTAAGAGTGCAGGCGAAAAGCAACTGAGCGCGGATTACGTGCATCGCTCTTCCGCGAAATCCGTCCTGTCAGAGTATGTTCTTCTCAATTGCCTGCCCCATAAGCTCGCAGACGCCCATCTCTCGGGCTCAATCCACATCGCAAACCTCGAGAACTGGATACTCAAACCTAACGAGATTGTTCACGATATTCGCTATTTCCTGAAACAGAGCCTGCCAGGGATGTTGCCGCCTGAGAGGTTTGAAGGTGCGCTGACGCTCTTGCGCCACACTCTGGAGATCGGGGCGAGTGAAATTTCTGGGGAACAAACCTTGGAATTCTTCAACACATTTCTCTCGCCATACGTCCGCGGAAGAAGTGTAGAAGACGCAACGAACTCCATGTTCTATTTCTTGACTTCAATGCGTCGCGACGCTGTTTCGAGTGACCTCCAAGCAGGGTTCTCCATTGTAATCGACCTGGAGTCTCCCGAATTCCTGTCGAATGAAGACGCTGTCGGCCCGAACGGAAAGAGTGATGGGCATTATGGAGATTTTCGAAATGAGGCTCTGAAGTTAGCGGAGGCTACGTTGGAGGCTTTTCGAATTATGTCTGAGTCGAGGCCACCTCTGCTGCCTCACTTGATAGTGAGAGTTGGCCGCAGAGCCCTCAGCGATGATAGAGCAAAGAGAATTCTGGAGAAAGCGCATGAGCTGTCTGCAGCAAGAAGTGTCCCCTATTTTGCCCTAGACGTAGGCCAAGAAGAAAGCTGCTACTCAGCTACAGGACTCCGCTTGGCGAATGACTGGAGTGGCAAATGGGACGCTGATTGTATCAGAACAGGCAGTATGGACACCATTTTTCTGAATCTTCCGAGGCTTGCCTACGAAGCCAAGAAGAATGATGACAAATTCATGGCGCTTCTCAAGGAATGTGCATCGCTTGCAGGAGACGGATTCAAGGCCAAGAGAAAATTCGTCGGCGATAGGCTCAAACAGCCTCTTCTCCCTCTCCTTGCCGGGGAAAGTGGTTCTGTACCATACTTTTACGAGAAGAATGCATCCTACAATCTCTCCTTCGTCGGATTGAGCGAAGCAGTTGAAGCTCACACAGGACTCAAAATGGAACGCGACAAAACTGCTCTCGAGTTCGGTCTCAAAGTGTTGCAGGAACTGGCGAAGTTTGCGAAGACAATGTCAGAAGAGGAAGAGATGCGGGTTCGTGTATCGCAGAGACCAGGCGATGAGGCTGTGGGCAGACTCGCCGAGCTGGATATGGAACAGTACGGGAGAGCCGTGATAGTAGCGGATGGATCAAGGGGATCATTCCACTACACCGACATACCTACAATTCCCTTGACCGCAAAAATGCCCATTGAGGATAGGATCTCATTAGAATCCAAGTTTCAATTGGCGACACCTGGCGGACACTTGAACGTCATATGCACAATACCAGAGTCAACTCAAGGAGCAGCTATTCTGAAGTTAACTGAATTAGCTCTTGGGTCCGACTGCAAGTTTCTGACTTACACTTCAAATTACTCAGCGTGCACCATGTGCAACAACACAGAATCTGGAATCGTACCGAAGTGCAGTAAATGTGGCTCAGATAGACTGACCTACATCGGCAGATCATCCTACGGACTGCTGCCCTTCAACCTATGGCCTGAGGCCAAGAAGAAGACCGTAGAGAAGCGAGTCGCCTACTCGGTACCTTAAGCCAAGAACCAAATGCGAAATCTGACCGTGAGAGCTAGCTGATGTATTTGTGGCTGTTCCTCTCGATGTCAGGTATCACTTCAACGTCGGGCGTGTCGGTTGGTAGTTCGTTCAGGACTATGTCCGGAAAGATCGCACCCGGTCCTTTCGAAGCGATTTGAGTAGCAGGGTGATCTGGACCGAAGGTCTCGAACGAAATATCGAATACCAACTTTCTGACATCGCGCTCCTCGATGTAACCGAGAGCATGCAAGTATTCGTGGAGCAGAATCGAGTAAACGTACGAGTTGATTTCCCTTAGAGATCGAGCCCCGTGAGTGATTACGTCAAGGGTGTTTCGATTCATCACGATTCCGTTTGTCCCGACGGTGTGAAATGCACCTATGTGTTTTGGCAATCTCGCCAGGTAGAGCATCAGCCCTGCCCGCCTTTGTCCAAGCGAGCGCTCAGCGGACTTCTTCACGAGCTGAAATACATCACCAAAGTCCTCGCACACGTCGAGACGTTCAGTTAGTGTAGTCATTTCTGGCACTCCCCTTAGTCGTCTTTCTCTCCTTCTCGGAGGAGATGTCTAACCTTTTCAACGAAAGCAATGTACTCGCAGAGAATCGTCTTCCCCATTGGAGTAAGATCGTAGAGATCGTCTGAGAGCTCATCAATCATCTTATGAGTTCTCAGAAGCGGTACATTCTCATAGATAAGTTTCGGATTAATCTCTTCTCTGAAGTGCTTCTTTCCTTGTGGGCGTTCAAGCAAAGGCAGGAGCATCTTCACCCGGGTTTCATTCGTGAGCATGTCCATCAATTCCAAGACTTCGCGGAAGGCCCTCTCCAATCCTCGATCGCCCCAGTTGAGATGCTCGATCACGAACTTTCCTGTATTCACGGCATCGTGGAACCGTTCGTCTATCGGACTTGGATTCACTTTGAATGGGTAGACAACCAGCGCGCTAGAGTTCTCTGCCTCATCAAGCATCTCTAGGTCTCTGATCAATGATTCACCTGGAGACTGAGTTTCGCAGAACACAGCTGTCAATTTTCTTCCCTCCACTCCAGCAAGATCCGCAGTCAATCTGTGTGAATGCTCTTCTGGATCGTACAAGACCGGGTCGATGAACGTATCTACGCCTCCCCGTTCGGATAGGAATCTGGCGGCGTGAAACTTCTCAAGCATATGAAGTTCACTCTCGTCCTCTTTCGTTCGGAAATCACCGCGGAAGGCCGTATAGTGGAGCACGTGAATTGGGAGTACTCGGCGTTTTCGCGATGAAGGGTGCACTTCAAACTTCATGCTTGTTCGTTATGTAACTGTTCCAATCGATTTGATATAAGTGTTACCTATGGTAACACGTGCTAGCTCAAAGCCCCCAGGACAAGCCCAATCAGGCTCATCCTCACTAGCAATCCGTACCACACCTGCTTGAAGTATTTTGAGTGGGGCGTATTGTCAACGCTGTTGGCGATCTCATCAACCCTCGGAAGCGGATGCATAACGATCATCCCTGGCTTTGCGGCAGAAAGATCGTCCGCGGTCAGAATGTAAGAACCACGAACTTTCTCGTAGTCCTCAAGGGAACCGAAGCGCTCCTTCTGAATTCTGGTCATGTAGATTACGTCAGCTTCCGGTATGACTTTCGACAGATCCTCCAACTCATGGACCTTGATCCGCCCCTTCACCTCTTCCAATACTTCCTTCTTCATCTTCAGTAGAGAGGGCGATACAAGGTGTAGGTTGATGTCGTAAAGCGAAAGTGCATATGCAAGTGAATGCACCGTGCGCCCATACCTCAAATCACCAGCCAGAACAATGTTCAGTCCGTCGATCTTTCCAAGTTCCTTTCGTATGGTGTAAAGGTCGAGCATGGCCTGCGTTGGGTGCTCTTCAGCACCGGTCCCAGCGTTGATGACGGGAACAGAAGCAAATTCGGCTGCCAGACGCGCAGCTCCCTCGAGTGGATGACGAATGACAAGCACATCAGCATAGCTCTCTACGACTCTCACCGTATCAGCCAAGTTCTCTCCTTTTTCGACCGATGCGATTTTTGGCTCAGCAAAACCGAGGCATTTGCCACCGTAACGATACATTGCCGACTCGAAACTCAGGCGAGTCCGAGTGCTTGGCTCAAAGAACAACGTCGCCATAATCTTGCCATCAAGCGTATGCGAACCCTTCTTTGCCATAGGCTCGACAACATCGGTCATCTCAAGAACGTAATCAATTTCCTCGCGGGAGAAGTCTCTGATTGAGACTATGTCTCTTCCACCAAACTCCACAACAACGCACCCGTCACTTGTTAGTTCTCATGGTTAAATAATTGTTGGGACACATAAAGACGCTCGAATAGACTTGCAGACCCGCCAGGAACTCTATGTTAGGAAAATCAAGGATGGAAGTGTAATCGATCACATAACTCCTGGATTTGCTCTAGATGTATTGAAGATCTTGGGAATCGACGGAAAAGACGGAGAGGTCGTCACGGCTGCCATAAATGTCGAGAGCAAGCGGCAGCATAACAAGGACATAGTCAAGATCCAGAACAGAGAGCTCAAGCCAGGCGAGGTAGACAAGATCGCTCTAATCGCTCCAAACGCTACGATAAACATCATCCGAAGTTATGACGTGACGTCAAAGAAAGTCGTAGAACTACCAGCCGTAATCCGAGGCATCATCAAATGTGATAATCCCTCATGCATCTCAAACTCTCGAGAGCCCGTAGAACCTCAGTTCAAAGTCGACCAACGTGAACCGATTCGACTAAGATGCTACTTCTGCGGACACATCATGGAAAGAGAAGACGTACTCAAACAGTTCTAAGATGATCCAAGAATATCAGGAGTCCAGACACCTTTTGGGCAAGATTGCACTCCTCGCCGACCGAACAACCTCGAACTACTTCAAAGTTGCCGGAATCAAGAATAGCTACGCAGTCAAAGATCGAGAAGACGCTGAGAAGGTGTTTCGTAGAGTGCACTCAGACGAGGAAATCTCCCTCATCATGGTGACTGAGCCGATCTACGAGTGGATCCAGCCGATACTGGAAAGAACGAAGAAAGAATTCCCACTAGTCGTTTCCATACCTGCAAGAGGCGGTCCGAAAACCCAAGCCGACGCACTTGCCCAACTGATCAAAAGGACCGTAGGAATAGAAATCAAGGTCAAATAACTAGTCGAGATTGGTAGCCCGGGGGAGATCTTCGGGCATCGTTGAGATACCTTTCGAACTCCCGTCGGAGGGTCCAAAGCCCTCTATGCTTTTGCGGGTTGACCTGTCCACTACACCACCGGGCTACAAGCTGGTGGAAATTCGCGAGTTCTATCTAACCTTTTGTTTGCAGAGAGTAATTTGCTGAGAGAGTTCATTACTCAGCAAGAGCTAGCTTGTTGTGAAATTTGGGTTTCGAGTTCGAGGGACAAGAGATTTCGATTGAACTCTCTCAAGCCGATTGGATCGGAACCAGCCCTCTTGCTACGTCATGGTAAGGAGAGGGTTGTGGTAGTCGGCGATTTGCACATTGGTTGGGAGGTTACGCTTGCGCAACAGGGCATTCATGTCCCTTCCCAGACCAGCAAGATGTTGGAAAGGCTTAGGAAGATTGTGCAGGATGAGAAGCCGTCGCGGCTGGTGATGTTGGGGGATGTTAAGCATAGCGTGACGGGTGCTGAGCTGGAGGAATGGCGGGATGTTCCGGAGTTCTTTGAGGCGCTTCTCAAAATCGTTCCGTCAATTCAGGTGATTTCAGGGAATCATGATGGCAACCTTGAACCCTTGACTCCTTCTCAAGTTGAGTTGAAGGGGCCGACAGGCATTGCCCTCTGGGAACGGTTTGGTCTGTTGCATGGGCATGCTTGGCCTTCGCCCGCGGTTCTTGGATGTGAGACGCTGATAATGGGGCATCTTCATCCGGCGATTACTCTGCGAGACGCACTTGGCTATAGATTGACGCGACCTGCATGGGTGACTGTTCCCTGTGATGCGAAGAAGCTGCTGCGTGGAACGATGAAGGCTGCGGGCGTCTCAATGAGAGGAGATCTAGAGGAGGTGCTCGCTGACAAATTCGGCGTGAAACTGAAAGCTACGAGGTGTGTGTTTTTGCCGCCTTTCAATGATTTTCTTGGCGGTCGACCTATTAATTCTAAGAGGATTGAGGAGACTCATGCGGGCGAAAGATTGGGGCCGATCCTAAGGTCGGGGGCGATTGATATGGATGAAGCGGAGGTTCACTTACTTGACGGAACCTACTTGGGTCACGTCAGGCAGTTGAAAGCGTTCGGATGAGTTCGGGTCAGCGATGTCCGGTTGGGTTGTCGCAGGTCATGCAGTACCAGCGACGATGATTTGCTGAATAGTAGAGTTCCTTACCGCAGCCTGGGCACAGGGGCACTCTGGGCGCTACGCCTGTCAGCGGTTGCATGGCCGGCATTGACATTGGCGCGCCGGGCGGAAGTGGTCCGAGCATGGGTGCTCCCATCGGCATAGGTCCAGGTCCGCCTGGAGGACCTGCGAATGGTGCTCCGGGCATTGCTTCTCCCATGATCGCCACAGGACCATACTTGGCGATCACTTCGCCAAGCTTGCCGTAGGTCATGAGGAAGAAGAAGGCGGGTATGATTGCGATGATTACGCCGGATATTATAGTGGGTGCGAACAGTACGAAGAACGCTGGAATTATGAACAGTACTCCGAAGAAGAGCGCTGAATTTCGCGCCTTTTCATAGCGTCCCTTGGTGATGTTTCGTACCATACCGAAGTATATTGTGCTGAGGAATATGATGACCGCAAACAGCGCCGCTCCTCCTAACCCGATGTAGATTAGGAATGACGGGGAGAGTGTGAAGGTCAGGAATGTCAGAAATGCTCCGATTAGGGGTATGCCACTGAGATAGACGGGCAATACTGGTGGTAAGATGGCGTAGCCTAGGTAGGCGGCCACTCCGATTCCACCGATCACTAGAGCTATGATTAGCCAGGGAATCGACATTAGGAATGTCAGTATGTATCCTATGATGGCGAAATCGTGTGCTCCGCTTACTTCTGGGGGACGAATTATGACCGGCTTCCCTTTACTCTCCATAATTGCGGGCGCCGGCAGTAAGGCAGGTGGTGCAGTTTCCATATTCCAGCCTCGGTGAACACTAAGCCTGCGTGAAAGAATCACATAACGGTTATCGCACTCCGCACAGGCAAAAATCAGTCTAGAAGACGCACTTTCTTTCAGTGATTAGGGCTTAAGCATGCATCTGTGAGTCAAAACCCGTTGACATCATGATGTCGATTTATAGAGGGAAGCTCAAGATGAAACAGTCATGAAGATTGGCTGGGGGCTCTCAAGCTTTTATGACGGACCAAGCTTGGCTTATAAATGAAAGGTGTACTCGATGAGTTACGTTTACTTCGTCACGCCCATCTACACGCCCGTATTCTACCCGCCGACCGCCCAGCCACCAGTAGTATACTTCCCAACCAAGAACGTCACCTACAAGTTCCCCATACCAATGCTCTACTCCACACCACCACCAGCAGTTCTATAATCGCACCCTGCAACCCTAGTTTTCCTCTTTCGAAAAACTCTGTCTGCTAGGACTGACGCCGATATTGCCTTTTC
>Ga0315282_10011074_pt1 | contig 14036 bp, 15 predicted proteins | sample YL17G07_20_MG_FD_203693 | JGI IMG/M metagenome (GOLD analysis project Ga0315282, IMG submission 203693) | Sediment microbial communities from Yellowstone Lake, YNP, Wyoming, USA - YL17G07_20 | ecosystem: Environmental > Aquatic > Freshwater > Lake > Sediment | place: USA: Wyoming | collected... | reverse complement strand
AGGCCGTTATACACCTATTTGGTTTACGGACGCCGCTCAGAATAGGATCGGAAAGGTTGATCCATCCATCGGTTTAACAACGATATCTGGATCAGCATTGTCGTCGGCTGCAACGTCTTCAACCACAACCTCCCCCACAACCACCAGCCTGTTATCCAATACTTACACAGTCCAATTCGGATCAACGATAAAACAATTCAATTGGACGAAAGCATCGAGCATTTCCACCACACTTTCAAGATCAGAGAGCTTCACGCAATCCACATCCTACACGGGTACTGAAACCGTTACCTTGGTCCAAACGACAACTACCGCAACTATGACAACAACCTCAACAGTTGCGACCTTTGCCACAACCCAAACAGTCACAGTCACGTCAAATGTAGCAACGACCACGGCCACAACAACATACGTAACAGAGACTGGAACCACTACGATCAGTAATGCCCCGATTCCAGGATTTCCAATCGAATCAATAATTGCCGGCATAGGATTAGCGGCAACTGTTCTAGTGGTTCTGCGAAGAAGAAAATCTCAAGACAGTTTCAACAAATCCATTTAGTCTTGGTTCCTTTCATGGCCTTGAAATGGGGATTGTCTGAGAGGCATGTTGCGTCCAAAGACCGGCTTGTGGCGTCTATTATGCTGTCATGATGAAGAGAAAAAGATTCTTTTTCCACAGTGAACATTTGCAATGCTCAACTGAAGGGTCCGCAACGAGTACAGAGATTTGTTGGAACAATTTGAAACAGCTACATACGACGTATTCCAGATTGCTTACATGGTTGCCTCCCAGAACCTATCATTATGCACCAACCCGTTGAATACACTCTTCGCCGCTATAATGCTGTCTGCCAAAAACCACAAAACTTGATCTTGAAAAGTGTCCAAAGGCTTGTGAATCCATGTCTCCATGTTATCTTGGCTCTTCCCTTCTTTCGATACTCATAATGAATTGGTATCTCAGTTACTCTCAACCTCCAGTTCAGGAACTTTCCGACGAGTTCAGCTTCGACATCGAAACTCGTTGAGTTAACCGAGAACTTCCGTAGGGCTTTTCGAGTGAACACTTTGTAACCAGTCATGAGATCTGTGGTTCTGCTACCGAAGAGGGCTCGCGTCGCATATGATAGAGTCTTGTTAGCCAGTAGATGTGATCGACTCATTCCTATCGGCTCACCTAGAAACCTTGAACCGAGTACCACATCCGCTTTGTCGGCTAGAATAGGTTGAAGAAGTTGCGGAATGTCTTCCGGGAAATATTCTAGGTCAGCATCCTGAATGAGAAATACATCGCCCGAAGATCTCTCAATGCCGGTTCTTATCGCTGCTCCCTTTCCTTTGTTAATCTCATGTCTAATCAAGTGAACATGCGGGAATTTTGCCACAATTTCCATTGAATTATCTGTGGAGCCATCGTCAACGACCATGACCTCTACCTCACATGGAAGTTGAAGCGCCAGTACTCGCTTCAACACTTCCCCAACCGTTTCTTCCTCGTTGTAACACGGAACAATAATGCTTAGCTTCACTGCCGATCTCCGTTAACTGGTGCATGAGATTACAGATCTGCTCAGAATCTATAAGTACTCACTTGGCGATTTGCCAACCAATTTGGGATTCTTCCTAAACCAATCAATCGTGGTTTTCAAACCATCATTCAATACAAACTTGGGTGCCCAGCCTACAAGCCTCTTTGCTTTTGATATGTCGGGGGACCTCCTCTTAGGATCGTCGGCTGGTGCAGGATTGAATATTATTTCAGACCTGCTCTGAGTCAACATCTTGATTTTGCTCGCTAGATCCCTAACCGTAATCTCCTGTGTACCCCCTATGTTTACTATCTCTCCTTCAGCATTCGTAGCCATCAGGATCATTAAAATGCCTAGAACAGTGTCTACCACATAACAGAATGATCTGGTCTGCATCCCATCTCCATAAACTGTTATCGGCTTGTCTGCTAGAGCTTGCCGTATGAACTTGGGAACCGCTCTTGCGTAAGAGTCGGTCGCTCTGATTCTCGGTCCATAGGTGTTGAAGATTCTCGCTACTCTAACGTCCAAGTCATATTCTCTATGGTACGCCATAAAGAGCGCCTCGCCAAACCGTTTCCCCTCATCATAACATGATCTTGGACCTACTGGGTTCACATTCCCCCAGTACTCCTCTGGAGTTGGAACAACCTGCGCATCACCGTAGACTTCAGAGGTTGATGTGTAAAGTATCCGAGAGTCCAACTTTCTTGTTAGTTCAAGCATCTTCTGGCTGCCCAGCGAATTTGCTAGCAATGTCTCAATGGGATGCTGCTGATACTCTTCTGGTGAAGCTCTGCTAGCCAGGTGCAGTATGTAGTCGTACTTCTCGTTGGCACTATAGCTAATAACATCACCTTGCGCAAAACGAAATCCCGAATCACTTAGGAGATGGTCGATATTCGTTGTTTGTCCTGTAGATAAATTGTCGAGACATGTTACCTTGGCCCCTAAGTTCAGCAAAACATCTGCAAGCCAACTGCCAATGAAACCTGCGCCTCCAGAAATCAAGAATTCTTCGCTGGAGAAGTCGTGTCCAAATCTCTTGCACACATCTCCAATATTCTGTTTGATAATGTAATCAATCATTTGCAATCAGGCTCATTTCAATCAAGCTGATATCCATCTCAATTCGCGAGCAAATCCAAAGGATCTGGAACATGCTTCACAAAGCTCCTCTATAAGTTTCTGGTCTTCTTGACAATGACTGGGGGACGGGTCAGTCGGACCAATGCTAGTGACGTATATTCTAACCTAACCCTAGTCAAAAAAGCTTCATCTGATATGCAACTTGGTTTGCATACCCATTTTTAATCGCAAAAATGCAATTATGTGCCGCAGAACATTGACTTCCGGCGGACGAGGGCGATTCTTGGATATGCGGTTTTGCTTGAGCCGTTGAAAAGTCTTATTAGATCTGACTAGGGAGCCTAGGGCCGAATAAGGATGTTGTTGAATCTATGAACCCCCAGCGCAGAAATGAGATACTCCTATTTGCTTTCTCTATGCTTTCCCATGGAATCTTTTCAAGCTACTTCATTTTGAAATTCTCGATCGCCCGTCTCGCGACAATATACGACGCAGGAATATACACAGAAATCGCTAAGTCAGGGTATCCGCCCACGGTTGAGCCCGCGTATTCAATGTTTCCGATGTACCCATTACTTATTAGGATACTTGGTTCATTCATCGGATACCACTTAGCTGCGGTTATATTGGTTATTACGTTGTCATCCCTTTCGACAGTTTTCTTCTATAGGATTTGTCTGCAAAAATCTAAGTATCCTCTTCAACTGAGTTTTCTATTCATTTTCTTTCCCTACGCTTGGATGATCGTTTCCTCACTGCCCTACTCTGAACCTCTTTTCATACTGTTCTGTCTCATGACATTCTACTATATGATGAATGGGAAGGTGTACCCTGCATCTGTGGTGGCATCGCTGGCAACTCTAACGAGAACCGCCGGTATCTTGCTTATCATACCGCTATTCTATTCAGTCTATAAGTCGAGGAAAATGAGAGATGCTCCAATAGTTTTTCTGCCTTTGATTGGTTTAGTCCTTCTATTCACGTTCCATTGGTACTTGACCGGAGACTTTTTCGCTCATATTCATGCTCAGAGGGCTATGGGAAGTGACTTACCCGATGGGGGAACTTTTCTTGTGTACCCCTTCTATTTCATTGCATACTTTATTCAAAAAGGGCTAACTCACCTTAGCTATTGGCGCATAATTGTGATGTTCGCAATATACACGATTGGAATACTGGGCATTCGTAAGGATAAATTGCTCCTGATATACTCACTCCCATTCTATGTTCTGAACATTTCCCTCTCTCAATTTCCCACGTTCTGGTTCGGGTTGGACCGACAACTACTGCCAGTATTCCCATTCATTTTCACATATGAGAAATTGTTGTGCGAGAGAGGATTATGGAACCGACTGCTCTTCATAGCCGTCATAATCGTTTCATTGTATGAGGCCTTCAGATTTCTTAACCGTTGGTGCCTGCTCGCCCCCTAGGAACAACCCGTGGAAAACAATCCATGAACTAATATCAAGTATGTGCAACGAAGTCCGAAAAAGAAGTCTCAGTTCGATGCCTCTCTGCTCGGTGACAATATAGCAGGACGACGGTCACCAAGATTATTATTGTTACGACGGTGTAAGTGGGAATGTTGCCGCCCTCGGTGAATACCGGCAACAAGAACTGTAAGTCGTATCCGGTTAATCGCCTGATAAGGGTGAAGGGTAGACCTGTTATCTCATTTCTTGAAAATGCATGAAGCCACAATATTACGCCGTTGACTAGAAAGCTATATATTGCGCTGCAAGAAACTGCGAGTCTCACCAACTTGCTCTTAGGCAGATTACTGATGAAGTAGTGAAGTGGCACTATCAGAAGAGGAATTACTGGAACTATCAATCTAGCTGGTTGAGTCCAGCCACCCCACCACGAAGAATAGGACGAGACAAGGATGTAAAGGCTTGCGAAGTAGCACACGCCGAAAACTAATTCGCGTCGTTTCTCCTTGAGAAGTCGGTCAACTCCAAAGATTGAGAAGTAGATGATAGGTGAATACACAAGCAATCCGAAGCGTCTATCGAATAGCAGTCCCAGGCTGCCCGCCACCAAATCTCCATAGGAATAAGGTTGAGGTGTAGTGAAGAAGCTTCCAAAAGCATGGTACTGATAGTAGCCATACAGGATTGTTAGCGCAAGATATGGAATCAAGAAATAGGTGCTGTCCTTCAGGCATTTGTGTCTGTACGCGTAAGTGATAACGTACAACAATACCACTACCCCGAATATTGCATAGGCTGATTTTAGGAAAGGTGAGAATCCCATTAAAATGCCCATCAGGAATAGACTTTGAGAATTCATAGAGTCTCTGAGTATCAGATAGAAAACTATGCATGTAAAAAGTGCCATGGGCACATCTGATGAAAGATGGGTAGACAAGGTTAGTATCGGAGAGGCAAATCCTATGATAAGAGAACACAATACGGCTGAAAACCAATTCTTATTCAATGAGATAAGAATTAGAAAGATCAACACATTAATAACAGACGTTATGAGCGATACGAAGATCTTCGTTCCAAATATACCGCCCAGGAAATAGAAAGGAGATATCATTATTGGAAGTCCAATTCCGTGGGCAGAGTAAAGGTGACCGCCCACTCCCTGCACGGCATGCCAGGTCCAGTTCGCCTTGGTTATCTCAGGGCGAGGATTCATGTAATTATTTTCAAGTTCGAGATCGTGATCTTGAACGATGCTCTTTGTGACTATCAGGTAATCAGATTCATCTCCACGCAATGCTTTGAAATCGCCTATCCAGAAATGATCCTTCAAATTGAATGCAATATAGATTGTAAATGAAATTAGAAAAATGAGGAGCGCGGCAATGTATAGTCTCCTCGATTCCTTGTTCAAATCTCATGTCGCTCTCCATTTTCCGATGACGCAAAATGCAGTGTATTTCAAACAATTTCCTGTAAAAGGCTTTTCCACACTAGCTGAGAAAGAGAGCTCAACGTGCCGTGGAGCATCTTGTTGGCAAGACTTGTGGGCGCCACAATTCTATGGGTAAACCTAACCCTAGACAATTGTTCCATGAGTATAGGCACAACCAGTAACAATAAGTGATCGCGTGACTCAGGTCACTTCGCCCAGTCCAATTGCAGAATAGGTTAAGTCCAAACCGTAAGTTGCTGGGGCATAAATTCTTCTTGCGTCGATGAGGACTGGTTGTCGCATCCGTTCCTTGAATTCGGTAGGTGTCAGTTTCTTGAATTCTTTCCATTCGGTCACTACAATCGCCGCATCTGCATTCGCTAAACATGATAGGGCAGATTCTGCATATGCAATTCTCTTGCCCAGAATCTTTCTAGTATTGCTGATAGCTACGGGGTCGTACGCAATGACCTTCGCCCCTTCTCTGAGTAGGTGATGTATGATTCTGATTGATGGTGCTTCGCGCAGGTCGTCGGTTCCAGGTTTGAATGAGAGGCCAAGCAGAGCAATTCTCTTCTTCCTAAGAGTTCCAAGTTGTTTCTTAGCGAGTTGGGCCACATGGGTAGCCTGATCCTTGTTTACCCTTAGAACTGATTCCATGACTTTCGGTTTGTATCGTCGATCTCTTGAGAATGCAATGATCGCTTCTAGATCCTTTGGGAAACAGGAGCCGCCAAAACCTGCACCGGCATGTAGAAACCTCTTTCCAATGCGTTGATCCAAGCCCATTCCCTCCGCGACCTTAGCCACATCGACTCCTGGCACCTTCTCGCAAATATTTGCGATCTCATTGATGAATGAGATCTTGGTCGCGAGGAAGGCGTTGCTGGCGTACTTGATCATCTCAGCCGATGCAAGGTTCATGTGCACTGTCGGAGGAAGTTTTTCACCATAGAACTCCTTGTAAAGGTTCAGCAGCATTTCTCCTGACCTTGGATCATACTCACCAATTATTATCCGGTCGGGGGTCATTGTGTCATAGATGGCGGATCCCTGTCGCAGGAATTCGGGCTGCATGACCAGCCCAAAATCTTTTCCCGTATTCTTACTCGAATGCTTCTCAATTGTAGGCTTAACAAGGTTCTCCGTTGTTCCCGGCACAACTGTACTGCGAACAGCAACCAGATGGTAGCCGTTCTTCTTTCGTATAGCTTCTCCAATCTTGGCACTTGAATCCTTTATGAATTTCAGATCGATACTGCCGTCAGATCTACTCGGCGTTCCAACAGCGACGAATGTTACATCAGAATTGAGTACAGCATCTTCACGGCCTAGGGTTGCCCGCAATTTTCCAGAGCTCACTGTTCTTCTAAGAACCTCTTCCAGGCCTGTTTCATGAAATGGAGGGATGCCTTGACCGATTAGTTTGGCTTTTTCTGGATTCTCCGTTGAAAGTGTGACCTCGTAACCTCGGTCGGCGAAGCAGATGGCTGATACAAGTCCGACGTATCCTGCTCCTATGACCGATATTCTCATTCTGCTCAAGTTCCACGCGCTCCGAATTCAATTTCTGTCTGGAGCTAATAAGCAAGACTACTAGAACAGTGTCGTTGTATCCAACCAATCAGCACAGTGAGTTTCATGCTCCAGCTAATGACAAAAACATAAATCTTCTATTAAGAAAAGCTGTGTGAGTCCCTAGGTCGACCAAAGAATGATAAGAAAAGCGGTTCTTCCCGCTGCAGGTTTGGGGACGAGGCTGCTGCCGATTACCAAGGAACTTCCCAAAGAGATGTTGCCCATCTTTGTTAGAGGTTGTGATGGCGAGCAATGTTTGAAGCCTATGCTTCAAGCGATTTTCGAACAGTTGCATGGAGTGGGGTTTAGAGATTTCTGTTTTGTCGTTGGTAGAGAGAAACGAGCTATAGAAGATCATTTCACGCCTGACCTAGACTATCTTAAGAGGCTTAAGGCTAGGCGGAAGCTGAATTGTTTCGGGAACGTGAAAGCGTTTTATGACACGATCTCATCCTCGACTGTAGTCTGGGTTAACCAGCCTGAACCAAAAGGCTTCGGAAATTCGGTTCTGATGACAGAAACTTTTGTCGGAAAAAGTTCGTTTCTATGCCATGCAGGAGACACCTACATAGAATCCAAAGGTAACCAACATCTGAAGATGTTGACAAGTCTTTTTCAAGATAGGGATGCCGACGCAATCTTTCTAGCTCAACGTCTAAGAGATCCCAGGGGCTACGGGGTCATTGAAGGTGTGAAAGTCGCTACACGATTGTATGATGTGAAGAGGGTTGTTGAGAAACCTGAGAGGCCTAGGTCAAATCTGGCGATTATGCCTCTCTACGTTTTCAATTCGTCTATCTTCAAGGCTCTCAGGAAGACTAGACCTGGAGCTGGTGGAGAGTATCAGCTTACTGACGCGATTGAAAGGTTGATTGATGCAGGATCGAGAGTCTATGCTCTGGAACTGGGACCCAAAGCTTTCCGTCTCGATATAGGAACGCCGGAAACCTACTGGCACGCTTTAACCCTATCTCACGCGCGGTTTTAGGAGCGGTTGAACTCAGTGACCGCGCCGATCCTAGGAGATGAGTACGCCACCTCAGCATCGAGTGAAAAAGCAGTGTCAAAGAGTCTTATGAGAAACAGGTAGGTCTTTAGGAAGTATGTAGTTTTCACCAATGTATATTCGCTGATCAGGTTCTGCGCTAATAGGTTCACATGCTCAGGAAGGTATTCTCGCCGATTATCAGCCTGTAACCCTTAGGCAGACCAATCTCGTTTGATACTACTCTGGATCCTTTGCCGATTAGACTGTCGATGATTCTCTTGCCACATTCGATGACGGTGTCGCTGAGGATTATGGAGTTCTCAATTTCTCCGCCTTTGATGACCACGTTATCGCCGATAGAGGTGTAGGGACCTATGTAAGTGCCAGGCCCAATCTCACAATCCCTACCGATTGTAAGTGGACCCCTCAATGTACAATTTGACTTAACCACGCTTCCATCTTCGATAGCTATTCTTCCATTAGTTACTACGCCATCCTCAAACCGGCCTTTGTTGTAAGAACTCAAGTCAGAGAGCACAAACTGGTTTGCCTCCAAAATATCCTCAGGCTTCCCAGTATCCTTCCACCAACCCGAAATGATGTGTGAACTCACCTGGAATCCTATGTCCAGTAGCCGCTGTATCGCGTCGGTAATCTCAAGCTCACCTCTCCCTGAAGGTGTAAGCTTATCAATCGCGTCGAAAATGGTTGAACGAAACATGTAAACCCCCACTAGAGCTAGGTCACTCAGCGAGGTCTTAGGCTTCTCAATTAATCTCATAATCTTGCCCGCATCATCCAATTCAGCAATTCCAAAGGCGTTCGGGTTCTTGACGTGGCATAGTGCGATATGTGCATCTGCTCCAGAATTTCTGAAGCCCTCGACGCAATCAATAATTCCATTCTTGAGCAGATTATCGCCAAGATAAACTACAAACGGTTCATTACCGACAAATTCTTTCGCTGACCCGACCGCATGTGCGATCCCTCTAGGCTCGCCCTGATTAATGTACGTGATCTTTACGTTGAACTTTGAACCATTCCCATAGTACTCAACAACCTTCTCAGGCGCAATATTACCTAGAACAATAGCTATGTCACTGATGCCGGCTTCCCTCAAATCTTCAAGCGCATACTGAGACATCGGCTTATTCGCTATGGGAATCAACTGTTTCGGCCCCGTATGCGTCAAAGGCCTAAGCCTAGTCCCTTTACCACCGTGGAGGATAACGCCTTTCACAAGCCTTTCCCGCATCTGAGGATCTTTCAATATTTACGGAAAATTAGTTCTTCATTATCAGTACATTGTTTTTGTGGCAGGATTAGCCGACTGGAGTTGAAAAACATAGACTTGGTGCGTAGAATCAAATGGGACTTTGAACAAAAATGACCGTGATGGGGAAAATGCGGCAAGTCTACGCTTTAGCGAATTGAGCCTTAAGTATTCTTGAGTCGACTGCCCTAATGACCTCTTGAATGACATCCACTTCTTGTCCTTCAAAGTACGGTTCACCACACTGCTGGCAAACCCATGCTGGGACATCGTCGATCACTAAATGATAACCATTTTTGTTGATTGCGTATGCAGTCTTCTTTCTAGCCATGGTGCCTTTGCAGTAGTAGCATTCTATGGGTGATCATCTCCTTTTCCTTATCTTAAGGTTCTTTTCCCATTCTATTAAACTTGGCACGTAGGCTGTTACTATTGCGAGGTAATCCTGTTTTGGTGCGCATACAATATGAATAGTCCATCTGCTTTCGTTTCTCCAACAATTAGACAGCTGTGTCCTCTGGGATCTTCAGGATAATCCTCTATGATTTCATCGCTTTCTATTGCTTCGTATACGTCTCGTCTTGAAATCATTCTCTCCGAGAGGTTCATCTGATCCAAAGCGTGAGACGTGAATAGAACCTTATTTTTATATGCCCTCATCACTTCTTCTAAGAGCTCTTTCACTGCCTGTCACCTTGTCTTCTGACTATCTTTCATTCTTTCTAACGCCTCAGTGAGATCCAAAGGTGCAACTTTGATCTCCCTCCGAATCTTGTCCACGGAAAGCGATGAATCTTCGGGCCTTCTAGCAATCCAGATCTTGAGATCATTCATCTTCACAGGTGTTATGAGTGTTTCATCCAGCTCGAATGTTTCAGCTATCCTCTTTGCAAACTCATATCGACTCATCCTCTCGCCTCCAGCTGTATGGTAGACGCCTCGTGCATTCACTCGCACTATGCTTAGAATCATCTCTGCGAGGTTATCAACCAGCGTGGGAGAATTATAGTGGTCCTCAACTACACTTATCCTCCTTCCGTTCCTAAGCGAATCGATGACCCATGTAGCGAAGTTCAACGCTTTGGGATGCCAGCCATAGAGGACGCTCGTTCTAGCGATAACAAAATTCTTGCAGATGTCTTTGACGAATTCCTCGCCCTTCAGTTTTGTAAATCCGTAGTAGTTTACTGGATTCGCTTCATCCGCCTCACCGTAGAAGCATTTTGCCCCGTCAAAAACGTAGTCTGTGGAGATATAGATCAGATTGGAATCAACCTTGGCACATGCCTCTGCGATGTTCCTCGTGCCTGTCGCGTTGACGCTCCATGCCAAGTCCTCGTTAGTTTCGCATCTATCAACATTCGTCTCAGCGGCAGCGTGCACCACCACGTCTGGACGAACCGTGTTGAAAACCTTCAAGACAACCCTTTTGTCAACAATACTCATCCTCAACGAGCTGGGGTCGAGGGCATTCACATTATGAGTTGGAGTAACCTCATATTCCCTAGAGAGAACATGAACCAACTTGGAACCCAGTAAACCGCCACCTCCAGTCACAAGAAGCTTCTTCAATAGGATCTCGCTCAAGACTGAAATACAATCAAATCATATTAAACTGTAAGTTACTCATCCTAGAATGAGACTCAGTGAGGAAGGAGATCTAAGATGCAGAAGATTATCGAGGGGATTGAACTGAGGCAGTTGAAAAAGAATGTGGATGAGAGAGGATACTTGTGCGAACTTCTAAGGAAGGACTGGGATATCTACAAGGAGTTTGCTATGACATATTTCTCGATCACTTATCCGGGAGTCGTGAGAGGTTGGCATCGCCATCCAAGAACCAAACAGATCGACAACATGGCTATTCTTCAAGGCACTGGTAAGATAGTTGTCTACGATAATAGAGACGGGTCATCTACTAAAGGCGTGATCAACGAGTTTGTCATAGGCGAAGATAACCCGACGTTGGTTAAGATTCCAGGCGAATGTTGGCATGGCTTCAAAGCTCTAGGAATCAAACCGGTGCTTCTGGTAAACTTTCCAACAGCCATGTATGATTATGAAAAACCCGATGAGGAGAGGCTCCCGCCAGACACGGACAAGATACCGTATGACTGGAAACTGGCGTCTCGGCTTAAGCATGGGTGAACCCTGTGAAACTTCTTGTGACAGGGGGATTAGGCTTCATAGGAAGCAATTTCATTAGACATATACTCAAGTCACGTTCCGACATAAGTGTAAAGAACATCGATAACTTATCGATCGGGGCGAATCTAGCAAACCTAAAGGATTTCAGAAAGGACCCTAGATACAGGTTTGTGAAAGGAGACATAACCAACTTCAAACTCGTGTCGAGACTTGTTAGGGACGCAGATGTTGTGGTGAATTTTGCCGCCGAAACTCATGTCGACAGAAGCATAGCGGATCCAAATTCTTTCGTAAAGAGTAACGTGTTTGGTGCATATACGGTTCTGGAAGCCGCGAGAAGAAACAACCGTGCGGCGAAGATAATTCAGGTTTCTACGGACGAAGTGTACGGGGACACACTGGAGGGATCGTTCAGAGAGGATGATCTGCTCAAACCGTCGAGCCCGTATGCGTCGACTAAAGCGGCGGCGGATATGTTTGTTCTAGCCTATCATAAGACTTATGGAATTGATGTGGCGATAACTCGATGCACCAACAATTTTGGGCCTTACCAGCATCCTGAGAAACTGATCCCAAAGACGATCATCAAGGCTTGCATGAATTTTCCCGTTCCAGTCTATGGCAGAGGGGAACAGATACGTGACTGGATCTACGTCCAAGATCATTGCATGGCGTTGGCCTATGTGATTGAGAAGGGAAAGGCTGGAGAAGTATACAACATATCGGCGGGAAATGAGATTTCGAATGTGAAGGTTGTCGAGTCGATTCTCAAACTTATGGGAAAGCCCATGGACCTTATACAATTCGTTGAGGATCGCCCTGGCCACGATGTTAGGTATAGTCTAGATTCCTCAAAGATAAGGTCCGAGCTGGGATGGAGTCCAAGCTATTCTTTTGCTGAAGCTTTGAAGAAGACAACTGAATGGTACGTCGACAATGAATCTTGGTGGAAATTTGAAGCATCGAAGAAAATACTTCATCCAACGCCATGGAAACTAAAATGGTAAGTCGTTGGATTGGTATTTTTGCAGAGTTGATACCAAGAAAAAGATAGGCCCATACGAAACGTCTTAGTTATGTGGATCTTTCTCATGTTTCTTCCAATAGCTTAAGGAACTGTTCTTTAGATGCCTTTAGCGTCGATTATTTTCCACCATTCTGAGAAGCTGAAGCCTAAAACGACCCTCTGAGCCCATCTAGCTCTTGGAGTTCCTATTGGTTCTGTTAATTTAATTGATGAATCCTTATGCGTTCGTTTGATTAGGTTAACCTTGTTGAGCTTGTGAGGTCTGCCCCTTCTTTTTCTATGGTCGGTTTCAAGGCCCGCAGAGAATCGTGCATGTGAGAATCGTTTAGAGTGTGGGCTGGTCAGCCACCCTCAGGGCAGGCAGCCAAAGCCCATTATATCGCAGCGCCGAACAACCCGACTAATATACTTTGGTCCAAAAAACTGAACTTTCTTGGGTATGACGCAGATTACTTTTGTATGCGTTTCCAGTGGAACACCTAGGGTACCTATGGGTCTATTCAGGGATGTCTAAGGAAAATGCGGCTGCCTTTCTATCTCACGGGAACAAAACCAATCTTAGGAATGCTGTGAAATCTTTGGCCCGAGCGTCTAGCAGTATTGAATCATAATCTAAGCAGAATCTTGATCGCTTTCATATTCCGTGTCGGTCTCAGTTCACTCGATCAGAATTTCGTTTAGATCCAGCGCGTTTTCAATCCCGCGAGTCTCTTAATGTGGTTGTCGTCTGTGAAAACGTCTAGTTTATGAAGGATCGCAGTTGCGCCCATTATTGCATCAGCCAATGGGAAATCGCTTCCATGCGCAACTTTAATCTCAGCTGCCTCAGCCGCGATTTCAGAATCGACGTCAATTACGTGGAAATCTCTCTCGATAGCGGCTTTTCGTATCTTTGCTACTTCTCGGCCCTCGTCTTGAAGACTCAGCCGGTAAACTTCATGAATTGTGATGGCGGAAACATGTCTGCGTCTACGTGTGTCAAGTTCCGTTCTTAATTTCTGTTTGAGACCAGGGTCCTTAGCGCTGTAGACGCAAACAAAGTGGCGTGTATCGTAGAGGGTTTCAGGCATCTTCTCGCCTAATCTCGTCTAACCGCTTCTCGAGTTCTTTAAGAGTACTCTTACTCGTGCCGATTAGATCGATTGTTGAGAAAGCTTTTTTCAGTAAGACGCCTTCCCCTGTGTCGAGAACATCGAGCCTTGTACCCTCTTTTAGTCCATACTTCTCACGGAGCTTTTGGGGGATTGTAGTCTGCCCTTTTCTAGTTACTAAAACCGTCGTCAAATCAGATCCGTCTAACTATTCGACACGAGTACTATTTATTTATCGTGGTAGTACTGAGAACGGCAGTACTACTGAGGGTTTGTAGGAGCACCAGCAGGCAGGGAGTCGGGTTCTTTCGCTCATCTCTTTTGCTTTTGTATGTGTTTCCAGTGGAAAGCTGGGGTACCTATGGGTCTATTCATGGATAAGAGGGCGTTGGAGCTTGACAGGTTAGGAAACAGTCTGGTGGGAAGGTCAGCGGAAGCCGAG
>Ga0315282_10011073_pt1 | contig 14036 bp, 5 predicted proteins | sample YL17G07_20_MG_FD_203693 | JGI IMG/M metagenome (GOLD analysis project Ga0315282, IMG submission 203693) | Sediment microbial communities from Yellowstone Lake, YNP, Wyoming, USA - YL17G07_20 | ecosystem: Environmental > Aquatic > Freshwater > Lake > Sediment | place: USA: Wyoming | collected... | reverse complement strand
TACCATTGATCGTATCTCTTTTCCAGTGCACCGGCCACAGGCGCGGTTCTTTCCACTGGGCTTCCAGGCGTAATTCACCGTTTGCCAGCGCCCCGGTGTAGCAGTAATGGTTCTTCGAATCGAGCAGGCCTGGATAATTATCGCCCTGCGGCTGAAAATTCAGGGTTGCCAACAAGGACGTTTCGCAAGGCTGTCCCGGCGCAACGACTTTCACGCCAGTCCGTTCAAGGATGCGTTGGATGGTGGGGGCAACCGGCTGTTCGGCGCCCGTCACCACACCCGGGAATGTCTGCTCCACCGCCAGGCAGAGACTGGTTATGGCCAGGGTTGGGGTTGGCGTAGGTGAAGGTGAAGGACCCGGGTAGGTGGGGGTTAAGCGTTATGCTGGAGACAGGCGTGGGGGTCGGTGGTGCGAGCTGGAGAGGAGAGCAGGCCAGGAGTAAGACCAGCAGGGCGGCCAGTACCGCAGAGCTGGCGACCAGCCGCCGCATCACTTTTGTGTCTGCCCGGATTTTTGCCATTGGCGATATTTACCGATCAGCTCGGTTTTGTCCCGCCGGTCCATGGCTGCCAGACCGACCATACCGGCCGCAAAACCCAGCACGGCTGCCAGCAATCCAAGCAAGGCAATGAAACCAGCCACAGGCAGGATCAACGGTCCGAACTTCACATGCGTGACTGAGACAAAGAACGGCATGGGGGTTGGCATAAAGCCCATGTAGCCGATCAGCCAGGAAAGGGCGAAGACCAGCACATAGGGTGCCCCGTAATTATTCCAACGCTTCTTATCCAGGGGATGCGATAGGCTTGAATAGAACAACCGGCGGGCTAGGATCCCACTGATCATCATGGCGATGAGTGAGTACCAGAAACCTCGCGTCATGCCCCCCGAGCCATATCCTGCGAGACCGCCTAATACTACCAGGGCAGCAATGATCAAAGCCATGCCGAGTAGTTTTCCAACCATACTGGTCAGCGGATATTTTTTGATGTTCTCTTCGCTGGTTTCCGGGCGGGCGAAAAACTCAGCCAGGCGCGAGGGCGACCGTCCGCTGGCGCAATCCGTGCATTTATTGGGTGAAAGGGTCGAACGGTTCCAGACAGTCAATTTCTTACCACAGTCTACGCATACGGCAGCGGCCATTTCTGCACCTCCTATTCAAGCAAGCTTGTCACATGAAAAAAACACCCGCAGTCCATAAGAGCGGGTGTTGGATGAAAGATTGACGCTGCATTACCACCCCCAACCCTCCGGGCTGATGTTGCGATCGCCTCTGTTAACAGGCGCTGGGTTCAATCTATCTATAATAATAAGGACATTTGCCTTTTTGTCAAGAAGATTTCTTCGGGATCTGTATCTTCTCTGATCTTATCTGAAAACTGACGACTGACGACTCTGTTATAATCTACCTAATCCATCATTTAAGGATCGCAGCATGACCGACGAAATTTCCCCTGAAACGTTTGCTTACCTGGTCGGGCTAGCGGCGCTCGAGCTGGACGAGACGCAGGCCGAGTACCTGCGCAGCGAGCTGAACCACCAGCTCAAGGCCATCCACGAGCTGGAAGCCATCCCACTTGACGAGAATGTTCCCATTTCGCTGCACGGTGTGCCCTACCCGCCCGAGATCAGCCCGGCCCTGCGCCCGGACGAATGGCAGCCCGACCCGCATACCGCCGCTATCCTCGGGCAGGCCCCCCGCCAGGCAGGCCGTTACATTGAAGTCCCCGACATCCCCCATACCACACTGGAATAAGCCATGGAACTGTGCGATCTTTCTGCTCTCGAACTGGCCCAGATCGTGCGCCAACGCCGCGCCTCGGCCGTGGAAGTGCTCGATTCCTGCCTCAGGCGCATCGCGGCGGTCGACGGCCGGCCGGGCGTTCTGGATGCTGGCCGGCTGACAGATGAAGACCAGCGCGGCGTGCACGCCTTTATCACCCTCACCGCCGAGCGGGCGCACGCCCAGACCGCCGAGGTGGACCGCAAGCTGGCCGCCGGCGAAGAGCCGGGCCGGCTGGCCGGCGTGCCCTTTACCACCAAGGATATTTTCTGCGTCAAGGACACCCCTTCGACGGCCGCCTCGCGCATGCTGGCCAACTTCGTGGCTCCTTACACAGCCACTCCCGTGGCGCGCATGGAAGCCTCTGGGGCGGTGATGGTCGGCAAGGTCAACCTGGACGAATATACCTACGGGTCGTCCACCGAATCCTCGGCTTTTCAGCCCTCCACGCGCAACCCATGGAACCTCGGGCGCGTGCCGGGCGGCTCTTCGGGCGGCAGCGCCGCCTCGGTGGCGGCCGGAGAAGCCGCCCTCTCGCTGGGCACCGATACGGCCGGCTCAATCCGTCAGCCGGCCGCCTTCTGCGGCGTGGTAGGGGTGAAGCCGACCTACGGGCGCGTTTCACGCTACGGGCTGATCGCCTTCGGCTCGTCGCTCGACTGCCCAGGCCCGCTGGGGCGCACGGTGACCGACGCGGCCCTGATGCTGCAGGTGATCGCCGGCCCAGACCCGCACGACAGCACTGCCGCGGCCGCGCCCACGCCGGACTACCTGGCCAACCTGGAAGCTGGGGTCAAAGGCATGCGCATTGGCCTGTCGCCGGAATATTTTCAGATCACCTTCCCGGATGCGCGCACGGGCGAATACAAGCAGCAGCCGGTGCCGCCCGAGATGGAGCAAGCCGTGCGGCATGCCGCCTGGGCGCTGGCCGGCCTGGGAGCTGAGATCGTCGAGGACGTGCCCATGCCCAACACACGTTACGGCATCCCGGTCTATTTTGTCATCAGCCGGGTAGAAGCCGCCTCCAACCTGCACCGCTACGACGGGGTCAAATACGGCTACCGCACTGCCCAACCGGTGCGTGAACTGAAGGAGTTGTACCGCAAATCACGCAGCGAAGGTTTCGGTTTGCAGCCCAAGCTGCGCATCCTGATGGGCATGTACGTCAGCGCCGCCCAGTATTCGGCGCAATATTATAAGCGCGCCCTGGGCGTGCGCAGCCTCATCCGCCAGGACTTCGAGCAGGCTTTCGATCCGCAGGGAAAATACCGCCTGGACGCCCTGCTCACCCCTACCACGCCTACGACGGCCTTTCCTATGGCGGCGGTGTACGGCGATTCGGTGCTGATGCAGTACGCCGACCAGCTCACCGTGCCAGCTAACCACGCCGGTGTGCCGGGCCTCTCCCTGCCGGGTGGGATTGCCCCGGACGGTCTGCCGGTCGGCCTCCAGTTGCTCGGTCCGGATTTCAGCGAGGGGCGCCTGCTGCAGATCGGCCGGGCTTACGAGCTGGCTACCGAGGCGGAGGCGTGGCGCAAGGTGAGGCCGGGGGTGCTGGGCTAGGCGCCCTACCACAGTTGCCGGCTAACCATATCCAGAAAGGCGTTTACCACCCGCGGGTCGAAATACACGCCGGCCCCGGCGCGGATGTACTGGACGGCGCGCTCCTTCGACCAGGCGGATCGGTAAGGTCGGTCGGAAGTGACGGCGTCCCACACGTCCACCACGGAGAAGATGCGCGCCGCCAGGGGGATTTGTTCGCCCGCCAGCTTACGCGGGTAGCCGGTGCCGTCCCATTTTTCGTGGTGGCAGTAGGGGATATCCAGCGCCGGCTGCAGGTAAGCGATCGGCGAGAGCATCTCGTAGGCGAGCTGGGGATGTTTGCGCATGCTTTCCCATTCTTCTGGGGTGAGTGACCCGGGCTTGAGTAGGATGTGGTCGGGCACGCCCATCTTGCCAATATCGTGCAGCAGCGACCCGCGCCGGAGGTGCACCAGCTCCTCCTGGCTGATCCCCATGACCGCCGCCAGCTTTTCGGTCTTCTCTGTCACCCGCTGGGTGTGGCCTTCGGTTTCCTTATCGCGCAGATCGAGGGCGCGTGACCAGCCCTCGATGGTGGCGTCGTAAGCCATGTAAAGCTCCAGATTGGATTGCTGCAATCCCTCGAACAACGCCGCGTTATCGATGGCGATGCCAGCCTGCCCGGCAATCGTCTCGAATAGGCTGAGCCACTCGGCGTTGTGGTTGAACGGGGCGCGGTGGTAAACTTCCATGACGCCGTTTGCCTCGCCCTTGGCCGACAGGGGCAGGGCGTGGTAGGTGACGAACCCTTCGCCCGCCAGGCGGGTCGGGTTCTGGAACGCCCCTTCTACCTCGGCCAGGTTGGGGATGAAGATCAGGGAGCGCTCGCGCAACCCCCGGCCGGCCTGGCTTTCCTCGACCTTCAAGCGCGCCTGCTCGTTGGCGTGACCGTGGAATCCTTGGCCGGCGCAGTATTCGAGCGCCTGCAGGTGCGGATTGAGCAAGAAAATGTCGGCAGCGTCCACTTTCAACTGCTCCAGGGCATGCGCCAGCAGGATGTTGAAAGTGAAGCGCACATCCAGGCTGCTGGCGATGGCGCTGTCGATCTCGCGCAGGGCGCTGATCTGTGCCAGGTGCTGCTGGGTTTGCTCATGCAGGGTAGCGCGATAGATGGCATTGGCGGAGATGTCAGCGATAGCCGAGAGCAGGCGCACTTCCTCCTCGCTGATGGAAGTGTAGCGGCTGATCCACAGCGAGCCGATGATTTGCTCCTGGGCGATCAGCGGCGCCCCGGCACTGGCGTATTTGCCTCCTTTCAGGTTGGGGTCGAGGGACCTGGGATCGCGCAGGGCGTCGTTGTTCAGGTACGGCTTACCGCTCTCGAGAACGTAGCTGTCCAGCCCGCGGCCGGGCGGGATGCGCGCTCCTAATTTTGGGGTAAATTTGCCGTGGGTGGCCATGATGATCGAATCGCCCGTGTTCGGTTCCAGGATTGAGAGATCGGCCGAATCGACGTGCAGCAGGCTTACAGTTTGGTTGATGATGATAGGAAACATCTCTTCCAGGGTGACCGCCGAGCGCAGGGCCTGGCTCAGGGCGGCAATCACCTGCAGTTCCATTTCGTGCTGCTGGCGCTCGGTGACATCCCGCGAGTTAACCACCAGGGCTTTGATATTCGGGTCATTCAGCAGGTTGGCGTACGAACCCTCATGGTAATGCCACGACCCATCCACATGGCGCAGGCGCGCCACCTTGGCGTCGGAAAGGTTGCCAGTTTTTTTCATAACCCGGCGGAAGACCTCTTTCAGCCTGTCCAGGTCGTCAGGGTGGACCAGCTCAAAATAAGGTCGGGAAATCAGCTCTTCGGGCAGGAAGCCGGTGGTGCGCCTGACCGATGAGCTGACGTAGCGGATGGCGTAGTCCGGGTCGAGCAAGAAGAGCATGTCGGTGGAATTTTCGATCAGGCTGCGAAAGCGCGCCTCGCTGGCGCGCAGGCCCTCCTGGCGGGCCAGCTCCTGGCGCAGGCGCCGGGCGGCGACGGCATTGCGCACGCGCAGGTTGATCTCTTCCAGGTCGATCGGCTTGGAGAGGAAATCGTCCGCCCCGGCGGCGATGCCGCGCAGGCGGTCGGCGCGCTCGCTGAGGGCGGTCACCAGCAGCACCGGAATCTGGCTGGTGGCCGGGTTAGCTTTGATCTGGCGGCACACCTCGAAACCGTCCAGGCCGGGCATCATGACGTCCAACAGGACCACGTCCAGCGGCATGGTTGCCACCACTTGCAGGGCCTGCTCGCCGTTTTCGGCCTCGCAGGTGGCGTAACCGCGGAATCCCAGCAGGTCGCGCAGCAGCTTGCGGTTGCGCGCTTCATCGTCCACTACCAGCACAGCTCCGGCCGGAGCGGGGGGAAGTTCCTGAGCGTCTGCCATCATGCCTCTTTTCCTGGCTGGGCGACCGGCAGAGGCAGGGTAAAGACAAACCGGCTGCCCCAGCCGGGCCCTTTACTCTCCGCCCACACCTGACCGCCGTGCAGCTCGACCATGCGTCTGACCAGTGAAAGCCCCAGACCGGTCCCGGGGGTTTTGCCGGCCTCAAGGTTCTTGACCTGGTAGAAAGCCACGAAGATACGCTCGAGGTCATCGGGCGCCAGGCCGATGCCGGTGTCGGTCACGCTGACCTCCACCCACGGCTGGCCTTGGTGGCCTTCCACCCCGTCCACCAGACGGGCCGAGAGGTCGACCGCCCCGCCATCCGGGGTGAATTTGACCGCATTAGCCAGCAGGTTATACAGCACCTGCCTGAGCTTGCTCTCATCCGCCAGGAACTCCCGCCCTTCGAGGCGCGGGTCGATGTTCGAGCTCAGATACAGGGCATGTTTATCGGCGCGCTCGCGCACCATGACCAGGCTGTGCTCGAAAAGGCTCTGCAGGTCTACCCTGGAGGTTTCCAGGTCCATGCGCCCGGCTTCGATCTTGGACAGGTCGAGGATGTCGTTGATCAGCGCCAGCAGGTAGGCGGCGCTTTCGTGGATATCCTGCACGTATTCCACCTGTTTGCCGGTCAGCGGACCGTAGTACTGCTGGGAAAGCATATCCGAAAAGCCAAGCATGGCGTTGAGGGGTGTGCGCAGCTCGTGCGACATATTGGCCAGGAACTCCGATTTGGCCCGGTTGGCCCCTTCAGCGGCTTCCTTGGCCAGGCGCAGCGCCTCGGCCTGTTTCAGCTCGGTGATATCTTGGGATACGCCGCCCAGGCGGAAGCCTTGATCGGTCTTAATCGGGAAGGTGCTTTGCCGGATAGTGCGCCGTTCTCCATCCGGCCGGATTATTTCGGACTCAAGCGTGCGTTTGAACAGCGGTGATTGTCCGGTCCGCAAGACCTTCATTATTGCAATCTTGGTGCGTTCAACTATTTGCTGGTTGTGCTTTCCGGGAGAAACGAGGCGTTCCTGCACATCCCAGTAATATTTACCGATCACCTCCTGGCGCGCCAGGCCGGTTATTTGTTCGCTTGAGGCATTCCATTCGATGATGCGGCCTTCTTCGTCCACTATCATGATGGCTTCGGCGGACTGTTCGATGAAGGTACGGAACCTCTCTTCGCTCTCGCGCAGAGCCTGCTCGGCGCGCTTGCGCTCGGTGATGTCGCGCGAAATGCCAAATGTCCCAACGATCTGCCCTTGCTGATCCTTCAGCGGCATTTTGGTAGTGGACACCCATAAAATATGTCCATCCTGAAAGTTTTCCTTTTCCTCCTTATTCACCAGGGGGTGGCCCGAGCGGATGATCTCCTGCTCATCTTCATAAGCCGCCCGGGCATGTTCTTCCCCAAAGAGGTCAAAATCCGTTTTACCAACCATCTGGGCCGGGTCGTCCAAGCCGACACGCCTGGCGTGCGCCCAGTTGGAGCGTATTATGCGGCTCTGGGCATCTTTGAAGTAAATCATATCCGGAAGATTGTCCATTAAAGTGACCAGCAGATTGCGTTCTTCGGCCAGAGCGATCTCGGCTCGTTTTTGCTCGGTGATGTCTTGGATGGTACCAAAAAGTTTGACAATACGCCCAGTTGCATCTTGGATAGGGTGCATCGTGGCGGCAAAGTTAGCGATTTTTCCACTGGGCAGCCGTGCTTCCAGGTTGTATTCCAATGTCCGCACTTGTTCAATAGCGGAGCGGGAATACTCACGCAGTCTCTTTGCCTCTTCGGGCGAGTAGTAACCTGCTTCCTCCTCCACACTGGGCGGTCCCATCGCCGGGTCGCGCTCATACAATCTGTATGTTTCATCAGACCACTCGATACTCTGCTTGGCGACATCAAATTCCCAGCTTCCGATTCTACCCAATGTCTGGGCTTCTTTTAGCTGGGCTTCGCTCTCGCGCAGGGCCTGCTCGGCGCGATTACGCTCGGTTACATTATGTCCGGAGCCCAGGATGCCGGCCAGTTTTCCTTCCTTATCGTACATCAGGGTAAAGGTAGTTTCGCTCCAGTAGGAGGAGCCGTCCTTACGGTAAATCTCTACCTCCAGCGTACGCGTTTGCGGCTGATCGGAAACAGCCAGGTTTTCCTGCCCCAGAATCTCACGATAAAGCTGCATGACCTTCTCCAGTGAATCCGGGGCGAGCTGTTTCTCCAGCGGGAGGGCGTTGAGCTCTTCCAGGGTATAGCCGCGCTGGCGCAGCATAGATGGGCTGGCGTAGGTATAGCTCAGGTCGGTACCCATCACCCACACCAGGTCGGTCATGTTGTCGGCCAACATGCGGTAGCGCTCCTCGCTGCGGCGCAGGGCTTCTTCGGCCTGCTTGCGCTGCGTGATGTCTTCATAGATGGCCATCGAACCGGTGATTTCACCCCTAGCGTCGCGCAGCGGGGCAGTGGATAGGCTGATATCGAGGAACGTCCCGTCCTTGCGCTGGCGCGGGTTTACCAGCCCGGTACGCTGACTCCCCAACTCTTCGCGGATCTGCAGGTTGACTTCGTCGCGCATTTCGTCGGGGATCATGGGCAGTTCATGGCCCAGCACCTCAACCTGCGTCCACCCGAATAATCGTTCGCTCGCCGGGCTCCATAGCGTAACGTGGCCGTCGCCATCGATCGCAGAAATGCCCAGGGGCGAGGCCTGGATGAGGGCGTTTAACTGCTGGTTAGTCTGGCGTAGGTTTTCCTGGGCCTGGCGCAGCTCGGTGATATCCTGCAGCGTGCCGTGCAGGCGCACGACCTGGCCGTTTGCGCCCGTCTCAGCTTCCCCGCGCACGTGCACCTGACGCACGCTCCCATCCGGGCGGAGGGCTTCCAGCTCCAGGTCGTAAGGTTCGCCGGTAGTCAAAGCCCTGATAAGTTTAGGCTCTAAGCGCGCCCAGCTTTCCGGGGTATATAACTTGCCCCGCTCGGCGCGCTTCGGAGGGGGGGCGTCGGGGTCCCAGCCGGTAATCCGGTACATCTCATCCGACCAGGTGGTTATATCAGCCGCTACCTCCCAGGTAGAACTGCCCAGGTGCGCCATGCGCTCGGCCTGCTTGAGGCGCGCTTCGCTCTGGCGCAGGGCCTGCCCGGCGTGAATGCGCTCGGTGACGTCCGTATCCGCCCCGCGATAACCCAGCAGGTTGCCGGCCGTTTCCAGCACGGGTGAGCCGGAGGATTCGAAGATGATCCTCCGGCCATCTTTGTGGACGTACTCTCTCAATACCTCACGGAACGACTCTTTGTTAGCGAAGGCGGTTTGGCCGGCCGCCTTGACGGCCTGGCGTGTATCCGGGGTGAGCAGGTCGTACCAGTATTTCTTCCCCACCAGCTCGTCCGGGGTATAGCCAAGGATCTTCTCGACGGCCGGGCTGGCGTACAGGAAGAGACCGCTGGCGTCCTCCTCCCAGATGAAGTCGCCGGTGCTCTCGGTTACCTGGCGGAAGCGTTCTTCACTGGCTCGCAGGGCCTCTTCGGCCTGCTTGCGCTCGCTGATATCTTCGACCATGGCCAGGTTATACAGGAACTGCCCGTCCAGGTTGTGGATGGCCGTCACGGTCGTGGCCGCCCAGACAACCTGCCCGTCCTTGCGCAGGTAGCGTTTCTCGGTGTGGTACTTGGGGAGTTTACCGCTCATCACTTTCAAGACTGACTCCAAGTCCTGGCCGGCGTGAGCGGGATGGGTGATGTCTTTGAAGCTCATCCCGGTCAATTCTGCCTCGCTGTAGCCCAACATGCGGCAGAAGGCGGCGTTGGCGGTGAGAAAACGCATATCCTGACCGGAGGTGACAATACCCAGCGGGCTGTCGGCGAAGATGCGGCGATAACGTTCTTCGCTGGTTTTCAAGGCTTCTTCGGCCTGCTTGCGCCGGGTGATATCGGTATGCGTACCGACCACACGGAGCGGCCGGCCCTGGGCGTCACGCTCGGTCGCCTTTCCCCGCGACAGGACCCACACCACCTCCCCAGACTTCGCCAGCATGCGGAATTCGACTTCGTACGTTTCGGTCCGCCCGGAAATATAATCGTCAAACACCTGTAATGCCCGGGCAAGGTCCTCCGGATGGAGCAGGCTTCTTAAGGCGGCCTGCGTATCCGGGAATTCGCCGGGCTGGTAGCCCAGCATGGTGTAGTAGGACGGGCTGTAATAATTCTGACCTGTGGTTTCATCTTCATCCCACAGGCCGTCGTTGGAGGCTTCCAGGGCGTAGCGCAGGCGTTCTTCGCTCACCCGCAGGCGTTGTTCGGCTTGCTGCGTCTCCACCATGCCCCACACTGAGTTCATCAGCAGGGTAAGTTGGCGGATATCCGCCTGGTCGTACTCTTCGACCTTATTGGCAACTGCCACCACGGCGACAATGCGCTCCTGGGAGAAAACCGGGAGGCTGAGGAAGCGCTCAATACGGGCGTGCCCTTCCGGATAACCGCGCTTGAGCGGGTGGGGGGCCTGGAAATCGTTGACCAGCACCGGCTGGCGCTGGCGGATCGGCTCGCCCGACAGGCCGGTCTCGCCTAACCGGTAAACGGATTGCGGGTAAGGAATGGCGCACTCCGCCATCACATCCAGCGAGCGCGTATTTAAAGTCAATACTTGGGACTGCTCGTCGTAGAAGAAGAAATAGCCAAAGCGGCTGCCAGTCAGGTCGATGGCCTGGCGGACGGCAAACGCCAGCAGCTCGTCGATACTTTCTGCCTGGTGCTGGGAAATTTCCAGCAGCCCTTCCAGGCGCTTTTCGTCCAGGCGCAGCTCGTCTTCGACGCGCCGGCGCTGGGTGGTGTCTTCGATAAAGCCTTCCAGGTAGGCCAGCCTGCCATCCGGGTTGAGCACCCGCCGCAGCGCCAGGTTGCCGGTGATCAGGCGGCCATCTTTGCGCCGGTACTGGTTTTCAGCGTGCAGCCAGCCATCCTGCTGCGTCACCGCGGTGACAGCCTGGGTATGCCAGTTGCGATTGGCGTAGACCTGGGTTTGGATGTCGGTCACCGTAGAGATCATCTCTTCGGGAGAGGAGTAGCCCAGCATACTTGCCAGGGCCGGGTTAGCGCTTAAAAAGCGCCCCTCAGGCAGGGAGTGGAAGATGCCGAGCGAGGCGTTCTGGAACAGGCTGTGATACCTTGCTTCGTTTTCACGCAGCACCATCTCGGCCTGTTTGCGTTCGCTGATGTCGCGAATGATGGCCCATGTGGCGGTGGGCTTTCCGCTTTCATCGCGCAGCAGCACGGTATGCAGCTCCACCGGGAAGACTGTGCCGTCCTTACGCCGGTATTCCTTTTCGTACACGTCCGAATAGCCGCGCTTGAGGATCTGTTCCTCGACAATTTTGGCTTCGATGGCGCGCCACCTCTCAGGGGTAATATCGATGTAGGTGAGCTGGCGCAGCTCTTCGGCCGTGTAACCGAGCATATTCAGGAAGGCTTCATTGAAGTCCAGGAAGCGCCCTTCCAAATCCACGCTGCCGTAACCATCGATCATGCTCTCGTAAAGCTGGCGGTATCTGGCTTCGCTGGCCTGGCTGGCCAGCAGGGCCGCCTGGGTCTGCTGGATACGCAGGTACGCTTGCAGGTGCGCCAGCAGCTCCCGGTCGCTGATAGGACGCGTGATAAAGCCATCCGCGCCCAACTCCAGCCCTTCGGATTGGCTTTCGCGGCCGGGGAGCTTGCCGGACAGCAAGATCACGAAGGCGGGCTGGGCAGCCTTGATCTGGCGGCACACCTCTACGCCGGAAACATCTGCCAGGTCCAGGTCGACCAGGGCCAGGTCGAACGGGCGCTGCGCAACCAGCTCGAGCGCCTCCTGGCCGCTGCGGGCGTAGGCCGGCTGATACCCGGCCGTTTCAAGCGCCCGGCGAGTGTTGTCTAGAAGCGTCTGATCGTCCTCGACGATCAAGATTTGGGGGCTTTGATCCATAGGCATTTCTCCACGTTTATCCATTTTCACCCATCATCCTCAGAAAGGCTTCCACCACCTGTGGGTCAAACTGCGTACCCGCTCCCTCACGAATGTACTGTAAGGCTTGCTCTTTCGGGAGGGCGGTGTGGTCGCGCCGGGCCGAAGTGATGGCGTCCCAAACGTCCACCACGGCGAAAATGCGCGCCGCCAAAGGAATCTGGACACCCTTCAACCGGCGCGGATAGCCGCTGCCGTCCCATCTTTCGTGGTGGCAGTAAGGGATATCCAGGGCGCGGCGCAAATAGGCGATGGGCGAGAGCATATCGAAGGCCAGTTGGGGGTGCTGGCGCAGGATGGCGGTTTCCTCCTCGGTCAGGGGGGGTTCTTTGAGTAGGATGTGGTCAGGCACGCCCATCTTGCCAATGTCGTGCAGCATAGCGCCCCGGTGCACCTGGGCCTGCTCTTCCCAACGCAGACCCAGTCCGGCCGCCAGGCGCTCGGCCAGCTCGGCCACCCGCTGGGTGTGGCCTTTAGTTTCTTTGTCGCGCAGGTCGAGGGCACGCGACCAGCCTTCAATGGTGGCGTTGTAGGCCAGGACCAGCTCGGTGTTGGAGCGCTGCAGGCCCTGGAACAGTTGAGCGTTGTCGATGGCGATGGCCGCCTGCCCGGCGATGGTCTCCAGCAGGTTGAGCGCATCCGTCTCTAGGACGCGAGCAGTGCGGTAAAACACTTCCAGCACACCCTTTACCTCGCCTTTAGCGATCAGGGGCAGGGCGTGATAGGCGACAAACTTTTCAGCCGCCAGCTGCCCGGCGCTGCGCAGCGGCTGGGGGGCTTTGGCCAGGTCGGGGATAAAGGCGCTGCGGCGTTCCAGGGCCGCCTGCCCGGCCAGGCCCTCACCCAATTTTATCGAGGAGCTTTCGGCGACCGGGGTGAGAAAGCCGCGCCCGAACAGGTACTCCAGGCGGTGCAGGTGCGGGTCGAGGATTAACACGTCGGCTGCGTCGGCCGGCAGTTGTTCGAGGGTGCGCGCCAGGAGCACGTTGAAGGTCACGCGCAGATCCAGGCTGCTGCTGATAGCGCTGTCGATCTGCTGCACGGCGCTCATATACTTGAGGCGCTGTTCGGTCTGGTCGAACAAGTCGGCGCGGTAGAGGGCGTTGGCGGCGATGTCGGCTATGGAGGTCAGCAGGCGCAGGTCGGCCGTCGAAATATCGCTGGGGCGGCCCACCAACAGCGCTCCGATCGGGCTGCCCTTGGCGATGAGCGGCACGCCGGCCAGGGCGTGCACGTTCGGGAGCAGGTCACGCGTCACGAAAAGCGGGTCCTCCTGGGCGGCGTTATTCAGGTAGGGCTGTCCGGATTGGAACACGCGCCCACTCACGCTGCTGGCGGTGGGCGGAAGCATGGTCAATATCTTTTCGCCCTCGCCGCGCGCAATTTTAACCAGCATCTTGCTGCCGGATGGGCCAGGGGTTGCCAGGAATGCCGCGCTGGCCTGGAACAGCTCCATCACCTGGTCGAGGATAACCGGCAGCATCTCGGCCCGGCTCACGGCGCTGCGCAGGTCGGCGCTGAGGGCGGCGATGGCCTCGACCTCGCGCTGGTGCTGCTTGCGCTCGCTGATATCGGTCACGAAACCTATGTAGGCCGGGCCATCTGACAGTTCCACTAGCGCGGTAGCCACATGCATGGGGAACTGTGTGCCATCGAGGCGTTGGCCAACCGATTCATATTCCGCTGGGACGGGCAGACCCAATTGCCTGCGCCGGGTGCGTTCGAGACTTTCTTCCTGGTACTGCGGAGCGAAATATTCCACAGTAGGCCGGCCGACCGGCGTTTCGACGTTTGGAATACCGAATAATTGGGCTAGCTTTTGGTTGGCGTAGAGGTTGACCCCCGCTCGCGAGACATTAATAGCTACCGGCGCCTGGTCGATCAAGGCGTGGAAACGCGCTTCACTTTCACCCAGAGCCGCGTCGGCCAGCCTGGATTGGGTGATATCCACGTGCGTGCCCAGCATGCGAACTGGCCGCCCTTCGGCATCCCGCTCGACCACTTTACCTCGCGAGCGGATCCACACCACCTCTCCGCTTTTCGACAGGGCGCGGAATTCGACTGCGTAGCTCTCCCGCCGGCCGGCCAGGTAGTCGTTCTGCGCTTTCCGGACTGCCTGCAGATCCCATGGGTGGACGATCTTTTCCAGAACCTTTTCATCGGGCGGCAATTCATCCGGGGTGTAGCCCAGCATGGCGCAATAGCGCGGGCTGAGATAAGCCTGCCCGGCTGCAATGTTCAAGTCCCACAGGCCGTCGTTGGCGGCCTCCATGGCCAGGCGCAGGCGTTGCTCGCTGGCGACCAGGGCCTGCTCCACATGCTTGCGTTCGGTG
>Ga0315282_10011072_pt1 | contig 14037 bp, 11 predicted proteins | sample YL17G07_20_MG_FD_203693 | JGI IMG/M metagenome (GOLD analysis project Ga0315282, IMG submission 203693) | Sediment microbial communities from Yellowstone Lake, YNP, Wyoming, USA - YL17G07_20 | ecosystem: Environmental > Aquatic > Freshwater > Lake > Sediment | place: USA: Wyoming | collected... | reverse complement strand
AAGGTTATAAAAATTACTTCACCCGTTTTAGGCCAGGGTGGTCCTTCGAAGGTTTTCTCTCCTCCTTTCCCTCCCTTTTCAACAAATTCTCATTGAAGAGGTTATTCTTCAAGCTGACGGCATTGATGATGCAATAGATGATCACTGACTTCTCCCAGTCCTTCGTTCCATCAAACCGTTCAATCTTCAGACGATACTTCTCCCTCAGGTTAGACAGGGAGGCTTCATCAAAGGAAAGAATCTGTTCTGCGACTCTCTCAAGAGCTTTTTCCATAATGACTCCACAAATTCCCGTGCCTCCTTTAGCAAAAGGGGCCCTATGGTGCAAACTTCGTGATCTGATGGGGAGCCTCAAAGGTTTCGTGAAGAGCCCTCACAGCATCCTCTGTCTGATCTGCCTGAATGAGGCAGGAACAACTGGAGATCGACGTGCTGATCGCCAGCACATTGATCCCTGTTGTTCCCAGGGCATTGAACATTAAACCAGAGATCATCGGCCTCTCTCTGAAGTGAGGGCCGAAAACGCTGATTACAGCCACATTGGGATGATAAGAAATCCCTTTTGCCTCGATCAGGGGCTTGACCCGCTCCAGCACCTCCAATGCGGTCTCCAAATCCTTTTGGTCGATGCAAAAAGTCATGTTCCCATTGCCTTCGAGGTCGAGATTGTGAACGACAAATTCAATATTGATACTCCGCTTCCCCAACGCGTGGAGCACTGTCCCGGCGATATCAGGCCGATTCGGCAACGAAAGGATACTCACTGTTGCCAGGCCGGCACTCGCCATGATACCGCCTACTTTGACTTTTTCCTCGTTCCCCATTCCTTCTATTCCCAGATCCTCCGGTCATCAATCTTTTTGGCCCGATCCGGAATACCCCCTTTTACGGCAAATACTACTTCGCCTTTCACTTTGAGGACTTCCTCCATTTCCTTCTCCATCCTTCTTTTCAAGCTGGTCTGGTCAGCGGTCCCCTCTTTTAATTCGACATAAACCGTCATCTGGTCGTGGTATTCTTCTCTGGTGACAACGATTTGATAATTTGCCACCCAGGGAAATTTTGCCATCATCTCATCCACTTGCCAGGGATGGATAAAGATTCCCCAAACCTTGGTCACCTGATCTGTACGACCGAGAATTTTCCCTAAGCGGGGCGAAGTTCGACCGCAGGGACATGGGTCTTCGGTCAGATAGGAGAGGTCTCCAGTGGCGAAACGAATCATCGGAAAGACCTTGCTGAAGGTAGTGGCCACGATTTCTCCAGTTGCGCCGATCTCCAATTGTTTTCCTGTCTCCGTGTCTACGATCTCCACCATCACGTCTTCAGGGATATGCATCCCTTTCTTCTCCGGACATTCGTATCCGAGACAGCCCACGTCTACAGTGCCATAAGCCTGCCGGACGAAGATTTCAAGTTTCCCTTCTACCTTTTGTCGGAGTGACTCCGGAAACATCTCTGCCCCTACAAGGGCGGCCCTCAGAGAAAAGTCCTTTTTCAGGTCAAGGGACATCCCCTCGGCAGCCTCTATCAGCGACATGAGGAGGCTGGGCGTTCCAAGAAATCCCGTCACATGCACCTGTCGCATCAGTTGGATCTGCATCGAAAGATTTCCCGGGCCAACAGGGACGACAGACGCCCCCAGCATCTTGAGTGATTCATCGAACATGAAAGCCAGAGGAGTAAGGTGATAGTTAAAGGTATTTATGACAACATCCCCTTTTCTTACCCCACAGGCAAAAAGCGCTTGAGCCCATCGTATATCCTTGTAATCCCATTCCCCAGGTTCAAACACCGGTCCGGGTGAGATATAAATTCTTCTCACCCCCTTCTCGGGGACTACCTCAAACCCTCCGAAAGGAAGAGTCTGTTTTTGAGCAGTGACTAAATCGGTTTTTCTTGTGATGGGCAGTTTTTCCAGGTCCTTTAAGTCCTTGATCTTCTCAGGCTTGATCCCCATCGCATCAAGCCTTGACCGGATTGCCTTTGAATAGCGATATCCGTAATGGAGAATCTTAGAGAGCCTTTCCTTCAGATAAGCCTCTCTTCTTCTCTTCGACATCGTTTCCTTTTCCCTCTGAAAATAACCATGCGCCCGATCGATCATACTCCGCCCCTCACTAATTGTAAGAACGTGACCGTATCCCTTTTCCGTGTCCGTAGTCAATTTCGTAGCGTTCCGATATCTACCGGAACGACATTTCTTATCGCCCCCAATAAATGAGGGCGCTGCGGATTCCTATCGTGTGAGACGCCTGATAGGCGGTGTCCCATTATAGGACGAATACAGGATCCACATCAACCTCCAGATTGACTCCCATTCCCTTTATCCGACCCTCCATTCTGGACGCTAATTCCTTAGCAAATTGATGAAGCAGATGATGGCTCTTCCCTTTCGCCATCATCTGCCACCGAAATTTTCCTCTCATCTTGGCGAAAGGCGCGCTACTGGGGCCTAAGATTTCAATCCCTTCTCCGTACCCCTTTTTCATCAGGGTTTGTCCAATCCTCCCCATCTCTTCTGCCGCCCTTTTCGTCTTTTTTTCGCTGTTTCCAGCCAGTCTAAAATTAGTGAACCGTGAGAAGGGAGGGTACTCCAGGGCTTTTCGGAATTGAATCTCCTCCTGATAGAATCCCATATAGTCATGATCTTTTGCCCTGAGAATACTATAATGGTCTGGGTTAAAGGTCTGGATCACCACCTCTCCCAAGACTTCCCCCCTTCCGGCCCTTCCCGCCACCTGGGTGAGAAGTTGAAAGGTTCTCTCACTCGATCGAAAGTCAGGAAAGTGAAGGGATGTATCGGCAGAAACAACGCCTACAAAGGTTACATTAGGAAAGTCATGGCCTTTGACGATCATCTGTGTTCCAACCAAGATGTCAATACTCCCGGATTCAAGTCTCTTTAGAATCTGTTGATGAGACCTTCGTCTCGAAGTGGTATCTCGATCCATTCTTCCCACCTGTATCTGCGGAAATAATGCTTTAATTTCTTGCTCCAGGCGTTCGGTTCCGATCCCCATTCCCTGAAGTCGGTGGCCTTGACACTTCGGACAGTCTCCGGGCGCCTGGATTCGGTAATCACAATAATGGCATAGGAGAGAACGATCCCGGAGATGATAGGTGAGTGTCACATTGCAGTTCGGACACTTGAAGGTTTGGCCGCAATCCGGACAGAGGATAAAATTGGCAAAGCCCCTTCGATTAAGAAAGAGTAAACTTTGTTTTTTATCTTCGATATTTTTTTGGAGTGCGACCCTTAATTTTTCTGAGAGGAGAGCTTTTTCCTTCCTCACATCCACCACTTCTACCCTTGGAAGAGGTCTTCCTTTGATCCTCTCCGGAAGATTGAGGAGACGAAACTTTCCTTTCACCGTGTTATAAAACGATTCCAAAGAAGGGGTGGCAGACCCCAGAAGGAGGGTTGCCTCAACCTGTTTTGCCCGGACCACAGCCGCGTCTCTGGCGTGGTATTTTAATTTCTCCTCCTGTTTGTAAGAGGGATCATGTTCTTCATCCACGATAATGATCCCCACATTTTTAAAGGGGGCGAAGATGGCAGAGCGAGCCCCCATGGCAATCTTCACCTCTCCCTTCCAGATTCTCCTCCATTGATCATAACGCTCACCCCGTCCAAGCCCGCTGTGAAGGAGCGCAAGGTTTTCTCCGAATCGATCCTTAAATCGGGAAAGAAGCTGTGGGGTCAGGGATATCTCCGGAACGAGGACAATCGCTTCCTGTCCTTTGACCAATACCTCTTCAATGGCTCGAAGGTAAATTTCCGTCTTCCCACTTCCTGTGACACCGTAAATCAGGAATGGAGAAAAGCGCTTTGAATGGATCCCTTTCAGGATCTCGCCGAGAATGGCTTTTTGATCAGGAGTGAGCTCAGGCTTTGGATAAGGTTTTAGTTCTGATCGAACAGAAAGATCGCGGCAGACCTCTCTCCTGGAGAGTGAGAGGAGTCCTTTATCACGAAGGGATCGAATGGATTTCGAAGGAGACTTAAATCTTTTACTCAATTCGGAATAGGAAATCTCTCCTTTCTCTTTTACCCAGTTAAGAATCTCTGCCTGCTTTTTTGAAATCGGTTGGGTTGGCTCACCCCCTTGATACCGGACCACCTTCTCAAATTTCGGTTTGACCTCTTTTCCTTCTATCCCGGCTTCAATATTGAGAAGTCCTTTTCTCTTCCAGGAAAACAGCTGAGACTTCGATACCTCTCCGAGAAACATTCTTAAGATTTTTTTTAAAGAGACTTTTCCGCATCTTCCAATTTCCTTAAAGACCTTCTCCTGAACCGGTTCCAAACCTCCTTGCGCAAGAGATTCCATCCCGTCTTGAGTGAGACTCAGAATCATTTCACTTTTCAGCTGAAGTCCTGGTGGAAGGCAGGCCTTGATCACCTCTCCCAATGGATAAAGGTAGTAATCGGAGATCCAGCGACAAAAACGGAGCATCTGCGGGTCGATCAAAGGGGCTTCATCGAGGAGATCCTCAACCTCCCGTAACTTCTCCTCCACACCTTTCGGAGGTTTCTCCACAAGATCCATTGAAAACCCGGTGACTTTTCTCCCTTTGAAAGGAACGAGCACTCTCATCCCAACTCGGAGAGAGCCTATCATTCTTTCTGGAATGCGATAGTGGAATGTCTTAAAGACAGGAAGACCGACCGCCACCTCAACAATTTCTTTCATCGTCCCCAAATTATCCCCTTTTGGTCGGGTTTGTCAAATCTTCCCCGGTATGCTCTCAATCCTTAATCTCCTTCCATCCTCGCGGGGGAAGGTTGGGATGAGGGGGAAAGTTGTGGCACCGTCATTTAATGACGGCGAATAAGATGCCTGCAAGTCCACCTTTACATGTTGCCTTCAAAAAACTATAATAGGCTCTAATCCTCCCATGAAAGAAGCCTTAAAACACATATCCAGCCTTGTCGAACGCTTTGAACGTAACATCGACGCATATAATAGTCCTGCCTACAACGAAACTCAACTGCGAATAGAATTCGTCGATCCATTTTTTGAAGCCCTGGGTTGGGATGTGACCAATAAGGCTGGATATGCGGAACAATATAAAGACGTCATTCATGAAGATGCGATTAAGATTGCCGGGGCCACTAAAGCGCCGGATTACTGTTTTCGAATCGGAGGTGCAAGAAAGTTCTTCCTCGAAACAAAGAAACCCTCCATTGATATTAAAGCCCAGACCAGCCCTGCGTACCAGTTAAGGCGATATGCCTGGAGTGCAAAGCTACCACTTTCTATCCTGACCGATTTTGAAGAAACGGCTATTTACGATTGCCGCCTGCGACCGAAGCCAGGTGACAAATCCAGTGTTGGACGAGTAAGGTTTTATAAATATACCCAATACATCGACTCCTTCGAAGAGATCTATAACCTCCTCTCAAAAGAATATGTTTTGAAGGGGTCCTTCGATAAATTTGCAGAATCTGAGAGACAGAAGCGTGGAACAGCAGAGGTAGATGCTGAGTTCTTAAAAGAGATAGAGTCATGGCGCGAGGCTTTGGCTAAAGACATTGCCATGAAAAATCCAAGACTCACAGTTCCAGAACTTAATTTTACTGTTCAGCTCACCATTGACCGTATCATCTTTCTCCGGATGTGTGAGGATCGAGGAATCGAGCATTACGGTCAGATCCAAAATCTTCTCAATGGCACTAACACGTACCGTCGTCTCCGAGAAATCTTCTACCATGCTGATGATAAATATAACTCTGGCCTCTTCGACTTCAAAACAGACCGGCTCACTCCTGAGCTTAAAGTGGACGACAAGCCACTCAAAGATATCTTTAAGAACCTTTACTATCCGGAATCTCCCTATGAATTCTCGGTCCTCGGAGCGGATATTTTAGGTCATGTCTATGAACAGTTTCTTGGAAAGGTAATCCGGCTCACCGAAGGCCATCGGGCGAAGGTGGAAGAAAAACCCGAAGTGAGAAAGGCCGGTGGTGTCTATTACACCCCGACCTATATTGTGGACTACATCGTAAAAAATACAGTGGGAAAAATTGTAGGGGCGGGCCCCAGCGTCCGCCCGGAAGAGGGCACCCACAGAGAGGTGCCCCTACAACATAAATTAACGCCTAAACAGATTTCCAAAATCCGCATCCTTGACCCAGCTTGCGGCTCAGGTTCTTTCCTTCTGGGAGCCTATCAATACCTGTTGGATTATCACAGGGATTGGTATCAAAAGGATGGAGCACAAAAACATACCAAAGAGATCTATCAGGGCCGTGGTGGCCAGTGGTATCTCACCATTCAAGAGAAAAAGAGAATTCTCCTAAACAATATCTACGGTGTGGATATTGACCCACAGGCGGTCGAAGTGACTAAACTGAGTTTGCTCCTCAAGGTTATGGAAGGCGAAAATCAGGATACATTGGAACGCCAGATGAGGTTATTCAAAGAGCGAGCGTTGCCTGATCTGGGAAGCAACATCAAATGTGGAAATTCCTTGATCGGCCCGGATTTTTACCAGGGCAAACAGATGGACCTTCTAGACCGCGACGAGATGTATCGCATTAACTCTTTCGACTGGGAAAAAGAATTTCCCGAAATCATGGAACGAGGTGGATTCGATGCAGTGATCGGAAATCCCCCGTATGTGCGAAGTATCACCTTGAAAGAAACCAATCTCCTCCTGTGGGAATTCTGTCGCTCTCAATACAGGGCAGCTTCCGCAAGAGAGTGGGATATCTATCTTGTTTTCGTTGAAAAAGGTCTTAGCCTCCTAAAAGGAAATGGAAAACTGGGGTATATCCTTCCTAACAAGTTCTTAAACTCTCGGGTCGGGGAAAATCTGCGGGCAATCCTATCTGAGGGCAAACACCTTGAGAAACTTGTCCATTTCGGTGCCCTTCAGATATTTCAAGGCGCTACGACTTACACCTGTTTGCTCTTTTTGAACCGTGAAGGAAAGAAGCAGGCTAAAGTCTGCCGTTATGTTGGGCCTGTGAATGAATCTGTAACCGTGGGCTCTCTCCCTGAGAAAGCACCGGATTTGTGGGCAATTTCGGAAATCTCTGCCAAAAAACTTGCGCCAGCTCCCTGGGAGTTTTTTGCGCCTGGTGGAGTGATCGGGAAGCTCAGAAAATGGCCCAGTTTGGAAAGCGTTGCTCAGGTATTCCAAGGAACCGGGACCAGAGCTGACAGAGTCTATTTGGTTGAATATCGTGGCCGAGAAAAAGGACTTGTTCGAGTTTACTCTCCTGAAAAGGAGACAGAATATATAGTGGAACCCACTTTCTTAAAACCTGTTTTACGCGGTCGTAGCATTGGCCGTTATGAGGTAGTGGATGGGAGGTTGCTTCTCATCGTGCCTTATGAAGTCGTGGATGGCAAAAGTGTTCTTGTGTCTCAAAAGAAGCTTTCCGATTTTGCACCGAGAACACTGGAATATCTTCGTGAGTGTAGAGCGAGATTAGATGAACGGGAGAATGGTCGTTTCAAAGGAGAGAATTGGTATTGTTATGGTCGTCCGCAGAATATGGACCGGTTTGAGGTTCCAGAGAAGATCGTGCTACCGGATGTGACTAACAAGGGAACTTGCTTTTTAGACCGAGAAAGAAGATGGTTACTGGATACTGCTTATGCCATCGTGCTTAAACACAATGAATCAATTGATCTGCGGTACATCCTTGCAATTTTGAACTCACCTCTCCTGACATACTTCTTGAAAGAAACAGGGACAGCATTGCGAGGAGGATACTTCCGGATGAAGACGGCTTACCTCAACCCATTCCCGATCCGGTCCATCAACTTTTCCGACCCAACAGACAAAGCTCGCCACGACAAAATGGTGGAATTGGTTGAACAGATGTTGACTCTCCATAAGCAGTTGACCGCAGCAAAAACTCCTGACGATAAGACGCGAACACAACGTCAGATCGACGCCACCGACTACCAAATTGATCATCTGGTATATGAGTTGTACGGTCTTACCGAGAAAGAAATCCAGATCGTTGAAGAGGCAACTTAATGAGTGAGGAGAGAACAGAACGAGATTACTTTGGATTTCTCCCGTGTGAATGGACTATCGAATTTGATGGTGGGAAGATATCACCAATTCCAGATTTTGACGAGAACACAGCCTGGGTAGATAAATACACAAATGAGGACGGATTTTTTTATCCAGCGACAGTGCCGCGAGAAGAAGTTGATCCAATTACAATGGAACCTCTGAAATATATTCCTAAAACTGAACGCCCCGCACACCTGCACAGCATTCGTCCTTCCCATGAACTATGCCTGTCTACCTCTGGCCTGCCTAAGGATATTCGCGAAGGCCCTGGGTCTTTTATCATTCATTTGCTTGCTTATCTTTTCGGAGTAAGGCTTCAGTTTCACGACTGGTGCTTGGATGGCCGATTGCCAATTAGAGAAAAAGTAAGAACTCATAACATAAGGTTTACCAAAGAAACTGGTGAAGAATTTCTATCCTACTGTTACAAGACTTGGAAAAGTTGGGCTGAAAAAGAACAAAAGCTGATTACCAATTTGCTTTTCATGCACACTCGATCGCCTTCATATGAATGGGAATGGGGGCGTTTCACTATTGAATACATGGTGCTTGATGGCTGTTACAGATTGGCAGAAGGATTGCCTTTCGTCCAGAAAGGATCCTCTCATGGGAAAAGGATTGAATCCCTTTGTCAAAAGTTTAGTATTCGCATTAATAAGGACCTTATTCGCGAAATCGTGCGGCTTAGAAATGATTTATTCCATGAAACACTTTGGGATGGGTCACAACCCGGAACTGCCATTAGTAGTTCTAGTTTTATTTTACCTACCCATCTTCGACGGTTGAATCAGCGGCTCATCATGGCACTACTTGGTTATAAAACACCTTATATACAGACTGGATGGTGGTTTTTTGGCAACTATTCATTCGATCAACCATCAGAGAAATAAAAGAAAATGTGAGAACGGACTGTCTCATTTTCTTTTCCTTATGCCTACAAATTATACTAATTTGATCGCTTAAACGGGAACGCACTTCGCGATCTAAAAAGGGGACATTAAACGGTGAATATCTGGCGATCACTGGCCTTACTTTCTGCTGGTGCATTAGCCAGCACCCTCGGACGACTGTTTATTCAGCCTCCGTTTCCTATTGGATATTTATGCATTTTAATTTTTGTCTTAGTTCTTCTTATTCTTTATGGAGCAGGTGCGATTTCAATGATAGCCCAACGTTATTATTACCCATGGAGAAGAAAAGACCACAAATTCTTACATCCAAAAATAGGTATAATTAGTGTTAAGGGAAGTGGCCCGGAGTCTGAAGAGATTTATTCTTGTACAGATATTATTCCAGAAGGATGGAAAGAGGAAATACAAAGACAGTCAAAAAAAGATGGAGTAACCATTAATGTAATATTAATTGACGCAAAGAGAAGTTTCGATTCTTACGTTGCTATTCTGAACCCTTACGGGGGTGCTTATCCAGAGCGTGATATCAAGGGGAATGAAACTCTGAATAAAATATTTGATTATGTCAACAAGGCTGGTCTATTTGTAAATGTTGCAGATATACCCGGCTATTGGGCATATAACCTTTTACTCAAAAGGCGATTAGATGCGACGACGCCTATTTATGGTGTAGATAAAACGCCCAACGGGAAAATTTCCATTACCCGAATAAGGCCATTCGAACTTACACCTTTTATGGAAAAATTGGGACTCAGAGTTCTCAACACGGAAAACAGCCCCCTTACGAATTGGAAAGTTGAATTTGAAGATAGATTTAAAAGAATAGCAGAAGATGTGGACGAGATAAAAGTTGATAGAGCTACTGTGGTTGAAAGAAATGTTAAACCGATAATAAAACCCAAAGTCGATGGACAAACAGGATTAACTCCACTCTTCTTAGCAGGTTATGGAAATGGAGAATTCCTGATATCACAGATTTTTTTTGACAATAAATCCCGTCCCCAAAATAACAAAATGAAGGGAATACTTACTAAGATCTTGATCCAATTAATAAAAGGAAAAAGTAAAACCGATAAGTAGCACAGTAATTGGATATGATCTACACTCCCATTAGGCCACAGAGAAATTAAATGAAACGGAGAAACCACCATGAATAATCCCGGGCATCTCAAATGGATAGTATTAGGGGCGCTTGTAGGTTTTGGTGCTTCTTTTATTTTTGGGGACTTAATCACCTTACCCCTGGATCTCTATTACCTCATCTACTTTGGAATCATCATAAGTTTCTTCACCATCTACATAAAGAAAACCCAGCTGAATCTGAAAGAATGGTATTCCAGAAGATGGGCTTGGGGGGTTTTACTCGGACTGATCTTCGGAGCTCTAATAGTTCAGAATGTCCTGTCAAGGCCAGCGACTGAGAAATTTACAGGGCCCTATTTAGCATGGCTGATATTCTGGAGAGGACTGGTTTATGGAGCGATCGATGGCTTGCTTCTGTCAGCATTCCCATGGATTGTTACCTGGCGAGCTTTTAATGTTGAAAAGAAACCATTGGAGAAAAAAATAGCATTTGGTCTTCTGGCCTGGCTTTTCATTCTTGTGGTTACGACGGTTTATCATTTAGGCTACTCGGATTTCCGGTCAAAGAAGATCATTCAGCCCAATATAGGTAATACCATTATTTCCATTCCGACTTTGGTATCAGCAAACCCTATTGGCTCGCCAATCACTCATGCGATCATGCACATCGCGGCTGTCATCCACTCCCCTAAAACCGCGCTTTTTCTACCACCCCACCGAGAATGATGAACCTCCATCCCAAGAGCCCTAACGTAAAGAGAATATATCTCGCAGTCCTAATGCTGCCAATTTGAGACCACGGATTTGATCTGGTCCAAAATATATCGTATAGATTAACCATTTTATTAATTAAGGAACCCCGCCAACAGGGCGGAGCTTTAATACCTAAATTCAAAAACCCAAAACCGAGATCCCGAAACAAGTTCGGGATGACAGAAAGACCAGAACCGAACCACTACGTCATGCTGAACTTGTTTCAGCATCTGATTTATTTTTTCTGCTTTCAGCAGACACACCTTTCATCCCCGTCCACACGACGGGGTTTTCAGGTGAGGTCTTAATAAGGAACCCTGAGAGTGTTTCGAAGGAATGATTTTATCCTCCTCCTCGTCGTCTTCTCTGCGATGGGGGGCGGTATTGGACTTCCGGAGTTTGGAAGGATTCTTGCTCCCTATCCTCTCTACTTCATGATGTTTCAATTGTTCTTCAGTTTTTTGAAGATCGATTTTCTTCAAGTCTTTAATGAGGCAAGAAAGAAAGCTTTTATCCTCTCTATCTTATGCTTTTTTAAACTGTGTATCATTCCAATCGGTCTTTTTTTGTTGACTCAAACCTTTTGGCCGGAATATGCCGTGCCTGTTTTGCTTCTCTCCGGAATTTCTACAGGTGTGGTCGCCCCTTTCATTTCGGGCCTTTTAGGGGCTTCCACATGGCTTGTATTGATGATGGTGGTCGTCTCTTCTCTTTTGGCTCCCTTTTCCCTTCCGGCTCTGGTCTCCCTCTTGGTTGGGCAAACAATCCAAATCTCTTTCTTGAATATGGTGAAGATCTTAGCCATGGTGATATTTCTACCTGCTGTAGCAGTCATTCTACTGCGCTATCTTTATCCTTCCTCTTTGGAAAAACTGGAGAAGGGCCAATTTCCCGTATCATTGTGTATGTTTGCTTGCATTAACCTCGGGGTCTTCGCAAAATACTCATTCTTTTTCATAAAGACACCTGTCAAAGTGGTAGAGACCATTCTTGTGGCTTTCGTTTTATCGATTATCTATCAAATGGTTGGGATTTTATTGACATGGGGGTTGAAAAGGGAGGACCGGTTGGCGGGGGCGATATCTTTTGCCAATATGAATAATGTATTGATTGTCGTTTTCTCGTCACAGTTCTTCGGTCCTCTTGCACCCGCTCTGGCTGCTTTGTATATGCTACCCTTTTTCACAATGATTGTTCCGGCAAGGATCGTTGGGCAGCTTTTGAAATAAGCTTCCCGTCCAGTGGGGCGAAACTAAATCGACATTGATGAGGATTAAAGAGGACCGTTACAAAGACTCGAGGAGCCCATCTCTTCTTCTGAAATCCCCAAGATATAGAGGATGTTTTTGAGACGGGCGCGGCCCACACTCATATTGGCCGCTCGCTCGATTTTTTCCTTGGCATTATAAGCAATACCCAACCCGGCTTGACCCAACATCAGCACGTCATTGGCCCCGTCGCCGATGGCTACGGTCTGATCCAAAAGCACTCCCTCTTCGCTGGAAACCATATTGACGATCTTAGCCTTGTAAGTATTGTCCACAATCTTTCCCAGCACTTTACCGGTCAGGGCTCCATTCTTGATTTCCAGCTGGTTGGCAAAGGAAAAATCCAAACTCAATCTTTCCTTCAAAAAATCGGCAAAATAATCGAACCCTCCGCTCACCAAACCCAGTTTATAGCCCGACCCCTTGAGCGTCTCCACTAAATCTTCAGCTCCTTCGGAGAGCTTCATCTCGCTGCGAATCTTCTCCAATGCTTCAACCTTCAATCCTTTGAGAAGCGCCACACGCTGGATCAGGGCTTCTTCAAAATCGATATCCCCTCTCCTCGCCTTCTCCGTGATTCTCGAAACTTCCTTAAAGACCCCCGCCCTTTCAGCCATCTCATCAATGATCTCCATATCCACCAGAGTGCTGTCCATGTCGAAAAAGACGAGGCGTTTGTTTTTGCGATAGGCCTCCATCTTCTGAAGGGCCAGATCAATATTGAGCTCATGGCTTTTGGCGATCACTCTTTCCTTCAACTGGCCGAGGTTCTTCACTCCATTCACATCGATGGTCAACTCCACGCAGCTTGCACAGTGGCGGGTCAGATTGCTGATCATTTCGATATTGGCATTTTCCTCGGCCAGGATAGTTGAAATCTCCGCCAGGGCCCGGGTGTCCCCAAAATAAGTCAGGACAAAAAGGTTCTTGCTATCTCTCGCCTTCATCTCTTTCTCGGAGAAGAGCCGAAAATTGAGGACCAGATGAAGCCGGCTGGCTTCAAACAGAAGGTCCTTCAAAACACCATCCTGCGATTGCTTCGCTCCAGTCATGTCCAAGAGGAAAGAGAGGCCAAGAAAATCCTGAAGAGAGGCCTGTTCGATATCCACAATCTCCACCTGATTCTCCACCAGAATCCTGCTGAACGTAGCGGTGATTCCGGGCTGGTCCGGACCGGAAACGGTCACCATCACAAAATCTCTTTTCTCATTCATCCGCTCATCCCTCTAACAAAGATAAAGAGCTGCTCTCGGCCCATTCTATCCAGTCCCCTAAGCTCTGTCAATGAGAGCAGCCATCCCGCTGAACCGGATCGGATCGCTCCTTCATTGCCGATATCCAAATCGTTCTTCGAAGATGGGGGCGATCAAATTGTCCACGGGGACATAATCGTCGGTGAGGATCACAGAGTAACGATCTTTTAAGAACTCCTGTAATTGGTCCTGAGGCATGACATGGGAGGTCATCTCTCCTCCGTCTCTCTTCACTTTCCTGACGAAATCATCCATGTCCAACTTCTGCGGACTCGCCACCACCACACAGGTACTGATCCCGATATGATCATAATCCGAGGTCAGAGTCAGGAGGTGGACATTCCCTTTTCCAAACACCTCTTCCAAGGTCCGGATATAGGAGGGGAGGAAGGCTCCCTTTTTAAAGCTATCGATGATATTGGCCATAAGTATCCCATCCGGTTTGAGAAGGCTTTTTAGTTGCATCGTAAACTCTTTGGTGGTGAGGTGATAGGGGATCGAAAGGTCATTGAAGGCATCTCCAAAGATAAAATCATAGGCTCCCCTGCCCCGACAATTCATCACAAACCAGCGGCCATCCTCATTGAAGGTGCGGATTTTACCATTCTCTGAAACACCCAGATATTTTTTCACCATCCGGGTGATCTCCGGATCGATCTCCACCACATCGACCTCCGCCTTGGGATACTTTGCGTCGATAAAACGGGGAAAGCTATACCCTCCTCC
>Ga0315282_10011071_pt1 | contig 14037 bp, 8 predicted proteins | sample YL17G07_20_MG_FD_203693 | JGI IMG/M metagenome (GOLD analysis project Ga0315282, IMG submission 203693) | Sediment microbial communities from Yellowstone Lake, YNP, Wyoming, USA - YL17G07_20 | ecosystem: Environmental > Aquatic > Freshwater > Lake > Sediment | place: USA: Wyoming | collected... | reverse complement strand
AAGAAACGATCAAGCCCGAAAAAAGCCCCTCTCCAGCGCCGTCACTAAAGTAAGATTTTTAAATGGCAAGATGATACCCATTATAGTAAGGTTTTTAAATGGCTTGACAGGGCGGCGAGGAAATCCAAAATTGATAGAGATGACAAGTCGTTGATATTCGAGTCATTGCGAGCGCCCCTTGGGTGCGTGGCAATCTCCAAAATAAGAATCTTTTGTGGAGATCGCCACGTCGCTTCGCTCCTCGCGATGACAGGTGCTATCGGCAATTTTCGGAGAAAATGGGAAAAGTATAAAATTTAACAAAAAAGGCTAAAACGGATTCTCCGTCTCGTAAAGCATTCCGGCCGGACGATTGAAACCGATGTCCTCGACACCCAGCATCCGCACGGCGGCGAACAGGGCTTTTCCGGCGTGGGCAAAAGCGACGGCGGTGTGGTGGGGAAACCTTTTTTCAATGAGGATGTGGCGGTAGAACCGGCCCATCTCTTTCACGGCGAACACGCCGATCCCGCCGAACGACTTCGGATCGATGTCGAGGACTCGGCCCTCGGCGATGTAGGAGCGCAAAAGAGTGTCGGCCGTGGATTGCAGACGGAAGATCGTGATGTCGCCGGGCTTGATCCGGCCCTCGAGCGTTCCCCGGGTGATGTCGGGCTTTTTGTCGGGCTCCATGAGACGGTGCATAATGAGTTGAAACTTGAGTCCGCCGTCCAGCAAGCAGGTCGAGGAGGTGTTGCCGCAGTGGAAGCCCATGAAGAGGTCGGTCGGCCTGGTGCCGGCCGCGGCTTTTTTCGAGGCTTCAACCATGTCGGGAGGGACGGTGTTGTTGATGTCGAGAAGCGTCGCCGGGAGCTCCGTGGCACAGCTGGCCATGTATTCGCTCAAGGCGCCGTAGATATCCACCTCGCACGCGACCGGGATGCCGCGCCCGGCCAGCCGCGAATTCACGTAGCAGGGAACGAACCCGAAGTACTGCTCATAGGCGGGCCAGCATTTGTTGGCGAAGATGCCGAAGGCGGACGCGCCGAGGTTGTTCTCCATGAAATTCGTCAGAGCCACTTCGTACTGGGCGAGTTTTTCCAGCATGTCGGGATAGGCGTTGCCGGGGCCGAGCTCGGCGGCCATATTCCGGGCGACCTTCTTAATCGCGGGATCGCCTTTCGCCTTGAGGAAGATGTCGTAGAGATCGAGTTCGGAGCTTTCCATAATCTCGACGCCGAGGTCGTAGAGCGGCTTGATCGGGGCGTTGCAGGCCAGGAAGTCCTGCGGCCGCGGCCCGAAGGTGAAGATCTTTAATTTTTTGAGCCCGAGGATCGTCCGGGCGACGGGGATAAAAGCGGCGATCATCGCCGCGACTTCGGACGGCAGGCCGACGGGATATTCGGGGATAAACGGCCGGAGTTGGCGCAGGCCCGTATTATAAGAGACGTTCAACAAGCCGCAGTAGGCGTCGCCCCGGCCCTGGATGAGGTTTCCGCCCGTTTCTTCGGCGGCCGCAGCAACCATCAGCGGGCCGTCGAATTTCTGGGCGAGAATGGTCGTCGGTCCCTCGGGTCCGAAATTCCCGAGATAGACGACCAGGGCGTTGACGTTCGCGGCCCGGAGCTCGTCGAGGGCCTTGAGCGCGTCCTTCTCGTTCTCGACGATGGTCTTGATTTCGACGATGGGAATTTTTTGGGCGCGGCACTCTTTGACGACGTTCGTCCTTCTTTTCCGGGATAATTCGCGGGGAAAACAGTCGCGGCTCACGGCCACGATTCCGAGCTTGACCTTTGGCACATTCTTCATTTTTTGTGTCTCCTTGTTTTTTGTCCGTAGTAGGCCTGGGGGCCATGTTTTCTTAAATAATGTTTTTGCAGAATATAGCCCGGCAAATCCTTGATCTTCGGGTTGGCCAGGCGCGTCATGACCGTCATCTTGGCGACTTTCTCCAGGGCCAGATTGTTGTTGACGGCCTCGGCGGGCGTTTTTCCCCAACAAAAAGGCCCGTGGCCGGCGACAAGCACGGCCGGCATCTCGAGAGGCTGGAGGCTGGCAAAGCGTTCGACGATGACCTTGCCCGTGTTGCCCTCGTAATCGTCCTTGACTTCCTCGGCGGTCAAGAGACGCGTAACGGGAACCGGGCCGTTGAAATGGTCGGCATGCGTTGTTCCGAGGCAGGGGATTTCGGCCATAGCCTGGGCGAAGGCGGTGGCGTATTCGCTGTGGGCATGGGACAGGCCGCCGATATCCTTGAAGGCCCGATACAGGGCGAGATGCGTCGGCATGTCGGAGGATGGATGGAGATTTCTTTCCACGATTTTCCCGGCGAGGTCGACGAGGACCATGTCTTCCGGACGCAGGCCTTCATAAGACACGCCGCTGGGCTTGATGGCCATGATGCCCTCCGCCCGGTCGAAGCCGCTGACGTTGCCGAAGGTCAGGATAACCAGGCCGTAGCTCACCAGGTCCAAATTCGCCCGCCAGACTTGTTCTTTTAAATCGTCTAACATTTTGTTCACCTTATCGCTTTCTTCAACTGTTTATCTCGAATCTCAAGGAGGTCCTTCATGACATGATACAGCGAGCCCGACCACTCTCTGGTTCCGAACGCGTCGTGGAGCCGCCGGTACAATCCATACAGCTCTTCGTATATTTTATGATTTTCGGCATTGGGTTTGAAGGTGGTTCGTTTGACCCCGCACATCGCGGCCTGGGCCTCGGCGAACTTGCCGTAGCCGCCCGCCCCCGGGCCGGCGACGACGGCGCCGGCGATGGCTGAGCCGAGAGCGCAGGTCTGCGCCGAGCGGGCGATCTTCATCTCCTTGCCGATGACATCGGCGTAGATCTCGATGACCAGCGGATTCTTCTCGGCGATGCCGCCGCAGTTGATGATTTCGTCGATCTTCACCCCGTATTCCTCGAAGCGTTTGATGATCGTCAGGGCGCCGAAGGCCGTGGCCTCGATGAGGGCCCGGTAGATCTCTTCGGGCCTGGTCTGAAGCGTCTGCCCGAGGAGAAGGCCCGTCAAGCGCTGGTCGACCAGAATCGTCCTGTTGCCGTTGTTCCAGTCGAGGGCTAGAAGCCCGGATTGGCCGGGCCGCAGGCTGGCCGCCTTTTTTGTCAGGGCCTCGTGCGAACCTTTGACCGGTCCACCGGGTTGGATGAATCCGACGAACCAGTTGAAGATGTCGCCGACCGCGGATTGGCCCGCTTCAAGCCCGAAATAGGAAGGCAGGACCGAGCCGTCGACGATGCCGCACAGGCCCGGGATATCGGCCAACGCCGAATCGTTCGGCCAGACGCAGATGTCACAGGTGCTCGTGCCGATGATCTTGACGAATTTTCCGGGGGAAACGCCCGAGCCGACCGCTCCGAGGTGGGCATCGAAGGCGCCCACGGCCACGGGAAGAGCGGCGGGGAGCCCGAGCTTTTTGGCCCACGTCGGCGAGAGTTTGCCCGCGGCTCTATCGGCCGTGAATGTCTTTTCGTACAGCCTGTCGCGAAGAGCGCCGAGCCTCGGGTCGAGCTTCGACAGGAACTCCTTGGAGGGAAGTCCGCCCCAGGCGTCGTTGAACATAGCCTTATGGCCGGCGGCGCAGCGGCTGCGCAGAATCTTGTCCGGCCGCGCCTCGCCCGTAAGGACGGCGGGGATGTAATCGCAGCATTCAACCCAGCTCCAGGCCGCGTCGAACGCTTGGGGATCGATCCTTAGGCAGTGGAGGATCTTGCTGAAGAACCATTCCGAGGAATACGTGCCGCCGCATTTGGCCAAATATTCGGGATACTCCTTGGCCGCGAGCGCCGTGATCTCGGCGGCTTCGGCATGTCCCGTATGGTCTTTCCACAGCCAGGCCATGGCGTTTCGGTTTTTCTTGAATTTCTTGCGGACATTGAGCGGCGTTCCGCTCCGATCGACCGGGATCGGGGTCGAGCCCGTCGTATCAAGGCCGATGCCGATCGTCTGGGATGGTTCGAAACGCTTCTCCGTTTTTTTGGCCAGGACGAGCGTCTTCTTGATCGCGGCCTCGAGGCCTCGCAGATAGTCGGCCGGATTCTGCCGGGCGAGGTTAGGATTCTTTGGATCGAGAATGATGCCGGCCTGTCCGGACTCATAATTGTGAATGGCCGTCGCCAGCTCGCGGCCTGTCCGGACATCGACGAGCAGCGCCCGGACGGAATTCGTTCCAAAGTCAAGACCAAGACTGTATTTCGTCTTTTTCATCATTCCTTCCTTAGGGGGACACAGTATTGTGTCCCCATTTTATTTATGTGTCAGCTCTTTTTCGATTTCCTCGAGCGTCTTGCCTTTCGTCTCCGGCAGGCGTTTTTTGATAAAGAGGAAGCCGACGACGCAGATCGCGGCGTAAATCCAGAACGTCGGCGCGGGACCGAGTCCCTTATTCAGAAGCGGAAAGGTGTAGGTCAGGACGAAGCAGGCGGTCCACAGCGAAGCGGTGGCGATGGACATGGCCGCCCCGCGATTGCGGTTCGGGAAGATCTCCGAGACGACGACCCAGGTGACTGGCGCCAGGGACATCCCGTAGCAGCCGATGGCCGCCACGATCAGGAGCAGCATGTGCGGCCCATGGCTGTGGGCCTGGTAGCCTGCGCCCAGGAGAGTGTAGATGACGGCCAGGCCGGCCGCGCCGATGAGCATCAGCTTCCGCCGGCCGGCGCGGTCCACGGCCGCGATGGCAATGAAGGTGAAGATCAGGTTGACCGCGCCGGTGATGACGATATTGAATAGAATTTCGGAAACTTTGTAGCCCGCCGCGGCGAACACCTCTTCGGCGTAGTTGAAGATGACATTGATGCCGCACCATTGTTGGAAGACCGCGAGTCCGACGCCGAGGAGCAGGATTTTCAGCATGTTCGGTTCGACGAGATCCCGAAACCTCGTTTTTTGATCCCCGTCGACAAGCGTCGTTTCGATTTCGGCCAGGGCTTGGACCGCATAGGTTTCGCCGCCGACTTTGGCCAAAACGCCGCGCGCTCGTTGGCGACGGCCTTTCTTGACCAGCCAGCGCGGGCTTTCGGGCACGGCGAACATCCCGATGAAGAACAGCACGGCCGGAATCGCCGTCACGCCGAACATCCAGCGCCAGCCGGTTTGGCCGTTCCACGAGCTCAGGATCTGCTGGGCCGTGGCCTCGGGCGGCACCTTTTCGGCGATGAGCCAGTTGTCGAGCTGCGCCAGGAGAATGCCGATGACGATCGTGAGTTGATTGATGGAAACCAGCTTTCCGCGCACGGCCGCCGGCGCGACCTCGGCGATATACATCGGCGAGAGGTTCGAGGCCATGCCGATGGCCGTCCCTCCGGCGATCCGCCAGGCGACGAACGCCGGGAGGCCGTTCGCCAGGGCGGTCCCGATCGAGGAGACGGTGAACATGGAGGCGCAGGCGAGGAGCAGCCGTTTGCGTCCGAACCTGTCGCTCAGCGCGCCCGAAGCGAGCGAGCCGATGAGGCAGCCGATGAGCGCGCAGCTCATCGCCCAGCCTTGCTGAGCCGGGTTGGCGAGTGCGAAAAACTTCTCGTAGAAGGGTTTCGCTCCGCCGATGACGACCCAGTCATAGCCGAAGAGCAGGCCGCCCAGGGCGGCGACGAGGGAAACAAACCAGATGAACTTCATGTTGTAGTTCATGGGCGCAGGGGAAGCGGATCGGGCGGCGGGGGAAATTATGGCTGGTTCTTTCGGTGGATTGTCGCGGTCCGGCATGTCCCCAAACTATATCGCCGGGGTCGCAGCCTGTCAATAGAAGCTGGGCCTGATGGCAGTCCAGTTTGGGCGGGGTCCTGTCGGACACTCTTGGAGGGAAATCCTTCGAGCGGGTTTCCCCTCCAAGGTGACTCTGGGCGCGCCCCGATCGGCGCCACCCGATCTCTTAAAAAAACCAAACTGTGCTACGATCAGAAGCCGGGCTTGATGTCTTCCTAAGAGGGATGAGATGTGATATAAAAAAAATCATTTCGATTTTCTTATGATTATTTTTTCGGATATGATAACTTCTCCTCAATCCGGAGAATTTTTCTCTCTTTTCCTTAACAAGGAGGCCCCATGAATTCTCGCTCATTGCAAAAAACTTGGATCTTCATTGCGGCGGCGGCCTTTCTCGTGTGCTCGTTGGCGGCCGGCCAGGACCGGTTCAATGAGGACCTCTTGAAGAATTTCACGTTCCGAAACCTCGGCCCTTACCGGGCCGGGTCGTGGGTGACATCCTTCGCCGTCCCCGCGGCACCGCTCAAAGAGCATCTCTACACATTTTATGTCGGGACACGGAACGGCGGTGTATGGAAGACGACGAACGCCGGGACGACCTTCGAACCGATCTTCGACGGCCAAGAGAAGCTCTCCATCGGCGCCTTGGCGGTCGCTCCCTCCGCAGCGAACATCGTCTGGGTCGGGACGGGCGAAGCCTATTGCGCCCGGAGCTCGAACTCGGGCGACGGCGTCTACAAATCCACGGACGCCGGCAAAACGTGGACGAACATGGGGCTCAAGGACAGCCACCACATTGCCCGCCTCGCCATCCATCCCGAAAATCCGGACATCGTCTATGTCGCGGCCATGGGACATCTCTTTTCGACGAATGGCGAACGCGGTGTGTTCCGGACGCAGGACGGCGGCCGGACCTGGGATAAAGTGCTCACCATCAACGACAAGGTCGGCGCCATCGACCTCGTCATGGTCAATTCCAATCCAAACGTCCTCTACGCGGCCATGTACGACAAGATCCGCCTTCCTTGGCACTATGAGCTGGGAGGTCCCGAGAGCGGGATCTACAAGACAACCGACGGCGGGAAATCCTGGAAAAAGCTCGGCGGCGGTCTTCCATCCGGTCGGATCGGCCGGATCGGCCTGGATGTCTTTCAGAATAATCCCGAGATACTCTGCGCGGTCGTCGAGAACGGAAACCGCCGGCCGCCGACGCAGCAGGAGATCGAGTTGGCCAAGAAGCGCGGAGCCGAGCCGGGCGAGCAGACGGCCGGCAACGAAGTCTATCGCACGGATGATGGAGGCCAGAGCTGGCGGAAGGTGAACGCGGGCTATGAAGCGGCCTTGAACAAGGCGCCCTATTCCTTCAACGAGCTCAAGCTGGACCAGAACGACCCGAATACGGTCTACATCACGGGGCAGTCTCTCGCCTCGACGGACGACGGCGGCAAAACATGGAAAGGCTTGTCCTGGCCATCGAACGGCGTCTTCCGCCAGGCCTTCGGCGACTGGCGCGCGATGTGGGTCGATCCGCAGAACTCCGACCGTCTGATCTTCGGCAGCGACGGCGGCGTCTATATCTCCTACGACCGGGGCAAAACCTGTTATCACGCCTACAACATTCCGCTCGGCGAGTTCTATGCCGTCGGCGTCGATATGGAAGACCCTTACAACATCTACGGCGGCCTGCAGGACCACGACTCTTGGAAGGGTCCGTCGAACGGCTGGGCCGGCGAGATCACGCTTGCGGACTGGGTGACGGTCGGCGGCGGCGACGGCATGTATAACTGCATCGACCCGACCGACAGCCGCTGGATCTATAACAACCGGGAGTTCAACTCCTCCATGTGGCGGCTGGACCAAAAGCTCGGCGTCCAGACGTCGATCGTCCCGCGCCGCGAGCCGGGGAAAGAGGCGTTGCGCTTCAACTGGACGCCGCCCATCATCCTCTCGCCCCACAATCCCGCGATCGTCTATTCGGGCGCTCAGGTCCTCTTCCGCTCCCTCGACCGCGGCGACCACTGGACCGAGATCAGCCCGGACTTGACGACGAACGAAAAGGCAAAGCAGCGCGGCGCGGGCAACATCACCTACTGCACGATCACGACGATCTCCGAATCGCCCCTCACGCCGGGCGTCATCTGGGTCGGCTCGGACGACGGCAAGGTCCAGATGACCAGGGACGGGGGCGCGACCTGGAAAGACCAAACGGCCAAGATCGTCTCTGCCGGCGGCCCCGAAAATTTTTGGGTGAGCCGCGTGTTTGCTTCGCCGCACGGCGCGGGCACGGCGTTCGTGGCCAAGACCGGGCTGCGTTTCGACGATTTCCGGGCCTGCCTGTTCAAGACCACGGACTACGGTGAAACATGGACGTCGCTCGGCGCGGGGCTGCCCGAGAAACCGGTCAACGTCGTCGTCCAGGACCGCAAGAACCCGCGTCTCCTCTTCGCCGGGACCGAGCAGGGCGTCTATGTCTCGATCGACGGCGGCGGGAAATGGATTCCCTTTAAAAATAACATGCCCTGGGTCAGGGTTGCGGACCTGGTCATCCATCCCCGCGAGAACGACCTTGTCGTCGGAACCTACGGCCGCGGGCTGTTCGTCGCCGACATCTCGCCGCTTCAGGAATTGAGCGAAAGTGTTCTCGGCCAGGACGTCTTTCTCTTCGAGATCGAGCCCAAGGTCCAGAGGATGACGGGCGGAATTGGCAACTATCAACTTCTGGGCGACAGCCATATCCTTACGCCCAACGAGCCAAACGCCGTCGTGATCAACTATTATCTAAAGGAAAAAGCCTCGGGCAAAGTGAATATCAAAGTGACCGATCCTTACGGAAAAGTCTTGCGGGAGCTCGTAGGGAAGGGCGACGCCGGAATGAATGCCGTCCAATGGGATATGCGGGTTCCGCGGGAACAGGCGCGGCAGGCAGGGAGCTTCCCAGGCGGTTTCGGAGGCAGCCTGGTCGATCCGGGAGAATACCTTGTGATGCTTGAAATCGGGGACAAAAAATTAGCCAAAAAGGCCCTGATCCCGAAGCGGATGGGCTGGGCGCTCGGCCCCTTCCCGGCGGTCATTAAAACACCCCTGGACAAGTCAGCGCCATAGCCGCCCCCTTGGTCGAAGGGCGAAGCGGGAAACCCCGCCCGAGAAAGGGAAGCAGGGCATCGGACGGAATTCGACGCCCGTTGGAAGGGGGAAACGCGAAGCGGGTTCCCCCTCCAAATTGATTTTGGAATGAGGAGGTTTTAACCATGAGCCAAAAGACAAAGATTATCCTCCTGGCTATGGGTCTCACCCTGTCCGCGGCCGGCTTTTTCTCCGCCGCTCCCGGTTCACAGAATACGCCCTCTGCCGCAGTCCAGAAGATCATCGTCAATGCGGACTTGGGCAAAGAGATCATCAACAGAAACATCTACGGCCATTTTTCCGAACACCTCGGACGCTGCGTCTATGAAGGCTACTGGGTGGGAACGGACAGCTCCATCCCCAATATCGAGGGCCTCCGGATCGACGTCGTCGAAGCCTTGAAAAAGATCAAGGTCCCGGTTTTGCGCTGGCCGGGCGGATGCTTTGCCGACGAATACCACTGGAAAGACGGCATCGGCCCCCGCGAGAGCCGGCCGTCGATCGTCAACACCCACTGGGGCGGCGTCACGGAAAACAACCATTTCGGGACGCACGAATTCCTGCGGCTCTGCGAGCTCCTCGGCGCCGAGCCCTACATCACCGGCAACGTTGGGAGCGGCACGGTTCAGGAGATCCAGGAATGGATCGAATACATCACCTTCGACGGCCGGAGCCCCATGGCCGACTTGCGCCGGAAAAACGGACAGGACAAACCTTGGAAGCTCAGATACTTCGGACTGGGGAACGAGACGTGGGGATGCGGGGGGAATATGCGCCCCGAGTATTACGCCGATATCTATCGGCGCTACCAGACCTATGTCCGGAATTTCGCCGGCAACAGGATCTACAAAATCGCCTGCGGGGCGAACAGCGGGGATTACGCCTGGACGGAAACGCTCATGCGCGAAGCCGGCAACATGATGTCGGGGCTGAGCCTCCATTATTACACCGTGCCCGGCGGCTGGGGGAATAAGAACTCCGCGACGCAATTCACGGAAAAGGATTGGTTCGAAACCCTCAAGAAGGCGTCGTTCATCGAGGAGCTGATCGTCAAGCATTCGACCATCATGGACCGCTACGACCCCCGGAAGAGGATCGGGATGATCGTCGACGAATGGGGGACCTGGTACAATGTCGAACCGGGCACGAACCCGGGATTTCTCTACCAGCAGAGCACGCTGCGCGATGCCCTTGTCGCCGGACTGAGCCTGAACATCTTCAACAACCATTGCGACCGGGTCAAGATGGCCAATCTGGCCCAGACCGTCAACGTCCTTCAGGCCGTCATCCTGACGAAGGGCGAACAGATGATCCTGACCCCGACCTACCATGTTTTCGACATGTACAAGGTCCATCAGGACGCGACGATGCTGCCCGCGAACGTCCAAGGCGGGACCTATCAAATGGACAAAGACAGCCTGCCGGCGCTGAGCGTCTCCGCCTCCAAAGATGCTTCGGGCGCGGTCCATGTCTCGCTCTGCAACCTTGACCCGAAGAATCCGGCAGCCGTCGAGTGCCAACTGCGAGGCTGTCTGGCGGCCATCGTCACGGGCAGGATCCTGACGTCCGCCGACATGCGGACGTACAACTCGTTCGAAAATCCAAACGCGATCGCGCCGGCGGACTTCAAAGGCGCCCGGATGAAGGACAACCTGATCACGGCGACGCTCCCTCCGAAGTCGGTCGTCGTCCTGGAGATCAAATGAGCTTGAAAAAAACCGTAGTCGTGTCGTTTGTTTTTTTATCCGTTGGAACCTCGGGGCTTTTAGCCTCGGACAAGGCCAAAAAAGACTACCCGCTCCAGCCCGTGTCGTTCACCCAGGTCGCGGTCTCGGACGCGTTCTGGCTGCCCCGGATCGAAACGAACCGCGCGGTGACCATTCCCTTCATCCTCAAAAAAAACGAGGAGACGGGCCGCGTCGACAACTTCGCCATCGCCGGGGGCCTGATGGAGGGCAAGTACAAGGGCGAGCGCTACAACGACACGGATGTCTATAAGGTGATCGAAGGGGCGGCCTATTCGCTTCAGGTCCATCCCGATCCCGAACTCGACAAATATCTGGACGGGCTGATCGTCAAGATCGCGGCGGCCCAGGAGCCGGACGGCTATCTCTTCACGGCCCGGACGACGGACCCCGTTCATCCCCAACCCGGAATCGGCCCCGAGCGCTGGGTGGAGGAAAACGTCAGTCACGAGCTCTACAACACCGGACATCTCTACGAGGCGGCCGTGGCCCATTTCCAGGCGACGGGCAAGAGGACCCTGCTCGATGTCGCCGTCAAGAACGCCGACCTCGTGGCCGCCGTCTTCGGCCCGGACAAGCGGCACGGCTTCCCCGGCCACCAGGAGATCGAGCTGGCCCTGGTCAAGCTCTACCGGGTCACGGGCAACGAAAAATATCTCGACCTGGCCAAATATTTCCTCGACCAGCGCGGCCATGACGTCAAGCTCACCCAATATCCTCAGGGAAACAGGTTCGCCATTTACAACGACGCCGAGCAGATCCAGGCGCACAAAGCGATTTTCGTACAGGATGAGGCCGTGGGCCACGCCGTGCGGGCCGCTTATATGTTCACCGGCATGGCCGATGTGGCGGCCCTGACCGGAGATGCCAAATATTTCGACTCCATCCGGAGGCTCTGGGAGAATGTCGTTTACAAGAAAATGTATTTGACGGGCGGCATCGGCGCGCGGCACGACCGGGAGCGCTTCGGCCCGAACTGCGAACTTCCCAACCTCACGGCCTACGCCGAAACGTGCGCCTCGATCGGCAACGCTTTCTGGAACTACCGCATGTTCCTCCTCACCGGCGAGGCGAAGTACCTCGATGTCATGGAACGCGTGATCTATAACGGCGTCATCGCCGGCGTGTCGCTCGAGGGCGATGCCTTCTTTTATGCGAACCCGCTCGAATCCGACGGCAAATACAGATTCAACCAGGGCCGGCTGGGCCGCGCGCCCTATTTCGGCACGGCCTGCTGTCCCGGCAACATCAGCCGCTTCATTCCGTCGGTCCCGGGCTATGTCTATGCGGTCAAGGACGATATTCTGCACGTGAATCTGTTCGTCGGAAGCTCGGCGAAAATCGGAATCAAGGGAAACTCCGTCGCTGTTAAACAGGAAACCCGCTATCCCTGGGATGGGGCGGTGAAAATATTGCTCGAGCCTGAAAAAGCCGGCAAGTTTTCAGTCTATGTCCGCATCCCGGGCTGGGCCGAGAACCGGCCCGTGCCGGGCGACCTCTATAAATACATCGACAAAAACGATGACAAGCCCGTTCTTAAAGTGAACGGCTTGCTTGTCGGATTGAATATGGAGAAAGGATTTGCCCGAATCAGCCGGGATTGGAAGAAGGGCGATACGATCGAGCTTTATCTGCCCATGCCCGTCCGGCGCGCCGTGGCCAATGAGGCCGTGAAGGATGACGCCGGAAAAGTCGCGCTCGAGCGCGGCCCGCTCGTCTACTGCGCCGAATGGCCGGACCACGGAGGACACGCGCTCGATTTGTGCCTGCCCGACGATGTTCAACTCACGCCCGAATTCCGCGCGGATATGCTGCAGGGGATCGTCATTCTTCAAGGAAAAGCGTTTGCGGTGAAGAGGAACGCCGACGGATCGATCGCCCACAAAAAAGAGCAGAGCTTCCTGGCCATCCCATATTATGCCTGGGCTCACCGCGGTCCCGGAGAGATGGCGGTCTGGCTCGCAAGAAACTGAAGAGAGGAACTCCTCCGTGAATGAAACGTCCCCGAATTTATGCCCGAGGATTCGTCGCTATTTCTTCTGATCGCGGGGGACGTAGACCGCCACGTTCTTGACAGAGCTGTTCCCGGCGTGATCCGTGCATACCACCGTTATCGTATAAACGCGGCCGTTCCCGGTCCCGGATCGTTCGGCCCTGAGGTTGACCGTCAAGTCTCCAGTGATGACCCAATCAGGAACCGTATCCCCATCGCCCAGTCCATCCACCGGTTCGTTGCTCGTGACCGAAGTAATTTTCGTGCTCGCAACGCCGCTTTCGCCGTCATAAGCGCTTACAAGAACTTTGACCGGTACCATTTTATGGTTCGGCGGCCAGAGCACGCCTTTGTCGACCGAGGCCGTAAACTCGGGCGGAGTGGTGTCGGAAGGTAATGGATTCAACGAATCATAGGACATACTATATCTTTCATTCGAGGCGCCGAGATGCCACTCTACGACCTCCCCGATCGAGAACCGGACACCCGTTGCGTTGGGCCCAACATCGGGAACCTTCCAAAGAGTGCTGTCTGGTATCTCAACAAAGGAATTCCATTCTGGGTGAGGGATATTATAAGTGCACATCGCCACGGTTACCGCCGGCTTGCTGTCGATAGGCTCGTTACGCAGGTTGGCGACCCGGTTGATCGCGATGAATTCATATTCCGCCCCCAACTCCGGATTATTAATAATCCACTGGGTCATGACGGGACCATCGAAAATCCTCTTGCCGGTGTCGGTTGGTTCGAAGGATTCGGCCATACCGACGATATAAACGAACATCAAGGTAGAAGACAACTTCGTGTAATCATAAAGGGAATCCACCAGTTTTACCTTAACCGTCACTTTCTGAAGCAGGGAATAACGGACTTGTTCGACCCGAAGCCCATTTTCCAGAGATGCAACAGGCAACTGCAATGCAACTTGTGGTTGCGTATATGATGCAACTTTGGGACAAGCTCTAATCTTGTGTCAACGAAAGTTGACGGTTTTCGGCGCTTTTTGAAGCGTGCCCCGCGCCATTTCTTGTCGTTGTCCCTGGATTCTTGCCTTGTCCCGTTCCTGGCGCATTTCTTGATACTTCGTTTCCGATGTGCCGGGAATCTACCGCCCTCGCCATCCGGAACGCACCGTTCTCTACCGGGTGTTTTTTCATCATTTCGAGCGGTTCGTCGCCGAATACGAGAGCCGGTTCGAGCGGGACTATGGTTATTTCCGGCCGATCGTCAAGGACGTCGTCGAAAAATATCTTGACTGCGGCAATCCGAAGTGCGGTTTTGCCCGCATCAGGTGCCCGCGCTGCCGGGCGGAACATCTTCTGATGTTTTCCTGCAAAACCCGAGGGTTTTGCCCTTCCTGCCATGCCAAGCGTCTTGAGGAGTGGGGCGAGTGGATGCGGGAGACGCTCCTTCGCGAGCGGGAGACGATGGATTATCTGGAGTTTGTCGCCCGGGTCGTCTCGCATATCCCCGAT
>Ga0315282_10011070_pt1 | contig 14038 bp, 9 predicted proteins | sample YL17G07_20_MG_FD_203693 | JGI IMG/M metagenome (GOLD analysis project Ga0315282, IMG submission 203693) | Sediment microbial communities from Yellowstone Lake, YNP, Wyoming, USA - YL17G07_20 | ecosystem: Environmental > Aquatic > Freshwater > Lake > Sediment | place: USA: Wyoming | collected... | reverse complement strand
GCGGCCGCAATTGGGACATTTTGTCTTTGCCCATTCTTTTGCTTTTGCCAAAGGCGAACGGCCATCGGAAGTGGGTTTATAGTCCTCAAGTTTCGGCAGCTTGACCGGCAACTCTTTTTCGGCAACGGGCCGGTAACCGCATTTTTCGCAACGAACCATAGGAATCGGCACGCCCCAATAGCGCTGGCGGGAAATGACCCAATCGTGAAGCCGGTAATTAATTTTTCTCCTCGCCAGTTTTCTGGCCGCCAATTTCTCAGTTATTTCCTCCCTGGCATCTTCCGATTTGAATCCGGTAAATTCTCCAGAATCAACTAATATTCCTTCTCCCTCGTATGCGCCCCCAATTTTTAATTTTGAATTGCGTAAAGCAACGAGGTTGCCACGCAACTTTTCGTTGTCATTTTGATTTTTGATTTTTGCATTTTGAATTTGGCCAGCCGGGGGTACAATTACTGTTTGCACAGGCAGACCATACTTTATCGCAAAGTCGTAATCCCTTCGGTCATGCGCCGGTACCGCCATTACCGCGCCTGAGCCATACCAGCCGATTACATAATCAGCCACCCATACGGGGATTTTTTCGTTATTTATCGGATTGACAACATAACTGCCGGTAAAAACGCCTGTTTTTTCTTTTTCCAGATGCAGGCGGTCCAGCTCGCTTTTCTTTTTGGCCTCCTCCAGATATTTATTCACCTTATCCAGATTTTTGTCGGTGGTCAGCTTTATAACCATCGGATGCTCCGGCGCCAAAACCAAATAAGTAGCGCCAAAAAGTGTGTCCGCCCGCGTGGTAAAAACTTTGATGGTCTCTTTGGAATTAGGAATCAGGAATTCAATCTCCGTGCCCTCGGAACGGCCAATCCAATTTTCCTGGGCAATCTTTGTTGTCTCTGGCCAATCAACTTTTTTCAATCCATCCAACAACCTGTCAGCATAATCAGTAATTTTATACATCCATTGGGCAATTTCTTTTTGAACTACGAGCGTGCCGCATCTTTCGCATTTGCCGTCAACAACCTGTTCGTTTGCCAGAACGGTTTTGTCTTTCGGGCACCAGTTAACCAACGTCTCGGCTCTGTAAGCAAGGCCTTTTTTATAAAATTGAATGAAAATCCATTGCGTCCATTTATAATATTCGGGGTCGGTCGTTCTTACCTCTCGCGACCAATCCAAGGTCGCGCCCATACTTCTTAGTTGCTTGGACATGTAGGCGATGTTTTCATCCGTCCAATCTTTTGGATGTAAATTGCGCTCTATGGCTGCGTTTTCGGCGGGCAGTCCGAAGGCGTCAAAACCAATCGGATACATTACATTCTTACCGTTCATTCTCAAATACCGCGACAAAATGTCCGGCACCGAAAAAGCGTACCAATGCCCGATATGCAAATTGCCCGACGGGTATGGAAACTCAAAAAGCAGGTAAAAGTTTTCCTTACCCGCAACTTTGTCTTTTGTGATATGCAGTTTCTTTTGCTCCCAATACCGCTGCCATTTCTTTTCTATTTTAAGGGGGTTATATTTTGCCATATTTCTGCTTGCCCGTCCGTAGCCCCGCCGTTGGCGGGGCGAAGGAGGGCCACTTTCTCTCAATTTTAGACGGATTGTATTTTGCCATTTTGTCCAAGAGCCCCGCATAAATTGCTTTCAGGTTGCCTTCAAGCAATTATGCGGGATAAACTCCGCGATTGGGTAACAAAATGAGCACCCCGCTCAAATTTTGCCCCATTTACTTCTCTCCTCGTTTTGAAAAACCGTATCGTCCCGAACTTTTTGCGATGCCCGGCCCCGAATAGGGGTTTCGTGGGAGAGGGCATCGCTACCCAGCTATTTCGCAAAATTTGAGCTGGGGTTATCCCAATTTGAATAATTTTTTTGTATTTTCTCTGGTTTTTTCAACCACTTCTTCAAAAGAAACTTTCTTAATCTCGGCTATGCGACGGGCCACGAATTCCACATAAAGCGGTTCGTTTCTTTTGCCCCTGTGCGGCACAGGCGCAAGATAGGGCGCGTCGGTTTCAATCAATATCCTATTAAGCGGGATATTCGTTACTGTTTCTTCTAAATCAGTCGGTGTTTGCCCTTCCATAGCCTTGTGCGAAGGAGGGAAAGTTATAATCCCATTTAAGCCCAAATAGAGGTCTAAATCAAGGAATTTTCTAGCAAGTTCAAAAGAACCCGTGAAAGAATGTATGACAGCGTTTAGCGGGTAGCGTTTAGCGTTTAGCAAAGAAATTAAATCATCATAGGCATTACGGCAATGAATCACTGCCGGTTTTTTTGTCCCAACGGCCAATTCCAAAAATTGCTGGAAAAACTCTTTTTGTTTTTCCTGTTTCTCTTTTTCGGGCGTTCTATAATAATCCAGTCCCGTCTCTCCTATCGCTACGACCTTTGGGTGTTTCGCCAGTTCTTCATAATCCCGAAAAGGGACGTGGTCCCCTCGGGACTTTACGTCCGCAATCTGCAATTCTTTAATCAATTCGTTGGGATGACAGCCGACCGTTGCCCAAATGCTTGCCCGTCCGTAGCCCCGCCGTTGGCGGGGCGAAGGAGGGCCTTCGTATTTTTCCGCCAGCTCAATTGCTTTTTTGGACATCTCCAAATCCGTCCCGACGCAAATCATCCCGCATCCGGCGGCAAGGGTTCGTTTAATTACCTCTTCTCTATCCGCATCGTATTGCGGAAATTGGGGATGGCAATGGGAGTCAATCATAGTTCAAAATTTGAAAAGGAGGGGTAAATGGAGCAAAATTCGACAGGTCACCTACTTAGCATTTTCGGCTTAGTTTGGTTTTTGGGGGGGGTTAATAATGGGCTGTGGATTTTTTCTTTACGCCGCCGTCAGGTCTTCCTCCGATGAATTCGATGAATTCGGGGGAAGGACCTTTTTTACAGCACTTATTTGGCCAATTTGGTTGCTATATTACCTAATAAGACCCTTTGCAAGACTCCTCGAGAGATTTGTAAAGTTTTTCTGCTTTGCATTATCATTTCTTGTATAGTTTAATTATCCGCGGGCTTAGCCCGTTTTTTATTTCGTCTTTATCTCGATTATTTCAATAGTAAGTTTAGCTCCGCTTCGTATTTTAAACACGATCGTGTTTAAAATACGAAGCGAGACTACCTCGAAAAATAATTTTTTATTCTAGCCTCTTTCTGTCCCAATGATTTAGCAATAATAACATCAACGTACTCGCCTATGTTAAGTAGTGAGCAAAGTTCTTTTATTTCCTTCTCGCATGCGTGGGGAGTTGCGTACACGCTCTTTTGTATCTGATAACAATTGAATTCGTTTAGTTTGTCTCTCAGGACATCCCTCGCCCCCCTTCTTTGTTCGGGAACGTCAAAAATAATAATTCTCCAAAACCCGTCTTTTTTACACCCCCCGATATGTAAGTTTTCCACTCGCCTAAAATTGATTCTTTGTCTCCCTTTTGCGGTTATAATATAATCCTGGCCCGGGCCATATTTGATTAAGCCTCCCCTTTTCATCTCATACGCTCTCTTGCTAAATTTTAAAGGGTCAAAATTAGAATGATGTTTAGAAAAATGGGCATAAAGATCCTCTTTTTTGACCCGGTTTTTCTTCGCTGAATTATCTTGAGAACCTCCAAAGGCAAGTCTTTCAATAGCTTCTAAAATACCGATGCTTGGATATTTACTATACCTGCTCATAAGAGTTTAATTCGGGTTCTATTACGATCGTGGTTAAAATCAGAAATGGGGAGGTAATTATCGGAGGCGCGGGAAGAGGGGTTCAATTTTACTGATGATGAATTTGTAACCCTCCAAATTGGCCCTGGGGTTGTAGTCATAGGTTTTGAAAATTTTCTCGGCGGTCTCGGGGAGGAACGGCCAAAGCATTTTGGTGGCATTAATGATTAGATAAACCAAACTGGTCATCGTTTTCAAAAAATGTTCCGGATGGCCGCCTACATCGGCCCACGGTTTATTTTCATCAATATAAACGTTGGCATAAGCGAATAACTCCCAAATCTTGGCCAGGGCCTCGTGCAATTTAAACTCATTGATTGCTTTTTCGCAATTTTCCCCTGCTTCGGATACTTTTTGCCGGACCTCGTCATCCAAAAATTTCCCCTCAAAATCAAGTTTGCCCTCAAGTTTTGTTTCAATGAGTTTCGCCACCCGGCTTACAAGATTACCGAGATTATTGGCCAAATCCCCGTTGTATCTTGCCTCAAGTTTTTCGGCCGAAAAGTCACCATCTTCATCCGACGGGATTTCGCGCAAAAGGTAATATCTTACCGGATCAATGCCGTATTTCTTAGTAACCTCAAAGGGGTCAATAACGTTGCCCAAGCTCTTGCTGATTTTTTGGCCATCAGCGGTAATAAATCCGTGAATTAAAATCTGTTTTGAGTTAGGCAGCCCGGCTGACATTAACATCGCCTGCCACATTGCCGATTGCTGGCGCAGATTGTCTTTGCCGGCGATTTGCATCCCTGGCCAAAAATCTTTGAATTTGGCTTCGTCCTCCGGCCAGCCCAGGGTAGAAATATAGTTTATCAAAGCATCAAACCAGACGAACATTACATGCGCTTCATCGCCTGGCACCGGCACCCCCCAAGGCATTTTTTCTTTCAGCCGTGAAACGCTAAAATCCTCCAGGCCGCTTTTTACGAAATTCTTAATTTCGTTGAATCTAAAGTTCGGCATGATAAAATCGGGGTTATTTTCATACAGCTCCAAAAGCGGTTTTTGATATTTTGACCAGCGGAAGAAATAATTTTCCTCTTCCCTCGTTTCTATCCTTAGATTCGGATGTATCGGGCACCTGCCCTCATCATTCAATTCGGAATCGGTTTTTTCCAGTTCGCAACCGACGCAGTATTTTATTTTATAGTCCTTTTTGTAAATATCGCCGTTGGCCGAACAACGTTTCCAGAATTCCTGACAGGCCGCAATGTGGTGCGGGTCGGTTGTCCTTATAAAATTAGTCCAGCTTATATCAAGGGCCTTTTTGAGCGCATCAAATTTGGCCGCATACTCGTCCACATATACCCGGATGTCTTTTTTCTCTTCCAAGGCCGCCCGGTAAACTTTTACTCCGTGCTCGTCAGTACCGGTATTAAAAACGACTTCTTTGCCCAAAAGTTTTTGGTGCCTAGCTATAACATCTGCCTGAATTAATTCTAGTGCGAACCCGATATGAGGGTCGCCATTAATATAAGCCAAGGTAGTTGTGATATAGAATCTATTGTCCATGTTGTAATCTAAGGAAAAATATTTTGGAATTACTCGTTTCTTTTTCAATTACTATGCTTCCATGCCCCAATAGTAGTTTCTTAATTTCGTCTACAGACCAGTTGTAGCTATTAATAGAAAATTTAGCACCGGTTTGCTTATTAAAGAAAATTCTTTTATACCTATTCCCCCCATCTCTTAAAATTTTTTCTTGTATGTCAAATGTCCCAAATTTATAATCCAGGGTTTTTTCAATTAATCTATTTTTGTTGATTTCCAAAATGAAATTTTTTACCCGTCCATCGAGCTGCTTCAAAAGCTTCGAAAATTGTTTCTTGTTGAGATTTATTATCGAATTATCCAGAAACAACGCGGAATCGTAATGTTTATACTTGTAATCACAGATATCGGTAAGGACAAAATTTGATTTTTTATTGTACATTTTTTTATATTCCCCCGCTATTAACATCATCGTTCTATCGTTGTCTATGCCCACCACTCTCTTTCTTAGATCTTCTAAAAAGAAAGTCCAGACCCCCCCCTGCATCCCAAATCATAAATTTTTTCCCCTAACAATTTAGAATTATCCCTAATAAAATCGGCAGTTCCTGATTCCCGTCTTTTTTTACCGATATTGAAAAGGGGAGAATAATAATGACAACCTACCACATCGTAGACCGAATTAACTCCACAGGTAATATCTTTGGCCAAAAGATCATCAGAAGTCAGAAAGGCATAAAATCTACACCCATGGTTGCACACCTTTTTATAGCCATAAGATTCACAGCCGACAGGATAGTGTAACATTTTCCCCCGAAAAAATTTGAAAAGTTCAGAATCAAACGCTTGAGAAATTGTCAATTTTCTAAGATTGGGTCTTGATAATTTATACACATTTTCAAAACTCTCCCAATAGAAAGGCATCAGCTCGCAAGGATAGATAAATCCAGACCAATCTACGCAAGCTTTAAATAGGGCGCACTTGCAAGACGGCTCGTATTTGTATCCAAGCGAGAAAAAATCTTCAGAGTGCCACAGATTATATACTAATACTCTTTCTTTGCCATAAGAATCTATTAATTTTTTAACTATTTGGGCGGTTTTGGTCTTAATTTTATCCAAATCTCGGTAAAAGTAATCGTATCCAAAATTTAACGCTCTTCCTACCATCCTTACCCTACTTATTCCTATTCTTTTTACCCCAGCGTTCAGAAGATATTTAGCAGTCCTTTCTAGGCTATTCACATTATGTTCAGTAACAACTATAACAACCTGCGCGGCAATCCCCTGTTTTTTTAAGAACTTGATTCCTTCGATGGTCGTGCTTGCCAAATGGCCCCTAGTTTTACTTTGTATATTATCTTCAATGCTATCGATCGTAGTCGAAAAAAGAGCCCTTTTAAAAATGGGGCTCCACGCTTCCTTTATTTTCGTTAAATTCGAATCTATATTAACAACGATGTCCTTCCTCAGTCGAGAAACGATTAGGGGAAGTTCTTTGACCAAAAGGGGTTCTCCTCCAATTATTGATACTCTCTTTATGCTTTTCTCTTTATTTATTTTATCGACTACTATTTTCCACCCGAAATTGTGCGCTGTTTTAAAACAAACGGGGGAAGAAGCAAAACAATACCGACAAGCGGCGTTACAATAATTGGTAAGATGCCATATTATCTGGATGGGTTCAAATAATCCTTTAGTCATAAGGAGGATTGGGCATACTGGCGTCTTGAAGATTATAACTCTCCTTAATCTTCAAGAGTATCTTTTCCGATATCCTCTTTACGAGCTTATTCCCTTTTGATTTGTTTATCTTTTTCTTCATAATTAGAACATTGGCCTAGTTTTTAAAATCGACCCCTATAAATTTATTATACACAAGTATGCCATTTTGTGCAATATGTATGTGGCCTTATGTATATGGCCCGGTAGTAGAGCTTGAATCACCTTGCGGGGCAATCTTTATAGAATTGTAATCCGAATTTATACTGATGAATCTGCTGCTTAAGGAATTGTTGCTACCGCTTTTCTGCTCTCCTTTTGTTTTGCCAGATCATCCAAAATCTCAACAATGACCACTGCTGCAGGCACTGAAAGCAAAATACCAATTATACCGGCCAGCGTACCTCCTATAAGCAAAGCGATAATCACCGTAACCGGATTAAGCCCGAGCGTCTTGCCAAGTATGAGTGGAGTTAAAACATGGGCCTCTGTCTGTTGGACGGCAACATAAAAGACCAAAACCCACAATCCCAAGACCGGCGATTGCGCAAAAGCCAAGATAACCCCGGGAACAGCCGAAACAACCGGACCGACAATAGGGACAATTTCCAAGACCATCGCAACAATTCCGAGGAGCAAGGCATATTTAACATTGAGCAGCGAGAGCCCGATGAAAACAAAGAGCCCCACCGACAAGGCAAGTAAAAGCTGACCTTGCAACCACCGTCCCACTTTATGCTCCGCCCTTTTCCACAAACTGATGACGTAGTCCTCATACTTCGCCGGCAAAACCGACCTGATAAAACCCGCGGGGCCCTGCCTCATTACCGATAGGTAAAAAGATATGACGATAACCGCGGCAAAAGACAATACACCGCCAAAAATATTTATTACAAGGTTCAGGGCCGAGCCGGCGGATATCTGCAAAAATTGCGAGAAACTGTCAAGAATATTTTGTATCTCGCTGAAAAAGTCAAAGTAATGGGTAGTGGTTGTTTGCTGCGCCTTTTCCAGCGCCCCCGAGAGATTAGATATGAATTTGGGCAGGGCCTGCGTCAATTGACCCAGTTCAAGGGATATAAAAGGCACTACCAAAGAGAGTAGGAAAACCAACAGGCCGAAAAGGGCTAAATATAATACCAATACCCCGAGCAATCGCGGAATTTTTCTTTGTTCCAGCCAATTCGCGAACGGACCGACGGCCGAAGCGATTATAATCGCCATAAACAGAATTATGAGAACATCTTTAATGAGATAAAGGAAAATAAAACAGAGGATTACAAAAATAACCTTAAATATGGCAGAAGTGCTAATGTCTAAAGTTTGTTGCTCGGGCAAATTTAGAAAATAGAAAGTAGAAAATAGAAAATAGAAAAAATTCGTTCTAGATTCTATTTTCTATATTCTAGTTCTGGTTCTAGTCTACCACGAATTTAAAACATCTTTAATCTCGCGGTTATCCTCTTTGAACGGGCCGATTAAGGCCAAATTAAGTTTTTCCGGTAGGAAAATCTCGCGAGCTGTGGCTTGAATATCTTCAGAGGTAACACGGTCAATCTCGGCTAATTTCTCTTCCGGCGTAAGGATCTCTTTCTTGAGAAGCTCCTGGTCGGCATAAAATGAAGCCAGATTGTCGGATGTCTCCAGGCCAATGGCTAATTTGCCGCGGGTGTAATCTTTGACTTTTTTAAGTTCCTTCTCGGCCACCAGCTCTTCCGCCAATTTCCTGCATTCTCCCAAGGTAACTTCTAAGGCCTGAATTAGCCGGTTATTGTCAACGCCTGCGCTAATCTCAAAATAACCGGTGTCGGCATACGCAGAATTGGATGCTCTGACATAATACGACAAGCCCCGTTTATCTCGGAACTCGCTCCATAACCTCGAACTAAAACCAGCGCTTAAAACCAACGACATCACATTTAGGACCGGCTCTTTCTTGCTGAAATAATCAAAGGCTCTGAATCCGAGAACAAAATGAGTTTGGTCGGTTTTCTTGTTTAATATCTTCAAGTTGGGTCTGTTTTGTTCCTCCCTGACTCGGGCCGGCTCCAGCGGCTTATTGTCCCGGGTGTTGGCAAAATATTTTTCAACTTTTTTCTTGGCTTGTTCGAGTTCAATGTTGCCAGCCACGGTAACAACCGTGTTCTTATCAAAATAGCGGGTTGTGAAATAACTCACGAAATCATCCCGGGTTAATTTCCTGACAATTTCCTTTGGGCCGGTAATATGCCAACCCAGCGGCTGGTCGCCGTAAAGAAGTTCTTCAAAAAGATCTCCCACATAACGAGCCGGCGTGTCCCGATACATATTGATTTCCTCAATGATTACTCCTTTTTCCTTCTCAATTTCTGCCGCGTCAAATTTAGAGTTTTGAAAAATATCGGAGATGACATCAAGAGCCGTGTCTATTTTTTCGGCGGCGCATTTTACATAATAGCCGGTGTATTCTTTACCGGTAAAAGCGTTGTATTCGGCCCCGATTGAATCCAGCTCTAAACCTATATCGGTAACTTTGGGCCGCTTGGTGGTGCCTTTGAACATAAGGTGCTCAAGGAAATGGGAAATGCCATTGTTCTTGGGCGTCTCGTAGCGCGAACCGGTGGCAACCAATATCAGCACCGTGACCGATTTGGTATCTTTCATCGGTGCGGTAATCAAACGCAGACCGTTGGGATAAGTAAAAAGCTTGAATTGGTTTTTGCCCTGTCCGCCAGCAGGCAGGGATTTTTTGTCAGTCATATTTATTTTCCCAGTTTCCCTTCCAAATAAGGCGCAAGCTCGCTTATCTCAACCCTATCCTGTTTCATCGTGTCGCGGTCTCTGACCGTGACTTTTTTGTCCTCAAGAGAATCAAAATCAAAAGTTACGCAATATGGCGTGCCGATCTCGTCCTGGCGGCGGTAGCGTTTGCCTATTGAACCGGTTTCGTCGTATTGGCAGATTAAATGTTTCTGTAAATCACGATAGATCTCATAAGCCGGTTTGGTCAGCTCTTCTTTTTTGGACAAGGGTAGGACAGCAACTTTTATCGGTGCCAAAATTTTCGGCAATTTCAAAACAATTTCTTTTTCGTGCACCGCTTCCTCGTCGCCGGAGCGGGCTTCGGTTTCGGTATAGGAATCAATGAGTACGGCAAGCATTAAACGCTCAAGCCCAAAGGTCGGCTCAACGACATAGGGCAGATATTCCTCCCCCGTTTCCGTATCCCGATATTTTAAATTCATGCCCGATAGATTTTCGTGGTTTTTCAAATCAAAATCGGTTCTTGAAGCCAATCCGGTAATTTCTCCCCAGCCAAACGGAAATTCATATTCAATATCCGTCGTCCCCTTTGAATAGTGGGCCAAACTTTCTTTGGGATGTTCGTATCTTCTTAATTTTTTCTCGTTTAACCCGAGATCGTTTGTTATAAAATCAAACATAAACTTGTCCCATTCTTTGAAATGTTTGTCCTCCTCGCCGGGTTTCACGAAATATTCAAATTCGGCGATTGTAAATTCTTTGGTCCGGAAAATGAGATTGCCGGTCGTAATCTCGTTGCGGAAGGCCTTGCCTATCTGGGCGATGCCGAATGGCAATTTTTTGCGGCTGGTCTCAAGAATCGTTTTAAAATCGGTGAACATTGTCTGGGCAAGTTCTCCCCGCAGATAAGCAGTGGATGCGGCGTCTTCAACGGGTCCAATAAAAGTTTTAAAAAGAAGGTTGAAATTTTTAGGCTCCGTAAATATCCTGCCTTCTTTTACTTCATTCAAACACTGCGGACATTTTTTATATGACCGAAACAACTCTTTCGTTTTTTCGTCATTTTTATAATAGTCGAACTCGGCAATATCTTTGATTTGATCTTCTCGAAATCTTTGGTGGCATTTTTTACACTCAACCAACGGGTCAGTAAAATTTTGCAGATGGCCGGAAGCTTCCCAGACCTTGGGATTCATGATTACCGCTCCTCTGACGCCAACTATATCGTCTCTCTCCTGCACAAACTTTTTCCACCACAAACTGGCAATATTATTAAAAAGTTCATTCCCCAAATGGCCAAAGTCCCAGCTATTCGCCAGCCCGCCGTAAATCTCCGAGCCGGGGAAAATAAAACCGCGCCTTTTACAAAGGGATACGATTTTTTCCATTAAATTATTTTTCTCCTCCATATTTTTCTATTTTCTACTTTCTATTTTCTAGATTCTATTCTTACTCCTGCACATTTCCACTTGCACTGGAATCACCGACATTGGATGTAGTGACATCGGGTATCGTACGCAAAATTCTTTCTTTAGTAAAGGTGTCTGTGCCTTCAAGACCAACATTTTTCAAAAGTGGGACCGCTCCGCCAACCTGATTGACGGAAGGGGTAATTGAAATCTGAAAATCGGCTTCGTACTGCGGGAAAGAAACGCCCACTCCGGCCGGTAGAGTTCCCAGATCCCAAGTAACGGTCCCCTGTCTCGCGTCATAGACCGGCTGGGGCTGGCTGCCGCTGACTCTTGCCTTTTCTTCCCAGACCACTCCCGGCATTAATACTGCCGTCACCTTTGCAGACGATAGGTCGCTGGACGGATTAACCAAATTCCAGCGGATAGTAAAAGCCGTTTTGGAATTTACTTTGGGCGGGAACGGCCCGCTTGAGCCAAAAACAGAATCATTCAAAAGGACTTTCTGGGCAAACGTCGGAGAAGAAGAGATGCGGGTTACTAATTCGCTGTCGGCCGTCAGTTTGTCCATATTCAAATCCGCGGGAACATTCGGCGTCTCCAGATGAGCGGTCGCCTTTACAAAAGATTCCCGGGCGCCCAAACTGCCCGAAAAACTGCTTTTCAGGCGCGCTTCAAACTCAACCGTAGCAGATTGGTTAGCCCCCAGATTATTCAATGCCGAAACTGTTGAACTGTTCCAGTAAATAGTGCCGACTCTGCTGTCGAAAAACCCGTCTGACCTCACGGAAGTAAAATCAAACATACTGCCGTCAAGATGGACGGAAAAACTTAGGCCGGTGATATCGGAATCGCTGTTGTTTTTCAAGTTCGCCTTGTAGCGGAGCAGGTCTCCCGCGTGGGCTGTGTAATCGGCTGAGTCATTCACAATCAGCCCAACGGATAAAAGAGGGGTTGCGATAACCGAAGAGGCCTCGGACTTTTCAAAATCAACATAATTGTCGCCGGTTGTCGTCGCTATTTTTTTCTGCAAAACCACCGAAATTGTCTTGGTCTCTCTTTCGTTGCCGCTAAGAGCGCCTTGAATGGTAATCCTGGCCCCCTCGCCCTGTTTCAGGACGGGGATTGTCCAAATGTCCTGACCCTGACTCCGGCTCATCGGTTGAGGAGAGAACTGGCTTGATTTAAATCCGTTGGGATAACGGACTTGGAAGCGCAAATCTTGTAAATCCCCGCTGGACTGATTGCGGTAATCTATAAGGTAACTGATGTTCTGGCCGTTAATCACCGTCGGCGGAGCAACCAGCGTGATCGGCACGGCAAGCGTCGTGATCGTAGTCGCCAGGGATGCCTCCTTTTTAAAAATAGAGCTAAGATTGCTCGGCTTGAAGGTCAAAGTGGCTCTGGCCGTTTTTATATTACCTCTGTCGCCTACGACAAATGCGGTCAAGGTTTTTTCTCCCGACTCTCCGCTTTTGAGCCCGCCGATATCAAAATTCTCGTTAGTTACGTTCAGAACGCTATTGTCTCTTGTAACAATCGCATCCGGGGGATAGAAAAAACCCAGCTTAACATCGGAAAGCGAAATCTTATTGTTGTTGGCATAGGTAACTTTGTATGAAACCGATGCGCCGGCGGATATTTCTTGGGGTCCCTCAATTTTCAGTTCAACGCGGCTTTCGCTGAACGACCCGCGCCCCATAAAGAAAAAAGCAATGACAACGACTAAAAGGATGGCTATGCCGAGGCCAAGCAATTTTATCCTCCGGCGGCTAAAAAACGGCGCCGGTGAAACCCGCGGTCCTAAATTGGGATTTTGAATTGGTTCTATCTTGAAATCCATCGTTTCGCCATCATTGCTTTTTACTTGGTGTTCTGCGCAGACAAATGCTATCCAAATTTTCTTATTTTTCTAGATGAAAAAATCGTACCCCTTCCGTCCTGCCAAGGCGGGACTACGTCCCAATTTTGTTCATCAGTGAAAAACCACGAAAATTTGAATGCATTTGTAACTGTTCACCCAACGCGTAAAAAACAATGATGGCTCACTCAACTTACCTGATAAATTTGAGGGTGAAAACAATATTAACCACCAAATTATATTATAGCTCTCAAATGAGGAAAACAGAAATCAAAGTTTGACAGAGCTAGCTCCTCTTTTGAACGACCACCGCAGGCAAACGAGCCAGCGAATAGAGAATCAGAATTTGTCTAAAATTTGGGGTCGAGCCCTGTCCCGAGCGTAGCGAGGGATACATTCAGATGCGGCGAGGGGCGATACCTTGCTTGCTCCGAAATTTTAGAAACAAATTCTAATTCGAATAAGCTGGCGAGTGAAGCCGAGGACTAAGTGAAAAAGAGGAGCTAGCGAAGTATGTTTCGGGCGAATTGTAACGATTTAAAGCTGGCATTGGCCAACTGTTCAATCGGCAAGGTAGAATCATAACCCATTACTTTCAAGAGGTCTTCTCTCGTTAATTTTATAATCATTGGCCAGTTGACTCTCCCCTTCCGGGTAAGCTGGTCGTATTCACATAAATGAGAATGCAAAAAATCCCACAACTTCGGGTCAGACTCGCCCTCAAAAACAAGTTTGTCAAAACACTCAAGCAAAAAATAGGCTGCCGCCAGCGCCGGCAAAGATGACTTCAAATTGCGGAACGTATCCAGACAGTAGGAACTGGTGATAATGGGGTGGGAATTTTTTTGAACAAGAGAAAAATCCACCAGATTCAAAATATCCAGATGACCCGCCTGCTTGGAAGACGGGCGCAGTATGCTCTTGGCCTGATAGACCTGCTTGCCCGAGTCATTCGTATAACAAACCACCAGCTCGTCATACTCCCGAACCGGTATTTTTTTGAGAATTATCGCCTGAGTACGCATATAGCAACATTTTAGCCTAAAAATGCCGTTTTGACTATAAAACCCCCGAAATTCCCTCACAATTTGAC
>Ga0315282_10011069_pt1 | contig 14039 bp, 12 predicted proteins | sample YL17G07_20_MG_FD_203693 | JGI IMG/M metagenome (GOLD analysis project Ga0315282, IMG submission 203693) | Sediment microbial communities from Yellowstone Lake, YNP, Wyoming, USA - YL17G07_20 | ecosystem: Environmental > Aquatic > Freshwater > Lake > Sediment | place: USA: Wyoming | collected... | reverse complement strand
CAGATTTATGATTTTTTCGTTGATTTTTGTTTTTGGGGGCTTAACCCCGACTAATTCCTCAAAAGTATGGTGCGTTTCTGGCGTCCAATGCCAAGAATCCTCAAATGCCTGAATTTGGGCTTGACTTTCAACTAAACCCTCTTTAAACAAAACATTATAGCTGCGGTTGGAATTAAATGGCGGGTCAAGATAAATCAAATCAAAAGTCTCGTCAAGAATCTTTTCCCTTAAAATTTCCAAATTATCGCCAAAAAATAAAGTCCGATTTTGCATAATGATTTATTGTGGAATATTTTTTGTCCCACAGAATGGACAATAAACATTTTTATCTCCAGATATAACGGCATAAAGAGCAATATCATCTCTGTCCCTATAATAAGAAAATTTTTTGCCGCATTGAGTACAAATCATATACCCTTTATTAAAAACCGAAAGTGGTCCGGAATAGTAATTAAATGGCTGTTCTGATCCTGCAATCGTCATAGTAGTTAATGCAGGCCCAATATATGATCCAATCTGTGCTTTCTCTATTTTTAATTCATCAATAATTTTTTGTATTTCTTTTTTACCTTTTGTCGTGCTTTTGAGTTGTTTTTCATATTCTTTTATTAAATCGTTCAGTTTACTTTCTATTCTTTGAACATTATCATTTTTTTCTTTAATAATTTTTTCTTGTTCGGCAAAAAACTTATTAATTCTATCTCGTTGTTCTTTACTATTACTCCATAATGCATAACTAACGGCTATGGCAATTACAGCTATAAGTAAAGTTAAAATTCCAACCATTAAACCATATGGATTATACAAAAAACTTAGTTGTTGATTTGTTTTCTCTAAAATAGAAATATAGTTATTTAAAATTTGAATTTCTGGGTTCATAATATTAAATAGTCCAATTATATTTTTCTGTTTTATATGCCCAAGCGCGCATTCTCAACTGCACGCTTATACCCAGTGGTTGAATTCCAGTCATTTGGCCCTGTGATATATCTTGTTGTTGTGGATGAGGGGGAGTGGTTGATGACGGTAATTGAAAAGCTACTGGCTCTATCACAACCTCGCCCGTAGACAGATATTTTATGTCCCTTTCGTCAGTAAAATAAAATTTTGCTAAATGCTGGCCTTGTTGTTGCGGTGGTATTGTAATTAAAATTTGTGATCCTTCACCTGCAGGGAGTATCCATGACCTTGTATATGTCTCGCTTAAAGAGCCAATTTCCCATTTATGTAAATAAAGATTTGACCGACCGACATTTTTTATTTGTAAGCGGAAATTTTTCATCGGTATTATAGATACAGCAACATAATCTGATAATTCTTGCATTCGTTTATTAATCTGGTATTGTTTCCACCCAAAAATTATTGCTCCGGTTGCGGCACCTATAATTCCTATTACTTCAAGATATCTTAAAACAATTTCTTGCATATTTTTACCTCCATCCCTGGCCGACTACTTTCCACATTACCTGTTCTTGCGGAACTTGGATTGGGCCTTGGGGAGTTTGTTGGGTTACGTTAATTTGACCCTTTTTGAAGTCTATTGAAAGTTCAAAATTATTTTGCAAATCCCCGCTTTCTATAAAGGCGATTTTGTAGTCTTTTTTTGTCTGGAAATTATTGCCGAGTTCCATTTCCGGATTCCATAATTTACCAAATTCCATTTCTTTGGCGTATTCCTCGTATAAGCCCGTCATTGCTTTTGACAATTCTTCAGGGGCGTCAGTAATAGTTTTCAACCCCAAATCTTCTTTAGCTTCTTTTCTGCCGATAAAATACTGATGCGAATAAAGTTTTTCCGTAAAATAATCAACCAGTTTTTTAATTTCGTCCTCGTGCATGGCTGATTTATGGCTTTTTAACAATCTTTCGGCCAATCGGCGAATTAGGTTGTGAGTGCGATTGACATTGCCAAGGGCCAAAGGATGGATTTGCGGATTTGATTCTACAAATTTATTAAATATTTTTGCCAAATCATCATCATTTTTAATGCCAAATTTATTTTTTGCCAAATCAAAATATGCCATTACATCTTCAACAGAAATAGGAATTTTATTTTGCGGATTTTGCGGGTCTTGGGGATTGAAAATGTTGGCGGTTGACGGGTCAATCGGCGAAAGTTCAGAAAGGTCGCTCATCACAATTTCATCCGCGCCCAAGGCAATCATTGAGGCGGCACTATGGGATTTATACGGAATTAAAACGGAAAATTTATCGCAATACTCGCGAATCATTGAAACCAACCGCCACGGCACCATTGTATCTCCGCCTGTGCTGTATAAAAACAAGTCAATATTTTCTGTTTTGCCGATTTTTCTCAATTGTCGGCTTAAAACCGGAATAACATCCATGGCAATGCGGGCGTTTACCGGCCCCTGCCTGTCGCTTGTTAAATAAGTAATAACCCGCGAATTTCGCAATAATTCAATTTGTTGAATTAATGATTTTCTATTTTCCATGATTATTTAATAATACAATAATTTTAATAATCTTTCAAGATAATAACTCCACTATTTTTTCTCCGAATTCTGCGGCTGCGGAGGGGCCGTTGGCGGTGAGGATTTTGGCGTATATTTTGCTGTGGATAACTTATTGACAAACGCTTGACAAAGAAAATCATCGGGATTACAATTAAATTACAATTTGGGATTACCCACTGATTCCCCCGCCAAAAGCGGGGGATGACTATTTTTAGGAGCCATAAAATTCTAAAAAGCGTTTTTTAACTTTTTGATATTCAGCGCTGCCCAAAACGCCAAATCTATTCGTCAGACGTTTTTTGTCTAAGATTCTCGCCTGGTTCAAAATCACCCATTGTTTTTCATCCCTAACTTTTGTTTCAACATACCATGTACCTTTTTTACCATGAGTGGTTAAAGGCAGGCCCAAAAACGAATTGCCGGTAAATTTTTTGAAGATTAAAACCGGTCTTGTGAATTTTTCTCCCTTGCCGAAAATTTCTTCGCCCAAGTTAACACCCAAACTGCACCACCATAAATCGCCCTGTTTAAAAACAATCTTATTTTCTTTATTCCATAAGGCGATTTTTAGTTTAAACCACCTTTTTAACAGTTCTATAAAATCCATGAATTATTGATTTAAAATTGCTTTAACATTTCAACCAATTTTTCTCCGAATTCTGCGACTGCGGAAGGGCCGTTGGCGGTGAGGATTTTTCCGTCAAGGACAACGGGTTTATTTTCATAAGTCGCGCCGTTTTGTTTGAGAATTTTCACCGGATTTCTATCCAAGGGGCTGGACCAAACAGTTGCTTTCTTGTCTTTGAGAACTCCGGCCTTGGCTAAAATCACCGGCGAAACACAGATAGCCGCTAAAATTTTTCCGGTGGTGATAGTTTTTTGGGCAATTTTGTAGGAAACATCATTATCCAGATATTTCAGCGCGCCCGGACCGCCGATAAAAATAACAGCGTCATAATCAGAGGGATTAATTTCTGAAACTAAAAAATCTATTTCCGCCTCTCCGCCCTCGGCCCCAATGGCCAACCCCCTCTCGGTGCTGGCCGTCTTAACTTCTATATTGTTTTTTTCCAGAATCTCTCTGGTCTGAAAATATTCTTCGTCCTTGAAATCCCGAAAGGCAATAATAAAGATAACTTTTTTCATTTGATTTATTTTTAAACCCGGAGTCCTAGCTCTTGAGAAAAAAATGTAAGGACGAGAGATTCAACCTCAACAATTTTTGAAACTGGTTTTCCTTGTCCGTGTCCGGCCTCTGTTTCTGTAAAGATAAACACCTTATTTTTTTTGTTTACTGATTGCAAAAGGGCGGTCATTTTCCACGCGTGCATCGGATTAACTCGCATATCTTTGTTTGCGGTAGTGAAAAAGAAACCTGGATATTCAACTTCATTTTTTACATTGTGATACGGACTCCATTTAAGAATATTTTCAAGGTCGCTTTTGACATCGGGATTTCCGTATTCATGAATCCAGTTAACCGCAACACCAAATTTTGAAAAACGCACCATATCAATAATGGGCACTCGCGGACATACTGCGTTAAATAAATCGGGTCTTTGCACCGCAACAGCGGAAACAAGCAATCCGCCGTTGCTTCCCCCCATAATGCCAAGGTGGTCTGCGCTTGTATAGTTTTGAACAATAAGATATTCTGCCGCGCTTATAAAATCGTCAAAACTGTTTTGTTTGTTTTCTTTTATGCCGTCTTTGTGCCATTTTTCTCCAAATTCACCTCCGCCCCTTATATTCGCAAGGGCAAAAATTCCGCCGCGCTTAATCCATGAAACTAAATTTCTCATATAAAAAAATACTGGAATTTGACTTATGCCAAATCCTCCATATCCGTAAAGAATCGTGGGGTTTTTGCCGTTGGGTATAACTTCCTTTTTGTGACAAATAAAAATTGGTACACTGGTGCCGTCTTTAGATTTATACCATTCTTGTTTGACTATATAATCGGCAGGGTCAATTGGATTATCTGTTTTTTGATATTCTTCATAATTGTTTGTATCGGGATTAAATCTATAAGTGATTTTAGGAAAGGTAAGAGAAGATAAACCATAGAAAAATTCTTTTTCTGTTCTTCTGGCTGATATTTCAGCCAAACTTGAATATTGGGGTAATGGAATTTTTCCAACCTCGTTTCCCGAGTGGTCTAAAATAATTACTTCCGAGCAAACATTTACAAGATACTCAAGAAGAATTTTTTCTTTTGTGACAGTTACTGACTTCAAAAGATGTTCGCGTTCTTGAAAAAACTCTTTCCAGTCATCTATTGGTTTATATAATTCCTCAAGGGGTGAGTATAAAATTCTATAATTATTCGCTTTATAGTTTGTTTTAAGAATTACTTTATCACTCAAAAATTGTATAGAGAATTGAGCGGATATTCCGACTATTAACGGCGTAATTATTTTTTGTTCCTTATCGTAAAGGTAAATTTCGTTTTCCGTCCAGTTGTGAGAAACGTGTATTGCCAAATATTTCCCGTCAGTTGAAATAGAAAGACCGATCATATCTTCTTTTGGTCTATCTTTGCCAAAAATAAGCTCGTCGTTGTCAGGATTATCTCCGAGTTTATGAAAATAAACTTTTTGGTGTAAATGTTCTTCATTTTTTGGCACTGTTCCGGGACGCGGATTTCTTGTGTAAAAAAAACCCGAGTCGTCGGGCAACCAACGAACGGAGGAGTGCCTGCAGTGAATAATATTTTCAGGCAAATTTTCCTTTTTATCAACATCCATTATGTAAAGAGTTGCCATTTCATTGCCGCCTTCGGATAAGCCATACACAACATATTTTCCTGCCCATCCGGGATACCAATAATCAATAGCAATGATATTGTCTTTCTTTTTTCTATTGGGATCAACCAATTTTACTGGTTTGCCATGCAGACCATCTTTAAAATACAAAACTACTTGATCTTCGTCGGGCTGTCTTTCTGTGTAAAAGTAACGTCCATTGACCGGAAATGGATTTGAAGAACTGACAAATTTAAAATTTTTAACCAGTTCTTCTAAAAAGACTTTTTGATTTTCGTTTTTTAGAAACGATTCAGTATATTTATTTTGTATTTCAACCCAATCTATAACATCTTTATTATTACTGTCCTCAAGCCAGCGATATGGGTCGGCAATGGAAATGCCATTAATTTCATCAATAACGTTTGTTTTTTTTGTTTGAGGAATTTGCATATTGACAGATTATAGCATAAAAATTAGCAAAATAAAATTGGCGCGTAATGTGTTGTTGCACACTACGCGCCCTGAGCCTTCTACCAGCATTGAGAGCAGGGGCCGTAATCGCCGCAACTGCAGTCGGAGCAGGCCTGAGGCTGCACACTGCTGATTGCAGCTTCGGAAAGGACAAAGACCTCGTCGGTATCCATGTTCTTCACCTCTATTTAAACCTTAGTCAAAGCCCTGACTAAAGTCAAGGCCTTGAGGTGAATAAGCCTTGGAATCATTGTTCTGAAAAGATCGCAGTAGGGAGAAGCGGTTAAAGGTGTACCGTATGTGTCTGCGTTTACAACGGGACACCCTCCACCACAAGTCAACGCCCACTGACAGGACTTGCATGTGTTATAGTCTAGAACACCGTGGTTTGCAAGCTGGGGTAGGGTGTTTTGGGAATGCGCCATTTCAAGCAAGGTGCGTTTTTCCCAGATGTTGCCGATGGGCTTGAGGTTCATTCTGGACTGGCATAGATACACCTCGCCTCTGTGATTCACCGTTACAACAGAATGCCCGATACCGCAAGACCGTATGTGTGGGTTGCGATCGAGATGAATATCTACCAGTCGGTGCCTGAATTGCGCCCTTCCTTCGGTTATCGCCTGGGCGTAGTAGTCGTAACAACGGCCCAACACTATCTTCAGTTTATCAATGAAAGACTGATAGCCTTGGTAGTCTCCCGTTGTGTCCCGATAGACGCCATAACGGAAGTTCAGATCGTTATTCACGAGATAACGGTTTAACTCTTCCACTCCATCAATGTTGTCTTCAGTGATGGTGGTGAGAATATTGAACCTAATTTTAGAACGGAGACAAATCTCTAGATTTCTAAACACTGTCTGGAAAGATCCTCCTCCGTTCTTAAAGAATCTTGTCCGGTCATGCCATTGTCCAAGGCCGTCCAGCGAAAAACCGATTCCAACTTTGTGCTTATTAATGAAATCAAGCCACGATTCATTTATAAGCGTCCCGTTGGTGATAATCACTGGAAGAATTTCGGTTGCCCTGCTCTGAAAACGGGAATAGAGTTCTTGAACTACATATTCCACTACTTCTCTTTCGAGAGTGGGCTCACCACCGGAAATTCTTATAGCCACCGACCTTAGCGAATGCTTGAGAAAGGTTTCTTCCAGTTTGTCCATATATGCCTTAGCAGTGGCAATCGTCATGCGGTCGCTGCTCTTCTTGATATAGCAATATGGACAGTCGAGATTACAGTTGTTTGTGATGTGCAACCAAGTACTGATAGATCTCACGTGCTCTTTGCACAACTTCGGCTTCACATCGACAAAACCAATCTCGTGGATTAGACCGTTGTCCAACAACAAACGCAATCTGTCGTCATCGCTACCCGGCTGATAAATGGATAAGTCTTCCAGCAACGCTTTTGATCGTTTATCCATTAACACGATGCCTGCGGGATTACCCGGCACAAACGCGTACCCAAATTTGTTTACTTCTCCTGTGTAGCACGTGACTACTCGGACATACTGCTTTTCTGTCATTTCTCTCACCTCCCTTCCTTTTTGGATTGTCAAAGAGCAAACTTCACCCTTTGTTAAGTTTAGTATAGGATAATTTTTAGAGTTTGTCAAGGTGTGGTGTGGATAAAAATAGGGCCCAAAAAAGAGGATTTTATTTATCCACTAAAATTATTTCAAAGTGAAGGCGCGATTTGTCGCGCGGCATCCAGTTCCACCAGGCGGGTTTAAAAATTATTTCCACCCTTTCAATTTCCGGGTATTTTTCAAAAATCGCTTTATAATTTTTATCTTTTATGTCCATCAAAGAACCGGCCATGGAATCGGTATCCACATTCCAGACAAGATGCGCCTTACCCTTGAGATTAAAGGTAATTTCCGCAGCCGCGGCATTTTCCGACAGGAAGTTAAAATTAAGTTCTTCTAAATTAATAACACTGACATTTTCTTTATTTTCAGTCAGAGCTTTTGATAAATCGCTTTTCTTTAACAAAAATCCTGTAGCCCTGCCTTTTTCTTTAAAAATGAATTTATCGGCAATATCCCCTACTTTTGGATTAGAAGAATCATCGCTAAAATCAATAATCAGGGCGTTTTTGTAAAGCAAATATTCGGCCGGTTTTTGCTGAATAATTTTTTCCCTTAAATAATTTTCTATTTTTTGTTTGAGGGCGTTTTTTGCGTTATCAATGTCTTTTTCGGAAACAACCAGGACGTCCTGATTGGTGCCTCCGCTCATCTCTGTTTTGGAACGGCCGTAAATCTTGGTGTATTTCGGCGTTCCCTTAAAGCCCGGAATGGTGAAATCCTTAAGACCGATATTGTATTCCGGTCCTGTTTTATCCGCGTAAACCGTTACTTCAAGCGAGCCGTTGCCCGGCACCACAACGGCTTTCTGGGTCTTATAAATTTTTCCGTCCGGGGTTTCGAATCTGGTCTGGTCGTTCAGTCTTTGGGATTTGGAACTGTAGGTATTATAGATAATTATCTGTCCTCTTGCTTTCTGGCCGCCCCTTGCCATCTCCGTTGCCGAGCCGGTCTGGGATTCCTCTTTTTCCAACTGGATTGTTTCAAAATTCAAACTTAATTGTTTATCAATACTTGTAAATTCCTGACGGGGCGTGATTTTTATTATGGCCGAAGAAAAATTGACCAGAATTACCCTTCCTGAAAAAATAACGACAACAATAACCCAAAACCAAAAAAATTTTTTAAAAAATCCCCTTTTTTTAACCGTCACCTCCTTCAACTCCTTTTTAACTTCTTTCTTAATCTCTTTCCGTTTTATCACAACATCTTGTATTATTTTTTTGGCCATATGGTTATAAAAATTTATTGGCGAAGAGCGCCTCTAACATAAGAAAGACATCTAACTGGTCTTCGTCCAAAAGTCTTTTTGTGTTAAACGGCTTGCCTAAAAAAGTATATTGGGAAAATCTTTCTTCTTCGGCGCATTTGATAAACTGCCCGCCAATAACTTCATCGCCCATCAGAAAGAGAGTTTGGGGAAGGGGTCCGCCGGTTGGCGGATTTTCGGCGATATTTTTGACGGCTATTTCAAAAAAATTACCCCAATCTTTCTTCACCTCCTCGATAATTTTGGAAATCTTCTCGGAATCGCCCTTAAGACTGTGTCCTTTTAAATATGTCTGAAGAATTGAATCTGCCTCCTGGGAGAAAGTTTTAAATTCGGAGGCGATTCTCCGAAGAAGAAAATTTTTACCCCGAGGAAAAGAAATTGTTTCTTCGAGGCAGTTATTTCTTATCAGGGAAATGTCGGTAATTTCGCCGCCAATATCAACAAGAATTAAGCCCTCCTGATTATTAATGGTACTATTTAAAATTTGAAAGGCAATAAAGGGAAAGGTTTTGAACGAAAGGGGTATATCTCCAAAATTTTCCAAAACTTCCTCTTCTATCTTCGTTTTTATACTCCCTATTCCCAAACTCATATAAATATGCAGTCTGATTGTTTTGGCGATTTTTCCGAGCGGTGACCTTGTGTAATAACCATTGAGTTCAGTTTTTATGATTTCATGTTCAATAAATCCCGGCTCTCCCTTCAATTGCGTTGCCTCTTGGCTTTTAAAACTTTCCTCTTCGGATTTCATTAAATTTTCAAAAAAATCCCTGGTAACCTTGAATTTTTTCTCTCTCCTGACGTTTATAATTTTGGTTTGCGATAAAAACCAGGGAGAAATAAAAACACAAAGACAGGCGTCCGGCCCCGAGGGATAATTTTTGAGCAATATTTTTATGACTTTTTTAAGGCTGGCCAGAGTACAGCGCCAAAAGGCGTCAAAATTTACATCAAAAAGAAAATTTACCGGCACCCTGGATAGAGAAATAATCTGGGGTTTGCCGTTTTTATTTTGCCCAATAAGCATACCGCCCGTTGAGGCGCTGGCAATTTCCAAAATGGCGATTACTTTTCCATTTTTTTTCATTTTTTTGTATCAAAAACGATAAATTTGTAGCCAAGAAAATTCCAAAACATTGCCATGGCTGCGGCCATAAAGCCGCTGAATTGAGCCCATGTTTTCAGGGCCATGCCTCCCAGCGGTCCGATTGTATTTACAAAAACATAATCAATTGTAAGATTAAGCGCAAAACCAATAGCGCTGACTATTAAAAACTGAAAAAATTCCTGAAACACGCCCTCCTGGGTCGTTCTTTTGAAGGTCCAGTATTTATTGCCAATATAACTGTTTAACATAGCCAACAGAAACGAGACGGCCTTGAAGCCGGACTGGATGATTCCCGTTGATATTCCGGTCGCAAAAATCAAAAAATTTAGCACCCCCATATCAATCAGGAAATTTAATCCTCCGATCAGAATAAATTTTGCCAGTTGGTAAACCACAGGAATTGTTTTGCCTATCCAGCGGGCAATCCGCAAAAAAATTAAACAAAAAATAGGAAAGACAAAAGGAAGATACTTTAGATAAGGCGTTACAAAAAGAATTCCGGGATTTTCTCCGGCCAGATTGCCGGTAATAACAATTATTAGCCAGGCCGATACTTCTCCGATAATTAAGGCCAGGACATTGTTTGTCATATAAATTTATTTTATCATATAAAGAGGGGGTCAACAACAGAGATATGGAACAATACTTTAAAAAATATAATATTTTCTTTTTGGTTGTAATTTTGGCATTGGCTGTCTTTTTTCGTTTATACCAATTAAAAACCATTCCGCCCGGCCTTTATCCCGACGAGGCCATGAATGGTAATAACGCCTTGGAAACAATTCATAATAATGATTATAAGGTTTTTTACTCTGAAAATAACGGCCGCGAAGGATTATTTATTGATATTCAGGCGGTTTCTGTAAAAATTTTTGGCAATGAACCCTGGTCTTTGAGAATAATAAGCGCCATTTTTGGGGTTTTTACCGTCTTGGGACTATATCTTCTGGCAAAAGAGTTATTTAATAAAGAATCAATTGCTCTTTTGTCTTCGTTTTTTTTGGCTGTCAGCTTCTGGCATATTAATTTTTCCCGCATTGGCTTCCGGGCAATAATGGCGCCGTTCTTTTTGGTCTGGGGTCTTTGGCTGGTTTGGAAGTTACTTGGAAGCGGAGCTTCCAAGTGGAAGCTCCGCTTCCTGGCGGTGGCAGCGGGATTAATCTTTGGCCTTGGATTTCATTCTTACATTTCTTATCGCATTGCTCCGGTTCTTCTCATAATTCCCTTCTGGCTCTTGATAAAAAACAAAAAAATTCTTCCAATCATTCTTTTTATAATCGGTTTTCTTGTTGCAATCTATCCTCTGATTAGTTATTTCTATGAGCATCCCCAAGATTTCTTAGGCCGCACTACCCAGATATCAATTTTTTCCGCGCCATCTCCCATTCTTGAATTGGGAAAAAATATTTTACTAACCGTGGGAATGTTTTTTGTATATGGAGACGGAAATTGGCGGCACAACATTGCCGGCGCTCCAGAACTCTGGTGGCCAGTGGCAATTTTGTTTTTAATCGGATTTATAATCAGTATTAAAAATTTCCGCGTTCCCCGTTACGCGTTACTCGTTACTTGGTTCATTGTTTTGCTTCTACCGGTTATTATTTCTGACGAGGGAATTCCCCATGCCTTGCGAAGCATTATTGTCGTGCCGGTGGCAATGATTTTTGCCAGCATAGGTTTTTGTTGGCTGGCTGAAAAAATAAACCGCCCAAAATTAATTTTTTTGATTTTTATTTTCCTGCTTGCGGTTTCCATAAACACTTATAAACAATATTTTCTCGACTGGGCCGGCAATCCCAATGTGGCGCTTGCCTTTAATAAAAATTACACCTTGCTTGGAAATTATCTTAAATATTCTCCTTCTGACATTAAAAAGTATGTTATAATCAATACCGAAAGCGAGAAAATAGATTTTATGCCTATGCCGGTTCAGCCCGTGATGTTTTTGACGGACACTTATTCTCTCCAGCAGCAAAAAAAGAAAAATATTTTTTACGTGCTTCCCAAAGATTTCGGCGACTTTATAATAAAGGCAAGAAGAGAAAACAATTTTCAGATATTTATGCTCAAAAACGACCCCCTTCTTCGAAGACAACTTTTAGATAATATTTCCGGCCTTTTTACTTATGAAAACGAGGGAATATTAATTCAACAAAAATGAGCAAACTCAGCAAATTTATTGCCTTATCAATGTTAGGATTGATGTTCATCCTGATGTTTTTTTCTTCCTGGAATGATGCCGCCACTTTTGACGAAGTGGCTCACATCCCGGCCGGTTATTCATATTTAACCCAAAAAGATTATCGGCTTAATCCCGAACATCCCCCATTGATAAAGGACTTGAGCGCCATTCCCCTTCTCTTTTTAAAATTAAATTTTCCCGCCAATATCAAGGCCTGGACCAAAGACATAAACGGCCAATGGGAAGTGGGCAGAATTTTTCTATACGAATCCGGGAATAATCCCGACCAAATTCTTCGCTGGGCTCGTTTTCCCATTATGTTCCTTGCCCTCGCCTTTGGCTGGCTCCTTTTTATGTGGACAAGCCGTCTTTACGGCAACAAAGTCGGTCTCCTCACCCTTTTCTTTTTTAGCCTCTCCCCCACCATTATTGCCCACTCACGTTATGTCACCACGGATTTGGGCGCCGCCTTTGGTTTTTTTATCGGATTAATGACTTTTATAAATTTTCTCAACAATCAAACCAAAAAAAATCTTGTTGTGGCGGGAATTATTTTTGGTATTGCCCAACTTTTGAAATTTTCCCTAATAATTTTGGCGCCCATTTATTTTTTGCTGGGCCTATTATGGGTGATTATTTCCGGATACTCATGGAAAGAAATGTTAAAAATAATCGGCAAAATCGTTTTGATTGGCCTGATCGGTTTAATTGTTATCTGGGCTGTTTATCAATTTCATATTTGGAATTATCCCCCGGAACGCCAGATACAGGATATTAAGGCCGTTCTTACATCCCCTGGCGCCAAACCTTTCGTCAATTTGGTTGCCTGGCTTTCGGGCAAACGTATATTTCAAGGCTTGGGAGAATATTTTTTTGGCCTTTTAATGGTGATTCAGCGCGAAGTGGGCGGCAATTCCGCCTATTTCTTGGGCACGGTTTCCGCCTCGGGTTCGCCCATTTATTTTCCCCTTCTTTATTTAGTTAAAGAGCCGCTCGCCTTTCATATCCTCGCTCTTATTGCCCTGATTTTCACCATTCAAAACATTAAAAAAGCAAAAGAGAAAAATTGGAGGGTTATTAAAGAATGGATGCGCGATAATTTTGCTCTCACCGCCGGTATGATTTTTGTCGGTCTTTATTTTCTCCAGGCAATTACCGGCAATCTTAATATCGGAGTCAGGCATATTTTACCGACTCTGCCCTTTATTTACTTTTTGGTGGCCCGGCAAATAGTCCGTTTGAAAAAATATTTTTTGGTCGCCGCGCTTTTGTTATGGCTCTTTTTATCAACCTTAATAACTTTCCCTTATTATCTTTCTTATTACAACGCTCTGGCCGGAGGCACCCAAAATGGCTATAAAATTGCCACTGATTCCAATTACGACTGGGGACAGGACTTAAAACGGCTGGTAAATTTTGTTGAGAATCCGCCAACTGGCGGAAAAATAAATAAAATTAACCTTGATTATTTTGGCGGAGGAAGTCCGCAATATTATTTGGGAGAAAAATTTGAACCTTGGTGGTCGGCAAAGGGTCAGCCATCTTCGGGCTGGCTGGCTGTTTCTGTTAACACCTTTCAGGGTAATAAAGATTATTCCTGGCTCAAAGATAAAACACCAGTCGCCAGAGCCGGAACTTCAATTTTTATCTATAAATTCTAATTATCTAAATTTTATCTAAACTTATAAAAAACTTTGTTGCCGAAGCGGAGGTCTATGTAGTTTAAATTTTTTCTTTTTTCTTTAATTTGGTCCAAGGTGGTTTTTAAATTTTGATAAGTGAGTTGGGCGTCATTTTTCTCGTTTAATAAAATAAACCAGCCTTCGTTGGTCTGGAGTCCATAAATACCCTCTTTTTTAATAATAATCTGGAGAATTTTTATGTTCTCTTCTGTTAAAAGATTTTTAAAATCAATTAATTTTTTAAATTGTTCCTCGGAAAGCACTTGGAAGCTCCGCTTCCAAGTGGAAGCGGAGCTTCCAGAATCCTCTTCAAAAAAGGTCAGATAAACGCCGGCCGAGAAATAGGGCGCTGGCTCGAAGGCAAATCCGTCTTTATCTATAAAGGCGCATCCTTCGTCTTTGTTTTGGGTGCAGAAAAGCGCCTCGTTGTTTCGTTCTTCCACTTTTATAGAAACAGCATTGGGAAAATTTTTAATTAAAGAAATTGTCTTTAGGCGCGGAAATTCTTTTAAA
>Ga0315282_10011068_pt1 | contig 14040 bp, 13 predicted proteins | sample YL17G07_20_MG_FD_203693 | JGI IMG/M metagenome (GOLD analysis project Ga0315282, IMG submission 203693) | Sediment microbial communities from Yellowstone Lake, YNP, Wyoming, USA - YL17G07_20 | ecosystem: Environmental > Aquatic > Freshwater > Lake > Sediment | place: USA: Wyoming | collected... | reverse complement strand
TGTCCAACTTATGGGGCGGATTCTTGATCAGCCTGCGGAGCTTCTTCTCTCGCTCCGGAGTCAGGCTGATATTCTTCTGGCCGTCTACCCGTCGGCCATAGTGGCGGTAAAGGGCTTCACTGAGCTCGGTCAGCGTCTGGCCCGAGGCGGCCAGCATCTCCGCCACCAGCAGTCCGGCAAAAATGCCGTCCTTTTCCGGGAGATGATCCCGGACGGCAAGACAGGCGCTCTCTTCGCCGCCGAAGATGATCTTCCGGCGGAGAAACAGGTCGGCCAGATATTTGAACCCGACCGGAGTTTTGAACAAGGGCAGGTCGTGCTTCCGGGCAATGCGGTCTACCAGGTGGGTGGTGGCCACCGAGCGGGCTACCCCGCCCCGCCAGCCTTTAGTGTCCACCAAATAGCTCAGGAGCAGGGCCAGGATGAGGTTCTGGTTGACCACTTCACCTTTTTCGTTCACGATGCCGAACCGGTCGCCGTCGGCGTCCGTGGCGATCCCCAGGCTGCACTTCTGCCCCACGACCAGCTTTTTGAGCTCGGCCAGGTTCTCCTCGGAGCAAGAAGGGGTCACCCCTCCGAAATAGGGGTCGATGTAGCCGTGGATTTCCTCTACGGGGATGTTGTTCTCCTCCAAGATTTCATCCAGATACTCGCGGCTCGTGCCGAACAGGAGGTCCACGGCCACCCTCAGGCGGGAGCGCCGAATGAGCGAAAAATCGATTTTCTTCTGGATGAAGGCCAGATATTCGGGCCGAAGGTCGATCTTCTCGATGTATTCCATCCGGGCATAGGAAGGGAGAACGGAAAAACCCGGCTGAAGCCGCTTGATTTCGGCCTCGATCTTAAGCGTCTCCCGGGGCATGGCCGGCGCGCCGCTGGCCGTATTGAATTTAAGGCCGTTGTACTGGGGCGGGTTGAAGGAGGCGGTGAAGTTGATCCCGCCCTGGGCCCGGCGCCGGATGATCTGGAAGGCCTGGGCTTGGGAGGGCGCATCGCGCTCGGCCAGGTAAGTGTAGATGCCGTTGCGGGCCAGGACTTTGGCCGCTTCGAAAGCAAACCGCTCCGACAGGAAGCGCGTATCGTAGTTGACCACAATCGAGATCCGGCCCTTGGCATACTTGCGCTTCAGACAGTTGGCGATGGCCTGCACAACCAGCCGCACCTTGTGGGCCGTGAATTCCTTGCCCATCACCGCCCGCCAGCCCGAGGTCCCGAACCTGATCATCTCTTCCAGAAAAACGTTAGCACACTCGGCCCCGTCAAGGCAAACGGACTCATTTTTTCTTCTTACCCACTTCGCCCGTCATGGGCACGAAACGGACATCCAACAGGCGGCGGACAAGGGGCCGGCCCCGGACCTTGGTGACCATGATCAGGACCTGCTCATCAAGCGGCCCGGCCAAGGGCATGACCAGCCGCCCCCCCTCGGCCAGCTGCTTCAAAAGCGGCTCGGGGATCCGCCCGGCGGCGCTGGTGATCATAATGGCCTGGAAGGGCGCCTCTTCCGGCCAGCCGAAATAGCCGTCTCCGCACTTGATTTTTGCCCGGTAGCCGAGTTGGCGGAGAAGCTCGTCGGCCCGGACGGCCAGGCCGCACAGGATCTCGATGGAATAGACCTTGTCCGTCAGGCAGGCCAACACCGCCGCCTGGTAGCCGGAGCCGGTGCCCACCTCCAGCACCTTCTGGCCGGGCTTCAGGGCCAGGCATTGGGTCATAAAGGCCACGATGTAAGGCTGGGAAATGGTTTGGCCGTCGCCGATGGGCAGGGGATAGTCCTCATAAGCCTGGCCCCGAAAAACCGGGCCGACGAAAAGATGCCGCGGCACTTGGCCCATGGCGGCCAGGACGTTTTCATCGGTAATGTCCCGTCCGGCCAGTTGAGAGGCCACCATGTCCCGGCGCATCCGGGCATAGCCCTCCTCCTGGCCGGCCTGGCAGGCCAGAGAGGCAAAGACAACCAGAAAGATGCAAAGTTTGAGGCGCATGTCAGTAATTATATTTATATCAAATAGATAAAATAAATCAATAGCTGACGGCAGCCCTGTTCTCGGCCGTCCAGACTCTCACCCCTACGGGTGAGGGGAAAAAAGGAAAAATCACCCTTTGATTCATCCCCTTAGGTGATTGCCGGGCAGGGGGCCGCCTGTATAATGAGCCCAGCTAGGGTGCCAAAATGTCTCAAGAACCGAAAAGCGGGGGAGCGGCGGCTTCGTTTGACGGAAATTGTTGGTGCCGAGATGAGGAGCTGTTCTTCGACTAAATCGAGGAGGGACAATTTTTGGCATGAAAAACATTGCCATCTACCCCGGCTCCTTCGACCCTATCACCAACGGTCATGTGGACATCATCGAACGGGGTCTCAAAATCTTCGACGGTATCCTGGTGGCCGTTCTGGAGAATCCGGGCAAGGATCGTCTGTTCAGCGCTGAGGAGCGCATGACCATGATCCGGGAAATCTTCTCCTCCCAGCCCAAGGTCGAGGTCCAATCCTTCCACGGGCTGTTGGTCGATTTTGCCAAAAAAAATAAGGCCCGGATCGTCATCCGAGGCCTGCGGGCCGTCTCCGACTTCGAGTATGAGTTCCAGATGGCCTTGATGAATCATAAACTCAACCCGGACCTGGAGACATTCTTCATGATGCCCAACCTCCGCTACACCTTCCTGAGCTCCAGCCTGGTCAAGGAGGTGCACCAGCTGGGCGGCTGCGTCCGGGACCTTGTCCCTCCCTTCGTCGAGCGCAGGCTCGATGAGAAAAAAGGTCAAGCCCGGGGGTCTTTTTCCTAAGCCGGAGAGAGAGACATGCTATCCCTGAGCAAAAGCAAAAGCGTAGTGGCCCTGGACATCGGCTCTTATGCCATCAAGGTCATTGAGCTGCAGGCCAAGAAGAAGGCCGATGATTACCGCTATGAAGTTTTTCGGGCCGGCTTTGAGACTTTGCCCCGGGATGCCATTGTCGAGGGGACGATCATCGACACCACGGCCGTCACCGACACCCTGAAAAGGATTTTCGAGACCAACAAGATCTCCAACAAGAACGTCATCATCTCTTTGTCGGGCAACTCGGTCATCATCAAGAAGATCGCCCTGCCCCAGATGAAGAGCGCGGAGTTGGCCGAATCCATCCTCTGGGAGGCCAAGCACAACATCCCCTACCCCGTCGAGGAAACAAGCGTGGACTACGCCATCCTCAACGCCTCCCCCGATTCGCCCGAGGCCAACCTGGACATCCTGCTGGTGGCGGTCAAGAAAGAGAAGATCTCCGCCTACAGCAACGTTGTCTATCAGGCCCACAAAAACCTGGTGGCCGTCGAGGTGGACGGCTTCGGCCTGATCAACAGCTTCGAGGTCAACTATCCCGAGCTGTTCCGGGAGAAGTCGGTAGCCCTGGTCAACCTGGGGGCCCACGTCACCAACATCGTGGTCGTGGAACGGGGCCTGCCCCAGCTCTTCCGGGACATATCCCTGGGCGGGTTCTTCTTCACGGACAACATGAGCAAAGAGCTGGAACTCAGTTTCGAGGAAGCGGAAAAACTCCTGCGCGGGGCTTCCTCGGCCCAAGTCAACATGGAACAGTTCAACGACATCCTGGACCGGAACATCAACGATATGCTGACCGAGATTGAGAGGAACCTGTCTTTTTACACTGCCGAGAATAAGCAGGAGAAAAAGATCGATGTCATCCTTCTCAGCGGGGGCCTGGCCAGCCTGAAGAGGATGACCGGGGCCTTTGAGCGGACTTTCCAGATTCCCACCCGGCTCCTCGATCCCTTCCGCCACATTCGTTACAGCGAGAGCCGGCTGAACCCGGTCTACTACCAAAAAATACCCCTTCTCTTCGCCGTGGCCACCGGCCTCGCCACTCGAAGCATGGATCAAAAGAAATGATACGCATCAACCTTTTCAAGCCCGAAAGAAAGGACCTTCCTCTCCCCAGCCTGGCGGCCGAAGGGCCCAGCCGGGAGCCGGCAATGGAGACCCCCCGCAAGTCCTCTACGCCCTCCTTGGTCCTGCTCCTGATGGTGGTGGCCATCGCCGCGGCGACCCTGACCCTGTCGCAGTCCATGGGCCGCGAGCAGCGGCTTCTTCGCCTGGCCGAGGAGGACAAGCGCCGGCTGACCAATGTCCTGACCAAGCTGGAGCAGCTGGAGTTTCAGAAATCGATAGTGGAGAGGAAAATCAGCCTCATCAACCTGCTCAAGTCCCAGCGGGAGATCGCCGTCCGGATCATGGACGAGCTGAGCAAGAACCTTCCGGATTGGGTCTGGCTGAATGAGGTGTCCTATGAAAACCAACTCCTCAGGATCAAGGGCCGGGCCATGTCCAACACGCAGATCGCCGAATACATCTCCAAGTTGGAGAATACCGAGGCCCTGAGCCAGGTCAACGTGATCGAGATCACCCAAAGGACCCAGCGGAACGAACAGTTTCTGGAGTTCATCCTCAGCGCCGCCTACGGCTCCGGGCCGCCGCCTCCGCCGCCGGCCGCCGCCGGAAAACGGCCGGCCCCCGCTAAGCAGAGGACGACATGAAACAGAAAAACCTGGTCACCTACATCGCCATCTCGGTTATTCTGGCCGGACTCTTTTTCTTCGTTTATTACAAGCCGCGCAGCTCCGAACTCGGGATACTCAAGAACAAGCGGACGGCGGCCGAGGCCGAAGTGACCAAACTCCGGCAGAAGAAAAAGGAAATGGACAAGATCGAGAAACAGCTGCAATCGCTCCAGGCCGACCTGAAAGGACTGCAGGCCATCATCCCCGACAAGCGGGAGATCAGCGACATCCTCAACCAATTCCAGCAGCTGGCCTTCAATTGCCGTTTGAATATCACCAAGTTCACCCCCAAGGGAGAGACGCCCCGGGAATTCTACGCGGAGTGGCCCATCCCCATCGAGATCACGGGCAACTATAACAACCTGGGCATTTTCTTCGACCGCCTGAGCCGCTTCTCCCGCCTGTTCACCATCGATCGTTTCACCCTTAAAGCCCTAACCAAACAGACCGAGGCGGCCACTCTTTCCGCCAGCTTCACTTCTAAGACCTACATTTTCCTGGAGAATCCTCCTCTGCCGGTCAAAACGCCAGATAAAAAGGCCGGCCCCAAAGTTGCCACCCCCGCCAAAAAGGGCAGAAGGGGGGAGTTGGAGGATCTAAAATGAAACGAACCTATGCGGCTGTCATTCTGACTCTGTTTCTGGCGGGGGGCCTGCCCTGCCTGATCGGGCAAGAGCAAGCCAAGGGCCAAGAGCAAGCCAAGAGCCAGGAGCAGGCCAAGAGCCAGGAGGGCGAAAACCAGCCCAAATATGAGCCCGACCTGACCCAGCCTTCTCTCTACACCTCTATCAATAAGCGCGACCCGTTCAAGGATTTGATGGGAGGGACGGAGGCGGCGGAGAAGCCCGGCCCGGGCCAGGGGCCCCAATTGACCATCGATGACCTGTTCCTCATCGCCATCGTCAAGGAAAAAGGGAAGCTCCAGGCTCTGGTCAACACCGGGCCCCAGGGATTCCCCCACAAGATCCAGGCGGGCGACAAATTCGCTGACGGCTATGTCCTCTCCATCTCCGAGTCCAGCGTGACCTTCCGTAAGGTTTCGGATAAAGGCGTCCGCTTGCCCAAGCCCAGGGACGTCGTCAAGGAAATCTCCCAGGAGGAGTAATAAGATGGGAAAAAAAAGGATGTACCAGACGGCCCCCTTGGTCTGTCTTCTTCTCTTCCTGGCGGGCTATGCCCAGAACACAGGAGCTCCGGTCCAAATACAAAAGGTCATCGTCCAGCCCTCCCCGATTAACCCCAAGGTCATTCTCCAGTCGGATGGGACTCTCTCCGTTTCCAAGGCGGCCTATACCTCCGACCTGCCGCGGACTCTGGTCCTGGACCTGAATAACGCCCGAGTGGAACCCAACTTGACCGTCTCCACCGAAGGAGAATCTTTCTTCGAGGAGATCAAGCTGGTGCCCAACGGCGAAGGCCCGCTGCGCCTCTATTTGAGCTTGAAGGAGCAAGCCTTCTTCCGCGTCACCACCGCGCCGGGACAGACGGTCCTGGAGTTGAACAGGGTCCTGGACCCCCAGACCCAGGACGTGCTGGACCAAGGATTCCGTCAGGAGCTGGCCTCCCGGACCATCACCACCTCCACCCTGAAGACGGTTGACGTCTCCCGGGAGAACGGGAACGTCCGGGTCCGGGCGGTGCTGCAGGGCCGCATCCCCTACTACGTCTTTTCCATGAGCAACCCTCTGCGCCTGGTGGTGGACCTCTTCGACACCCTCTACAATAGAGCCACGGCGACCTACGCGGTCGGCACGGCCGGGGTCAGCCAGCTCAAAGTCGCCCAGTATCAAGTGCAGAACCCCTACACCATCACCCGGCTCGTCTTTGATATGAATGAGCCGGGGCCCTACGGTGTGGAAGCCGGCGACCAGATGCTGACCATTACTTTCTTCGGCGCCCCGGCTTCGTTCCAGGCCGGGTTGAGCGAAAAGGCCAAGCCCGCCGCCGAGCCTTCCGCCGCGGGGGCTCAACCCGCCCCGGCTGAGACTGCGGCTGCGGCCAAGACAGAAGAACCGGCGGCCGTCAAACAGGAAAAAGCGGAGAAACCCGCGGAGAAACCCGCGGAGAAGCCCGCCGAAAAACCAGCAGAAAAGCCTCCGGAGAAGCCCGCCGAAAAACCTGCGGAGAAACCCGGTCCGGAATCGGCCGCCCAGTCCGCCGGCGGCCTCCAGGGCCGGTTCGGCGCCAAAACCATCAGCCAGGGCGTATTGCCCTACAACGGCGAAGTGCTGAGCGTCAAGGTCAAGGACCAGGACCTGCGGGACATCATCCTGTACCTGGGTGAGTTCGCCGGCCTGAACGTCATCTTCGATCCCGAAGTCCGGGGCAAGGTCACCTGCAACTTCGAGTATGTGCCCTGGGACCAGATCCTGGATGCCATCCTCCGCACCAACAAGATGGGCAAGGTCCTGGAAGGCAACGTCCTCCGCATCGCTCCCATGAACGTCCTGACCCGGGAAAGCGAGGACGAGCAAAAACTGCAGGAGAGTCAGGAGTTGAGCGGCCCCTTGTTGACCAAGACTTTCACCCTATCCTATTCCAAGGCCGCCGACGTGGAAAAACTCCTGGAGCAGAAGAAGTCCAGCCGCGGCAGGATCGACTTGGATGACCGGACGAATACCCTGATCATCACCGAAGTGCGGGACCGCATGGACCTTCTGGAAAAACTCATAACCCTTCTGGACACCCCCACCCCGCAAGTTTCCATAGAAGCCCGCATCGTGGAAGCCACCTCGAGCTTCGTCAGGAACCTGGGCTTCCAGTGGGGCTTCCTGGGCCAAGCGGACCCCTTCTACGGCAACCAGACCCAGCTCGAGTTTCCGAATAAAGCCCGGGTTGACGGCGCCCTGATCCCTCAAGGAACAGTGACCAAGGGGCTGGGCGGTCCGCTGGGCGGCTATGCCATTAACCTGCCCGCCCCCGCTTTTAGCACGGCCATAGGCCTGTCGCTGGCCAATGTCCTGGACACTTTCCGCTTGGACGCCACCCTGTCGGCCATGGAGACCCAGGGCCAGGGCCGCATCATCTCCTGCCCCAAAGTGACCGCTCAGAACAACAAAGAGGCCGAAATCATCCAGGGCCGGCAGATCCCCATCCAGACCACGGCCAATTTCACGGTGACCACCCGTTTTGTCAACGCGGCCTTGGAACTGCGGGCCACCCCCCAGATCACGGCCGAGGGAACGATCATCATGACCCTGGACATCCAAAACAACGCCGCCGACTTTTCCAACCAGGTCAACGGCATCCCCTCCCTCACCACCCAGCGGGCTTCCACCACGGTCATGGTCCCGGACGGAGGCACAACGGTCATCGGCGGCATCTACCGGACTGAAGAATCCCAGAACGAGGAACGGGTGCCTTTCCTGAGCAAGATCCCCATCCTGGGGAACCTGTTTAAATCCAGAGCCCGGACCCGGCAGAACAGGGAGCTTTTGATCTTCATCACGCCCCGGATCATCCGGCAAGGAGGAGTCCAGCCATGAAAACCGCAGGATTGATCCTTAAAACCTCTCTCATCCTGACAGCGGCTTTCCTGCTGCTGTCCTGCAACGCCCTGGAGAATAATACACAATCCGCCAGCATGCTGGTCATCAATAGCCTCAGGGGCACCACCCTGAAAGGGGACGCCGCCGATTATCTCCAGTCCGATGTGCTGATAGTGGACCCCGACACGGGCGCGCAAACCATTACGGCCGACTCGGCCATCGTCAATGTGACCGCGAAATTGCTCGAGCCCACTCCTTCTCTGCCCACCTCGGTTTACAACGACATCCAGCTCGAGCGCTATGTGGTCACTTTCTCGCAGCCCAACGGCAACAAGGTGGAAGGCCGGGACGTGCCCTATTCCTTTGAGGGCCGCCTGTCGGCCCTGGTCAAGGTGGGCACCGACCTCGACGTGGGTTTCATCATTGTCCGCGAAGTGGCCAAGATGGAGCCGCCCCTGGTCGATCTTGTGGACGGCACCAACGTCCTGCAGGTGACGGCCAAGATCGACTTCTACGGCAAGGACATGGCCGGCAAATCCGTCAAGGCCACGGGCTACCTGACCATCTTCTTCGCCAACTACGCCAACTGATAAGGAGGAAGCCGATGTCTATCCCGCGTTCCGTCGTCATCTCCGCGGCCCTCTGCCTGCTCCTGACCATCGTCCCCGCCTGCAAGCGGTCGGCGGTCGAGGAGCCGGGCCCCTTCGGCCCCGCCTCCCTGTACCTGAGCTTCGAAGTGTTCGTTTCCCCCAACGTCATATTGACCTCCGACGTCCGCCAGACGGCCGAGGTCAGGGCCCTGGTCAAGTTGGGCGGGGAGCCCTCCGCCGACCAGACGGTGTTTTTCACCATCATCAGCGGGCCGGGTGAGTTCGACAACTACACCCGCCGGACGGCCGTCGCCACCAACGCCAACGGCTACGCCATCGTCAACTATGTCAGCCCCACAAAATCTCAGATCAGCGGCGACCAATACGCGACCATCCAGGTGCAGCCCCAAACATCCTCCCCCTACTGGACGTATAAATTGGTGGACATCATCCTGCTTAAAGGAGAATAGGCTTCAGGGATAAAGGTGAACGGACCTGACCATCCGGGTCCGGGGCAGGCTCTCCTCCAGAACTCTCTCCAGGCCGCTCCTCTCGGCCGACCGCAATAGGACTTGAACCCGGTCGAAGCCTTTGAGCCGCGCACCAGCGGCCCGGGCCGGCCCCAGGACCTCAACCGACCTCGACGCCGCGGCAACCCGCTTACAGAACAGCCGGGCTTGCAGGGCTAAGCCGCGGATTTCCTTTCCCTCCAACAGGATTTCGGCCAGGTGGGCAAAGGGCGGATAGTTCATGACCTTGCGGAACTCGATCTCGGACCGGTAGAACAGTTCATAGTCCTCCGCGGCGGCGGCCGCCACGGCATGGTGTTCGGGCAGGGCTGTCTGGATGAGGACCCGGCCTGAAGCGCGGGAGGCCGTGTCCATCATCCGGCACAGCGTGTGATAAGCTTTCTGCCCGGCGCGGTAGTCGGGCAGACCCAGCTGCAGCTCGGGAAAGAGCACGGCGGCCAAGGAAAGCTCGGAGCTCATCAGCCGGGAAGCCAGAAGTTGAGTCCCGATCAGCAGGTCGATCTGACCTCGGCGAAATTTCTCCAGGACTTTCTTTTGAGCGGTCAGGCTGGGCACGACATCCGAATCGAAGACGGCCATCCTCATCCGGGGAAAAAGGCGCCGCAGCTCTTCCGCCGCCGCCTCGACGCCCAGTTGACGCCCGAGGCGGAGCGGGCCGCCGCAAGAGGGGCAAACCCGCCAGGCCGGATAACTCGCCGAGCAATAGCGGCAGACCAGGGTGTTTTTCTGTTTAAAGTAAGCCAGGGCGATATCGCAGCGGCGGCAGCGGGGGACATGGCCGCAGCGGAAGCAGATCAGCGAAGCGGCATACCCGCGGCGGTTGAGAAACACGGCCATCCGCTCCCCCCCGGCGGCCCCGGCCCGAAGGGCCTCGGCCAAATCCTTGGAGATGTAGGCCTTCTCCCGCCGGGCATCCACCACCAAGACCCGCCGGCCGGCCGGCTCCCGGCCCAAACGGATGAGCCGGCCGTCGGCCGCGGCCCGCTGGAAGCTTTCCACCGTGGGCCAGGATGAGCCGAAGACGACCGCCGCCCCCAAAGCCCGGCCGAGAAGACGGGCAGCCTGGCGCGCGTCATAAGACGGGCTTTCCGTTTGATAATAAGACTCATCATGCTCCTCATCCAGGATGATGAGCCGCAAACCGGGATGAGGACCGAACAGGGCGGAACGCGGGCCGGCCACCACTTCCGCCTGGCCGGACTTGATCCGCAGGTGTTCCCGTTCTTCCTGCGCTGGGGTCAACCGGCTGTGCAGGACGGCGGCTTTCCCCGGAAGCCGCTCCTCGATTTTTCTCAGAAGGTCGCTGGAAAGCGAGATCTCCGGGACGAGAAAAAGCGTCCGGACGGGCCTGTCAGCCGAAGCCCGGATCAGGTGAAAATAGGCAGCCTCCCGGCTCTCCCGGCCGCCGAAAAGGTAAAACGGCGCGGACAGGACGCGGCCCGACGCCGGCCGTAGGGTCACAGCCTCCCTCAGCGCGGCCAGGCCGCTCGGGGCGGGGAAGTCCAAAACCAGCTGCCGCGGCCGCTCCGGCTTTCCTCGGGCTTTTTGTTTCTTCCCTTTCAGCCCGGGCCCAGGCAAGATCCGGATCAGCCCTTTGGCCTCCATCCGGGTTAAAATCGAGGCCGGGTTCTTCCCCAGCTTTCTCCGGAGATGGAGCGGACGATAGGACTTTCCGGCCAGCGCAGCGGCCAGCCTTGCCTCTTCCCCGCTCAACTTGCCCTCTCTCCAATCTGCTTCGCCCTTGGCCGTCAGCGAGACTCTGGCTCTGTCCCGGAGCAATAAGGAGGAGGGCAGGGAGGAAGCCAAAAAGGCCCCCCAGGATGACCGGTAATGCCGGCTGAGAAGGTCGGTGAAGGCGAGAAAGCGGAGCGGAAAAATCGGCTCTTCGTCTAAAAGCGCCTTTATTTCCTTGAGCGGCGAGGGAGTCTCGGGGGGCCGCTCCCGGAGATGGACGATGAACCCCGTCAGGAGCCTTGGCCCCAGAGCGGCTGAAACCCGGCAGCCGAGGCGGGCCTTGGCGCCTAAGCTGTCGGGCAGAAGATAGGTGAACCGCTGGGAAAGGGGCAGGGGGAAGACCACTTCGGCATAGCGGCTCATTTCTTGCCCAGGAGGGTCATCACCTGCTGCACGTCCTCCCAGACTTGTTTCTTATATGATTTATCGCCCTCATTCCGCAGCAGGAAGGCGGGATGAAAAGTCGGCATGACGGGGATACCATGGAAGTCGAGGAACCGGCCGCGGAGCAACCCCATGGGCAGAGCCTCGCCGGAAAAAAAGTTGGCCGCCGGCTTGCCCAGGGCGATAATGGCCTTGGGCCGGATGAGCTCGATCTGCCGCTGGAGATAAGGCGAGCAGGCCTGGACTTCATCCTGGTGGGGATCGCGGTTATTCGGCGGCCGGCACTTGAGGATGTTGGCGATGAAGACTTCCTCGCGTCGGAAGTGCATGGCCACGATGATGCGGTCGAGGAGTTGGCCGGCCCGTCCGACGAAGGGCCGGCCCTGGATGTCTTCATCCTCGCCGGGCGCCTCGCCGACGAACATCAGCTCGGCGGCTGGGCTGCCTTCTCCGGGAACGGCCTGGCGGCGGAGCCTGGCCAAGGGGCATTTGCGGCAGGCCCGGACCTCCCGGCCGACCTCCCCCAGTTCCTCCTCCCTCCGGCCGGCGTCCAGGCTGGGCGGCGGCGAAGGTACGGCCGCCGGCCTCTTCTCTTCCTTCAGAATGAATTCGGCGCCCAGCTCCGCATAGAAACGGAAACGCTCCTCGGCCAGGCCGAGAAGGCTGTCATCTTTTCTGTCCAAGTAAGACCTCAATCCTGTCGAACAGCAGCCGGCTGAGCTCGGGCTTGGAGGCCCGGCCGGTCGGCGTCGCGCTTCCCGAGGAATCGACCAGGAGGAGCTCGTTGTCCTCGGCCTCAAACCCGACTCCTTCTCGGGAAACATCATTGGCCGCCAGGAGATCGCACTTTTTGTCCCTGAGCTTCTGCCGGGCTCCGGCCTCCACCTCTCCGGTCTCGGCGGCAAAGCCTACCAGGACCTGGTGGGTTTTTCTTCGGCCCAGTTCAGCCAGAATATCCGGGTTCCGGACGAGCTGGACCTCCTCCGGGATATCCTGCTTTTTGATCTTGTCCGGCCATGTCCTGGCGAAACGGAAATCCGATACGGCTGCCGCCATGACCACCACGTCCGTTCGGCCGAAGCGCTGGAGGACCTCCTCTTCCATCTGGCCGGCGGATTCGACCCTGACCAGCTCGGCCCGAGGCGGGGGCACGAGCGACACCGGCCCGCTGACCAGTATGGTCTTGGCGCCGCGCCGGACCGCTTCGGCGGCCAGAGAGTAGCCCATAAGCCCCGAGGAACGGTTGGACAGGTACCGCACCCGATCCAGGGGTTCGCGGGTGGGCCCGGCGGTGACCAGGACCGTCCGGCCGGCCAGGCTCCGGCCGGCCAGCATGAGACGCAACCCGGCCTGGACAATCTGATCCGGAGAGGCCAGGCGCCCCCAGCCCTCATCCCCGCAGGCTAAAAGGCCGCGGTCCGGCTCAACAAATTCCACCCCCCTGCCCTTGAGCCGGGCTATATTCTCCCTGGTCTGGGCATGGAGGTACATGGCCTGGTTCATGGCCGGAGCGATGAGGACCGGACACTCGGCGGCCAGATAAAAAGTGCTCAGGAAATCGTCGGCGAGGCCTGCGGCGAACTTGGCCAAAACGTTGGCCGTGGCCGGAGCCACCACCAACAGCTCCGCTTCCCGGGCCAGGCGGATATGGGCGATGGTCCGCGATTCTTCCTGGTCAAAAGGGTCCAGGGCCGCCCTCCGTCCGGAAAGGGCGCTGAACAGCCGCGGCGAAACAAGCTTGGCGGCGTTGGGGGTCATGATGACCTGGACTTCCCAGCCTTCCTTTTGAAAGCCCCGCAGGATGTCCGGGGCTTTGTACAGGCTGATGGAGGAGCTGACACCCAGCGCCACCAGCCGGCCTTTTTCGTTCATGATCATCCCTCCTGCCGATAGCTCATGAGGATGGGCCCCATCTCCTCCTGCCGAGCCTCCCGCCGGCATTTGCCGCAGATGATGATGGCCCTCAGCTCCTGAGCGGCCTTTTCCAGGAGGTCATTGATCACGATGTAATCGAACTCCGGATAGGCCTCCACTTCCTTCTTGGCCGCAGCCAGCCGCTCCCGGATGGCTTCGGGGGTGTTCTCGCCGCGGATCTCAAGCCTGCGCTTCAGCTCTTCCAGCCGGGAGGGCAGGACAAAGATGAAAACAGCCTGGGGGTATTTGGCCTTGAACAGACGGGCGCCCTGGACGTCGATGTCCAGGAGGAGGTCACCGTGGCGGAGCTTGGTTTCAATTTCTTTTTGAGAGGTGCCGTAATATTGGCCATGGACCACGGCCCACTCGACAAAAGCCGCTTCCTGGATCATCCGCTGGAACTCTTCCGGGGAGACGAAATAATAATCCTTGCCGAAGAGCTCCATACTCCGCTTGGGCCGGGTGGTATGGGAAACCGAGAAGTGGACCGTCTTTATTTCATTGAGCAGGTGTCGTATCAGAGTGGACTTCCCGCAACCGGAAGGTCCGGAAATAACGTAAAGCATCTGGCTTCCTCTCTGACCTCTCTTACTCCAGATTCTGGACTTGCTGCCGGATGGCCTCTACTTCCCCCTTGAGGGTCAAACACTCCCGAGTGATGGTCAGGTCCTGAGATTTGGAGTTGATGGTGTTCGCCTCTCTTAAAATCTCCTGGGACAGGAAATCGAGCATCCGGCCCGGCGAGCCCGCCTTCTTCCGGGAAGAAAGCCAGTCCCCCACCGCCTCCAGGTGGCTCTTCAGCCGGACAATCTCCTCGGTGATATCGCAGCGCTGGACGAGGAGGGCC
>Ga0315282_10011067_pt1 | contig 14040 bp, 10 predicted proteins | sample YL17G07_20_MG_FD_203693 | JGI IMG/M metagenome (GOLD analysis project Ga0315282, IMG submission 203693) | Sediment microbial communities from Yellowstone Lake, YNP, Wyoming, USA - YL17G07_20 | ecosystem: Environmental > Aquatic > Freshwater > Lake > Sediment | place: USA: Wyoming | collected... | reverse complement strand
GATCGGCGCGGATCTTCTCATTATCCTGACAGACATTGAGGGTCTTTGCGATGCGGACCCCAGGGTGAATCCCCATGCCCGTTGTATTCCTCTGGTGGAGGACATTGATGTGGATATGGAGGGGATCATCAGGGAGACGAAAAGCGAGATGAGCGTAGGAGGAATGATCAGTAAGATCCAAGCTGCCCGAAAAGCATCCCGCTTCGGAATTCCCACGGTGGTGGCACGCGGATCCAGGGAAGGAGTCCTCCATCAGATCTTAAAGGGAAAGGAGATCGGGACGCTGATTCTCCCGAAAGGGGAAGCCTTGAGTAGTCGGAAACATTGGATTGCTTTTAACCCGAAACCAAAAGGTGATGTCATCGTGGACGACGGGGCGAAGAAGGCCATCGTCCAGAAAGGAAAGAGCCTGCTCCCGTCCGGTGTCGTGAAAATCAGGGGGAGCTTCGATCGAGGGGACCTGGTCACCTGTCTGGGACCTCGTGGAAAAGAATTCGCCAGGGGATTGGTTAACTACAGCGCCCCAGAACTTGAAAAAATCAGAGGTCTTCGAAGCAATCAGATCGAATCGACCTTGGGCTATAAATATTCTGATGAAGTCATTCATCGGGATGACTTGGTCGTTTTATGAAAAAGAATGTGGATTTCAAAGCAGAGGTAAGAGAGATGGCCAGAAAGGCTAAGGAGGCCTCTTATCGACTGGCCCAACTCTCGACGGTCACCAAAAATAAGGCTTTGCTCGAGATGGCAGAGGATCTGGAGCGGAATCAGGAACGGTTGATTAAAGAAAATCGAAAAGATCTCGCCGCTGGGGAGGAGGCCTCTCTCTCTTCTTCATTGATCGACCGTTTAAGATTGACTCCTGCAGTCATCCGTGGGATGGCAGAGGGGCTTCGGGAAGTGGCTCGCCTTCCCGATCCGGTGGGCGAAGTGATCAAGATGTGGAAAAGGCCCAATGGCTTGATGGTTGGAAAGATGAGGATCCCCATTGGTGTCATTGGAATCATTTATGAATCGAGGCCCAATGTGACCGCCGACGCTTCAGGGCTCTGCCTCAAATCGGGGAACCCTGTCATCCTGAGGGGTGGTTCAGAAGCCTTTCACTCCAATCAGGCCATCGGACAAATTCTTCGAAAAGTCCTCGTCAAGATGGGACTCCCCCAGGAGGCTATCCAGATCTTTCCTCATACCGAGAGAGAGGCGATCCGAGAGATGCTCCAGTTGGAGGACGAGATCGATCTCATCATCCCCAGGGGAGGAGAAGAGCTCATTCGATTCGTGGCAAATCATTCAAGGATTCCTGTCATCAAACATTATAAAGGAGTCTGCCATATCTTCATGGATGAGACCGCTGATCTGGAGATGGCTACCCGGATCTGCCTCAATGCGAAAGTCCAGAGACCCGGGGTGTGCAATGCCATGGAGACCCTGTTGGTTCATGAAAAGGTGGCAGGTCAATTTCTTCCAAAGATCGCAAGAGTCCTCCAGAAAGAAGGGGTAGAACTGAGGGGATGCCCTCGGACAAAAAAAGTTCTTTCTCGTATTAAAGAGGCTCGGGAAGAAGATTGGTTTCAAGAATATTTAGACCTCATTCTCTCGATCAAGGTGGTGAAGGGAATCGAAGAAGCCATCGAGCACATTGCGAGGTATGGCTCGCTCCACACAGAAGCCATCATCACTTCTGATTATCAGAATGCACAGAGGTTTTTAAGAGAAGTCAACTCCTCCTGTGTCCTGATCAACGCCTCGACAAGATTCAATGATGGGTTCGAGTTGGGATTGGGCGCAGAGATCGGAATCAGCACCTCCAAACTCCATGCCTTTGGCCCCATGGGGTTGGAGGAATTGACCACGACCAAATTTATTGTTTATGGGGAAGGACAGATCCGAGGCTGAATTCCAAATGTCAAAATCCAAATGTCAAATGAGTTTCAAGGTTCAAAATCCCGTAACTCAGCCCTTTCAGGGCTGACCATAATCAAGGCTAAAGCCTTGAGTTGCAGTATTTGGGCTTTGGATTTGATTTGACATTTGAACTTTGGCATTTGACATTGTAATTTGGTACTTTTCACAGGGAGAGTTGAGAAATTAAAAAAGAATCCACAGGCAAAAGGATTGGGTTATTCGGCGGGACCTTCAATCCCGTCCATCTGGGTCACCTCCGGGGGGGGGAAGAAATTCGAGAGGCTTTCAACCTCGAGGAGATCCTCTTCATTCCTTCCTCCATTCCACCCCATAAGATGACAGAGAAGGTTATCGAGGCAAAGCATCGGCTCGAAATGGTGAGGGTGGCCACCTCAAACAACCCCCATTTTTCTACCAGCGACATTGAACTCTCAAGACCTGGAAAATCTTACTCCATCGACACCATCCGATATTTTCGGGAGAGCCACCAGGATGCCCTTTTCTTCATCCTGGGTGGGGATGCTTTTGTGGAGATCGAGACATGGAGGGAATTTCAAAATCTCTTTTCTCATTGCCACTTTATTGTGATGACCCGACCGGGATCTCAAAAAAATACATTATCCTCCCAACTCCCAAAGACCTTGATCCCAAGTTTTCGATATGACCCTGAAGAGAAGGTCTGGATCCACCTCTCAGGCCACCGGCTCTATTTCAAAGAAATTTCGTTCCTCGATATCTCTTCTACAAAGGTCCGGGAGCTGATCGAAAAGGGGGAGTCGGCGAGGTATCTGATCCCGACCGAAGTGGAGGTTTATATTCAACAAAACGGGCTCTATAGGAAGAGTTGATGATTCGAGGAATCGGCTTTTGTGGGCTAAGGATTCCCTTGAAAATAATATCTATTTTCGTTATTTTTTTATTGTCATCATCATTTTTTCTGGTATAATGTTTAACTCAAAATTATCCCCCAGGAGGGTATGGTCACCGATTCGAAAACAAAATCTTTGCTCTGCTTGAAGGCAGCTCTTGAAAAGAAGGCCTTAAACCCGGTTCTTATTGAGTTGAAAGGGACGACCTCCTTCACCGATTATTTTCTCCTCTGCAGCGGCAAGTCCGATCGCCAAGTCCAGGCCATTGCCCAAGGGATTGAGGAGGCTCTCAAAAAGAATGGGATTCGACCTCTGGGTCAGGAGGGGATGACCGGAGGGAGATGGGTTTTGATCGATTATGAGGATGTGGTCGTCCATATCTTTCTGGAACCTGTGAGAAAATTCTACGATTTGGAAGGGCTTTGGATCGACGCCCCGCGAATGGATCTCCAAAAAGGAGGAAATATTGGCTAAGGGAAAAGTTAAAGTTAAGGCACAAGTGAAAAGACAAGAGGATCAGAAAAAAGAACTGGATAAAAAGACGATCACCAAGTTTAAAAAAATTCTTCTCAAGGAACGGGAGCAGATCGTCGGTGAGGTCAAACAGATCGTTGAATCTTCAAAGGAAATGGGGCAAGATGGCATTCAGGACATCGGGGATGAGGCCGCCAATATTTATAACAAACAAGTCTTGCTCAGCTTAAATGAGAATGAGCGAATGAGGCTCCAAGAGGTGGATGAAGCTTTAGATCGTATTGAGAATGGGACCTATGGGATATGCGAGGAATGTGGAGGTCCTATAAGTTTAAAACGACTCGAGGTTCGACCGGTGGCGAAATATTGTGTTCCTTGCTTAACCAAACTGGAGAAGGGAAAGTTATAGAAAAATGTTGGTTAAACTTTTGTTAAGCTTCCTTTTTATTGTGATAGGTTTCTTCCTCTGGCTTTCATACCTTAACCCCTTGGATGTGGAATTTCATTTTTTTGGTAAGACTTTTGAAACGGAACTTTCCATCCTCATGATCTCCTCTTTTGTATTGGGTGCGATGTTGGTCTTCATCGGCACACTGACCCGAGATGCCAAACGGGCCGTCGAAGGCTATCTGAAATCTCGCCAAAAAAGGCAAGAGGAATCCCTCAAGGAGGAATTGAATAAGGGGATGGATGTTTTCCTTCGGGGGGATCTGGCAAAGGCCAAAACCCACTTCATGGAGGTATTAAAGAGGGACCCCACCCAGATCGATCTCTATCTCCGGCTTTCGGAGATCGCCCTCCAAGAGGGCAAGGATCAGGATGCCCTTCATTGGTTGGGAAGAGCAGAGTTGATCGATATGAAGAATATAAACATCCTTCTCCGTCAGGCAGGGGTGTACCAGCGCATGAAGCGATTCGATGAAGCCATCCGGGTCCTGAACCGTGCCATCGGTTTGGATGAGACGAATCTCAAAGCACTGAAAAGTTTGAGGCAGATCTATCTGGATAGCAGAAGATGGGAGGAGGCAATCCGAATCCAAAGGTCACTTCTCAAGTCCACCAAGGGGAAACAGGCAGAGGAGGAGGAGACCCTTTTCTATTTGGGATTGAAATTTGAGCGCGCCAGAGATCTTTTAAGCCGTGGGGGGGAACAAAATCTGGAGAATGCCCTGAAAGAGGCCAAAGAGATTATTCGAGAACGGAAGACCTTTCAGCCCGGATTTGTATTGCTGGGTGATATCTACCTCCAAATGGGAAAATGGGGCACAGCCGGGAATGTTTGGGGGAAGAGCTTCACCCGATTCAAATCCATTGTCTTCATCCTTCGCTTGGAAGAGCTTTATCTCAGCCGAGAAGATCCGAGCACTCTCCTCCGCATCTATCAAAGGGTACTCAAGCACAATCCTGAAAATTGGGTGCTCGCCTTCTTCTACGCCAAGCTTTGTTTGAGATTGGAAATGTTGGATGAAGCTCTTGAAGAGATCAACGAAATCAGTTTAAGGGTAAAGGATCTTCCAGCCCTTCACAGGCTTCTCGCAGAAATCTACCTCCACAAAAAAGACTTTGGTCGTGCAGCCCAGGAATTTGAAAAGACTTTCGAATTGAGCGGGACTTCCTACCTTTCCTTCTTTTGCACCACCTGCGAAAGGGAATCGAAGGAATGGGTTGCCTACTGCCCGCAATGTCATCAGTGGAGCACCTATACGATCAAGGAAGCTGAGAAAGCGATCCCCTTACCTTCTCCTTCTTTTCCTGAAAGGGTTCACCTCCCATTGTAATTTTCTACATTCCATTCAACCATGATGTCTGTTCTGCCTATCGCAGACCGGCATCAACTGGAATGAATCATGGAATTTCAATCAACCCTCTTCCAGTTTTTTCTTCCCCCGCAATGTCCCTGTTGCGAAAAATTCTTGGAAGAGGATCAACAAGGATTCTGTTCGAATTGTCTTTCGGAGATCCGCTGGATCGAACCTCCCTTTTGCTCCATTTGTGGAATCCCCTTTATCTCTAAAGAGGTCGAAAGCCATCCTTGTGGTGCTTGTGTGACCCACAGAAAATATTTTACAATGGCAAGGGCTTTGGGAGCCTACGAAGGGTCTCTCCAGGAGGCAATCCATCGTTGGAAATATGAGGGGAAGACTCACCTCTCCTTTTTTTTTGCGGAATGGATGGCAGAGGGGTTGAATCGTTATTGGGAACCTGACTCTCTCGATCTTTTGATTCCCGTCCCGCTCCATACCCATCGATTAAGGGAAAGAGGGTTCAATCAAGCCCTCCTCCTCGTAAAGGAGTTAAGCCGTCGGACAGGAATTTCTTACCGGAAAACGATCCTTCAAAAGAAGAAACCCACCATTCCTCAAGTGAATCTCAGCGGTACAGAAAGGGAAAAGGGGTTAAGGGAGGCTTTCCATGTGGTCGGGAAAGAGGAGCTGGAGGGGAAATCAGTTCTTTTAGTCGATGATGTTTACACCACTGGAGCGACGGTCAACGAATGCTCAAAGGTGTTACTGAGAGGGGGAGCCAAAAGGGTAGATGTGCTCTCTTTGGCCCACGCTATCAAAACATCATAAATTTTTTAGGTGCGGTGGGGAATTTTAAATTCGAAGCACGAAATCCGAAATTCGGAATTTTACCATTGAAATGGCATGAAAGGGAGTTAAGAAAAGTAAATGCGACGTTGCAAAAAATGGTCTCTTCTCTGGATATTGATTCCGATCCTTGTCGTCGGAGCCTTCATTTTTTTATCGATCAATTATCTCCTCGACCCTAATATTTATCGGAATATCCTTCAGAAGTCCTTGACGACCGCCCTGGACAGGGAGGTCTCCATTGGGAAGGCAAAAATATATTTGTGGGGCGGAGTAGGAATTGCCTTTGAAGATTTCCGAATAAAAGATCGCTCTCTGGCTTTTGATCTCCTCCAGTCCAAAAGACTGATCTTAAGGGTCAAGCTTTTTCCTCTTCTCAAAAGGGAAATCAAATGGAAACGGATTGTTGTCGATCGGCCTATTTTGCATCTCATCAGGGATAAAAACGGTCAATTCAATATTTTCTTCGACGGTTCTTTGACCGGTGAAAAGCTGAAGGAAACCCAGAAGAAGATTTTGGAGGCGCTCACCTCCCTTTTCGGAGGCTCTTTAGCCCTCCGAGAGGGAGAGATTTTCTTCTCAGACGAGAGCCTCAGTGATTCCCCCTTGAAAACAGAGATACGCTCCTTCAATCTCGAACTCTCGAAGGTTTCCTATCGTAAAGCCTTTCCGTTTCGAGTCAGTGGGAGGATCATTCATTCCAAAAAAGACGGTCCGTTTTCCATCAATGGAACCATTCAGAATATTCCTGAGGATCTGGATTTTTCAAAGGGAAGAGTGGAAGCGGAGGTGAAGATCAAAGGGATCGAGACGTATCATTTCTGGCCTTATCTTAAAACGCTGCTTCCCATGAAAACGATTTCAGGGATCCTCGACCTGAATGCCAATTATCAAGGAGACTTCCAGGGGATCTTTAAGACCTCTGCAAAAATCAAATTTAAAGAACTCCTTTTTGACTATCCTCAAGTTTTTTCATCTGTTCTAAAACCGAAATGGGTGAACATCGATTTCGATGTGGACTATGATTTAAAAGATCTCAGGATCCCCCGGTTTTCTATCGAATTGCCGGAGTTATGGGTTAAGGCGAAGGCAAGGATTTATGACATTGGGTCAAAAGAAATGGGCATGGAGGCCGAAGCGCAAAGCAGCCCCTTCGATGTGGCAGAGGGAAAGAAACTTATCCCCTTCCGGATCATCACTCCAGACGTTTCGGAACACCTTTTCCGGGCAGAAGGAAAGGGTTCCTTCCAGATCGTTTCCATCAGACTTGCAGGAAAGATGCCAGAGATTGATCACTGCGATCAACCGGCGAATGCCCATGTCCTCTCCATCGAGGGAAAACTCGATGGAGCTTGGCTGAAACTTCCCTGGAACTTCCCATCTTTTGAAGACCTCAAAGGCCGGCTTCTCTTTCAAAAAGGTCATCTTTATCTCAAAGAGGTCGAAGGAAAAATCTATCATTCGACCCTGGAGAAAGTCAACGGGACATTCTATGAGCTTCTGCATGATTCGACGCTCCAAATCGAGTGTCAAGGCAAATTCGATTTGATGGATCTCCCCTCTCTCGCAAAGACCGAAGGGATCCCGGAAGAATTCAGCCGTGCCCTTTCGTCCATCCACATTCTTTCAGGAAAGGCACAATATTCCCTCTCTGCCAAAGGACTCCTGAAGCCTCCCATCCGTTTCCAGCACCATGAGATCTTTCATCTTTCAAAAACCCGGTTCACTCATCAACAAATCCCATTCCCGATCCAAATGGGAGAGGGACGAGTAGAACTTTCCAACAAAGATCTCCAATGGTCAGAGACAAAGGTGGAGTTTGGTAATTCCTCTCTGATGACGAATGGTTTCTGGAAACACGGAGAGAAAGATCATCCTCTCGAGATCAAGGCCAAGGGAAGAATGGATCTCAAAAATCTTTTTGCTCTCTTTCAAACTCCTCTCTTCTCTGAAGAAGTACGATCAAAAACAAATAGCTTCGAAGCCCTTTCAGGAACAAGCCAAATCTCATTCAAGGGGAAAACCCTTCCAGGAACTTCCCCTTTCTCCTATGAAGGGGAGTTTATCCCTAAAGAGGCTTTACTCCTGCAAAAAGGGAATCCTATCCCCCTCGTTTTAAAAGACGGAAGTTTATCTTTTTCCAACTTGGGGATTGGTTTTTCAAAGGCGAAGATCCAAACGGGTAGTTCCTCTCTGACGTTGGACGGATTTGTCAGAGAGGGAAATGTGAATCTCTCTACACGGGGTTCGATTGATCTAAAGCAACTATTCTCGTTGATGAAGTCACCCCTCTTTCCAGATCAGATCCGTTCGCAGCTGGAAGGGATTCAAGAACTCAACGGAGGGGCAGAGGTTCGTCTGAAATGGCTGGGGAAGATGGAAACATGGATCAGCGCCTTAAAGGAAGGGGAGATCCGATTGAAAGGGATTAACCTTCAACATCGAGAGATTCCTGTTCCTCTCTCCCATATCGAGGGTTCCTTTTGGGTCACCCCTGAGCAAATTCGATTCGATGAGTTGAAGGGAAAGGTGGGAGATTCTCCTCTCACCGTTTCCGGCACTCTCTCCCGGGGCTCGCCTTCTTCTCCTATCTCTTCCCAAAAGGTTGGAAAAGGCTCCGGCTTGACGGAATCTGGCAGAAGACTCTCCTTCCAGATCTCTTCTCCCCAACTGGATCTCGATCAGCTCTTTCCGAAGAGAGAAGGCCCCTCACATGTCTCTTTTGAAAAGATAGGGGATTGGCTTTCAAATTGGTCGATTGATGGCAAAGTGCAGATCGACAAGGGGGAATATCGAAGCCTTCATGTTCAAGATCTAAAGGGAGAGATGAAGACGGTTGATGGAACATTGCTCATCCATCCCTTTCAATTCAAATCAGATGGAGGGGATTTCTGGGGCGAGGGATGGATAAAACCTACGGAAAAGGGGATAAGATTTGAGATCAAACCCCGTCTCTCGAATATGGAAGCCAAGGCCTTTATCCGAACCCTCTTCCAAAAAGGGGAGGAGGAAAGGGTCATGATCACCGGAAGGGTTCACGTTGATAAAGTGGAGTTAAGAGGTGAAGGAGAGGATTTCCAAAAAATAAAGGAGTCTCTCAATGGGAATTCGAGGTTTGAAATCGAGAATGGAGTGATCGAAAGATTTAACATCCTTTCTAAAATCTTCTCCATCCTCAATGTCTCCCAGTTGTTCAAGGGAAGGCTTCCGGATTTGAAGACGAAGGGACTTCCTTACCACAGTATGATGGCGACGATTCATGTCAAGGAGGGCATTGCTGCCACGAATGATTTCTTGGTGGACAGCGATGCCATGAGGATTACTCTTTTAGGAAAGATCGATCTGGGTAAGAACTTGATTGATGCGAGGATAGGGGTTCATCCCTTAGTCACGATCGATACGATATTAAGTAGTGTTCCCATTGTGGGTTATATTCTCACGGGCAAGGACAAGGGTTTCATCTCTTATTTCTATGAGGTAAAAGGAAATCTGGATGATCCAAAGATTGAGGCCATTCCATTAAAAAGCATCACAGAACCCTCTTGGGGAGTCATCAAACGCTTACTCGAAACACCTCTGAGGCCCTTCCAAAAGACCCCTTCATCAAATCTTAAAGAAAACAATAGTTAAGAATTCAGGGTTAAAAGTTTGAAAAACTCTATACAAATATTTTTTTTCACAAATTAAATTTTTTCTTGACAAATAACAATATGTTGTTGTAAACATATCCAGTTATACTAAATATAGCCCATCCAGAAATCTTTATAACCCATCTTTAACAAAATAAGGTGAGATAAAATGGCAACTGTAATCGAGATGAAAGGGGAACATCAGGAATTTAAAGGAGAAGTGGAAACCACAGATATGGCCCTCTTCGTCCGCACCTCGGACGAAGCGATATTAGGCTGGGATCGGCAGAGAATTGTCGACGCCCTCATCCGTGAGACCTATGTGGATTTCGATACAGCGAAGGAAATTGCTCGGGAGGTGGAGGATTTAATTGCCACCTCTAAGATCAAAATGATCACCGCCCCGCTCATCCGTGAACTCGTGGACACCAAACTGGTCGAAAGGGGGCTCGAGCAGGCCCGCAAGATGCACACCCGTTTGGGAATGCCTCTCTATGATGTCGATCAGCTCATCCTCCATCCCAATAAAGAGAATGCCAATGTCCCTCATGGGCCTGAAGCCACCAATCTTACCTTAGCCGAAAGGATTAAAAAGGAATATGCCCTGCTTTCTGTCTTCTCTCAGGAAATTGCCGATGCCCATATGCGTGGGGATATCCATCTCCACGATCTGGGTTTTATTGATCGGCCTTACTGCAGCGGTCAATCCCTCGAATACATCAAACGCTTTGGCCTGAGCCTTCCCAACTCGATCGCCATGGCCAAGCCTGCCAAACATCCTGAGGTGTTGCTCGCCCATATGGTGAAATTTGCTGCAGCCCTTCAGAGTCATTTTGCCGGAGCGATCGGTTGGGATTCCATCAATCTTTTTTTCGCACCCTATCTGGCAGGGATGTCAGACCAAGAACTGGAACAATTGGCTCAGATGATGATCTTCGAATTCTCCCAGCAAGCTGTCGCCAGAGGTGGGCAGGCCATCTTCACAGACCTCAATCTCTATTGGGAGATCCCCAAACATTTTGAAAATGTTCCTGCCATCGGGCCGGGCGGGGAGTTTACGGGAAAGACCTATGGTGATTATCTGAAAGAATCCCAACGCTTTGCCAAGGCGCTCTTCAACGTCTATCAAGAAGGAGATGGATCCGGAAGGCCCTTCTTCTTCCCGAAACCATTGGTCCATATTACAGAGAAATTTTTTCAAACCCCTGGTCATATGGATTTTCTTGACCACATCTGTGATGTCGCTTCTGAGAAGGGAAATACTTACTTCGTCTTCGATCGTGGGGAGACAGCCAAAATCTCTGAATGCTGCCGCCTCAGTTTTAAATTGGATCAAACAGACCTCGAAGATGCCAAACAACCCTGGAAGATGCGATACTGTGCTCTCCAGAACGTGACGCTCAATCTTCCAAGAATCGCTTATCTGGCGAAAGGGGAGGACTCTAAACTCTTTTCTAAAATTGCCGAGTTTGTCGAAATGGCGGTGAAGGCCCATCTGGAAAAGAAACTCTTTATTGAAAAACTTCTCTCTTTAGGGGAAAAGGGGCCCCTGGCCTTGCTGGCCATGGACCGGGATGGATCGCCTTATTTGAGGATGCACCGTGCCAGTTTTTTAGTGGGGATGGTGGGGCTTAATGAACTGGTTCAAATTCATACCGGGCAGGAGATGCATCAATCCAAACAGGCTTTTAAATTCGGCCTCAAGGTGATTGCCCATATGAAATTACTGGTGGACAAGTTCAGCCAGCGCTATGGGATGCGTTTTGTTCTGGAACAGACACCCGCAGAATCCACAGCCTACCGATTTGCTAAATTAGACCTTAAATTTCATTCCCCCAAATCGGGACATATTGTGAAAGGCGATATCTCAAAAGGAGAAGTCTATTATACGAACTCCACCTACTTGAACAATTCTGCTGTCCTCAATCCCATCGAGCGAGTAAGGCAAGAAGGCCTTTTCCACCCTCTGATCGAGGCGGGTGCATTGACTCATATCTGGTTGGGTGAGGCAAGGCCTTCGAAGTCATCGTTAGCCAATTTTGTGATTAAAACTTTTCAATTGACCCAAAACGACCAGATCGCCTTCTCTCCGGAGTTCACCACCTGTAATGGCTGCAATCGAACGAGCCGGGGCCTTCGGTCATCTTGTGCTTACTGTGGATCGGTGGATGTGGATGGCATTACACGGATCACTGGCTATTTCACGAAAATCTCCAGTTGGAACAAAGGGAAGCTTGGAGAACTCCGGAAACGGTATCGAAACCAAGCCTTTTTAGAGGAGAGAGAAGAGGGGATGGCACTGGAAGCTTAATCAATTAGCAATGATCAATTCTCAATGATCATTTTTCATTTTGCATTGATTCATTAAGGAGGAGGGAATGGGGTTAATAAAAATTTTTACGAAAGCGAAATGCCCGAAATGTCCTGCTGTCAAAGAGATTGGAACGGAGTTAAAGAAGGAAGGAGTGCCCGTTTTTAATTACGATCTGGACACGATCGATGGTCTGGCCGAGGCCTCCTTTTATAGCATTCTCTCCACCCCTTCCATTGTCATCGAGGATGAGGAGGAGAGGGAGGTGATCAGTTGGAGGGGGGTGGTCCCGACTCTCCAGGAGGTGAAGCAGCACCTGTTCAGGGGTATTCCCTGAACCGAATGTTGAGATCTTTCAAAAATTGGAAAAGAAGCTCTGAGTGCGAATGAAGATTTTTTCGGTAACAATTCTTAGCGAAGCGAAATGACAGCAAATTAAATGTTTGAGCCCGAAGGGCGAGTTTTTAATTTGCATTGTCGAAAAAATGTTTTGAGCAACGAAGAGCGACTTTTTCTGACATTTTATTATCTTTCATAATAATATGGAATTTAACCATGATCGAGATCAAAGGATTTTTGGAAACTTCCTTTTTGGATTGGCCAGGAAAACTCTGCTCGGTGCTTTTCCTTCCCTACTGTAATTTCCGCTGTCCTTACTGCCACAACCATCCCCTCGTCTTCCATCCTGAGCAGTATGCTACCATTTCATTGGAAGATATTCTCGCTCGCCTTCATTCTTTAAAAAATTGGATCGATGGGGTTTGCCTCACAGGCGGAGAGCCTACTCTCCACGCGGACCTTCCATCACTAATCCAAGAAATAAAACGACATGGATTTCTGATCAAACTGGATACCAATGGTTCAAACCCTCAGATGTTAGAAATTTTGATTGAGGGAGGAGAGATTGATTTTATCTCGATGGATGTGAAGGCGCCCTTGGACCCGTTTCGTTATTCGCGCTCCACCGGCCTTCCCATCAACCTAAAACCCATTTTAGAGTCGATCGAAATCCTGAAGAAAAGAAAAGCGGAGTATGAATTTCGAATAACCGTTGTTCCAGGACTCCATAGTCTGGAAGACATCCAAACCCTTGGGGATCAGTTGAAGGTGGGCCGAAGATTCATCCTCCAGAGCTTCAATTCAGAAAATCCATTAGACCCTTCATTGAAAAACATCGCTCCTTATGATCCAAAGGTATTGAAGAAAATTGAGAAAGAAATTCAGGAAATGATGTGAATGCCTTTGTATCTTCAAGGTTAATTTGATATACTTGCCCAAATTCCATATAAGTACCAAATAGGAAGCACTAAACTGTATAGCGGTTAGCGAAAAGGATTTCAACGCCATGCTCTATGCGCTATGCACCATGCGGTTTCAGGAATAGGAGATGAATTCCCTCTCTCTTAAAGAAATTCGGACGAAAGTGGAGGCTCTGGAGAATGAAATCCGTCTCCAGAGATCCATCCTCGAAGTCATTCAAGAACCATTCTTCATCCTTGACCAAAAAGGAGATTTTCTAAAGATCAACCCAAAAGGGATGGAAATACTGGGATATCCCCCGGAAGAACTTCAGCAGAGGGTCTTCATAGATGTTGTTCCTCTCGAAGACCTGGCCGGGGTCCGAGAAAAGTTCGAGGAGATGGGCCAAAAGAAAGAGGTTCGATTCAGGACACAGATAATCAGTCGGTTAGGAGAACGAATTCCTGTTGAATTCTTCGGGACCTTCAGGGAGGATGTCTTTTTCATTACCCTGAAAGATTTGAGAGAAAGGATCGAGATCGAAGAGGAGTTTGAAAGGACAAAGAAGGAGTTCGCGGAAAAGATTCGAGAAAGAGATCTATACGCCCGGGAACTTCAGGTGATCAGGGACCTCTATAAGGAGAAATTGAAGGAGATCGGGGAGATGAGAGAGGAAGCTGTGCGTCTCTCTTATACCGACGACCTGACCGATATTTATAACCATCGTTTTTTTATTGAACAACTAACTCTAGAGGTGGAACGCCAAAAACGTTACGCCACCCCTCTTTCCCTTCTCATGATCGATATCGACTATTTTAAACATTACAACGACACCAATGGCCATTTGGCTGGAGATCAGGTGTTGAAGGCCATTGCCATCCTCATCCAGCGGGGCGTCCGGCAGAGCGATATTATCGCTCGTTATGGAGGAGAGGAGTTTTCTGCGATCTTAATCAACACAGGAAGGGAAAAGGCTTTAGAAATTGCAGAGAGGGTGAGAAGAAATGTGTCCGATACTCGTT
>Ga0315282_10011066_pt1 | contig 14041 bp, 12 predicted proteins | sample YL17G07_20_MG_FD_203693 | JGI IMG/M metagenome (GOLD analysis project Ga0315282, IMG submission 203693) | Sediment microbial communities from Yellowstone Lake, YNP, Wyoming, USA - YL17G07_20 | ecosystem: Environmental > Aquatic > Freshwater > Lake > Sediment | place: USA: Wyoming | collected... | reverse complement strand
TAGGTTACATTTCGAATCATCGAAAGTTGTCATTGCGAGCCCGAAGGGCGTGGCAATCTCGTTTGTCTGCCTTGGATTGCTTCGTCACTAACGCTCCTCGCAATGACCTCTTGATGTAAACTATAATGTGCTCTCAGTAATAATTGTAAAAATGTGGAAGAGTTCAGTTTTTTCTACCCAATAAAGATTGAGACCATAGGAATGGTGAAACGACTGGGTGAAATAAGGGACATCCATAAAATTATAAATTAATATTTTGCCCGCAACGGCAGATAACACAGGCTAAAGGATTTCATTCATAAAAGAGTTTACCTGCAATGTGAGCCCCTCCTTTTACCTCTATTCTTTTTTGTTGTAAAATGATTGTATGAGCCCATTCAAACTGGTCTCTGATTTCGAACCCAAAGGGGATCAGCCTCAGGCCATCGAAACGTTAAGTGAGGCTGTTCTAAAAGCGGTTTCACATCAAGTCCTTTTAGGTGTGACCGGTTCTGGAAAGACCTTCACCATGGCCAATGTGATTGAGAAAGTCCAGAAGCCTACCTTGGTCATCTCGCATAACAAGACCCTGGCTGCCCAGCTCTACGGTGAGTTTAAAGAGCTCTTCCCAGAGAATGCCGTCGAATTTTTCGTCAGCTATTACGATTACTACCAGCCCGAAGCCTATATCCCATCGACCGACACCTATATCGAGAAGGACACCCAGATCAATGAAAAGATCGATAAGATGCGACACTCTGCTACTCGATCCCTCCTTGAAAGAAATGATGTCATCATTGTGGCCAGCGTCTCTTGCATCTACGGCTTGGGATCACCTGAGGCCTACCATGGAATGCTCCTCTATTTGGGAAAAGGGATGGGCATCTCCAGAGAAGAGATTCTCTCAAAATTGGTGGAGATTCAGTATGAGCGGAATGACATCGATTTTCATCGGGGGACATTTCGGGTTCGAGGGGACGTGATTGAAGTCTTCCCCGCCCATGAAGAGTACCGTGCCATCCGGATACAACTTCTTGGCGATGAGGTCGATGACATTTCTGAGATCGATCCAATCAGGGGAAAGGTCATCCAACCTTTGGATAAAGTCCCCATCTACCCTGGAAGCCATTATGTTACTTTTCCAGATCGATTGCAGGCAGCCATTCAAAATATCCGGGAGGAATTGAAGGAGAGGGTGGAATGGTTTAAGTCCAGGAATCGACTCTTGGAGGCCCAGAGGCTTGAACAGAGGACAAACTTCGACTTAGAGATGCTTCAGGAACTGGGTTACTGCCAGGGAATTGAAAATTATTCCCGCCATCTCACAGGAAGAAAACCGGGTGAGCCTCCTCCAACCCTCCTGGATTACTATCCAAAGGATTACCTCTTATTTATCGATGAAAGTCATGTCACCATACCGCAACTGATTGGGATGTATCGAGGTGATCGATCCCGGAAAGAGACATTGGTGGAGTATGGATTTCGTCTTCCTTCTGCCCTGGATAATCGACCCCTCATGTTCGAAGAGTTCAATGAGCGTGTTCATCAGATCATCTATGTCTCAGCTACGCCAAGTGAATACGAGATGAATAAAAGCCGTGGGAGGATTGTGGAGCAGATCATTCGCCCCACCGGGTTGAGTGACCCTTCTCTTGAGGTCAAGCCAGCCAAGAACCAGGTCGATGATCTATTAGGAGAGATTCAGAAGCGGGTAAATAGAAAGGAGAGGGTTCTCGTCACGACACTCACCAAACGGATGGCAGAGGATCTGACCGAATACTATGCTGATCTCGGGATTCGAGTGAAATATCTCCATTCTGACATTGATACCCTCGATCGGGTAGAGATCATCAGGGACCTTCGTTTGGGTAAATTTGACGTCCTCATTGGTATCAATCTTCTGAGGGAGGGTCTCGACCTACCAGAGGTTTCCCTGGTGGCCATTTTGGATGCTGATAAGGAGGGCTTTCTTCGGTCTGAAAAGTCTTTAATCCAGACATTTGGCCGCACGGCACGAAATGTGAACGGCCATGTGATCCTCTATGCGGATAAGATGACGGGTGCAATGGATCAGGCCATTTTGGAGACTGACCGGAGGAGAAAGATCCAAGAAGAGTATAACAAAGTTCATCAAATTACTCCTCAGACTGTGAAGAAATCGGTTCGAAATATTCTGGCCTCGATCTACGAAGCGGACTATTTCACTATTCCTTCGGTTTCCGATATGAAGGAGGAATATGTCCCCATGAAAGAGATCCCTTCGATCATTCAAAAGTTGAAGAAAGAGATGAAGGAGGCAGCCAGCCGTTTAGAATTTGAGCGGGCTGGAGAGATCAGGGATAAGATCCACCGCCTTGAAGAGTTGGAATTAAAAATAGGATAAAGAAAGTCTTGACTTTTTCCATCAATTTAAATATAATTTATGCATAAAAATAGTGGAGAATTTTATGCGAACAACACTTGATATTGATGCAGAGCTTATTGAAAAAGTTGTGAAAACGACAGGAGCCCGTTCCAAGAAAAAGGCAATTGAGATTGCCATGAAGGAATTTCTCCGCGCAAAAAGCCGAAAGGAATTGAGTGATTTGATCGGCAATTATGAAGAGTTTGAGGTTACCCTAAAAGATTTAGAAAAGATGCGGAAGGATTCCTGAGATGATTTTGATTGATACCTCTGCCTGGATCGCCAGTTTTAAGAAGACAGGGAATCACGAACTTAAAGAATTCATGAGACAGACCATTGTCTCCGGTCTTGCGGTTACCTCACCTGTAATTATACTGGAACTCCTCCAAGGATGTAGGTCTGTTGGAGAACGAGATGCGTTGAAAATTAAGCTGGAAAGTCTCGACATTTTATCTATTACCTTATCTGTTTGGGAACAGGCCTATGAACTTGGTTTTTCACTCAGGAGAAAGGGGCTGACCATCCCAACAGTGGATTTGATCATTGCTGCTCTTGCCATCGAAAACAAGAGTCTGTTGCTCCATCACGACGAACATTATGAAATGATGGTTGTCTACTATCCGATTCTTCGAACAAAATATTTCAGCCAGAAGCATTGAAGTAAGTATTTTGGATTAAGGCAGAAGGCCAAATTCACTTCAAAAAGAGAAATGGTAATGGGTGGCGGCTTTATCGATTTAAATAAAAATATAAAATTTTTACTTTATTAAAATATTCCAGAATACCCCCCAGCTCTGCTGGGGGGATGAATGGCCTACCCTCTCCCCTGGGGGGAGAGGGTTAGGGTGAGGGGGAAATGATCTAATCATCACCCCCACCTTAATCCTCCCCCATCAAGGGGGAGGAAAGTTTTTTAGAGAATTAGATGCCCCGCAGCTCTGCTGCGGGGCACTTCACTCAATCGTTGTAGAGCAAGGCAGGGTTATTATGGCCCTGTCTTTTTAATGCATATTTCAATCAGAAATCGTTACCTTTCAGATCAATCTTGGAGTGAACATTAGGTGAAGTCGCCAGTCGGCAGCAAGCTGACGATGTCTGTCGAGCCAAGTTTCGGCTTTTACAAATCGGATGAATAAATCAAGATCTTCCTGCCTTGGCCATTTCCTCAATGACTCTTAATTTTGATATCTCCCCGAGGGCAATCGATGTATCCCCTACCTTTAGAGTGCTCCGAAATGTGGGATTGAACCTGGTGTCACCAGTTGATTGTTTGATCGCCCCTAAACTTCTCGGGTGATTGCTTTTTTGCATAATCTGAGATAATTAAAATTAGAGATGTATATATTGGAACAGAAAATCAATAACCTTCCCACGAATCCGGGCGTTTACCTTTTTAAAGATAAGCAAGGGACGATTCTCTATATTGGGAAGGCAGGGAATATCAAGCACCGGGTGAGTTCCTATTTTCAGAAGCCAACTGGAAAGGATACGAAGACCTTGGCCATGTTAGAAAGGGTGGTGGACATCGATACCATCATTACCGATACGGAAAAGGAGGCCTTCATCCTGGAGAACAACCTCATCAAGGAACACCAGCCCCGTTATAATGTGAAGCTGAGGGATGATAAGAATTATCCCTGCCTCAAACTTTCTGTGGAAGATGAGTATCCCACTTTGAGCATTGTGAGGCGAATTAAGAAAGACGGCTCCATCTATTTTGGCCCTTACCCTTCTGCAACTTCTCTCAAGGAGACATTAAAACTGATCCGAAGACTTTTTCCAATCCGGACCTGCCTCGATACCAAGTTTTCCAACCGTTTGAGACCCTGCATCAATTACGAAATGGGTCGATGTCTCGGTCCATGCTGTGGAAAGATTGATCCGATCCAATATCGGGAGATCGTCCATCAGGTGAGGATGTTTCTTGAGGGGAAGAACAGAGGCTTGGTTGAAAGGCTGAAGAAGAGGATGGAGGAGAAATCGGAGCAGCTCCATTTTGAAGCTGCTGCTAAGATTCGAGACCAGATCGAGCATATTGAGAGGGTGATCGAAAAACAGAAGATCGTATCGAGTGATTTCATCAATCAGGATGTGATCGGTTTCCATCGCCAGGACCATACGATCATCATCCATCCCCTCTTTGTCAGGGCAGGAAAACTTTTGGGAGGCAAGGGATTTACCTTCCCATCTTCTGGACTTCCCGATGAAGAGGTACTTTCATCCTTCCTTCATCAATATTACCATGAGGGCAAATTTATTCCTGAGAAGATTTTACTTCCAAAGGCAGTTCCTGAACAGAACCTTGTTGAGCAATGGTTGTCAGAGTTGAGAGGAAGGAAAGTTCAAATCCTTGTTCCTGTGAGAGGGGAGAAGAAGCATCTTCTCCAGATGGCCTGTGAAAATGCTGAAAAGTTTCTTCTTGCAGAGACAGAGCTTGAAAAGGATCGGGAGAAGCTTCTCGAAACCCTGAAGGAAAGGCTTCGTCTGGGGAAAATCCCTCAAAGGATCGAGGCCTTCGATATCTCGAATCTTCAGGGGAGATATGCGGTGGGGTCCATGGTCTCCTTTGAAGATGGAGAACCTGCTAAAGAACGATACCGCCATTTCAAGATCAAAACGGTTGAGGGTGCAGACGATTATGGCATGATGTATGAGGTACTACTGCGTCGTTATCAAAAGGCCGTTGAGGAGAATGACCTTCCAGATTTAGTTCTGTTAGATGGTGGTAGAGGTCAATTGAATGTGGCCCAGGAGGTATTCAAAGAGCTGAAGATTAGGGAGATTGATCTTATTAGCCTCGCCAAAGAAAGAGCCGTCGAAGAAGCTCGTTCCTCTCGGTTTGGGAAAACCGGAGAGAAGATTTATCATCCTCAATACAAAGAATCTATTATTTTAGGAAAGAACTCACCCCTCATTCACTTTCTTGATAAAATACGGGATGAAGCCCACCGCTTTGCCATCACTTACCATAAAAAGGTAAGAGGTAAGGAGATGATCAAATCCATATTAGGAGAGATTCCGGGTATTGGTGCGGTGAGACAGAAGGCCTTATTGAAATTCTTTGGAAGCGTTGAGAAGGTCAAAGAAGCTGCTTTGGATGAGCTTTCCAAGGCTCCAAAGATGAACCTAAAATCAGCCCAAATCGTCTATGATTTCTTCCACACCCCGTTACGTCATCCCACTGCTTAATCGAAATAAGTAAACTTAAAACCTGCTTTTTTAAGATCTGTTACAATCGGTTGGAATTTTTTAGTCTTTACTCGAAGCATGATCAACCAGTCATTCTTCTCAGGTCTGGACAAGGACATCATACTTAAAATGATGGTTTTATGTTGATCCACAATCGAAATAATCTTTTTGAGGTCACCCAACTTTCCGCCTATTCCCTCGATTGTAATTTTTGAACCCTCTTCTCTCAGGCCTAAGACACGGGCCAGGACCCTAACGATGTCAGATTCAGTTGTGATACCAACCAGTTTTTCCTTATCCATCACTGGGAAGGAACCGATCTTCTTCTCCTGCCCGAGTTTTATGGCCTCTTCAAAAGGTGTATCTGGGTTGACGGTCACAGGATTCTTCGTCATCACCTCCTTGATTCTCATCTTCCACCCCCCCCCCATTTTATTTCTCATCCATTTATTTCACCAAAAGGATCATTAGCAGTCCCATTCCCCAGCAGTAGTAAGAGAAGCTTGAAATTTTCCCCATTCTAATGATTTTCATCAAAAACTTCAAGGAGAAAATACCAAAGCAAAAGGAGATTGCCATTCCTACAAGACTAACCCAAACCTCTGAACCAGACTCGATTTTTTGAAATTCCAATACTGTTGCACCGAGAATCGCCGGGATGGAGAGGAGAAACGAGAATTTCCCTGACAATTCTCGATCGAGACTGCAGAAAAGTCCTGTGGATATCGTCGCGCCAGACCGAGAAATTCCAGGGATGATGGCTAACCCTTGGGCAATCCCAATGAGGATGGAATCCATCCAGCCCATCTTTTCGATCTTTTTCCAGTCTTTCTTTGCCCAACGAGTAAACCAAAGCACAAAACCTGTGATGAGGAGCATGACCCCGACTATTTTAGGCTTGGAGAAAAGAGATTCAAACCAACCCTTAAATAGAATTCCAATGAGGCCGGTTGGAAGAGTTGCCAGGATGATCCAAAGAAAAAGTTTTCCTCTCTGCTTACTTTCCTCTTTTCCAATTAACGTTACCATGACTCCCTGAATGATTTCCCAGATATCAGCTCGGAAATAGACCATCACCGCCAGCAGAGTTCCAAAGTGGAGCATCACATCGAAGAAGATGGGTTGTTCTTTTAAACCGAAGAGGGATTGAAAGAAGACGAGATGACCGGAACTACTGATGGGCAAGAATTCTGTTATTCCCTGAACAATACCGAGGAAGATAGCTTGTGGGATGTTGATTTTAATACTCCCTTGAGAATGTCAAGTGCCAAAGTTCAAATGCTGTAACTCAAGGCTTCAGCCTTGATTATGATCAACCCTGAAAGGGTTGAGTTACATAATTTTCGACTTTGACATTCATTTGACATTTGCCTACCTGCGGTAGGCAGGGATTTTGACATTTTAACTTAGAATTTCTTTAACCTTGTTACGGCACTTTGAACCTTATCTTCTACAAGCTTCTTTATCTCTTTGAGCCTTTTTCCAGTCAAGGCCTCGAATCTGAGCACTAATGCGGGTTGGGTATTCGAGGCCCTTACCAATCCCCATCCATCCTCAAATTTCACCCTGACTCCATCCACATCGATGATATGATAATCTTTCTTTAATTCGTTTTTTACCTTCTCCACTACTTTAAATTTAATCTCATCCGGACAATCAACTCGGATTTCAGGAGTGATAAATGTCTTTGGAACATCTTTGAGGAGCTGGGATAATTTCTTATCCGTTTTTGATAGAAGTTCAACAAGGCGGCACGAAGCATAGATGGCATCGTCATATCCAAAATACCGGTCTGCGAAGAAGAGGTGGCCACTCATTTCTCCACCAAGGGCAGCCTTCTCCTCCCTGATCTTCTCTTCAATTAAGGAGTGGCCTGTTTTCCACATGATCGCCCTTCCGCCATGTTTCTTAACGTCATTGAATAAATTTTGGGAACATTTCACCTCTGCCACAAAGGTGGCTCCTTTTTTATATTTCAATATCTCCCTGGAAAATAGGATCATCAACTGGTCGCCCCAGATGATGTTACCTTGATCATCCACCACTCCAATACGATCCCCATCTCCATCATAACCAATCCCGACGTCCGCTTGAATCTTCTTCACACGATCGATCAGATCTTTTAAATTCTTAGGGATGGTTGGGTCTGGAAAGTGGTTTGGAAATCGACCATCGATCTCACAGTAGAGTTCTTCAACGTCACAACCTAAATCCCTGAGAAGCGGCCCAGCCACTATCCCGCTTGTCCCATTCCCTGCATCAATGACTACCCTCATTTTCTTTTCAAACTGAATGTTCTTCTGAATATAGTCTTGATAAGGCTTAATAATTTCTGTCTTTGAAATATTACCTTTACCGGCAACAAATTTTCCCTTTTCAATCAATCGTCTAAGATTCTGAATCTCCTCTCCAAAGATGGTGCTTTTCCCCACAGAGACCTTAAATCCATTAAACTCTGGTGGATTATGGCTCCCTGTCACTACCATTCCACCCTCTTTATTCAAATGGAAAATCGAAAAATAGTAAACCGGTGTAGGACAGAGACCAATATCGATGATGTTGCATCCAGTAGAAATCAAACCTTCGATCAAGGCTTCTTCAAAAGCAGGCGAACTTAGCCTTCCATCCCTTCCAACTACTAGTTCTTTTCTTCCCAGGTTGGCCATGTGTGTTCCAAACCCTTGCCCCAAGGTTCTGACGATTTCAGGTGTCAAATCCTTATCAACCACTCCCCGGATATCATATTCCCTGTAGATCTGTGGATTGATCTTCATAATCTTTCCCCCTAATATAAAAACGCTAAGCGCTTAGCGATATCTGTCATCTTAACCTCAGCCTCAACCTAATGAATTTAAATTATCTTAAATCCCTCCGAGAATCAACCAATTTCATTTTTGACTTTTAGATACCGATAGGATAAATTATTGAAATCAAAGTGCAGGATCAAAGCGTGGAAATCAAAGCGATTCGTGGTTTCAATGATATCCTTCCTGATGAGATTGGAAAGTGGCAGTTTGTTGAGAAGATTGCCCGAGAGGTATTTGAGGGATTTGGCTTCTCAGAGATACGAATTCCCATCATGGAAAGGACAGAACTCTTCTCTCGAGGCATTGGCGAAGCAACAGACATCGTTGAAAAGGAGATGTATACCTTCACAGACCGGAGCGGCAACTCCTTGACCCTTCGGCCTGAAGCCACAGCCTCCATGGCGCGAGCCTATTTGGAGCATCAAATCTACTCCTTCGATCCAGTGGCAAAGCTCTACTGCATTGGACCGATGTTCCGTTATGAAAGACCTCAGAAGGGTCGCTACCGGCAGTTCTATCAGATCGATGCAGAGGTCTTTGGTGTAGATAACCCAATGGTGGATGCTGAGGTCATCCTCATGCTCATCCATTTTCTGAAAAGAGTAGGGCTCGAGAAACTCGAACTTCAGATCAATTCCCTGGGCTGTCGGGTTTGCCGGCCTCGATATCGGGAAGAACTGAAAAAATTTTTAGAAAAAAAATCCTTTCAGCTCTGTGAAGATTGTCAAAGGAGGCTTCAAACCAATCCTCTCCGGATTTTTGACTGCAAGGTTGAAACTTGTCAGGAAGTCATTGCCGATGCCCCTAAAGTGATTGATTTCATCGATGAAGCATGTCGGAACCATTTCGATAAAGTGAAGGAATACCTGGAGGCGGCTGGCCTCACATACATTCTAAACCCCAGAATGGTGAGGGGATTGGACTATTATACCCGAACCGCCTTTGAAGTAGTTTCTTACCAATTGGGATCCCAGAATGCAGTGACAGGCGGCGGACGATATGACAATCTCTTTCAAGAGATTGGAGGTCTTGATGTTCCAGGAATTGGTTTTGCCATTGGAATGGAAAGGCTAATTTCCCTATTACCAAAGGATAAGGAATTTACCCAATATCCACATCTTTTCATTGCTGCTTTGGGTGAGGGGAATTCCAAGAAGGCTTACGAGTTAATCAATCAACTCCATCTCGAAGGAATTTGGGCTGAGTTGGATTATGAAGGGAAGAGCCTGAAGAGTCAGATGCGAAGGGCGAATAAATTGAAGGCTCAATATGTGCTCATCCTCGGAGAAGAAGAATTGAAACGAGGGAAAGCAGTCCTGAGAAATATGGAATCAAAATCCCAGGAAGAAATCCCAATGAATAATCTCTTGAATACGTTAAGAGATAAGATTCTTCACGATTGATAATAAATTGTCTTGATGGTATTATTTATGAGAAATTTGGGCATAAGTAATTTCATTATTGATGCTATGTGCTATGTACTCTGCGCTTTTCGGAATTGATATTGGGGGATCGTTCAATGGTAGGACAACGGACTCTGACTCCGTGAATCGAGGTTCGACTCCTCGTCCCCCAGCCATAAAAAAGGGGTTTAGCTTCATTGAGCTAACCCCTTTTTTTCTTCACATCTCTTTGAAACGAGTGATTCCTTTACTTCCTTTCAAATCTGTAGAAATTGATACTTCGACGGCGCCAAACCCCGGCCTTCAGGACGGGGTAAAAAGCGCCGCTCAGTATCAACCCTGAGCAAACCCCGGGCTTTAGACCGGGGATAGTCGAAGGGTTGACTCGCCAACTCCAAATTTATATGTAAAATGGAATCTTGGATTCCAGACTTATCGACCCTCCAAAAGCCAAAAGTTTCTTTTTGTTCGACCTCCGAGGAACCGGTAAGACCACGTGGGTTAAGTCTGCCTTTCCAAGGGCTGTCTATATTGATTTGTTAGAAGCTGAGCTATTTAATGATTTGACAGCGAATCCACAACGGTTGTCGAATTTTATCCCTCATGACTTCAAGGACTGGGTCATTATTGATGAAGTTCAGCGGATCCCCGATCTTTTGCATGAAGTCCACCGCCTGATTGAAACAAAACAATATCACTTTATTCTCACCGGATCCAGTCCGCGGAAGTTAAGAAGGAAAGGTCCAAATCTTCTGGCTGGCCGGGCGTTAACGCTTTTCATGCACCCTTTATCTGTTGCTGAATTGGGAGGTGATTTTCGGTTAGAGCATTCTCTTAAGTATGGTCAATTACCCAGCGTCTACACGGAAGCCGATCCGCAAAAGTATCTTGAGGCCTATGTCAGGACCTATCTCGAGGAGGAAATTCGTCAGGAAGGGCTTACAAGAAATCTATCGGCATTTGCTCGATTTCTGGAAGCTGCGAGTTTTTCCCAGGGGTCCATTTTGAGCATCTCTTCTGTGGCACGGGAATGCCATGTCGAGAGAAAGGTCGTTGAGAGTTATTTTTCGATCCTCGAGGATCTTATGATTGGCTACCGGATACCCATCTTCTCTAAGAAGGCAAAAAGACGACTTGCAGTGCATCCCAAATTTTATTTTTTTGATGTGGGGGTCTATAGGACTTTGAGACCCATGGGGCCGCTCGATGCTCCAGAAGAGGTTGATGGGATCGCTTTAGAAACGCTCTTCCTTCAAGAACTCATTGCGCTTAAAAGCGCTTTTGATTTTGGCTATAAGATTTTTTACTGGCGTACTTCAAACGGCAGGGAAGTGGACTTTATTCTTTATGGCCCCAAGGGGTTGCTAACTTTTGAAATAAAAAGAACATCGAGAATTACATCAGCGATGCTTGGAGGATTGAAATCGTTCTTGGCTGATTATCCTATGGCAAAGGCGTACTTTGTTTATATGGGAAATCGGCGGATGTATGAGGGAAAAATTGAAATTGTTCCGGTTTTAGAAATCCTAAAGAATTTAAAAACAATATTAGCTTGCTAGGAGGGGATGTTGACGGGAAAAACCGTATTTCCGTTGCCCATGTCTTTTCATGAACAGGAAGCTGAAACGGGGAAACATCTCATTTTTTAAATAAATTTGGATTTATGAGTTTGGATAAGAATAAGAAGAAAATTCCTAAATTCACGGACTGACCCCTTTTCCCCGAGCTGTAGCCCTGAAATCCGAATCTAACAATCGGCTCAACGCGGATGCTCCGCACACTTCGTGTGTTCCGCACCTGTTAGCCGTTCGTTGGCTTCAAAAAAAGAGAATTCCTTGACATACACATTAGTTTATCATATTATGTGTATAAATTGGAGGTGATTCAGGTGAGCAGAACCAACATTGTCCTCGACGACACACTCGTAGCCTACTGTCAAAAGGCGACTGGCCTCAAAACACGTCGCGCACTCATTGACCATGCTTTGCAGGAGTTGCTGAGGCACGAGCGTCAGAAGAAGGTTCTCGAATTGAAGGGTACGGTCCAATGGGAAGGTAATCTCGCCATATGGCGCAAGAGGCGAGGTTGACCATGGTGCTTGTTGATACCACGGTATGGATTGACTTCTTCGCTGCCAAATCTACACCCGAAGTTGCCGAACTTGAGCGAATGCTGAATGAGGAAGAGGACATCTGTACCTGCGGTATCATATTAACCGAAGTTCTGCAGGGCATTCGTGAGGATGAGGATTACCAACGGACGTTGTCAAGGTTCGACACCTTTCTGCTTCTTCCCATGACCCGTCAAGCGTTTCTGAGAGCGGCGGAACTGTACCGTTCACTTCGGCGCAGGGGCGTTACCATACGAAAACCTGTTGACTGTATGATCGCCTCAGTCGCCATTGAACATGACATAGCGCTCCTTCATAACGATCGGGACTTTGATCCGATTGAAACCTATTGTGGATTGAAGGTCGTGAGGGTATCAAAGAAGCCAACAAGGCCATCCAGGCGACGTCCAGAAGGCCGCGCCTGATGGCTAACGTTATCTGGGATAGAACATGAGCACAACCATCGGAAGGAATGATCCCTGCCCGTGTGGCAGTGGAGAGAAATACAAGAGGTGCTGTATGGAGTCTCAGCAAGATTTGAGGGACTGTTTCGGTGACCAGGGTGGGGCAATCTTGGGCGGAGAGTCGCCCAATAAATGCGCCACCTGTGACCTATTCGACAGATGCCACAAGGTTACTATAGCAGCGTCGCTCCAAGGAATCGCTACGGACCTGAGTCTTATTACACAAAACGGCCTGGAATCGGGTTGGCTCAAGGCCTTCCAGGAGTTGTCGACGGGCCATAGGGGCCATTAACGGTTGGAAGGGCGAGGCCAGATAACAAGTGTATGCACGGGACTGGCGATAAGCTTCGTGTGGAATTGAGGGGTCAGTCCGTGAATTTAGGAATTTCCTTCTAATTTTATGCAAACTGAAAAATTTAGATTCAGTTAGAAATGAGATGTTACCCAGTTCTGGTTTCTCGTCCTGGATCGAGAACAGTTTCTATCTTTTTTCTTTCTCTGAAATCTTGGCCCAGGAATCCCGGAGCGTTACGGTTCGGTTGAATACCAGGGCTTTATCCGAAGAATCAACGGGATCGACACAGAAATAGCCGGTTCTTTCAAACTGGAACCGACTTCCAGGTGCCGCCCCTCCTAGGCTCGGTTCCACCCGACATTCCCTGATGATTTCCAGCGATTTTGAATTTAGGTACTCCATAAAATCAGAGCCTGCCTCCAGCGGATTGGCGATGCGGAAAAGGCGGTCATAAAGGCGGACTTCAGCTGAGAGCGAATGAGCCGCCGATACCCAGTGGATAGTTGCATCGACCTTCCGCCCATCGGGAGCAAACCCGCTTCGCGTCTCCGGGTCATAGGTGCAGTGCACTTCGACCACTTCGCCTGTGTTGGGATCTTTAACCACGCTCATACATTTTATAAAGTACCCATACCGGAGACGCACTTCTCTGCCGGGAGCCAGCCGGTAAAACTTTTTGGGCGGATTCTCCAGGAAATCCTCTTGTTCGATATACAGTACCCGGGAGAAGGGTACTTTCCGGGATCCCATTTCAATATTCTGGGGATGATAAGGGCAATCGAACTCCTCTAGTTGGCCTTCCGGGTAGTTATTGATAACCACCCGGAGAGGACGGAGCACAGCCATAACGCGCGGAGCCCTTCCATTCAAATCCTCCCGTACGCAGTGCTCAAGTAAAGCCATATCGATGAGGCTATCATTCTTGGCCACGCCGATACGCTCACAGAAGTTGCGGATCGCCTCGGGTGTAAAGCCCCGTCTCCGCATACCCGCCAGGGTAGGCATCCGGGGATCATCCCATCCGCTGACATACCCTTTTTCTACTAATTCGATAAGCCACCGTTTACTTAAAATAGTGTAGCTGAGGTTGAGACGGGCGAACTCGATCTGCTGCGGATGAGATTCCACTTTCAATTCATCCAGAAACCAATCATAAAGGGCCCGGTTGTTTTCAAACTCCAAGGTGCAAATCGAATGGGTGATCCTCTCGATGGAGTCCGAGAGACAATGAGCAAAGTCGTACATCGGATAGATGCACCACTTATTGCCGGTTCGATAGTGAGATTCTTTTCTAATTCGGTAAATGACCGGATCTCGCATGGTGATATTAGGAGATGCCATATCGATTTTGGCCCGAAGCACATGGGTTCCTTCCTCAAACTCTCCGGCT
>Ga0315282_10011065_pt1 | contig 14042 bp, 14 predicted proteins | sample YL17G07_20_MG_FD_203693 | JGI IMG/M metagenome (GOLD analysis project Ga0315282, IMG submission 203693) | Sediment microbial communities from Yellowstone Lake, YNP, Wyoming, USA - YL17G07_20 | ecosystem: Environmental > Aquatic > Freshwater > Lake > Sediment | place: USA: Wyoming | collected... | reverse complement strand
AATTCAGTCGTCTACTCTCAGGTCAGACACGAATGCACATAGAGATATAATATTGATGAAAATTTTATGACTTTGTGATTTCGTGGTAAATGTTTTTTTTCAATGCAGTCATTAATGCTGTATTTTACTGATATAGAATTACAAACACAGGACGATCCTCAAATGCTATCCCTCGCACTGGATGATATACTTTGACCAAAAAGGAATGCTCCAATGACCTCAATTAAAATTATCGCTTACCTGGGCTCAGCTATTTTGATATTCTTTGGCATTTTGTTCATTTGGGGTGCATTTAGCCCACAAGGTTCTGGGGGTTGGATTCTCATTGGTGTACTTACCATCGGAATCGGTTTTGGAATTATCTGGCTGGTAAGCAGATCCAAAGCAGGACAGGTCTCAAACGCCGAAAATATCACCTTGAAGATTGACCTTCCCGCAAATGTCAACCTGGATTCACTCAAATGCAAGTCATGCGGCGGTTCTTTAACCATGGATAATATTCAAATGGTTTCTGGTGCACCCGTTGTCAATTGCCCATATTGCCACACTACCTACCAGTTAACCGAAGACCCTAAATGGTAATCTCTAATAAACAATTCTCTTTCTACCCAAAATTCAAACGGTTTCATCGCAAAAAAAGGAGCTGTAAGTGAATAAGAAAATCTTTCCAAATAAGAAATTTTTTCTATTACTTTCATTCTTTATAGTTATATTGCTATTCATCATTCCTTATACCGCACTCGCGCAAACTTATTCGTTCAACCTTGAGCGTGAAAATGTGGATGTGTTTTGGAATGAAGATGGCTCTCTTGCGATCGATTACCGGTTTTCATTCACCAATGATCGGTTTGCTTCACCAATCGATTTTGTGGATATAGGTTTGCCAAATGCGAACTATAGCCTACAAAATATTAGCGCGGATATGAACGGGCGTCCGATAACTGACATCCAGCCTTCGCCGTATGTCAAACCTGGGGTTGCGATTGGTTTAGGCGCTGATACCATCCAACCCGGCGAGACCGGCGAGGTGCATGTCTACATCGCTAATTTAACCCGCGTGCTGCACGCAGACAGTCAGGATAAGAATTACGCCAGCGCAGTTTTTTCTCCCACCTGGTTTGGTTCAGAGTATGCCCATGGCTTTACAAATTTAACGCTTACGTTCCATTTTCCTCCCGGCGTTACCCCAGATGAACCCCGCTGGCACACAGCGCCAGATGGATGGCCAACCCAACCTGCTGCTGGTTTTGACAACCAGGGGCGTATTATTTACACCTGGAAGAATGCAAAGGCATCTCCAAGTACACAATATACTTTTGGGGCCTCATTTCCCCAAAAATATGTACCCCAATCTGCAATAGTTCAACCCAACATCTGGGAAATACTTGGAATTTCATCCGAAAGCGCGATTGGTCTTACCGTTTGTTGCGGGTCTGGTTTGTTTATAATCCTGGTAAGCGTGCTGGGAGTGCGAAGTTCACGGAAAAGAAAGTTACAGTATCTCCCTCCAAAAATTTCGATCGAGGGACATGGCATAAAACGCGGTCTGACAGCTGTAGAAGCTGCCATAATTCTTGAACAACCCTTGGATAAGATATTCACCATGATCCTATTCGGAGTGATAAAAAAAGGCGCGGCTGAAGTCATCTCGCGCGAACCACTCAAACTTAAAATTGCGCTCCCCCTGCCAGAAGATTTGCGTCCTTATGAGATCGATTTTCTCAACGCTTTTCAAAAAGAGGATAAACCTGCACAGAGAAACGCTTTGCAAGATATGATGATCGATTTGGTCAAAAGCGTCTCTCAAAAGATGAAGGGGTTTAGTCGTAAGGAGACCATCGATTATTATCGCAGTATCGTTGATAGAGCCTGGGAGCAAGTTGAATCAGCGGATACCCCCGATGTTAAAAGCCAAAAATTCGAACAGTCACTCGAATGGACAATGCTCGACCATAACTATGATGACCGCACCCGGCGTGTATTCCGGGAAGGACCGGTATTCGTCCCGATGTGGTGGCCTCGTTTTGATCCAACCTATCGACCAGTCTCCTCCTCTCCTTCTGCTCCAATCCCTGTTTCAACCAGCCAGTCAGGGGGGATGACATTGCCGCACCTTCCCGGTTCAGATTTTGCCGCCTCGATGGTTAAAGGGGTTCAAGGTTTCTCAGCAGGTGTTATTGGAAACCTGACCGACTTTACCTCGCAGGTAACCAATAAGACCAACCCTCTTCCGCAACCCACAACACGTTCAAGTTATCACAGTAGTAGTGGAGGCGGAGGATGTGTATGCGCCTGTGCCTGCGCTTGCGCCGGGTGTGCCTGCGCTTGTGCTGGCGGAGGTCGATAGACAGATATCATGAGTAATCAGATCTACTCCTTTACAAACCTGAAACGGTTGAAACCAAGTCTCCCCAGCACTGGTCTCCATCGTTATGATATCCAACAGCCAGAGTCTTCTGGGCGTATCCACCTCAGAGTCGATCCCGATGGCAGCGGTGTCTTGATCGTCAACGCTTCCCGGATTTTGTATTTGAACCAAACAGCCACTTTCATGGTCTATTCCATTTTAGAGGAAGTACCTACCCAGAAAATATTAGCCAAATTAAAAAAAATATACGCCGCTCCAGCTCATCAACTTCGCGCTGATCTGGCCTCGATTTCGATGCAGCTTGCCGAACTCGTAAAACCCAATGGATTATGTCCAATCCACGATTTGGAGTTGGATATCGCTCCTCCATTTCAATCAAAACCATCAGCTCCTTATCGGATGGATCTGGCAGTAACCTATCGCTGTAATAATGACTGTTACCATTGTTACAACGAACGCCCCAGAGATTTCCCCGAACTTCCAACCGAAAGCTGGCAGCGAATTATTGATCGTACCTGGGATATTGGCATACCCCATGTCGTATTTACCGGTGGGGAACCCACACTTCGGACGGATTTACCAGAATTAATTCGTTATGCCGAAACCAAGGGTCTGGTTACGGGTTTGAATACCAACGGGCGTAAGTTAAGCAACCAGGATTATCTATCCAATCTCATTTCGAATGGGCTCGACCATGCTCAGATCACACTCGAATCGCATAATCCCGACATCCATGATTATATGGTACATAGCCGTGGCGCCTGGAATCAAACCGTTCAAGGAATCCGTAACGCGCTGGCGAGTAACTTGTATGTCATGACCAACACTACCTTACTCGTCAATAATTATTCTACATTATCAGAAACCCTTGATTTCTTAGCCGACTTGGGTGTCCCGACCATAGGTTTGAATGCGTTGATCTATTCAGGAAAAGGTCGTACCGTAAACACCGGCTTGCAGGAAACCGAACTTTTTTCATTATTAAAAATGGCTCAAGAAAAGACCGAGCTTAATAATCAGAGATTGATCTGGTATACGCCAACCCATTACTGCAATTTTGATCCTATGCAGCTTCAATTAGGGATCAAAGGATGTACTGCAGCCTTATATAATATGTGCATCGAGCCAGATGGTAGCGTTATACCCTGCCAATCATATTACCAGCAAATGGGTAACATATTAGTCGACAATTGGAACGCAATCTGGAACCATGATTTAGCTTTGAATTTACGTAACCGGCATTATCTACCCCAAAAATGCCAACCATGTTCTCTTCGAATGGAATGCGGTGGCGGTTGTCCGTTATCCGAAGTAGAGCTGCCAATTGGGGTCGACTTTGGGCATGGTTTAACATGAAACAACATCCCACACACCCTCCCGGTGTTGTCGTTCTTTACAATGAAAGTCAAAACTTGATCAAAGGCGAATCACAAGATATCCTCGCCGAGAAAAGTGTAATACCCTGTGCATCGTTTATCGCTGATGCCCTAAAAGACTATTTTGAAGTCGTAAAAGTCCCCATCTACACCGATGTAGAGATCGCTCTGGCGCCTTACCCACCAACCCAATGGGTGGTCTTTAATCTTGGGGAAGGTGTCGCGGGACGCCTGTTTGAATGGGCTCGAATAGCCTGGGCTCTAGAAGCCATGGGTTATTGCTTTACTGGGGCAAGCGGTAATGCCCTGGCAATAACCAGCCATAAGCAACACACCAAATATCGCTTACGCCAGGCAAATATCCCTTCTCCCCGTGGCTGGCTGTTTAGAACCTCCTCGGAAGTTCGGGTAGATTTTGATTTCCCGGTGATCGTAAAACCTCTGGTAGAAGATGGGAGTCTCGGCATCGAGAATAGCGCCGTAGTGTTCAACCTTAATGAGCTGAAACACAGGGTTGACTATATCTATCACACTTATCGGCAAACTGCTCTGGTCGAAGAATTTATAACGGGTCGAGAAATTAATATTGCAATCTGGAACAATCCTCCGGAGGTCCTTCCGTTTTGCGAGATTGATTTTAGCGATTACCCTGATCCGTATAAGCAAATTGTATCTTTTGCAGCAAAATGGGAAGTCAATTCTTTCGATTATGATCACACCCCCGGCATTTGTCCTGCAAACACTGATCCAGAACTAACCGAAAGATTGACACAAATTGCGTTAGAGACTTGGAAAGGATTAGAATGTAAAGACTACGCCAGGATCGATACCAGAGTAGACTATAATGGCAACCCTTATGTTATTGAGGTAAACTGCAACCCAGATTTATCGCCAGATGCTGGATTTTATCGCTCTGTTAGAGCTGCCGGATACTCTTACCAACAGATGATCCTGAAGATCCTTGAAGCAGCAATGAATTTTTCAATTCAGTGGGATACAGGTTAATTCTTCAATTGATTTAAAACAACTTGATAACCAGTGAGAAATAAAAAATGCCAACCATAACGAATTTCCTCCAAAACATCTTCCCTAAACCCGAGCTGATAAAACCTGGCATTTACCACTTCCAGGCTCCCCCAGATGATCCCCGTAATTATCGTTTTCATTTGCGGGTCGAACCCGATGGTTCCGGTATTTTAATTATTAATGCTGCAACTATCCTGCATTTAAATCAAACTGCAACCGAGCTAGGGTATTACCTGGTTAAGAATGAAACCGAAGAAAAGGTGGTCAAGAATCTTACCACCCGTTATCCTATCAATCGCAAACAAGCGCTCAAAGATTTTCAGAGCTTCAAAGATAGAATCGAGGCAATGATCAACACACCTGATCTTGACCCGGTAACCCACTTGGACTTCGATCGCCAGAATCCATATTCAGGTCAAATCTCAGTCCCATATCGTTTAGATTGCGCCATTACTTATCGCCTTCCTCCTGACAACAACCCGGAGTTCGCGCCTACAAAAAATATCACTCGCGAACTGACTACCCAGGAATGGATTACGATCATCGATAGAGCCTGGCAGTTTGGAATACCTCATATTGTCATAACCGGAGGCGAGCCCACCTTACGTGATGATTTGGTACTGCTCATCGAGGCAGCCGAAAAAAATGGGCAGGTAACGGGTCTAATAACAGACGGTCGCCGGTTGATTAACTTAGAATATTTGAATAATCTTTTGACTACTGGTTTGGATCATATCATGGTTGTGTGGGATTTCGTTCATACCGACCAATGGCAGGCTCTCGAAAATACCACCCGGGAGGATCTCTATACCACTGTCCATATTACCTTATCTTCATCAACTATTCCAGCAATCAATGAAACGATCAAACGCCTCGCGGATACAGGTATAAACGGGTTATCGTTAACTGCCTCGAAACCAGAATATAACCCCCATTTACAAGCTGCCAGTGAGTTAGCCACCAATCTCCAGATTCCTCTAACTTGGAATTTACCGGTGCCTTATTCCAGCCAAAATCCGATAACATTGGAGGTGCCTAATCAAAACCAAGAAGAAGGCGCCGGGCGAGCCTGGTTATATGTCGAACCGGATGGGGATGTGCTTCCTGAACAAGGCAACCCGAAATTATTAGGAAATTTGCTCACCAACTCATTCGAAGAAATTTATTCTCCATCGTCTTAAATATAAAATCTTTAACGCTGGCAATGATTCTTCCCATAGACCTCCATTCCAGGTATCTTATTCAAGCTCAATGGACTTGGCAGTTACGCACACATCTGTATCGTCAATTAAAGTTCGATAATCAAGCTAATATCTTAGAGGTCGGTTGTGGTAGCGGGGTCATTACAGACGAACTTTCGAAACATTTTTCTGGAATGGTAAGTGGTATCGATATTGATGAGAAATCTATTCGATTCGCTCATTCTTACTCTAAAGCCAGCGATTTTAGCGTTGCTGATGGATGCCGGTTGCCTTTTCGAGCAAATTCATTCGAATTGACTATGTGTCATTATTTTCTTTTGTGGGTTAGCAACCCCGTCTTAGCCTTATTAGAGATGAAACGGGTAACCCGACCTGCAGGTTCGATTATTGCCCTGGCTGAACCAGATTATGGTGGGCGCATAGATTACCCACCCGATTTTGAGCATATTGCAGAATTACAAGAAAAAAGCCTCAGTTACCAGGGTGCTGATTCACGCATGGGGCGTCAATTAGCAGCTTTGTTTCATAAAATTGGCCTCGAAAATATCGAGACTGGAATCTTAGGAGGCCATTGGAAGAAACCTCTTTCCCCCGATGAATTCGAATCGGAATGGCTAATGCTGAAATCTGACCTGGCGGGGTATATGAGTAATGCTGAATTAGAGATCGTGAAAGAGCATGATAAGAAAGCTTGGTTGAATGGTGAAAGAATTTTATACATCCCCACTTTTTATGCTATTGGGAAAAAACCTAGATGAAAAAAATATCTTGATGCATTCACTCGTCAATTGGAACGCCAATCTCGATCTTACCTTCTACAACTCTTACGGGATAAGCCGGAATATCGATGATCGCAGGTAAACTAAGCACTTTTCCATCTCTAACATCGAATTGGGCTCCGTGTCTCGGACAGGTAACAACATAGCCTTCTAACGCACCATCTCCCAGAGGTCCATCATCATGCGTGCAGATATCTCCGATTGCGTACAATTCGCCAGCCACCTCAAATAATACAATCGCTTTACTATCGATTTCGAAGTACAACCTTTTTGACTTTTTCAATTCTTCTAACGAAGCAACCTCATAAAATAGGCATTTTTCCGGTTTTATTATTTTATAGTTAAACAATCTTCCTCCCCGTTGAATTATCTAATTTCGAATGAATGTTTTTCTATCGTCTTATTCAACTAAATCATCGCTGGCTTCACCCAATCCATAAACACCTGCTTTAAGCACTTTTAAAGATAAAAGCGCGCATTTCAACCGGACTGGACCAAGCTCAATACCCAACATATCTAAAATATCTTCCTTTGAAAGCGCTTTGAGCTCATCTAACGACTTACCTTGAATTGATTCCATTAACAAATCGGCTGAGGCTTGAGAAATTGCGCATCCGTGACCCGAAAAAGCCGCGGCTGTAACCCGGTTATTGGGATCCACCTGTAAATCTATACGAATGTGGTCTCCACATAGCGGGTTATCGTCTTCGAAGGTAATATCTGCTGGCGTTAAAGTCCCTTTATATTGGGGGTTTTTATAATGGTCAAGTATTACTTCGCGATAGAAATCATCCATGTGGCTTAATATCCTGGAATTTAGAGAGTTTTGCGCCTATTAACCCCTAATTATATATCAAACATATCTTTCACCCGGTAGATTGCATCTACCAGGCTATCAATCTCATCTGTTGTGTTATACAGGTAATAGCTAGCCCTGGCAGTCGCGGGGATGTGGTATTTATCGTGTAGAGGCATAGCGCAATGATGACCGGCTCGAATTGCTACACCATACCGATCTAACACCTGCGAAATATCATGAGGGTGAACACCGTTTAACGTAAAGGAAGTAACACCTCCACGATGGATATCATCAGAACCCAGGACTACGATTCCGGGAATCTCCTTGAGTTTCTGTAAAGCGTAAGTTACCAGTTGATGTTCGTATTCGGCGATCGCATCCATGCCCAGATTGTTCAAATAATCCACCGCAGAACCCAAACCTATGGCTTCAGCAATTGACGGTGTGCCGGCTTCGAATTTGTAAGGTAATTCATTTGATACAAATGAGCGTAAAAGGACGCGCTTGATCATATCGCCTCCGCCCAGGAAAGGAGGCATGTTTTCCAGAATTTCCTTGCGCCCGTAGAGCACTCCCACACCGGTTGGGCCACACATTTTATGCCCCGAGAAAGCCAAAAAATCTACATCCAATTCTTCTACATTAACCCGAAAATGAGGCACAGATTGAGCGCCATCTACCAATACCAAAGAACCAACTTCATGCGCCCGGCGAATGATCTCTGCGGCTGGATTGATTGTCCCTAGTACATTCGACATATGTGTAAAAGCCACTAACTTCGGAGATTTTTTTAACAGCGTATCGTAAACATCTAGCTCAAGCAAGCCATCCGGTGTGATCGGGATAAATTCCAGGTTAAATCCTATTTCGGTTGCTAACATCTGCCAGGGCACTAAATTTGAATGATGCTCCATCTCGGTCAATACGATCGTATCGTCAGATTTAAGCGTTTTTCGACCCCATGTATTCGCGACTAGGTTGATCGATTCGGTGGTATTTCGAGTAAAAATGACCTGCCTGGAGCTTGCAGCTCCGATGAAGTTAGCTACTTTCTGGCGCGCATCTTCATATTGAGCCGTCGCTTCTTCAGCGAGGGTGTGAATTCCGCGATGAATATTCGAATTATGGATCCGATAGAACTCATCCATTATATCGATAACAGCCTTGGGTTTTTGACTGGTAGCGGCTGAATCAAGATATACGAGAGGAACATTAGGGTGTACTTCTCTTTCCAAAATGGGAAAATCGGCTCTTACATGATTAATGTCAAACATCAAACGATGGGTTAGTTTTGTTTGCATTGACTTTTATATTATTTTGTTTCCGAGTAGTGAGTTAAACGTTGGCGGTTTATAGATCTTGGTCTGCCACGTGGCCTTTTCCGTCTACGGGATAGCCGGATATTTGGTGAATCCTTTGGACACCATAAAACCCTATCTGGTACCATCCACCCGTCAGTTAAATAGACGTTCTCTTGAAATTGGACAGCTACCATTTTAGGGTCTACCTGAACGATAGTTCCAACGAGCCAATCCCGAATTCTTTCTCCATCCTTATCATGATCACAATAAACATCCACCGCTCCACCAACCTCAAAAGGTTCATTGCTATCGGGTGCAGTTGTAAAGTGTAACTCCGTCAATTTCCACCTCCAAATTTCTTTTCATGTGTCATTTATTTATCCTCGCAGCAGGTTTCAAGCTGTTAAATTTAACGTTCATTTCCTCCCAAAACTTCGCAATTAGTCTCATTGGTGTATTCTTTGATTATCATTCAAGAAAATTCACTTTAAAATTTTACTTCAATTTTTTCTGGATCAAATTTTGAAATCGGCGGCGAACGCCATCAAAAGGAATACGTTGCAATATTTGGTCGAAAAATCCTTCGACAATTAAACGAACTGCATCTGTAGATGATAGACCTCGACTCTGTAAATAAAATATCTGTTCCGGATCAACCTTACCTACCGTTGCCCCATGGGTGCAACGAACATCGTCAGCCAATATCTCCAAACCTGGGATTGAATCGGCGCGCGCCTGGGGACTCAAAGTAAGATTACGATTTGCCTGATAACCATCTGATTTTTGGGCGCCTGGCGCAACATAGATCATCCCTTGCCAAATTGAACGGCTATGACCTTTCAAAGCGCCTTTGAATAATAGGTCGCTCGTCGTATTAGGCGCCAGATGATTTTGCTGCGTATCATGGTCCAAATGTTGGTTACCATCGGTAAAATAGAAACCAGACATCCTTGCTGTTCCCCCTTGTCCGATCAAATCGATATCTGAAAAATTCTTGGTGGTATGGCTTCCGATGGCGCCAATAATCCACTCCAAGCTCGCATCGCGATTTACTCTTGCTCGTTCATGAGAGAAGTTCCAAACATTTTCTCCCCAAGACTGAAGCTCGATAAATTTCAAATTTGCTCCAGAACCAACATGAATTTCGACCACACCCGCATGGAGCGTTTGCCCATCCGTTTCTGAGGGTGAAGCAACTTCATGAACGTAGGTAAGCGATGAACCTTCATCCAGCCAAACCAATATATGCGAGAAATGCGCCAGGCTAACGCCCGGTCCCCATAGGATGCTTTGGAGTGGATCTTCTATCTCAATATGAGGTGGTATATATACCAAAACGCCATTTTGTGAGAAAGCTGAAGCCAGCGCTGCAAATTTCCCTTCGTCCTCCCGAACGATCTGCCCAAGTATTTGGGATAATAAATCTGAATGGGTTTTTTCTGCGGTCGCCATATCGGTAAAAACTACCCCATGCTTAAGCAAATCTGGACGAAGAAATACGCTCGAGAAACCGCCAGGATACATAACGATCTGCCCGCTATGTTTCTTGCCCACCAGGGGTAAAAGTAGTTCTTTGGGTGGTTGGGGAAGGCGTTGATGATGATCATATTCTGGAATGCTAAAGCTACTGGCTTTCAATCCGCGAAGATCCGTTCGCCGCCAGGCTTCATCATTTACAGTTGGCATGTTTAAATCCTGGCAAGCCTTCCAACTGCGCAAGCGGTAGTCACGGATAAATTTCGGTGTATTGGAGTTATCCATCAACGCTGGGATTGACTCTTTTGAAAATCTAAAACCTCCATTTTCCTGGATTGAAGATCGGATTGCGCTGACTTGAACAACTTTACTAGCCATGTTTTACCCTATCGATCCTTCCATTTGAAATTGGATTAAACGATTCATCTCTATGGCATATTCCATGGGTAACTCTTTCACCAATGGTTCGATGAAACCGGAAACCACCATGGATGTAGATTCGTCTTTGTTCAATCCGCGACTCATTAGATAAAAGAGCTGTTCTTCGCCAACTTTCGAAACGGAGGCTTCATGACCAATGGTTACATCTTCCTCATCGATCTCGATATATGGATAGGTATCGGAACGAGAATTCTCATCCAGTAGAAGGGCGTCACATACTACGTTAGATTTAACATCCCAGGCGCCTTTGTGAACTTTCAACAAACCTCTATACGAGGTGCGTCCCCCCGATTTGCTAATCGATTTCGACACAATCTTACTACTTGTGTGAGGTGCTACATGAATCATTTTGCCGCCTGCATCTTGATGCTGCCCTTTTCCAGCAAAAGCCATCGAGAGGATCTCGCCATGCGCTCCAGAACCAACCAGGTAACAAGATGGGTATTTCATAGTCACTTTAGAGCCAAGATTAGCGTCCACCCACTCCATCGTTGCACCTTCATAAACTAATGCCCTCTGAGTTACCAGGTTATATACATTGTTTGACCAATTTTGGATAGTGGTATAGCGCACCCTCGCATTCTTCTTCACGATGATCTCGATTACACCGCTATGGAAAGAATCGGTGGTATAGGTTGGCGCAGTGCAACCTTCGATATAATGAATTTGAGAACCTTCATCAGCGATAATCAGGGTTCGCTCGAACTGGCCAATGCTGGCAACATTTAATCGAAAATAAGCTTGTAGCGGCAATTCGACCTTCAATCCCTTAGGCACGTATATGAAGGATCCACCCGACCATACTGCGCTATTCAACGCTGCAAATTTATTATCCTCAATCGGAATAACTTTGGAGAAATATTCCCGAAACAAATCGGGGTGCTTCACCAATCCATCTTCAATACTTAAAAATATCACACCTTGTTGCTCTAGGTTTTCATGGATCTTGTGGTAAACCATTTCCGATTCATATTGGGCGCCTACACCTGAAAGAAATTTTTGCTCGGCTTCTGGAATTCCCAATTTTTGAAAGGTATTTTTGATCGTATTGGGTACTTCATCCCACGATCGACCTTCCTTTTCTGCGGGTCGAACATAATAGTAGATTTCATCCAAGTTTAGGTTAGATAAATCGGGTCCCCAGTTTGGCATTGGTCGTTGTTGAAAATGCTTCAGAGCTTTCAAACGAAAATCCAACATCCACTCGGGTTCGCCTTTTATGTAGGAGATTTGTTCAACCACTTTGCGATCCAATCCCTTGCTAGATTTAAACACAGAGGTATCCGGGTCGCTAAACCCATACTTATAATCGCCAATACCTTCCAGGATGGTTGCATCCGCGCTCATTAATTATCTCCTAAAATACAATTAAATCAAATGCCAACTGGCTCGGCCTTTTCACGTAACCAATCATATCCTTGTTCTTCCAGGTGTAACGCTAAATCCGGCCCTCCCGATTCGACAATGTGCCCGTCTAACATGATGTGGACAAATTCGGGTTGGATGTAATTCAATATCCGTTGATAGTGCGTTATCACCAATACCCCAAACTTCGGACCTCTCAAGGCGTTTACGCCTTCAGACACAATCCTTAAAGCATCAATATCAAGTCCAGAATCGGTCTCGTCCATAATTGCTATTTCAGGCATAAGGGTAGCCATCTGGAGTACTTCGGCTTTTTTCTTTTCTCCGCCAGAAAAACCATCATTTAGGTAACGACCGCCAAAAGTATGATCCATCTTCAATAAATCCATTTTTTCTTTCAATAGCTTCCGAAATTCAGGGATTGGGATACCTTTATCATTTGGATTTTCATAATGCCGTTTTGCATTGAGCGCTGAGCGTAAGAAATTTGCGACCGATACTCCCGGAATTGCGACCGGATATTGAAATGCCAGGAAAAGACCTAATTGAGCGCGCTCATCGGCGCTCAACTCCAAAATATTTCGTTCTTTAAACCAGACCTCGCCATGAGTCACCGTATAAGCCGGGTGACCCATAAGCGCATAAGCCAATGTGGATTTACCGGTCCCATTTGGGCCCATCAAAGCATGCACCTCTCCTTGTTTTACTATAAGGTTCACGCCTTTTAATATTTCTTTACCCTCTATACTGATGAATATATCCCGAATTACCAACTCCGACATATCTGAGCTGCTCCTTAAATAAAATTTTTTATTTCTTAAAACCAGGCTTCTAAAACTCCAGGTCGCTCCAGACCAATCAAATTTGTATTTTTTAAAAGCGACTCATTATAGCAGTCTGGCATAGTTGTGTCAATATTTAGGATAAAAATCATAATAATTATTTGTTATTATAGCAGAACAATCCCTCAAAGTCAATAATATTTGTTATAATTTTCTTAATATTGACAATAATCCTTCGGCATGCTATACTTTTTTAGGCTTAAATTACCATTACCATTCAGGGATTGGTCGAGCGGATACGAAGGATTATTCAAATTAGTAAATATTCGACTATGGACAATTCAATTACTGAGGAAGAAACCCAAACCACACGCCAGCGGGTTTTGAAAACGTTATTAAATCGCGAGAAATGCACAATCAATGAGCTGGCAAATGCGGTCGATATTAATCCGATATCTGTTCGCCATCATATTACCAAGCTGGAGGCTGACGGCTTAGTAAAATCCCAAGAAGAAAAACATGGCGTTGGCCGTCCCCGTCGACTTTATTACCTTTCTGAAAAAGGTCACGAACAATTCCCCACCCGTTATCTCCGCTTGACCCTTCGCCTTCTCGCCCAACTTAAAGATACTTTACCCAAAACAATGGTAAATGAGTTGTTTACCCAAGTTGCCCGAGATATAGCTTCTGATTATGATCTGGCTATCAATGGCTTGTCGATGGAAGAACGATTAAATATGGTAAAAAAATTATTGGGCGAAGAAGGTTTTTCGGTCGAATGGGAATTGAACGGCGATGAATATCTTATTCGTGAGATCAATTGTCCTTATTACCATATTGGTCAAAATTATCCCGAGGTATGTGCGGTCGACCAAACCTTGATTTCTTCCTTGTTATCCGTACCGGCCGAAAAAATCAAATGTATCCTCAATGGAGACACCCAGTGCACCTATGTTGTATCTAAATATCCACTAAAAGAGAAAATTGAATGAGCGAATCTGAAAATAATAATTTAATCTGGCAAGCTGAATCTACCCATCCCGAGCTTGCAGAGAAATTGCGCCAATCCTTAAGAGAAGTATTCGACCCAGAACTCGGGCTTAACATCATCCAGCTTGGGCTGATTA
>Ga0315282_10011064_pt1 | contig 14043 bp, 10 predicted proteins | sample YL17G07_20_MG_FD_203693 | JGI IMG/M metagenome (GOLD analysis project Ga0315282, IMG submission 203693) | Sediment microbial communities from Yellowstone Lake, YNP, Wyoming, USA - YL17G07_20 | ecosystem: Environmental > Aquatic > Freshwater > Lake > Sediment | place: USA: Wyoming | collected... | reverse complement strand
CGGCCGAGGCCATGGCTGTTCCGTGGCCGTTATCGTCAGAATCAGCATTAGCAGCGATAACGGAGCGGGTAATGGCATTATAACCTGCCAAGATCCGCCCATTTAAATCTTCGTGTGTGCCGCGAATGCCGGTATCGACAATAGCAATCGGGGCGCCGCTCGCGTCAGCGAGCAAATCCCAGCCAGCCGGCACTTCCATTTGCACAAGGTTGGTTTGGCTAGCAAAAAACGGGTCGCTGAAGGACATAAAGGCCTTAATCGGGACATCTTTTTCAATTGCTTTGGAGCCACCCTTTTCGGTGACTGCCTCAACCAGTTTAGCCGCCGTAGCCGTATCTTGAACACTAATCGCTACTTGCGTCGTTCCCGGAATCTCCTTGCTCTTGACGATTTTATCTTTGAACTGAGGCAGCCCATCCAAAACGGCTTTATCGCTAATGACAAAATCAACCAGTTGCTGGTTTTGGACGTCCTTCAACTTAAAGTTGGTGTAGGTCGTCTTCTGTTCGGCGTGCTTAGTCCACCAAAAAAATCCCACCCCGCCAGCGATAATCAACAATAAAATGCCGCTCAATGCGGCAAAAACTTTAACCTGCCTTCTTCTGCTCATTTTTGCCTTTTTACTTTTACATTTTTCCTTCCGTCCCTATGGGACGGTCACATCCCAATAAATCCCGTGGTCTTCCATCCAGCCGACGCCATCAGCCACCGGCTGGAAGTATTCGCGGTAGGTACCGGCAGAGACACCATCATTTCTGACCCAGAAGGAGAAAGTAGCGGTCTGGCCCGGGGCAACCGAAGGTTCTTCAAAACGCACCCGGTTGGGGGAGGTCCAGCCAGAGGGGTTACCACCCTCACGAGTGAAAACAGAGACGCGGTCACGATCATGAGAGGTGCCGAGGTTGACTTGGTCTCTGGTCCAAGTGGCCGTACCGATGTTTTTGAGTTTGACCCAGAGGTTGGCGGTCTGTCCCGGAGCTAGGGTGGCGTAGCCGGATTGGCTGACGTGAGAGTACTGATAGGGATCTTGGCTAGGTAAGGTAGTGACATCCCAATAAATCCCCGTGTCAGCCATCCAGCCGACGCCATCAGCCACCGGCTGGAAGTATTCGCGGTGGACACCGGGTGAGACTCCATCATTTCTGACCCAGAAGGAGAAAGTAGCCGTTTGGCCCGGGGCGACAGTGGGCTCTTCAAACTGGACTCGGTTAGGAGAGACCCAGCCGGAAGGATTCCCGCCTTCTCTAGTTAGAGGCGAGATGCGGTCGCGATCATGGGAGGTGCCGAGGTTGACTTGGCCTCTGGTCCAAGTGGCACTGCCAGTGTTTTTGAGCTTGACCCAGAGGTTAGCAGCTTGGCCTGAAGCTAGGGTGGCGTAGCCGGATTGGGACTGGTGGGAATACTGATACCTTTCCATCTCCGTTGGAACTCTAACATCCCAGTAAATTCCGTAGTCTTCCATCCAACCGCCACCATTATCAGCTACCAGTTGGTAATACTCACGATAAGTGCCTGGGGCCACCCCGTCATTTCTAAGCCAGAAGGAGAAGGTGGCGGTGCCGCCCGGGGGGACCGAGTCTTCTTGGAACTGCACGCGGTTGGGGGAGATCCAGCCAGAAGGACCATTACCCTCACGGGTGAAGGGGGAGACGCGGTCGTGAGGATCTGACGTGGCTAAGTTAACCGAATCCTTGCGCCAAGTCGAACTGCCGGTGTTTTGCACATACAAATTAAAGTTGTAGGCTTGGCCGCTTGAGAGTGTCGGATAGCCATTTTGGGTAACGAAGGAGTAGTGGAAATTTCCCGAAGCGGTTTGCAAGCGGTAATAGTCAATTAGGCCATAACCATAAAGGGCATCGTGGTCAGCACCATTTAACCCTGACACTTTGTAGGCGGAATTTTTAGCGTATTGGATGTTTTCAGCCACCGAAGCGCTGGTGTGCCAAAGCCTTGAGTAAGCCATAATGCCGCTCGCTTGAGCCGTCGACACCGAGGTGCCAGTGGCAGTCGTATAAGCGTTATTGGCGGAAGAGCTGGCTACGCGGATACCCTCCCCGGGTGCGACCACGTCGAGTTCATCGCCGTAATTTGAAAAACCAGAGCGACCCAAGCTGGAGTTCACCGAACCAACTGACATGGTTAAGCTGTCGCGGGCCGGATACGATAGAGTGCTTCCGTCATTACCAGCCGCTGCTACAACCAGAGCGCCACGGTCAACAGCATATTGGAGGGCATCATGGATGGTTGAGGAATAATCCGAGCCACCCCAGCTCAAGTTAATTACTCGCGCTCCAGCATCCACAGCCCATCTAATCCCAATCGCCCCATCGCTCCCGGTTCCAACCCCAGCCGCATTCAAAACTTTGACCGGGTAAATCTGGTCGGAGAAAGCCACTCCTACCATCCCCACACCATTGCCACCGATTGCCGAAGCGGCCGAGGCCATGGCTGTTCCGTGGCCGTTATCGTCAGAATCAGCATTAGCAGCGATAACGGAGCGGGTAATGGCATTATAACCTGCCAAGATCCGCCCATTTAAATCTTCGTGTGTGCCGCGAATGCCGGTATCGACAATAGCAATCGGGGCGCCGCTCGCGTCAGCGAGCAAATCCCAGCCAGCCGGCACTTCCATTTGCACAAGGTTGGTTTGGCTAGCAAAAAACGGGTCGCTGAAGGACATAAAGGCCTTAATCGGGACATCTTTTTCAATTGCTTTGGAGCCACCCTTTTCGGTGACTGCCTCAACCAGTTTAGCCGCCGTAGCCGTATCTTGAACACTAATCGCTACTTGCGTCGTTCCCGGAATCTCCTTGCTCTTGACGATTTTATCTTTGAACTGAGGCAGCCCATCCAAAACGGCTTTATCGCTAATGACAAAATCAACCAGTTGCTGGTTTTGGACGTCCTTCAACTTAAAGTTGGTGTAGGTCGTCTTCTGTTCGGCGTGCTTAGTCCACCAAAAAAATCCCACCCCGCCAGCGATAATCAACAATAAAATGCCGCTCAATGCGGCAAAAACTTTAACCTGCCTTCTTCTGCTCATTTTTGCCTTTTTACTTTTACATTTTTCCTTCCGTCCCTATGGGACGGTCACATCCCAATAAATCCCGTGGTCTTCCATCCAGCCGACGCCATCAGCCACCGGCTGGAAGTATTCGCGGTAGGTACCGGCAGAGACACCATCATTTCTGACCCAGAAGGAGAAAGTAGCGGTCTGGCCCGGGGCAACCGAAGGTTCTTCAAAACGCACCCGGTTGGGGGAGGTCCAGCCAGAGGGGTTACCACCCTCACGAGTGAAAACAGAGACGCGGTCACGATCATGAGAGGTGCCGAGGTTGACTTGGTCTCTGGTCCAAGTGGCCGTACCGATGTTTTTGAGTTTGACCCAGAGGTTGGCGGTCTGTCCCGGAGCTAGGGTGGCGTAGCCGGATTGGCTGACGTGAGAGTACTGATAGGGATCTTGGCTAGGTAAGGTAGTGACATCCCAATAAATCCCCGTGTCAGCCATCCAGCCGACGCCATCAGCCACCGGCTGGAAGTATTCGCGGTGGACACCGGGTGAGACTCCATCATTTCTGACCCAGAAGGAGAAAGTAGCCGTTTGGCCCGGGGCGACAGTGGGCTCTTCAAACTGGACTCGGTTAGGAGAGACCCAGCCGGAAGGATTCCCGCCTTCTCTAGTTAGAGGCGAGATGCGGTCGCGATCATGGGAGGTGCCGAGGTTGACTTGGCCTCTGGTCCAAGTGGCACTGCCAGTGTTTTTGAGCTTGACCCAGAGGTTAGCAGCTTGGCCTGAAGCTAGGGTGGCGTAGCCGGATTGGGACTGGTGGGAATACTGATACCTTTCCATCTCCGTTGGAACTCTAACATCCCAGTAAATTCCGTAGTCTTCCATCCAACCGCCACCATTATCAGCTACCAGTTGGTAATACTCACGATAAGTGCCTGGGGCCACCCCGTCATTTCTAAGCCAGAAGGAGAAGGTGGCGGTGCCGCCCGGGGGGACCGAGTCTTCTTGGAACTGCACGCGGTTGGGGGAGATCCAGCCAGAAGGACCATTACCCTCACGGGTGAAGGGGGAGACGCGGTCGCGGTCATGCGCCGTACCTAAATTAACTTGACCCCTCGTCCAGGTTGCCGTACCTGTATTTTGGACGTAAAGGTTGAAATTGTGAGCCTGACCATTCGAGAGTGTCGGATAGCCATTTTGGGCGACGAAAGAATGGCCATACTCGCGAGTCTGAAACTGATAGACGTTAAAGTACAAATTCCAAAAATTGTAGTTGCCGTTGTAAACATGCGGCGTATAGCGATAAAGCGACGAGGTGGCTTGGTTGTCAAAGCGACCGCAGTGAGTGCCGTTCCAGTCATCGAAACAAAAGTCCTGACCAACCTGATAATCGCCGAATCCGTGACCCACGGCTCGCTCGTAGTTATACCTGAGCTGCCAAGCTGCGTTTTCAACCTGCTTGGTAAAGCCGGCGTAGTCGGGGTTGCAGCCGCCGGAGTCTGGGCAAGCATAGCCCATTGCTTTGTTCAAAGCATTGTCGTCGCGCGTGTCCTTGGAAATTAAACTTTGTTCTTTCTGCAAAGTGACCAAAATCACTTCCGGATTGATCGTGCCAGTTGAGCCGTTGATATCGATCCCGTTCATCGAACCCGCGGCGTCACCGTTGCCGTGAGAGGCACCGTAGATAATCTGCGCGGCCGTGCGCCCGCCTTCAGAGAAATCTTTCAGATAACTCCCCTGCCTCTCTAGGAAACGCTGGATCGAGCCGGTGTCCATTTTGTTGATATAGACAAAAGTGCCGTTATCAATCAAATTATTCGCGTTAAAATCGGCTCGAGCCGAGCCAGCCCAAAAACAAACTCCCGCGGCCAAGACCCCCCCTCCAATCAAAATCTTGTGGAGAATTCTCATCACCCTCCTTAACTGCCTTTATTATACCACATCTACAAGATTCAATCTAGGTTAATAATTGAGATGCAGTCCTTGCCCATCCAAATTCGGATCATAAGAGAGCCCTGCCAGCGGAGAGCTCGTCTGCAAGCTATTGGGAAAGCGAGTGCGAGCTAAAGAAAGAAGATCCGTCCAAGTATTTCCCAGCCCACGCACGACCCAATCAGGAAAGATAATCGTGCGAGGAATGCGGCGGTCGCTACCCGTGGTCGCTTGAGGTGCCAAACAGCCTGCCTCGTCAATTTGCATCAGCTCGTAAGCGATCTGGGTCAGTTTATAAATTGCCGCCCGTTGGCCGCCTTCCATAATGGTCAAATAATCGAAAACGCCTGGATTCAGGCCCTTGTCTGTGATAAAAGGCGCGTCTTGAGGCGCTACCGTCTCTTCGGGTGGGGCGTCAGAAGGAAAGAGTGGATAGTAATCCACCGCGCACAAAACTTGGCAGTTGGCAGCGTCGTAGGGCTTATCCGGCTTCATCAAATCGCTCGAGGCAAAAGAAATATTTTTTTTATCAAAGGTCTGCGGCAGCGCAACAGAGCAGCGATCAGTTAGAGGATGAATCGTACATTTGACCCGATCGGCACCGGTAATTCGCACCCCGACCCCGCGATAAAGAGTCGAGGTCGAGGGCAGATTCTCAGGCGGATGCGACAAATCCGAATTCGTTGTTGTCTGATCTGTCCAGAGGCCAATTGACTCATGCTGGCCACTCCAGCCGCAAGATGTGTCGTTGGCCTCCGACAGATACGTTAATGCCTCAACAGCCCGGCTGTCGAATTTTACTGTGGAGCTCGTCTCCATCGGCGGATCTCCCACCCAGTCGTAGGGCGCCCCCTTAACCCCCTCTTGGCTAAAAAGAGCCGTAAAGTCGCGCCAGGTGGTAGAGCCGGTCTCCATCGCCCGCAGGGTGGTTGTCCCCATATAACCAGCGAGTTGGGCCAGTCCCAGAAGCAACATGATTAGCCCGAAAACAAGTGCCACTGCCACTAAATACCAGCGCACTTTTCGCCAAAACTTACCCCCCGCCTCCTTGAGTTTCATTTTCCCCAGATTATAAAGATTGCGCCGTCCGCTTGATGAAATCCGCCAAATCCTCTTTAAGCGCGGCGTCCTCTAGACCTAATTTTACCATAGCTTTGATATAGCCGCCGATCTCACCGGCGTCGAGTTTCTCGCCCTTAAATTCGAGAGCATAAACCTTACCATTCTCAAGCAGTCGCACGAGCGCGTCAGTCAGCTGAATCTCCCCGCCTGCCCCAAGTCCGGTCTGGCGCAAATCGTCAAAAATTGAGCTCGGCAAAATATAGCGTCCGACGATCGCCAAATTCGAAGGGGCGCGCTCCGGTCCCGGCTTTTCAACCATCTCCGCGACCTCATAAACCCGTTTCCAGCGGGTTGGTCTAACACCGACAATGCCATAGCGCGAGAGGCCTTTTTGGTCGGTCTTTTCCACCGCCAAAACCGGGGCTTGGACCTTTTGAAAAACCTCGATCATTTGCTTGAGACAGGAGGGCTCGCAACTCATCACATCATCTGGAAGCAAAACGGCGAAATAGTCCCCGTCAACCTCGCTTTGCGCTTGCAAAACGGCGTGCCCGAGACCCCGCGGGCGATCCTGATAGACCGTCTTGATTTTCCCAAATTGATGGGTTTTCTTAACCTTTTCCAAAAGTTCAAACTTGCCTTTGGCCTTAAGCTCGGCCTCAAGAGCAGCAGATGGAGAAAAATGTTTGGTCAGATCAGGCTTATCTTTGGAGAGAACAAAAACTATCTTTGAAATGCCAGCCGCTGCCGCTTCTTCAACCCCATATTGCAACACCGGTTTATCCACCAAAGGAAATAGCTCCTTGGCAGCAGCTTTAGTCGCCGGCAAAAAACGGGTCCCCAACCCCGCTACCGGAAAAACGGCGGTGCGAATCTTCATCTCAAACTTATCCCGGAGAGACCTTCAGCACTCTAGTTTTGGCTTTGTCTTGCTTGGGAATGTTAATGGTCAAAATTCCGTCCTTCAGGCTGGCTTGAGCCTGATCGGCGTCAACCGGAATTGGCAGAGTATAAGTGCGCGAAAAGGTTCCCCAATAGCACTCTTGGCAGAAAAAATCACCTTGGTTGACGCCCGTCTCAGGATGGCGCTTGCCGCGGACGGTCACCACATCGTCGGTGATGGAAATTTCCAAGTCCGTCGGGCGCACTCCGGCAATCGGCGCTTTCACCACGACTGATTCGTTGGTTTGATAAACGTCGATCGCCAGCTGGCCTTCGTACTCCTCGAACCAGCCCTCCTCCGTCTCGGCTTTGTGTTTGGCCATCGCCCTCCTTCCCTTTCTCGTACACTCTCTAGTATATGAAAATTATCGTGGCGGCGCAAGTCCATCGCTGGCCTTGTCAACGCCGGTCAATCTCATACCTGATGCGCTTGATAGCCGGAGCCTCCAAGCGCGCGTTAATTTTGCCGATCAATTCTTTCTCCCGCAGCCTTAAAAGATGTCCCTGTTCCGGTGAGGCCACGCGAATCTTCAGCGTGCCGGCGCGAAAGCTGACCGGCTCAAACCCCCACACCACGGGCTTGTACCCCGGGCTTTCGGGTGCGAGGATATGCTCCCCCGCCGCCACCTCACTCGCGACAGCGCAGACCTGCGCCGCCTCCGCCTGGCGCGTCAGGCCATAATGAGAAATGCGACGCTTCAGGACCTCCTTGATACTCTCGGTTCTCCTCATTTTTTGCCTTTTACCTTGCGGTTTTTCCTTTTTCGTTTTACCTTTTACGTAAACACTGTTCCAGTTTTATCATTTTTGCCTGCTCTAGAAGTCTTTTTGGTACGACCCGCTCATCAGTTGCCGAAATTATCACCTGCCCCTCCCCCAAAATTCTAGCGACCGCTTCGCGGCGGTCGGCATCGAGCTCCGAGAAAACATCGTCCAAAATCAGGGTTGGCTCCTCATTAGTGCCGGCTAAATATTTCTTCGCTTCAAGCTTAAAAGCAATTGCTGCCATTCTTTGCTCCCCGCGCGAACCGCCCTCTTTGAGAATAAAGTCGCCATCGGCAAAAGTGAAATCATCGCGGTGCGGACCAGCTGAGCTTAGTCCGAGACGCAGATCACTTTCCCGCACAGCCGCCAGAGCCTCGTCAAATCGCGCATAATCAATACTTGGCAGATACGAGAGGTGCAAGTTGCGCTCCTTTTCCACCAATGAATTGTGTACTTCGGCAATCCCCTCGTTAATTGCCCCAAGAAGCTCCTGTCGCTCTTTATAAATCGCCGGGGCATATTTAACGAGCTCGCCGTCCCAAAAATCAAGCTCACTCTCATCGGCCCGGCGCAAGGCGATTTGCCGCAGCAGCGAATTGCGCTCGCGCAGGATCTTCTTCAGGTGCAAGAGACTGCGCACAAAGGAGGGCTTTTTCTGGGCAACAGATGTGTCCAGCTCCCGGCGCCTGAGCTGCGGCGATCCGGCCACCAGTCCAATTGTTTCCGGATTGAAAAAAATCACCTTAGTAAAACCGATGATTTTGGAGCTGGCGATTTTCTTGTCCTGCAGCTTAAAGATCTTCTCCCCTTCGAGAATCGCCACCTCGGCGTCTTTTTCCTCCTCGCCCGTTTGCGTCGTCAGCTCAACCCGTCCGCACTCTTGAGAGTTTGCCACCGCCAGAAAATCTCGCTCGACACTTTGAAAACGTCCGTAGACAAAGAGCCCCACCGCTTCCAAAACTGTCGTTTTGCCCGAACCATTTGGACCGACAACCAAGTTCACGCCCGGGGCAAACTCAAAACGCGCGTTCTTGAAGCAACGAATGTTAGTTAGTCTTAGCGAAGAGACCATGTCACGAAAAATTACTAATTTCTAATTTCTAATCAAATCCCAATGACTCAAAATTCGAAGCACGGTAGGCTTGCGAAGCAAGGGATGGTGTGGCCAATACGAAACAAATCCTAAATTATAAATCTTGAATGACTAAAACTGTTTATAATTTCCGCCCGTTTAGGATTTTAGGTCAATTAGAAATTTCTGCCTATTCTCCCCTCAGGGGCATCACGATGTACTTTAACTCGGGAGAGGTCGAGGCGGAAATTAAGGCGGGATTTAGGGCGCCAGCGAAGCCAACCGAGACGGTTTCGCCCCCGATAACGGCCAGGGCATCCAGAATATATTTGGCGTTAAAGGACACACTCAAGGGCTCGCCGTGAGAGGTGACACGCAGTTCGGCTTGCGCCGCCCCAGTTTGGGTCGTGGCAGCGACAATTTCCACCCGGCCGGTTTCGGCAGCGATCTTGATATTTCCCCCGGCATCGCGGGCGAAAACATAAACCGTCTTCAGCGCCTCAGTAAGCTCCTCGCGTTCGCAGTCGAACTGATAGACAAAGTTGGTCGGGATAATTTGTTCATAATCAGGGAAAGCGCCCTCGATTTGCCGCGTTAAAAAATCTATCTCGCCAAAGCGAAATTCGGCTTGATTTTCCCCGACTGTGATCGCCACGGCGGTTTCGTCGGTCGGCAAAAGACGAGAAAGCTCGCTCACAGTCCGCGCGGGGACAACAAGCTCCAGCTCGTGGCTCTTGTCATCAAGGGCAATCGTCCATTCGCACAGCCGGTAGCTGTCAGTGGCTACGACCTTCATTGCGCCCTTTTTTATCCGCAGTAGCACACCGGCCAGAATCGGCCGCGTTTCATCGAGTGCCGCCGCTCCAACTGTCGCTAAAATGGCCGCTTTTAGCTTAGAAGCGGGGATATTTAGGGGGGTAGCGCCCGAAACGCTAGGGATTATCGGGAATTCTTCGGCCGCCACACCCTTAATTGTTGCCGTATAGCGGCTCGATTTCGCGATTATGTCCGCTCCTTCGCCGGTCAATGTAATTGTCTCATCGGTAGTGGATAAAACGTAGTCAATGAGCGTTCGGGCCGGGAGAGTTGTCGCCCCTTCTTCGTCTATTTTCGCCCCGATCCAGCTGGTGATCGAAGCTTCCAAATCGGTGGCTACAAGCTTGAGACGACCCTTATCGGTCGAGAGCATAATATTCCCCAGAACCGGCAAAGTCGCCCTTGTTTTGACCATCCGTCCGACAATCGCCAGCCCCCGGGCCAAATTCTCGCGCTTTAAACTGACTTTCACATTTACCTCACTTTCTTTCCGCCTTACCCAAGTTATCCACAGCTCTCCCTATAGAGCCTGTGGATAACTTTGTGGATAACCTTGTTATTTGCCTTAATTTAGCTACTTTTCCACAGCTATTGAGCGAGTTATCCACAGCTCTATCCACAAGCTGACAAGATTTGATGAGACGAATCAACATGGTTATTACTATGGCTGATTGTATAAAGAATGCAAATATAATAAAGAAATCATTTGATCGAAAAAAGTGATTGGCGAATTGTCTCAACGTCGGATTTTATTTGGGAGTCGATTTTGATCGCCTCGGTGATTTTCTTTTGGGCGTGGAAAATTGTGCTGTGATCTTTGCCGCCCATTATCTTGCCGATTTCCGGCAAGGACTTATTGGTCTGTTCGCGCAAAAGGTAAATGGCGACTTGGCGCGGTAAAACCAGCTCTTTCTGGCGCTTCGAGCTAACGATTTCACTCTGCGGAATATTGTAGTGTTTACCGACTGCCGAGATGATTTCCGCCGTCCCGACGACGCGGTTTGACGAGGAAATGAGGTCCTTGAGAACTTTCGTCGCGGTCGCGACAGTAGGGGAAAGGGCGTGGAAGTGGCAATAGGTATGGAGGCGATTTAGCGCTCCCTCAAGCTCGCGGATATTTGAGGAAATGTTTCTACCTATATATTCGAGTACATCATCTGGGAGAAAATAGCTGCGTTCTTGGCACTTGGCCGAGAGGATCGCCAAACGGGTCTCAAGATCCGGCGGCTGGATGTCAACCACCATCCCCCCGCCGAAGCGGCTAGCCAGACGCCCTTCGAGAGCGGGGATGGCTTGGGGAATTTTATCGGCGGTTAGGACGATCTGGCGAGATTTTTGGTGCAAGGAGTTAAAGGTGTGGAAAAACTCTCCTTGTGAGCCCTCTTTGGCGGAGAGAAATTGGACGTCATCAACAATCAGGACGTCCGCGTCGCGGTAGTTCTTCTTAAATTGCGCCGTTTTTTTGGTGGCGATGGCCTGAATGAAGTCGTTAGTGAAGGTTTCGCAGGAGACGAAGACAATCCGCGTCTCGCCTTTGTTTTTTTGGGCTTGCTGGCCGATAGCCTGGGCCAAGTGGGTTTTGCCCAAGCCCACCCCGCCGTATATAAAGAGGGGATTGTGGCGCTCCCCGGGTTTGTCAGCGACCTCCTTGGCGACGGCGTAAGCCAAGGAGTTGTTGTTGCCGACAACAAAGTTTTCAAAAGTGTATTCCTCACGCAGATTTGAGGATGGCCTGGAGGTTTTGGGTGTGGGGGGAGCGGCCGTGACCTCAAGGGCGAGGCGACCGGCCGAGCCCAAGCGGCGCACTTCGAAAGCGATCTTTTCTATCTGGGGGCAGGTCTTCTTGATCGCCGTCAAAATGTTAGCTTGGTGCTTAGTTGATAGCCAGTCTCGGGAATAGGCATTGGGGACGATCACGCGAGCGCTCGCGCCGTCCATCTCTAGGGAGGTGTCGCGAAACCACGTTGCAAATTGCATCTTTGGCAGCAGCACCTCCATTTCTCCGAGAACCGCTTGCCAGGCTTTGCCGTTATCCAAAATCCTCCTTTTTTTGTCTGCGGAAAAAGTTATCCACAGGCAATTTAACTTTAGACAGCCTGTGGATAAGTCGTCAAGGGCCTGTGGATAACTTCGTTTTTGAACCTGTCAATGGACGGATTACGTAAAAATTTATATGAGCGTGTTTGTCGTTTGTTTGCACGGCCTGTGGATAGCCTGTGGATAACTTGTGGACGCACAATAAGTCAAAAGGAAAAAGATAAAACCATAAGCCAAAGATATTTAAGTTAGATTTTCTGCCTTTGGGATTTGATTAGAAATTAGAGCTTAGTAATTTGGATTTGAAGCCGCAGGGCTTGCCCTGCGGCTTCCTTTAAGGTATACTTTGGATTATGAAGCGAACTTATCAACCTTCAAAAAAACGCCGCGTTAAAACTCACGGATTTCGCACCCGGATGCGCACGAGCGCCGGGCGTAATGTTTTGCGCCGCCGGCGGGCTAAGGGACGAGAGCGCCTCGCGCCCGGGGCGAAGAAATGATCGCCAAGCCCAATCGCTTCGGAGTCTCCCGTCATGTCAAGCGCGCCTTAAACAAAGGGCTCAACTGGCGGGGGAGCTACTTTAATTTGAAAACCTTCCGCCGGCGCGACGGGGAGCGTGGCCGATTGGCGGTTGTGGTTTCGCGTAAAACCCTGGCCCAAGCGGTCAAGAGAAACCTCTTGCGCCGGCGGGTTCAGGGCGCCTTCCGAGAGCATCTGCCACGTCTTAACGGTTATGATATAGTAGTTCTGCCGACTCGAGCCGCGCTGACGGCCAAGTTTACAGAGTTATCTGCCGAGGTGACCCGATGGGTCGAAAAATTGCTGTCAAGATAATTTGGCTATATCAGAGGACTTTGAGCCCTGACCACGGGCCTTTGAGAGGCCTTTATCCGTTCGGAGCTTGCCGATATTATCCGACTTGCAGCCAGTACACGGCGGAGGCGATTACGAACCGCGGAGTGGTGGTCGGATCGGCGTACGGGCTTTGGCGGATTATACGCTGCAACCCCTTCACGCGCGGCGGCTACGATCCTGCGCCGCCCCGTAGGACGGGGCGGAAATTTGAAGCTCGAAGCACGGTAGGCTTGCGAAGCAAGGGATGGTGTGGCCAATCCGAAACAAATTTAAAATCCTAAATTCAAATGACAAAAACTAAAGTATCTAGAACTCGAAGCTGTAAGCTCGAGGCTCGAGGCTAAAGCCATGACTCAATTCTTCTATAACCTCCTAATTGCTTTTACCGCGCTGGTGCCCGGCGGGTACGTCTGGGTAGCAATTGTTTTAATTACGGTCTTGCTGCGGCTGATTTTCTTGAAGCCATCCTTGGATATGGTCAAGATTCAGCATCGCCAGAAGCAGCTCCAGCCGCACGTTGATAAGCTTCGCGAGCTGCACAAGGACGATAAAAAAACCCAGCAGCAGGCGATTATGGACCTCTATAAAAAAGAGGGCTTTAATCCGCTCGCAGGGTGTTTGCCAATGATTGTCCAGTTGGTCGTTTTAATCGGCTTTTACCGGATTTTTACCAGAATCGGCCTGACGGGCGGGGTGCATACCGACCTCCTGTATTCATTCACCCCGCGGCCGGATTCGATCAAGACGGGCTTTTTGGGCTACGATTTGGCTAAAACCGTGGTGCAATTGACCAAAGGAGGCGGCCTGAAGGGCATCCTGGCTTTTGCCTTCCCAATTGTGACGGCCGGGACGCAGCTAATCCAGTCTCTGCAAGCGCGCGCCCTTCAACCCAAGCCGGCTCCCGGTAAGCAAAAGGACTTTTCCCAAGCCCTCACCAGCCAGATGACCTTTCTCTTCCCGATTATGGCCGGCTACATCTCCTACACCCTGAACGCCGCCCTTTCGATTTACTGGATTACGCAAACGGTCTTTATGATTGTGCAGCAGGCGGTAGTTGTCCGCCGGCTGCAAGCCGCTCTCCCAGCGCAGTCAGCGGCTCCGGCCGCACCTGACGCCGTCACTGCGACGGTGGTCGACCAGATCGAAGCCCCAAAGACGCCCTCGCAGACCTTCCGCCGGAAGGGAGTGGAAGTGGAAGTCAGAGAAAAGAAAAAGAACTCATAGTTTCGATTGACTGAACAGGTGTGAAAGGATATAATTGGGGCAGCGTCCCCAGTAGCCTTGGCGAAGGAGGACGAGTCGAAAGCTGAGTGGAGGGTTGGCCGAGTGGTTTATGGAGCTGGTCGCGTCTCACCCCGCCACGGGCGGGGTAGTAGGCGAAGCCGCCAAACCAGTGTCAAACGAAGTTTGACTAAGAGCGTTGGGGAAAAATAGATTACGGAGAGGTGCCAGAGTGGACGATTGGGGCAGTCTCGAAAACTGCTGCTCGCGCAAGCGGGCCGTGGGTTCGAATCCCACCCTCTCCGCCAATTTTCACTTTTTGTGAAATCG
>Ga0315282_10011063_pt1 | contig 14043 bp, 11 predicted proteins | sample YL17G07_20_MG_FD_203693 | JGI IMG/M metagenome (GOLD analysis project Ga0315282, IMG submission 203693) | Sediment microbial communities from Yellowstone Lake, YNP, Wyoming, USA - YL17G07_20 | ecosystem: Environmental > Aquatic > Freshwater > Lake > Sediment | place: USA: Wyoming | collected... | reverse complement strand
TGGTATGCCGACTGTCAACCCGCTGCTTCCCAAATAATATGCCACGTTGCTAATCCACGGTGAGATTATTGTCAGAGAGCCGGGACTTCCAGCGGAGACCTTCGTGGCCTCGCCAAGAAGTAGCGATAAATCGTAGATTTGCACGTCCTCTCCGACTTGAACTGTTTCTCTCATTCTAGTCGGCTTCCAGCTTTACAACGTAGCCTTCGCGCATGAGATCGAACGAAATCATCTTCATGTATGCTTTTGAGTCTGCAGCCGGCTGACCTAGAAGACCAAAAGCTGTCTCCATCAGTAAAGACACATTTGTGGCCGATGCTCTGAGGTACAAGACCTTGTTAGAATTCAGCATCTCAGTCGCTATTTCCAGCAACTTCTCTCGCGAGAGTGTTTCGAGGTCGACATAAAACCTGTCTCTGACAATCTTATAACCGGTCTCGACGAGCCTTCTGCTGAGAAAATACTTCATCAAGAAGATGCTCATTTCGCAATAACTCCCGTACAGACATAGTGGGCACCCATCGATGCACATCTCCAGAGCATCCTGAACTTTGCCTAAGACTGCTCTATCCAGTTCAACCGCGGTGTCAGGGCATATGCGAAACTTGTCGTTCTCCGGTAGTTTCAGAACCAATGCTTCCGGGACAAGCTTGAAAACGAAAAGGTCCTCGTCGCCAAGATTCTTAAGAACATGGAAGTGGCTTTCGGTTCGAAACAATGCGTCCAGATGAGAGATCGTGTATTCGTCAAAGGCAAAATCCTCTTTCAGCTTCAGAAGAAGATCCTGTCTAATCTTATCTTCCGTGGCGGAGACCTGTATTGTCTTCGCAGCCTGTGGGTCTCTGATTAGTTTCATGTAGATTGAATCCGCACGTTCGGCTTTGCATCCAATCAAGAATTCTTCTAATATTGAAAAGAAGTCTTTGGAAGGCAGTGTTACCGGCATATCTTTTTCCAGAGCATCCCGTACGGCGGATACCCTTTGCGAGGATGTCACTTTAGCGAACTTTCTTAGGGTTTCGGAGCATCCATTTCCATCTGGCAGGTTATCGTAGAGATACAGTTCGTCTTTATTCTGTGTGTGATGGCTTCTGATATCGTTTTCATCGACTCCCAGCAATATCATCGCAGAGGTTAGGACGTAATGTTCCAAGGAATGTGAGAAAACATCAAGAACAAACCGTTCAACGCTCTCATCCAGCTTAACGGCATTGCTTGCTTCGGAAACACAGACTTCACACATGTGCGCTAAATCTTTCTCAGTCAGGGGCATAGAGACATCGATGACTTTTCTCAGGAGCTCCAAGCCTTCAAGCAACTTTTGGGGTTGCTTTCTCGCGTTTTCAAAAACAACATCCACCTCTTCGGATGTTCTCGGTGTTCCACGCATTAGCGCTTCGAGTATCAAGGCCTTGACAATTATAAGTGATTGAGAAAATGTAAAGTCATACTTGTTTCTCATGATCGATCGGTGAAGTTCTTGAATGTACTGGAGAATTCTAAGGTCCCGCAAAAGCAAGCTATCTTTATGCCTAATATGTTCGACAACGTCCTTGACAATCTTTCCTGAAACCCTGAATCTTATTCCGTCTGTCTTGAATGCATCTCCGTAGAGTGTATCGTAGTGAATTCTCCAGCTAGTAGCTTTGAACTTCCTCTCAAATCCATATAGAATCTTCTTGACAGATGTGTCACTGGAAAACGATGCCTCTGAGAAGATCTGTCCAAAGAACGGGTCGCGCCTGACAGCTTCGTTCTTTGTCGAGTCGACAATGTTCCAAATAAGGGAGTAAGATTTGGGTGGAGAGGCGTAACGAAAGAATTCCCTTCCACACCCACAGTTCTCGTCGCCATCTTGCACGGCCCCGCAGCGCGTGCAAAGCTGCAGGTAAAGGTTGGATTCTGCCTCAGCAGGTTCATCGGCTTTCTCTTCAAGTTGTTCTTCGCGACGGACAAAATCTTGGCTAATTTCGGAAAGATTCAGTTCTAAAGGAATGTGAACCGTAACAGTGGAAGATTCGGCCGGATAATCTGGTGGCAGTAAATCCTTCTGCACATCAAAGCTGTCCCTATCGGTTACAAAGACCGCCGACACAGGGGGCGCTACCCTGAACTTAAATGGCGACCATCTTCCCACCGGAACCTTTCGTAACTTCTTGTACCTGAAAGTGAGCAGCCCAGGGAACAACATGCTCATCATCTGATCAACACTAACTTGATCAGGCGACTTCATTCCAGGGATCTTAGGATCCACGACAACCTTTCGAGTTTTTTCTGATTCGAAGAGTGTTCCAGGAATCTTGGATGGATACTTGAGTAGCGGCTGCATGGAGATGAAATCATCAATATAGGTTGGAGCATGCATCTTGGATCTCATCTCGATTAAGGAGAGGATCTCGTCTACCTTCCTTACTCTTTCAAGCTCATCGGACGATTGTCGGATGGCCTTCAAATCCGCTCTTGAAATTGCTTCTTGGAGTTGTGAGAGCTTGCTAATTACGGGGACAAGGGACGCATCTTGCTGAAGCCTAACGCTCAGTGAGCGCAATAATTCATCAATCTTGGATTTAACGGAGTCTAAGCTCATTCCAACACCTTATCGAGTTCGGACAAAATATCGAAGAGTAAGCGTCGCAGATCCTGATGTTTGTCCAGCGTTTTAAGTGAGTCAAAGCATTCAGCTCTTTTCTGTCTGATAAAATCCAATTCCTTGTTGGCATCTCCTGCTTTGGCTTTCGAAGTTGCCATGCTCGATTCTAGTGCAATCATCGAGCTCTTGTTTTTGTATAACTCTGTAACCACATCCACAAACGAGCCTTTCATTCCGGTCCATCTTGAAACGTCAGCACTTGTTATTGTGTCGAGGGTTCGGCTAAAGTTCACGATTGCCTCTTGGATTAGTTCTGAGTCATTGTAAATGGTGGCAAGATAGCTGGCACCGACCGAACTAACTCTGTTCTTGGCCCTGTTGACCTCATCTCCGAAGTCAGATCGACCCACAACCTCCCAAATGTTAAGCCCTTCAGCGGCAACTAGATCAAACAATGCGCAAAACAAATGATTTCTGATCACTTCCAAATTGATGGCTTTGAGTGGAACAGGTTGGAATGACGGTGTTACCAAGTTCATGAAATGGCGGAAGAAATACAACTCATTCGGAAAAGGCGAAACTATGGTTGACACAAGAGCATGGCTCCCTTCCTCTCTACCTGCTCTCCCGCATCGCTGCCTGTAACTGGAAGGCGACCTCAGTGCACGATACATGAAGATCTCCTTGACGTTGCTGAAATCAACTCCAACTTCCAATGCGGTAGTTGCAATCACCAAATCCGCGAAGTTTGGTGGAGGATATTGGAAACCGAAGAGCCTTGCTTGCATATCTGGGGATGACCATAGTGGCTCAGATCTACTCGTATACGTTTTCGACCAGATAGAATCCATTTTCACGTATTTTCTGTCCTCGGTTTGACGATAATGCTCATTGGGATCATCTGTGAGTAAACACCAACATTGACCTAAAGCATAGAATGGGCACGATACATCGATTCCATCCGTGAGATCTCGACAACAGCTTGTTTGCCCGTCGTGCCAAACTCTCGGCTGAAAGAATCTCACGAAGTTTGGCTTGTACCGCTTCGACAGCTTGTACGATTTCTCGCTGCTCTGAAGCATACTATGCCAGCGATTAACGCCATCAAGAGAGTCTGCGAAAGCCAGCGCCTTTTCCACTTCTTTGGCGTCGGTTGTATCCTTATTTTCAGCCAATCCTGTCATTCGATAATTATGGAGGACGCAAGACGTCGCGTCTATTGCAACGCTGAGAGCTGGCCTGCTTTGGTATGGTCTGATAAAGATGTGATATTCCTTTCCAGAATCTGTTAGCTCGTTTTCGTGGGGCATCAAGACCTTGGGTTCTGCCATTGAAGAAAAAATCGTCTTTGCATATGTCGATGGTTCAGCTATCGTAGCACTTGCTCCAATCAAAACAGGGTCGGAACCTGTGGCTTTCCTGCAAAGAGCTTTCAGTCGTCTAATTAGAAAAATGACATTCGTTCCATGCAGTTCCTCATAGATGTGAATTTCATCGAAGACCATGCACTTTATCGTGCGGAATACGTTGCGGAAAATCGGGTCCATCAACCTTCTCTTGAGGGTTTCTGTATTAGTAATGAGGATTTCTGGAGGATTCTCGTAGTCTTTCTTCAAATTGTCTCTGCCTTGCATGCTTCTTATGCCTTGGAAATCTGGCAGTGGATCACCAAGTTTCGGGACTGAGATGTCTAACCCTTTTTGCTCGAACTTGCGTTCAAGTACTGTATTTATCGTTCTCACGAGCTTTTGTACCACTTGCATCTGGTTGAGCGCCAAAGCATTTCTCGGATACACAAGAAGCAGCCCAATGCCACGATCTTTCGGATTCCTGAGGCGTTCAGCGAGTGTGAGGATAAGAGGCGTTGTCAGGAATGCCATGGTTTTTCCTCCCCCCGTCGGCGCCGTTATCACGAATGGAGCTGAACGTTGGCCTCGCCATGCGTAGGCGAGTGTCCTGCAAGCACGCATCTGAAAATCGCTAAACTTTTCATAATGGTTTTGTTTGAGAGCTTCTGCCACGATTTCGACGGGGTCAATGTTGTATTGGTTTTCCATTATGTCGGAAAGGCCAGCAGCATCGATCTCCGACGGCAATCCCTCTACAGGTCTCACTCTCTCAGGAACAAGTTTCGGAATTAGGACAAATTTCACTTGGCTGACATCTGGATAGATTCTCTCTCTTTCTCCTCTAATTGTCCAGAGCTTGAGTTTGTAGATATACCGCAATAGTTCGCCTATTCTGCTTCGATATCCGAACTGACCGCTCGGCCCCTTCAGTTTGACTATTTCCCTCCTCGACCAGAGTATGTCGAGGTGAGAACGAAGTGAGTTAGCTGAGATTGATTCTCCGATTCTTTTTTCGAGTTCATTTTGTATCGTTCTGAGAGTCGTATACGCATCAAATCGGGCTACTCGGGCATGTAACTCATCCTTTTCTTCAAGGATATCCACTATGAGTTCAGACATTGTGCTCAAATCTGACAATTTCACACCCCCATCTCAATGTCCAACCTATTTACAAGGGAAGACACATACTCAGCATCCGGCATTTCCATCTCCTTCGTGAGACCTACAAACGCGTAGGCCGACTGGGCTTTCCAGCCTCCAACCATCTGTTCTCTTCCGCCTCTGAATGAAAAAGTGCCGTCGGGTTGTGACCTGAGAAGAATCTCAAACATATCATCAAAAGGAAATGTCGGAAGCAAATTGAAATCGGACAAGGCTTGAGAGCGAAGCTCAGCAAAGGGCTTCTCACGTGATCCCAATAGTAATGATTCAATCCGGTTTTTCAGACAGTAGAGGACCATGTGAAATGCACGTCCTTTGTCTAACAAGGTCTTGGTACCCGTCTCGAGATTGACTCCGAAGAACCTGAGCCACTTGACAAGGCATTTTGCTTCTGGCCTCTTACCCCCTGATGCTATGTGTAGCTCTTCCTCCAACTCAACTATTGATAGACTTGCATCATAGAGATGCTTACACTGAAGCGTTCTTGCAAAGTAGGGAGGGAGTTTTTTGTTGGATAGAATCGCTTCGAAGAGCATGTATTGTGCCGATTTAGATACAGAGAGTTCTATCCCAGTTTTCGACAGGAGGTTGATGACTAACGTTTGTGGTGTTCTCTTCAACACTTTTCGGAGTGGAACATCAATATTGGGCAGTCGTATGTTCGCATCGCTCGCAATGACTCGTCTTTTGTTTACGAATCCCAAAATGCTTGCAAGCGTTATCACTTCGGAGTTCAAGCCGTGCTTTCTCCTCCATGAAATCAGCTTAGATCTGTAGTGATTGCTGATGTTGACGTTATTGCACAGAACTGAAAGTGGAAGTGACGCTCTCTGAAGAAGCTTAACCAGCAAGATAACGTCATTCAAATCATAAACTGCAGGGTAAGAGATCCTAGGTCTTACGGGCATGTTCTTTACTTCCAATCAACTTGACTTGACCTCTATCAAGCAAGTCATCAACCACGGTTTTCACAGTGTCTCTAGAAAATCTCGTTAAACTCTTGCAGAGTTCTTCGAACGTAAGAGCTCTACTTTCCAAGGCAGCCGAGATAGCTTCCTCAACGGGACCAAAACCATGGCTTTTCGAAACCGGAGTTGTTCCAAGCGCCGCTGCAATCTGCTGTCCATCAATCCCGGATTCGGCGCGTCCTCCGCTGCTTGTCTCCGAGGGAGACACCAGTATATTGTATTCTTGATTGAGCTGGTCGTAACGAGACTGTTGTGGTGCCTTTAGAGCTCTATCTATGTCGTTAAGGAGACCTGTCTTTTGCTGATCGAAATACTCGTCTGGTGATTTCAGACGTTCGACTTTTTTCCTCAACTCACCAAGATTCTTAGCTACCTCAGCCTGCTGTTTTGCGGATGCTGTTATAGGCTCGGCTACTCGGTTGCTCACATCGAAGATTAATTTGTATGCAACCGTGCTCCAAGGGTCACTCGAACTCTTTGCTTGCTTTTCAAGTTCCATGGCTTCTCTGAAGTCGCTGGTATCCTGTTTTGCATGTTTTCGAACAATTTCCGCGTTTCCCTGCCACTTCTTTCTCCAAAAGTCGGTGTCTCTCCTAGTTAGGGCAGTGCCCTCTTTCGTGCACAAACCAAGTTCAAGACATATGCCATGCAGATTCTCCGCTCGCTTATCAGGGAACATTGCCCTGAAATCGTCTCTGGAAATGCTATCTTCTGGTCTGAATGCAATTAGTCGCGCTAGAGAAGAAGGCAGTGATGGTCTCCATTGTGCAGATTCTTCCGTTACCAGTCCGTTTTCTCTCAGCCTTGACAGATATTCTGAGACCTTGGCATCGTAATCTTTGCCGTAGAGAATGTTCAACATTTTGTTGATTGCAGTAGTCGACGCCGCACCTTTGATATCGGCCATGATTACGGCTGCAAGGGTTTTGGTACAATACGAAGGAATAGAGACGCCCTTCGAAACATCCTTTATTCCCGCTAGTGCCGTCGGAATTTTGCGAACGGTGAAAGCAAGCTGTCTCGCGAGAGTCTCTGGTACGTCTGCTATATGAAGACTTGAAAAAAGCAATTGTAATTCATTAGACCCAATGCGAATCACATCGGACCCTTCCATTGCTGGTCCTCCGCTTGGCGCGAACGTAACAATGATTGTCTTCTGCGGAAACACTGGAGCCTTTTTGGTGTCCGCAACATATTGCTCGAAATCTCTGGAAGCAACGGTCTTGAATACGGCATAGATTATGGCTACGTCATACCTGTTGTTCCCGTGCACGAGTTCATAGAAGCCGCGCAGTATCGCCATGTTGCTATTTATGTCGAGGGTTTCCAGCTTATCCGAAATCTTAGCTGATAGAACCTCGTCCTTCGTGAGTGCTTTTTCGATGGATTTTGCAAGCAAGTTCGCCTTTTCAAGCGGTGTTTTTCCCATGTCCGCAGTCGCTTGCTCAAGAAGATGGGGAGGAATTTCTGGAGAAGCTTGGATGGCTTTCTTTTCAGGTAGAAAATCTTGTCCAGCCTGCTGGACCATTTCGACCGTTAGGAGTCCTTTCTTTTCTATGCCTAGTTCGAGCAGTTTCAATAGAGTCTGCTCGACGGCACGCAAGCTCAAGACTTTGTCCGAGGCCTTATCAGCGAACTGATTGAACAGTACCTTCATTATGTCCTCATTGAAGGGATGGAGCGGATTGGCTTGCTTACTTGCTTGCTCTTTCTCAAGTCTGCTGACTACGAAGTCTCGCATCTCGGCATAATCGTAGCCAAGCATAATGTCGAATCGAGGAGTGATTCTGCTTCCTGTGGCATCTGATACCTGAGAAACATATTGATGGAAATACTCGTTCGCATAGTGCGTCTGCAACAGCGCAATCAGTACGGGAATCTTCCTATTCGATATTTCCTTGGACATTTCGTTAAGCGAATTCAGAAACTCCGTGACCTGTGCATGGTAGGTTTCCGTAGCTTCTCGCGGAGGCAATATGATGTCAAATTCGTCGATGCAGATCAGAAAATAGTCGAAACCAAAACGGGTTCGCAATATGTCTATCATGTCGGCAATTAGTTTCCTCGACTTCATCGTTTCACTTTTGTAAGTCCTCCTCTCTTCGTTCACTTTGGAAGAATAGGCAACATTGAACCAATGCCTCATTTCGCTATCAGGAATGAACTCGATGATTGCGTCATGGAACCGCTTCTCAAATCCAACAATGTTCAACTGGTCAAGTTCAACGTTGAAACCGAACCCCTTACGCATCTTCAGCCCCGCCAGTCTGTCTGCCGTCAGCCTATCTGTGGATTCCTCAAGCCTACCAAAGTTCTTGGCCTCCAGCATTCTGCATATTTGCGAGAGAAGTCGAGTTTTTCCAGAGCCAACAACTCCACGCACGATTACTAGTTCAGCCTGCTCGGCTTCCACAGCTCTTCCTAGCTCTTCGATTAGGCCGAGTGCTGACCGTGGTACTACTACTCGATACTTTGGATCATCTATCGCTCCCATCGCCGCGAAAGGGACCGCCCTCAATCCATATGTCTTGAGATATCGTTCGCTCACGGTGAACTTTCTCTCCTTTCAAAATAGACGGCGAGTTTTCGATCAACCACAGAGCACCATGCTGCGAGTCCGAGCAATGTGGAAAGGTCCTGTCGGTCTATCGGATGCTTCCCATTCCTTTTCATCCCGTTGCTAATGGATTGGAACAAGTCATCTATGCTCATGGGTCCGCGCTTCAGTAGTCTCATTATGTTCGTGTATGCTGGCACCTTTTCCTGAATCATCTTGTGCAAATACGCTTTGGCCGCATCAGGACTTGTTTTCATGAGATTAGCAAATTGAGAACCAGTTCGCGTGGCGAGCATATTTCCGTGGCTTCGACTTACTAAGCCCAAGATGGTTCCAAGGCGACAATAATCGCCCCCTGATGTCTCTAGGCCAAGTTCTTCGAGGGACTTGGGGGACTCACCTCGAGGATTTGATGCCAGGTACATCATGAAATCGGGAAATCTGGTAGCCGTGATACGGGGCAAAGATGTCCCCTGTCTATTGCCATGGTGTGCGGGGTGGAGTCTCTTTGGCGAAAGTGCAAATGAGAAAATCGCTTTGTCGCCGTATAGAAAATCAAATCGAACGGGTTTCTCTCTTCCAATCGAGATTCGAACTACACTGCATTTTTCGATGAGCGCCCTTAGTGACCTGATATAGCTGGCCAAGACATTAGCAGAAACGGCAACCCCTCTTTTTGACTCAACTTCGAGTGCAGAAGCAGATTTTGCCACGAACTCGTAGTTACCACTGACCGCGCTCACCGTGAATGAACCATTTTTCACAGAGAATATCAACTCTTTCGAGACAGCGGTCGCGGCGTCGATTAGATTAATGAAGTCCTTTGCCGGAATTTGGAGGTTTGCGTCATAGAAAATCGTCTTGGGCTCCGGCAATGTCTGCTCTTCGGCCAACCAGCCAATTCTGTAAGTCAATTTCCAATTCGTCGTGGCATGGAGCACGAGGGTTTCTCCGTTTGCCTGCAGATCCATGCCCTTGGCTTGTGAAAGTATAGGAAGTATCTGTCCGAGTTTCGATAAATCCAAACTGAAACTCGTAGGGCCTCCGTCTAATTCTCCATCAAAGAAGTTCTTCCCAAAATCTAAGTCAACATAACAGAAATCATGGGAATCAATCGCTCTAATGTGTACGCCTTTGGTATCAATTTCAAAGCTAGCTTTATCAACAAATTTCGTGACGGATTGCATGGCTCGACGAAATACTTCGGTGTCATCAATGCCTAGTCTCATTTACACACCTTCGGGGAACAGTATGTCCGAAATTCGATAGTAGTTCTTCCTGAGCTTCGCATACTCCCAAAGGTAGCGCAGAGAGGACCCGGGAAATACCGTTGTGTCCAAGTACTTCTCGTACGTTGATTCACCTATGCTTGACAGATGTGAAGCAACGCTGGCCTCCTGCTTCATGACGTACTCATTGTGAATGGCCCTAGCCTTCCAATCAATCCAAAGAGTATCGGGATTCGTGATGCAGATGGGGCACCCACACTTGTTCAATAAAGCCAAATCCTCCTGCCGTCGAGGATTGTCTTCTCGAATAGCCATTTGTGATCTGCCGAAGTCTCTTCCAGTAAGAGAGTCATCGCCAACGTGTCGCTCACCTTTCCCTGGCAGCACAATCTTCCCGAACGCAGCTTTCCTTCTGTAACCAGAAGAATCCGTACTTTGTGCTCCCAAATAATATCCCAAATGAAGCATTAGGGGAGACGAACCGAAACCCATCAAATGAACTCTGAAATCTGTCAGTGCTTGGATACGTGAGATTGCCAGTGCAAGCATGTCAATAAGTTCGGTGCTTGGTTGTCTGTCACCGAAGAATCCTTCAGAATCGTGGAAACTTGGTCCCACGATACTCCCAAGCGCTATGAAATCCGAATCGGCGTTTCTCTCAAGCCACCGAATGTTTCTAGTGACTGAGATCTTGTTCCATGCATGCAGGGCAGGGACGATTCTTTTGCGAAGATTTGTCGATGTCTGCCAGTAGACTATATTCTCTTGCGTTTTAGCCCATTCTTTCCTCATCTGTTTCTCTGGTTCGCCTACCTTGAATGGATAGTCGAGTGGAATCGTGCGATCTGGATTTATGGACTCTTGAACATCCACTACGCGTTCTCTTTCCAGCTCAATACCTCTCATCCTAGCAGTAAATGCACCATTATCAAGAAACAGCTGTCCCCAGTCGTAGCCGGGCTTCCTCTCATCTGAATCATAGTAGTTGATCACTGAATCCATGACAAGGTCAGTTGAGCGATCTTTCTTCACGGGGCTCGGCTGCTCAACTATCCAAAGCATTCTGTCTTGCCGGTTCAACATCTGACCCTGAGGAAAATGCGCAGATACCAAAGAGACTTTCCAGAGCTTAAATCAGTTGTGACACCCAGCAAGAAGCTGTAGAAAACTCTTCAGTCATCTCTTCAATCGGTCTTCTCACGACGTCGTCCGGCGATAGCAAACCATTTTCTGAGATAGAATACTTGAACAAGGTTTAAATATGCAAATAAGGTTCAATATTCTGAACGGAGATTCGAGAATTGAACGAACTGAGCGAGGTCCTCCTTCAGACATTCAAGAATGAGTATAGACCACGCATCGTCAAGTATTTGCTCGAGAAAGAAAGCAATCCACATGAGGGAGCATACATCAGCGAAGTTGCTGAGAAGCTTAAGATAAGCAAAGGATCCGCATTTGTTAATCTCAGCGAATTGGAAGAGGCGGGAGTTCTTCTTCACAAATGGGAGCTCAAAAAGGGAAATGGAACACCAAAAGCTGTAAAGGTCTATACCGTAAATCCAAGACTCGATAAGAACGTCAAAGACACTATCGAAAAGCTGGTTAAAGCACCCTAGCTCTGAACCTGAGCTTAACCCTCCTCGCACCGTCTCTTCTAAATTCCTTGATAGCTTTCTTATTCTTCAAAGATTCCAACAACTCACCCACGGTGTATCTAGCTAGCAGCGGACTCAGAAGCTGTTCGATTTCTTCATACCCAGCTTCTTTTCCGGTGCTCTTGAGAATCCGTATCGCCTCTATCTCTGTTTCCGATAGCCGAGCAGATTGCCTGCTAGTCCAAAAGTCAACGATTTCTGCAACAAAGACCGCAGCTACGCCCGACGAAATATACTCCGGTGCGGTAACTCCCAATCCCATCGACAATAGAACGACGACCAGAAATAGCAATGAGATTAGCTCTGGAAGATCCCGTAGAGATACTTCCATCTTCACTTGACCTCTCGGAGTGTTCGGTTGATAATTCGCCGAAGCTCTCCTTCTAATGCCTCTTCGTAATCCTCGCCCCGCTTCGCAAACTCCGCCCCAAGGGCGCCCGATACGTCTCCCATGTCAAGTGATGTTAGCACGAATGATTCATCTGAAACGTTGAAGTGAAGGTGCATTTTCACAAATGAAACGCCTGACAACTTGCCCCCCATCTTGAGCTTCATATCTGAGAATCTGATCAACCATGAGAACATACTCCCACGAAAATCAAATTCCTCGATGACAGGACTGCGAAGGTCTTTGATCTCAGCCACTTTGCGTACCAAGTAATCAGAGAAGTCGACTAAGATTCTTTCTTTGAACATCTTGAAAATGAAAATGAATCTTTTTTGGGTCAAGACCTAGTCATATCATCTACCCTCAACCATTGCACATAAAACTTCACAGAATTGGTCGCCTTGTGCAGTAGCGTCCGAAAACCGTGCTCCGAAGCCGTTCGTGCTCAAATGTGACCCGGTATAATCAATGGGTCTAGCCGGACCCACCAAAACTGATTTCCCGTGTCGCTGAAATTCACCTACCCAGGTACGTATCCTGCCGGTGGCGCTACTTTCGTAGCCCCTTTTTGTTGAACCTAAGAGAATTCATTCTTCACACAGCGGTGAAACGGTGAATCCCTCCGGACTCGAACCGTAGTCAGCAGGGTTCTAGAGAATGAGTATATTTAGGATCAAGCTTTTGGATACATCTCCCTGGCTCGAATTGGGTTCTGTGCTTCATAGTGCGCAGATTTCGCGCTTAGTTTCTCTCATGTATCGCTCGTGTTCCTCATGAATTCTGTTGAATCTTCCGTCTTGTATGGCTTTGGTTATGTCGTCGAGGTTTGTTACGTCGATCATGGATGGTTCGTCGTAGTGGTACCACTTCAGTCCGAATGTCATGGCAATCGGGGACAGTGATTTCGCAAAACTCGCAAAACAGGACCCGCCTCGACTTCTAGGTTTAGGTTACTCGGCTGGGCATTGAGAACTTCTCATTGATGAGTATGAGCATGCCTGCGAGTATGCCAGTTACTATTCCGGCGATGAAGTCTCCACCAATGAGGAGGCTTACGATGGCTGCGGGGAAGATCAGGAATGCAGCTTGCACCCGGAATCCTAGGAAGATCAGGACTAGTGCTCCCAGGAGAACTAGACCAAGGATTACGCCGAGTATGAATCCGAAGGTTCCCAGGGATACCACCCAAGGAAGGAAGCTTGTCCATATCACGAAGAAGCCCGGTGACAGTTGAGCTATCCCATTGAAGAACATGAGACCGGATGCGATCATCAACAATGCCCAATCCCCGCAAACGTCATGTGGTGACCTGCCTTAAGCGAAGTTTAACTACAGCTAATCGATTTTCAACGCAACAAGGAAACTGACGAGAGTAGTTTCATGATAACAGCCAAGATCTGTCTTAATGGTAAGGAGCTTTCGGAAGTCGAATTGCAGCCTAAAGAATTCTCAACGGGAAGTAAGGGCTATCACAAGTCAAGTAAGATAGAGATTGAAGGAGAGAGGTATCAACTCAACTTCATGCTGGTCAAGATCGGAAGTAAGAGCAAGGTAGCATAGTTAGAAGAAAGAACGGAAAAATCGGCTGAACTCTTGCCTGACATCATTGAACTCCCCGATCTGATACGTTGTGAGTATGCGCAGAGGAGGGGTTGGCCGAGCACCTTTCGTCAAGGATCACGAGTTTGCGAAAGGTGCGATCGGCATGGGTGCAGGTTTCACCCTCCGAGATTCAAGAAGCAGGAAGTGTCTTCACCCCGATTCGCAATGGAATTAGAACAGCCACCCGAGCCCTCTCCACAAGCATCGCCTGTTCTTGTTGAACATGAGCAGTTGAATCCGAGAGATTTAACTCCGAACATCGTTCTGGAGCATTTCCCAAGCCCTTCACTTCGCCCCTATCAGAAACAGATCATAACTCGTGCCGTTGACGCGTTCAGAACTGGAAAGAAATGCGTCATGCTAGCGGCGCCCGTCGGATTTGGCAAATCTCTCGTTAACTCAGCTTTCACTTCCGTCATGCGATCATTCTATGCGACGCCTCAGCTGGCGTTGATAGATCAAATCATGAAGGACCCATACCTCCAGCACAGATTTGTCGAGATCAGAGGCCGTCGTAACTATCGATGCTACTATCCACCCCATC
>Ga0315282_10011062_pt1 | contig 14044 bp, 8 predicted proteins | sample YL17G07_20_MG_FD_203693 | JGI IMG/M metagenome (GOLD analysis project Ga0315282, IMG submission 203693) | Sediment microbial communities from Yellowstone Lake, YNP, Wyoming, USA - YL17G07_20 | ecosystem: Environmental > Aquatic > Freshwater > Lake > Sediment | place: USA: Wyoming | collected... | reverse complement strand
CGAGCTCCGGGCGCTCCATGACCACGTCCACCAGCTCGTGATAGGGCAGCGGGTGATAGAGGAGCACCTCGTCCGGCCTGCTGCGGGCGATGACGTCGAGGATCTTTTCGGTCAGCGGCTTCTCGTCGTCGACCGGGAACTTGCGCTCGCGGCCCTCCTCCAGCACGCCGAAGGAGCCGTCGAGGTTGTAGTAGGCGAGAGAGATATCGTTAGGGGTCTCGCGCTTGACCTTGTTGAGAGTGTCATCTTCGGCGATGAAGAGCACCCTTTTGCGGCCGTGCTGAGCGAACGTGGTCTTCATCCTTCGTCCTTCAACCGCACGCCGCCCCTTCAGGCGGTGGCCGTCTCTATTTCTTCCAGCACGCGGGTAATGACTTCCGGCACCCTCGCCTCCAACTCCTCCGGAAGCTCAAACCCGGCCTGGCCTATATCTTGGGGTTCGACGCCGAACATGACGACGTCAGGCTTGGTGCCCAGGCGGGTGGCTTCCGCCAGGGCGTTCATCAGCTTCAGGTGGTAGAGCGAGAAGCATTCGGTCGGCATTGAGGCCAGCTCCTCCTCCTGAAGCCGGTAGATGGTGCCTGGGGCCTTGCCCTGCCGGACCAGGTCGATCGCGACGATCTTCTTGTAGCCTTCGATGTAGAAGATCATGTTGTGACCCACCGCTCCGGCGTCCAGCACATCTACCCCTTCTGGCAGGGCCGTTTCGGCCATCCGCTGCGCCACGTGGACCCCGAAGCCCTCATCGCTGAACAGCAGGTTGCCCATGCCCATCACCAGAATCTTGCGTTCTTCAGACACTCGAGTCCTTGGAGGCGAAGGGAGGGGGAAGCAGTGCTGCTCCCCCTCCCCTCGGTCATGAGTTATGGAAGTGCCGGGACGACTACCTTGGTGACCTCACCGTCTGGCGTGACAAGGTGCACGGCGCAGGCGATGCAGTAGTCATAGGAGTGGGTCGCCCGGATGAGCTCGATCGGCTGGCGCGGATCCTTGATCCACACGCCGGCGCCGGCCGGGCTCGGATCCAGCGCGGTCGCGTCGGAGTTGTTGCCCTGGAGGGACTTCTCCGCCGGACCCGGGTTGTCGTTGGCGTCACGGGGCCCGCCGTTCCAGGTCGTCGGGACGACGCACTGGTACAGGCTGATCCTGCCGTGCTTCTCCGTCTTGACCCAGTGGCCGAGGGCGCCGCGCGAGGCTTCGGTCATGCCGTAGCCGGACTTGTTGCCCTGGGGCGCCGGCTCGGTGGTGCCGCTCTGGCCACCCACGAGCTTGTTCAGCTCGTGCTGGGCCATGTCGATCATGAGACGGGTCTCGACGGTCCGGGCCGCGATGCGGTCCAGGATCGAGTCGCCGTTGTAGGCGATCGGGCTCAGGTCCGGACCCTGGCCACCGTAGCAGATGTTATAGGGATGCGCCCCGTTGAGCTGCGGGCCTGGGGCCCCCAGGGTCGGGCACAGGGCATAACCCGCGGCGTTGAGCACGCCGGGGAAGTAGTAGCCCTGCACACGCATACGGGCCAGCGGACCAACCTCGTAGACCTTCGGGACACCAGTCGTGTCCTCGGGGCCGAGGTAGCGCGGGGCCTTCAGCCAGGAGTACTTCCTGTTCCCGATCGGAGCATCGGGATCGGCCGTCGGGAACGGAGTGGTCTCACCACTCCACGGATGCTTGTAGTTACCCGTGGCGTAATTATTGTAACGGGAGTGCTTCACCGCCTCGATGATGCGGGCGGTCGTGCCGTCCATGCCGGCGGCGGCCACGGTGCCCGCCGTCGCGCCGCCGTACTGACGGCCGCGCTTGCTGAGGCGGTTGTCGGAGTTAGAGATGTCGCCCAGGATGGCGCCGAGGTCGCCCGTCACGTCCACCGGGTTGGTGCTGGTGTTGCTCTCGCCCCAGCCGTAGGCCATGAAGTTGTTCCACGCGTTCCCGATCCAGAAGTACTCGGGGAACATGTGGGCGGCGGCCACGGTGTCGAACATCATCGTGCCGACGTTGACGTTCAAGAAGTCGGTCGGCTCACCGATGAACGTCTTCAGCGCGTTCAGCTTCGTCTGGTAGGCCGCGATACGGCTGGCGTCCACGGTGGCGGTGACGCCGCCGGGGGTGTAGCCAGCCGCGATCGGGCCCTTGCCGCCGAAGATGGCCAGCATCTCGTGGGCCACACGACGCATATCGAGCGCCTTGAGGTACTGCCCGACGAGGTAGCTGTTGATGAAGGCGGCCGTGCCGGGGATGGTGCCACCACCGGCGGCCAGGAGCGCGTCGATGACCGGCTTGTAGGGACCCGGAGCCGGGTATCCCACCGCCGTGGCGAAGGCCGCCACCCGGTTGGCATCAATGTAGTAGCTGTCGTCGTAGCGCGGGCAGAGGAACGGCTTCATGAGCCCGGGGTTGACGTAGTCCAGCGCCACTAGGTGGTAGAAGTGGAGGATGTGGGACATCAAGTGGTTGGCCGCCAGCAGCAGGTTGCGCAGCGTCGGCGCGTTGGGCGGCAGGGTCGCACCAGTGTCCTCGTTGTGGACCTTGTAGCCCAGCAGGTTGCCGATGTTCTGGCTGGAGGCCGTGCCGTGGCCGATGGGGCAGACACCGCAGATGCGCTGAGTGAAGATCATCGCATCCTTGGGGTCGCGGCCCCAGGTCCGCTTCTTGCCGGCGGTTTTGAACTTGCCGGGCAGGATGTTTTCAAAGCCGCGGAAGAGATTGCCGTGCATCTCCGCGCGCACTATGCGCACACTGCCGGGAGCCTCGTTGAGGCCCGTCGCCCAGCTGGCGACGCACCCCGCTCCCATGTGACCTTCCATCCTGTTGATGGGGTCGACAGTGAGCTTTCCGGTACTTGAATTCCAACCCATATCAAATCACCTCCGATACTAGATAATGCCGGCCCACTTCCCCTTTGCGGCCTCGAAGAACGGTGAGCAGCCGTCGGGGAAGTTGGGGTCCGTGCAGCCCTGACACGGATAGTTGTTCCCCACGCACCAGTTGGTGTGCGTGTTGAACATCCGGGTCGGGCAGTCCGCCTTGACGCCAATCGCGCCGCCCTTCCAGCCGTTGCAGCCCACGAGCCTGAGGCAGCGCCCGTTCGGATGCGCGGTCGAGCGCCCGCAGTTGACGAGCTTCGTCTCGAGCGGGTCCTGGGTCGGGTCGGCCTGCAGGCGGGGGCAATGGCCCTCGTTCGGGTCGCAGAAGACCTTGCTGGCCGGGAACATCGGCAGGTAGGTCAGCTTCGGGCGCGCCTCGTTCATCAGGCCGGCGACGCCAGGATCATTGATCTTGGTCGTGCACAGCGAGGTGTCGAGGTTGGCGGCCAGGTCAGCCAGTCCGTGCAGGATCAGGTGGAGAATGGGAGCCACCACCCAGTCCGGGTGCGGCGGGCAGCCGGGGATGTTGCAGATCGGGGTGGTAAGGCCGTTCTTCTTGGCCAGCCACTCCCAGGCGCTGATGGCGCCGGTCTTGTTGCCCTTGGCGGCGGGGATGCCGCCCCAGGTGGCGCAGGTGCCCATCGCCAGGACAGCGGCGCAGTTCGGGCGCGAGGCCAGGTAGGCGGAGCCGTCGGCGAAGGTGACGTCGTCGCCGGCGACAAGGGTCTTGCCAGCAGCGAAGCCGGGCTTCGTGCCGTTGTAGTACGCGCATCTCGCCGGGATGGTAATGGTGCGGCCTTCCGGCACTTCAAAGATGCGGCAGAACAATCCCTCGCCCTTGATCTGCACGGCGCCTTCCATCAGCAGCACGTACGGCTGAGTGCTCTGGACGATGCTCAGCATGTGCTCGTTGAGCACGTCGCCGGCGGCACCCGCCACGATGTAGGCGTAGTCGATGGAGATAACGTTGACGGCGACGTCGCCGATGTCGATGACGCCGTCACCATCAAAGTCCAGGGCCCCGAGCAGCGGATATGCGGCCGCCAGAGCGGGCACGTTCTCAGTCCAGGTTTCGGGCGTGAGGGCCATGCCCAGGGGGCTGTAGCCCGACTGGGGCGCCACGAAGTTCAGCAGGCCCGTGGCGCAGCCGGAGCAGTTGGCGCCCGCGATCCACACCACCCTCGGGCAAGGACCAAGTCCGCCCGGGATCGTGCCCGGATCGCACGAGGTAACCTCAGCCATTGCCTTTTCCAGCTTGAGCAGGTCAGTCTGGGTCAGGCCAAGGGCAGCGGCACTCGCGGCGCAATATTTTAGAAACTGACGCCGAGTTATGAACATCTTATCCCTCCTTAGTCATCTCACCGCGGAGGCAGGGCCGGGTGGGCCCCGCCCCCACGATCAGTTGCTAGATGATGCGGATCTTCACCAGCGCGCCGCGGTTACTGCTCACGCCGCCCACGATCACGCGGATCCAACGAACGCCCTTACCAATGTCAGAGCCCTTGGTGGCGAACTTGATGCTCGTGGCCGTCCAACCCTTGATGCGGGCATCGGTCGGGAGCAAGGTCGCCTTCAGGGTCGTCTTGTCCGGGGCATAGATCTGGATCTTGCTGTTCGGGGTGCCCGGGGTGCCCAGGTAGGCGCCCACGAGGGTCACGCGGGCATTCTTGGTCACACGGGCCGGATGAGCCTTGAACACCCAAGGCTCAACGATGACACTGAGATTGACCGGGTCGGAGATGCACACACCGGTGATCTCGTTCGCCGGATCCTCAGGATCCTGCGGGGACGGCTGGTCGCACACGCCATTGAACGGGGCCTTGTCGACCCAGTAGATGGTCCGCACGCGCACAGCGTAGTCGAACGGATCGAACTGACGGGGATCAACAGCCGCCACCTCGGCGGCATCCTGGACGTAGTTGCCGTTCACGTCCTTCCAGAGCCACTTCAGGTTGAACAGGATCTGGGTGTCGGACCACACCACGTTGTTCTCGGTCACGTAGGAGACCACGAGGGACCCGCACTGCGGGCAATCCGGGTCGCCGGTCATGCCGCCGCCGTCGCTCGCCGAGGAGGTCATGACCACCTGCGAAGAGACGTTGGTGATGGCGCCGGGCCCAGCCGGGATCGACGGCGTCGCGCCGAAGCCGCCCGTGCCGCCCAGGGTCACACGGCAGTAATACGGGCCGTAGCTCCAGTCGTCAGGCACGCTCGGATCGGCGTTGGTGTCGATCGTGTCGAGCGTCGGGTGCTTGGTGATGATCAGCGCCAACCCGGCGGAAGACGTAATGGTGGTATGCGTGCACACGCCGTAAGCGTCATAGGTGTCGCAGACGGGGCAGGACACGCGGACTTGGTAAGCGCCCACGGGGAACACCCAGGCGGGGATGCGGAAAGCGACTTCCGTCATCGTCCAGGAGACCACCGGGACCTTCACCCAGCTACCGGCGGAGAAGATCTCAACCGAGCAGCCGTCGGAGTAGTCGTTGCCGAAGTTGCTGCCGTAAATGACGATGACGTTGCCCGGCTCACCCTTGTCCGAGGACAGGTGATCAACGACCGGCGGGTCACCGACATAAGGCGGCTCGAGCCCCTGCACCTTGGTGCCGTGGCAGCCCCAGCAGCGCTCGTTGGTGCTGAAGGCGCGGTAAACCTTGGCATCCGTGTAGCCGTACATCTCGGCGGCTTCCCAGGCCTTGGCGTTGTTGCCGTACAGGGCATAGTTCCAGATCTCGGAGCCGTCAACGTGGCCCGCGATCCGGTGGAGGGAGGCCTTGCTGTGGCAGCGCTCGCAGTAGCGGATGAGCAGCGGATCGTTCGGATCCCAGCTCGGGCTACCCGGGTCGTTGCCGTGGCAGTCGTAGCACTTGGCGGAAACGGCACCCTGCATGTTCATGTGGTGGGTGCCGAGGTTGTCGAGGATGTCCTTCTCCATGCCGACCGGACGGGGATCGCCCAGGACGGTCGCGGAGTACCAGTAACCGTTGTCCTGATTAGGCGGGGAACCGTGGAGCGCCATCTCGCCCGCCTGCGAGCCGAAGTTCGGGGTGCCTGCCCCCGGATGGCCAACCGGCCAGGTGCTCGTGGTCCGGAAATTGGCTACCTTCTCACCCCACGGATCGTAACCGATGTCCGTGGAGGGATGCTTGATGGTGCCAATCGTGTCGACCAGCTGCTCCCAGTGGCAGTTCTCGCAGTCGAACGGGGTCGGGCTGACCACGCTCGGCGGGTACATCGTCTGCTCGTTGCTCCAGGCGCCCAGGATGGCCGGGTTGTGGCAGGCCGTGCACTGGTCGGAGTCGGCGAGCGGATTGTTGTGGTGCCAGCCGTTCGTGAAGTCGAGGTGGCACATAACGTCAGCGCCGCCATAACGGCAGTCCCGGTACTTGGCCACGTTGTAGTCAGGCGCGGGGCCTACCGGATGGCAGAAGGTGCAGTCCTGCTGCAGGGCATGCGGGGTGTAGTGGTGCCGGTCGGCCAGGCTGGAGCCGTGGCAACCGCGGCAGTCCGTCTCGTTCAACTTGTCGTAATAGGTGTCGTAGATGCCGGTTTCCTGCGGAGCATAGTCCATCAGGGGCGCCGGCCGATGCGCTGCCCAAGACGTTCCGACCATGAACGCGAGCAGCACAGCGGTGAGTATCACCGCCTTAGGCCCGATCAACTTTCCAAAACGGAGTTTGGGCATTTTGTCCCTCCTTTCCAGATTCATGACGCCTTAGCCAAGGTATTAAGATCGAATTGACTTACACCAGCAGTGGTTCCCAATCCTCACCTCCTTGAATCTTCTGATAAGTTCATTCCCCCTACCGTTATCACCTATATTTTGAGTGTGCCTTCACCTCCTTTGTTGCCGACGTTGCGAAACCTTCGCCGTTCATCCGCATAAAAAAAACCGGGTCTGGCCATGAGGCCATTCCCGGCTTTTTTGTCCACTTGGACTAGTTTACCTTTGGGAGAGTGCTACTTATAATTTAGCGCGACGCGAGCTCCTATGCGAATACGAAGCGCAATGGGACGGTTACCCACCTTTTGCAGCGGGAACATTTCGCCTGAACGCTGTTAAGGGAGACATCCACCCTCAAGACCCTCGCCTTGATAATGATCTCGTCGGGGGCTGACTGCACGACCAGGTGGCCTCCGCAGATGCACTTCTTGCCGTTGAGCCCGACGGTGGTGATGTCTTGGTCGCCCTCGAGAAAGCGGGCCGCACGATGTATGTCGTAGGCTTTTTCCATCAAGTCGCCATTCCCTAGAGCAGGCGCCCCGGGCGGGGTCGTCGTGTCCGCGGACACCTGCGCGTCCAGAGGTGGTCTCACCGCGAAGAAGTAACCTGTGGTAAGTCACCCTCCCCTTACGGAAAGGGTGAGAGGCCGGGCAGCGAAGAGGTGGTAAGAGGTTTATCTAGACGCGCATTGTAAGGCACAAGCGCATCGGTGTCAAGCAAAATTTGGCCTGGGTCCCGAGCGTTTTATGTCGTAAGACCGACCACATAACCCCGGGGGGGTGAGTGTGTGCCACTTTTCACCGCCTCCGCCTCCCAGGCCCGCGCCGTTAACCTCGGGCGGCCTGCTCTTTTCGCTTGACTTTTGGCTTGTCCCCCCCTATAATCGCGCCATTCCCTTTGCCCCGTCCCCTATATCTTGACCTGCCGGCGTCTCGTTCCGTCGTCGTCTCCCGACACCCTGAAAGGAGCCCTCAGATGGCGAGGATTCTTATCACCGGAGGGGCAGGTTTCATCGGCTCGCACCTGTGCGAGTTCTTCCTGGCCCGTGGCCACGAGGTCGTCTGCGTGGACAACCTCCTCACGGGTAACCTGGAGAACGTCGTTGGCCTCTTCGGTTCCAAGCGCTTCCGGTTTGTTGAGCAGGATATCTGCGAGAAAATCAATGTGCCGGGGCGCCTCGACCACGTCCTCCACTTTGCCTCACCGGCCAGCCCCATCGAGTATCTGGAGCTGCCAATGGAGACGCTCAAGGTCGGCTCGCTGGGCACCCTCAACGCCCTCGAGTTAGCCAGGGCCAACAGGGCTGGGTTCTTGTTCGCCTCCACCTCGGAGGTCTATGGCGACCCCCTGGTGCGGCCTCAGCCGGAGGACTACTGGGGAAACGTCAACCCGGTAGGGCCCCGTTCCGTCTATGATGAAGGCAAGCGCTTTTCCGAGGCCCTCACCATGGCGTTCCGGCGCACTTATGGGCTGGCGACTAAAATCGTCAGAATATTCAACACCTACGGCCCGCGCATGCGTCCTCACGACGGCCGCGTGGTGCCCGCCTTCATCACCCAGGCGCTCCAGGGCGAGGACCTGACCGTCTTTGGCGACGGCAGCCAGACCAGGAGCTTCTGCTTCGTCGACGACCTTGTCGATGGCATCTACCGGCTCATGCTCTCGAGCTACGGTGAGCCGGTGAACATGGGTAATCCGCACGAAATGACCGTCCTGGAGTTTGCCCAGGAGGTGCTGCACATGACCGGCAGCCCTAGCCGCCTCACCTTCAAGCCCCTGCCGAAAGACGATCCCAGGGTCCGCCGCCCGGACATCACCCGGGCCCGCACCCTCCTGGGCTGGGAGCCCAGGGTGCCCCTGGAGGTTGGCCTCCGGCGCACGATCGACTACTTCGCAGGGCTCACGAGGACCGCGGCCACCGCTTCCGCTTAGCATTGCTAGATGATTCGCATCCCAGCGCGCCGGTCGGGGCTTACTCGGCCGGCGCCTTCTTTTGGCTGGCAGGCCGCCCCAAACGCCCATCCGCGGCGCCCGCGCTCATCCAACGCCCCTGCGGCTACTCTCATGTCGTTAGAGGCGGCGGTCATTGCCTGTGGCGGCTCGCCACCGCCCCGCTGCCAACGGCGGCGGGATTCCGCCCCCACGCCGCCTGCCCAATAGCCTTTGAGCTTCAAGGGCCCGGTTATTGCCCGTCGCGGCTCGCCACCGCCTTGACAATCTGGACATTTTTGACGGCCTGGGTAGGGACTGTTTCAGCGGGCTCCTAGAGCCTGAAGAGCCGGGGGAGGCGGCGCGAGTCCAGCCGGTGGATGCCCTCCTCCTCGGTCGCCCGGACGGCTTCCTCATACTCCTCGGGGCTGATGCGGCGGGCGATCTCGGGGTACCTGTCGGCCTCCCCGCAGGGCCGGTACTGGGCCATGACGTTGACGTAGGTGCCTGGAGAGACCTCCTGGGCGAGGAAGCGCATCACCTCCCGGGTGCCGGCCAGCCCGCCCGGCATGACCAGGTGGCGCACCAGCAGGCCGCGAGTGGCCACGCCGCGGCGGTCGAGCTCGAGGTCCCCCACCTGCCGGTGCATCTCCCGCACGGCCGCCCTGGCCACCTCGGGGTAGTCGGCCGCCTTGGAGTAACGGGCGGAGGCCTCCCCTGAGGCGTACTTGATGTCGGGCATATAGATGTCCACGATGCCGTCTAGGAGGCGCAGCGTCTCCACGCTGTCGTAGCCCCCGGTGTTATAGACCAGGGGGACGCTGAGGCCGCGGGCCGCGGCGATCTCGACCGCCTCGAGTATTTGGGCCACGACGTGGCTGGGCGTGACGAAGTTGATGTTGTGGCAGCCCTGCCCCTGGAGGTAGAGCATGATTTCGGCCAGCTCCGCCGCACTGGCCTCCCGGCCCTCCCCCAGGTGGCTGATCTCCCAGTTCTGGCAGAAGACGCAGCGTAAATTGCAGTAACTGAAAAAGATCGTGCCGGAGCCGAGTTGGCCCACTAAAGGGTCCTCTTCGCCGAAGTGGGGGCAATAGCTGCACACCACCGCCGCCCTACCCGTCCGGCACGCCCCCAGCTCGCCCTCCAAGCGGTTCACCCGGCAGCGGCGGGGGCAGAGCTCGCAGCAGGCCAGGGCCGCCACGGCCTCTCCTGCGCGCCGGGCCAGCAGGCCGCTCTCGGCCGCATCCACGTAGGCCGGCCTCACTCCCCTTCCCTCCCCAAGAGCCTGGCCACGAACGCCCCCTTGGGCACCCCGAGGCTGCCCGCCACCGGCCGGCACTTGGCCTTGAGCAGGGCCAGCACGCGCCTGCCGGCCAGCTCGGCGCTCGTCTCGTAGTGGCCCATCCCCTTGGCAATCACCAGGGAGGCGCCGTCCAGGGCCCGGCGGAAGGCAGCCGAGGCCGAGGCCAGCTCCACCCCGACGGCCGCCCCGCCCGTGGTGATGACCGCCACCCGCGGGGGCACCACCCCCGGCTCCAGGTCGGTCAGGGCGAGGTCGTTCTGGACGGGCCGCTCCTTGACGGCGTAGGTGACCGCGCAGCCCGCCTCAGTGAGGACGGCCAGCAGGGGGGCGTCGAAGTACTGCTCCCCGGCGTTGTCGGCCAGCACGATCACCCTGTCGCCCTCCCCAAGCCCCTCCAGGGCGCAGGCGAGGTCGTCAGCCGCCAGGGCCACCTCGCCCTCAACCTCGCGGCCGACCACGGCGTGGTCCCGGACGAAGTCGAGGGCATTGCCGGCCACGGACAGCAGGGCGGCCTGCCGCAGGGTGAGGGGCCGCGCCAGACCCAGCCGCGCGGCTGCCTGCCGGGCGAAGGCCATCTCATCCCGCTTCAGCGCCAGGAACGGGTCGGGGTTGCCCGTGGCCTGCTTGATGGCCTCGTGGAACCGCGTGGCGATGCGGGCCGGGATGGCCCCGTTGCCCCAGCGGGCCTCGAGCAGCGCAGTCGCCCTGGCCCTGGCCTCGGCCTGGCGGGCCGGATCAGTCGTGGCCAGGGTGGCCGCCTGCTCTATCAGGCGCTGGAGACAGGGGTAGCACTCGGGCAGTGGCTTCATGGCGTCCTGGGGTGAGGTAGTGGCGCCAAACGGCGCGCCTTGAGCCCAGGATTATAGACGCTCCGGTCTCTGGCGGCCACCCGCCTGCCGGGTCGGCCCAAAAAAGAAGCCGCCGGGGGATGCCCAGCGGCCTCACAGAGCCTTGCTTGGTTGAAAAAGCTACTTGGCGTGCACCGTGATCGTCTTCTGATCCTGACCGAGCCACTCGGCCGTACCCACCCGCTTGAGCTTGACCGTCATCGTGAAGTCAACGTCGATCTGCGATATCCCCGGGGGCAGGGTAAAGGCATCCTTCGCGATGATGATGGGGTTCTTGGGCGTCCCGATCTTCTTTGTATAAAGGCCGGGCTTGTTGCGGGACTTGGCGCTCCTGATGAGCGTGAACGAGCCGTTGGCCTCGCCGGTGCGCCTGGCCAGGTACCTGACGCCCGGGTAGCCTTCCGTCTGGTACTGGACCCAGAAGTAGTAGGGCACCTGCCTGACCAGCGTCACGACCTCCGTGTTGGAGGTGTTCGTGAACCACGCCCTGAGTATCTTCACCGGCTTGGGGTGGTTGTGGAAGCCGATGTCGAGGTTCCCCGTGTCGGGCTGGCCGTCCTTGCGGGTGTTGGCCTTGGCCATCTCGGCGGCGACGTCCGGCCCGTAGGCGGCCATTTCGGTGAGCCACTCCGCGACGGTGCACGAGCCGGCGTCCACGCAAACACTGTTAGCCGTCTGCCCCGAGGCCACCTGCTTCAGGTAGAAGTCGCTCAGGTTGCCCGTGATGAAGCCGGGCTCACTGGCTATGTTGCCGGTCCCGGAGATGGGCTCCGGGATGTCGCAATAGGTGAAGGTGGAGCGGGTGAAGTTGTCGATGAGGGAGCGCGAGATGTTATTCCAGATGATGCAGTCCCGGAACTCCGCGGCACAGTTGCCGTCCAGGTAGATGGCGCCGCTGAGGCTGCCGCCGCTGGTGTTGCCGTAGATGGTGCAGTTCGTGATCAGGGGGCTGGCGTTGTCGGTCACCCAGATGGCGCTGGCATGCTGATTACACATGTTGCCCTGGATGAGCAGGTTGGCCAACCGAGGCGCGGCCGAAGCCCCGCTGACATAGATCGCTCCGCCCTGACTGCTGCCCGTCAGGTAGCAGGAGATGATCGTCGGCGACGCCCCAACGATGCGCACCCCCGCGCCGCCGGAGATGTTGAAGCCCTTGCGGATGGTCACGTTGAGCAGGCGCGACTGCGGGCCTTCCCCACTGGCGAAGTTCACCACGGTGACGCCCGTGGCCTCGATGATGCAGTCCTCCCAGCCCGTCTCGCCCTGCACGGTGATCGCCTTGCCCTTGAAGTCGATCCCCCCGGAGTGGACCCCCTTCTCCACGATGACCGTGTCACCGTCCTGGCTGAAGTCGATGGCCGCCTGGACGGTGGTGAAGTCGGTGGGCACGAGCGCATGGAGCGGCGTCACGGTGATGGTGGCATGGCTGTCGTTGATCGAGTTGACGTGGCCGTCGTTGACCACGAGATGGACGACCGTTACCCCGACCGGGACGATGATCGTCGGCTTGACGCCGTGCTCGACCTTCGGTTGGCCGGTGCTCAGGTCGGTCCACGTCCAGGTGTAGGTGAGCGGATCCGCGTTGGGGTCGGAGGAGGCGCTGCCGTCGAGCCTGACGACGCCCGTGCGGTCGACCCGCGGCCAGACGGTCTGGTCGGTGCCCGCATTGGCCGTCGGGGGCAGGTTGGGCGTCGGGACCAGATTGACCGCTACGGTATCGGTGGACTCGGTCCGGGAGTCGGAGACGTGGAGCGTGATGGTGTTAACGCCCTCGTAGAGGTCCACCTGCGGCGTAGGCCCGGTGGCCTGACGCTCCGCACCCGTGCCCAGGTCGGTCCAGGTCCAGCGGTAACCAAGGGCATCCTGGTTGGGGTCCCAGGAGGCGCTGCCGTCGAGCTGCACCGTGGCCCGATGGGTGATCGAGCCGGGGCTGATCACCTGGTCCTGCCCCGCGTTGGCAACGGGGGCCAGGTTGTCAACGGGAAGGACGTCGATGACGACCATGTCAGGGTCGGAGTCGCACGAGCCGTCGTTGACCACGAGGACGACCGTGGTGGTGCCTTCGGGCACTGTGACGGTCGGCGTGGGCCCCGTGGCCGAGCCATTGGTTCCCCAGGACCATCTGTAGGTAAGCGGCAGCCCGTACCGGCTATAAGAGCTGCTGCCATCAAGGCTGACCTGCTTGGTATGGTTGAGGTCGGCCGTCATCTGCCCCGGGTCCGGGCCGGCCGCGGCCACCGGCCTGGCGGGCAGCACGGTCACCTGGCAGGTGTCGGCGGCGGAGTAGGCCAGCCCGTCGAAGACCTGCACGCTGACGTTGTAGGCAATCGGCTCCAGGGGCTGGGAGGGGTTGCCCGGCAGGTCGGCGGTGATGGTCTGGCCGCTGGCGGAGCCGCCGCTCCACGACCAGTTATAGACCAGGGGATCGGAGTTGGGGTCGTAGCCGTAGGCGGTCAGCGGCACGTGCGCGATGCCGTCCTGGCCGGCGTGGACGCTGATGTCGGTCGGGGCCGTCACGACCGGGGGCGCGTTGTCGACCGTCCCCACCGTGACCTGACAGGTGTCGTAGCCGCTCCACACCCACCCGTCGTGGACCCGCAGCGAGATGGTGTAGGTCTGCCCCTCGGGGAGCACCACGGTCGGCGCCACACCGGAGGCCGAACCGCCGCTCCAGGTCCATGCGTAGGTGAGCGTGTCGTCGTTGGCGTCGGAGGAGCCCGAGCCGTTGAGCGTCACCCGGGCATTATGGTCGAGGTCCGGGGCGACGGTCTGGTCGGCGCCGGCCTCCGGCACGGGGGCGACGTTGGGGGAGGTGCTCACCGAGACGGTCACGGTCGACGGCGTCGAGTCGGTCATCCCGTCGTTGACGATGAGGGTGACTATGGTGCTGCCCTCAAACAGGGTCACCTCCGGGGTGGCCCCGGTGGCCGCCCCCCCGGGCCATGACCAGTGGTAGGTCAGGGGGTCGGCGTCGGCATCCGAGGAGTTGAGGCCGTTGAGTGTCACCGTTGCCCGGTGGTTGGGCGCGGCCGGGAAGGGGCTGGAGCCGACAGTCCCCGCCACGGCGACCGGCGGTGTGTCCACGCGCAGCACCGCCACTAAGTCATTGAAGTCATTGTCTGCGAGGGCGTCCTTCTCCTCCCAGGCCAGCAGGTAGATATTGGCGAAGGGGGAGGCGTAGGTGCGCAGGTTGTCGGTCGAGCCCGGGTTGAGGGCGGCCTCCGAGAACTTAGTCGCGAACGCGCCGGGGAGCATGTAGAGGCCGAAGGCCCCCGACTGATTCATGATCGTGCGGGGTTGGCCGTTGAGGTAGCCGCGGGTGGTTACCGAGAACAGGTCGGTCGTATACAGGCCGATGCCCAGGTCGGTGTAAACCCCC
>Ga0315282_10011061_pt1 | contig 14044 bp, 12 predicted proteins | sample YL17G07_20_MG_FD_203693 | JGI IMG/M metagenome (GOLD analysis project Ga0315282, IMG submission 203693) | Sediment microbial communities from Yellowstone Lake, YNP, Wyoming, USA - YL17G07_20 | ecosystem: Environmental > Aquatic > Freshwater > Lake > Sediment | place: USA: Wyoming | collected... | reverse complement strand
CGCCGGCTGGGGAGCCGCTCCACAACGGGCCGACAGAGGAGCGCCGGACGCCATGGCAGCCAGCACGAGCGCGGGCAGGGCGGTGCGTTTCATGCCTCCATGCTACCCCGCCGCGCGGCGGACAGGCCACAGAGACACGGAGGCACTCGCTCTCTATGCCTCCGTGCCTCGGCATCTCAGTGGCTACGTTGAAGAAAGGTCCTTGGTGTCCCTGGGCCTCTGTGGCCTGTCATCTGCCGCGGTTCATCACGAGCCCGCCGGCGCCGACGGTCAGGAAGATGAGCGCCTGCACGGCGGTGCGGTACTGGACCGGCGACGAGGAGAACGCCAAGTAGAGGAACGCCGCGCCGAGCAGGAGGATCAGCACGTAGACGCCGTTCATGATCCAGCGCGCGCGCCGGCGGGTGTCCGAGGTGTCCTTGCCCAACGAGCGTGAGAACGCGACGAGGCCGGCCGCCGCGACGAGGTCGAGCGCGACGAACAGCAGCCAGAAGAGCCGGGCCCGGATGTCGGCCGCCGGCGTGCCGATGACCGGCTTGAGCATCCGCTCGTAGAGGAAGGCGCCTACGTTGGCACCGAGCAACGAGCCGAACACGCCGTAGAGGAACGCGTAGCCCATGTAGACCGCCTTGCGATCGGCTGGCGCGACCAGGCCGACAAAGCTGTAGTACTTCGGGTGCGCCGTCATCTCGCCGATCGCGAAGACGGCGATGCCGACGACGAGCGCCCACGGGTTGCGCGAGGCGGCCAAGCAGACGAACCCGAGGGCGCCGGTGAGCATGCCGGTGACCATGGTGCCGAGCGCCGGACGGTTCTTGACGATGCGGCTGACGACCACCTGGAGCAGGATGATCATGCCGGCATCGATCACGGTCACGTGCTCGGCGTCGAAGACGAAGGTCCAGGGCAGGCCGACCGCGGCAAGCAGCGACGTCACGGTCCGGCTGACCGGCTCGCGGTCCACGAAGTCGCGCAGGTACCACAGCACGGAACCGAACTCCTGGAAGTACAGGATCCAGAACCCCGAGTAGACGACGATCATCAGCATGAACCGGGCGTCCCCGAGAACGTCGGCCGCCCCGACCAGCACATCCTTCAGGTTCTTGGTGGACTCGGGTCGCGGTGGGTCCTGGAAGATGAAAAGGGTCGGCACGAGCATCAGGCCCGTGTACGCGGCCGAGGCGACGAAGACGTACTGCCAGGAGAAGCCTTTGAGGACCGAGACGACCAGCGGCGCCAGGAAGGCGCCGACGTTGATCATCCAGTAGTAGATGCCGAAGCCGAGCGCCGAGTTGTTCTCGTCGGTGGTCCGGGCGATCGTGCCCGTGATGATCGGCTTGAAGAGACCCGAGCCGGTGGCCATCACGAGCAACGCGAGGAAGACCAGCGCGTAGCTCGACATGTAGCCGGCCGCGAAATAGCCGCAGGCGAGAAGCGCGAAGGCGACAATGAGCATCCGCCGGTAGCCGTACCGGTCGGCGAGCGCGCCCCCGAGAATCGGCAGCACGTAGGTGGCCGCGTAGACGATCCCCTGCAGGAACCCGACCGCCTGCTCGCCGAAGCCGAGGCCGCCGCGCGCGACCGCATCGGTCAGGTAGACGGCGAGCACCGAGTTGAGGCCGTAGTAGGCGGCGCGTTCGAACAGCTCCATCACGTTCGCCGTCCAGAACGTGCGGTTGAACGCGCGGCGCGTCTGCCCCGGCCGGACGACGACCTCGGTCATTGGACTCTCCTCGCCGCGTTCCGCCTTTCGCGTTCGCCGTTCCGCGTTCGCCGTTCCGCGTTCGCCGTTCGACGTTCTCCGTTCAGCGTTCACCGTTCGATGTCGACCTCAACCGCTCCCGGATCTGCCCCAGGTGGTCGGTGTCGTGTGCCAGCAGCAGCGCGACGAGGTCGGCCAGCGTCGTCTCGCCACGCGCGGGATGGATCCCGATCCGGCCCAGATCGTCGGCCGAGCACGTGTCGAGCAACTCGAGGTTTTCCCGGCGGCGCGCGCGGAACCGCTCGAGCGCCGCCTGGGGCGACCACTCCTGATAGCGCGCGCGGGCGGCCAGCCGGTCCTGGTCGAATGGCTGGAGAAACGGGCGGTCGCCCGTCAGGATGAGTCGCAGGCGCGCTCCGAAGAAGAGCTCGGCGTCGGCCAGGTGCGCGAGGACTTCGAGCGGCGCCCAGACGTCGGGCGCGGGCCGGGAGCGCCAGCGTCGGGCGGGCGCATCGGCGAGCAGGCGCTCGAGGCGTGGCACGGTCTCGTGCAGTGCCTTGATTTGAATCAGGCACTCGAGCAGGTCGGCCATGGCGTCAGGCGGGGCGCGGAAAGCCCGTCGAGTCTAACACAACCCGGATCGCGCCGGCCCCCCGCCACCGCCTGGCGGTGTTCCTACTTCAAGTTCCGGATGCGCACCTCGATCGCGGGCTCCGACTTGAGGAGGGTGACGAGGGCCGCGGTATCAGTGTCGCCGTAGTGATAGGGGTACAGGATCTTCGGCTTGAAGGCCTTCGCCGCGTCGGCCACCATCTCGGGCGTCATGGTGTACGGCAGATTCATGGGCAGGAACGCGGCGTCGATCCCTTTCAGTTGCTTCATCTCGGGAATGTTCTCGGTGTCGCCGGCAACGTAGACCTTCTTGTCACCAAACGTGATCACGTACCCGTTGCCCTGGCCCTTTGGGTGGAATGGCATCCCGTTGTCGCGCTTGTGCACGATGTTGTAAGCCGGCACGGCCTCGACCGGGAACCCGGCGACGGTCCTGCTGTCCCCGTTCTTCATCACGATGGCACCCGGCACCTTTCCCGCCGAGCTTTCGCTGACCACGATGACCGTGTTCGGCGTGCGAATGGCCTCGATGGCCGCCGGATCGAGGTGGTCGCCGTGCTCGTGCGTGACGAGGATCAGGTCTGCCTTGGGCAGCGACGCGTAGTCCGCCTCACGGCCGACCGGGTCCACGTGGACCACCTTGCCGCCGTAGGTGAACATCAACGTGCCATGGCCGATCGCGGTGATCTGCAACTCGCCGCTGGACGTCTTGATGGTGTCGGTTTGACGGTCGCGCACGGGACCCCCCTGTGAGATGAGGAAGATCGAGAGACACGTCACGAGAAGGACAGGCATCGCGTGGCCTCCTGTTCAGACGGCGAGGGCGCAGCTCCGCGGTCAGCGGGCGCTTCGCCCCTCACAGGCCGTGGCAAGACGCCGTCGGCCCGGATGCAGGATGCCGAATGAAGAACACTGTCTCGTCCGGCTTCTGCATTCTGCATTCGACATTCTTCATTGACGCTGTCGATCTTCGGCAGTCTTCCGGCCCCCTCCCGCAACTGATGTTACCGCGACCCCAGCGAGAACTTCGCGCCGACGAACAGCTCCCGCGTGGGCCCCGGCTGGTACGAGTTGCCGTCCGGATCCGGCTCGGTGAAGGCGATGTACTCGACGCCGAACAGGTTGCGCGCCGAGAACATCACTTCACCGCTATATCCGTTGCCCTTCCACCGGTACGCGATGCGCGGATGCACAAGCGCGTACCCGTCCGCCCAGGCGAGATTGGTTTGATCGATGTACTGCTTGGTCTGCCCCTCGATGCCCACGCCCAGCACCCAGTGTCCACTAATGGTGTACTCGGCGTCCGCGTACAGCTGGTGCGCCGGCGCGTTGGGCATCGTCACGTTGACGAAGTTGCCGAAGAGCGATTGGACCTTGGTGTACTTGAAGTCGGAGAGCGTGTACGCCACGCGAAACGCCAGATCGGTCGTCGGGTACCAGCCGAAGAGGGTTTCGAAACCGTTGCGGCTGCTCGTGCCCAGGTTGCCGTAGAAGGTCTCGAGCGGCCGTCCCGGCACCCGGTATCGCCCGAAATCGCTGTCCGTCGCGAGATGGAAGAACGCGATGTCGTACGCGAACTGGTTCCTGACATTGCCGCGAATGCCGAATTCCGGACCCTGCGAGGTGGCGGGCACCAGGTGCTGGTTGAACCCGCCGAAGGCGTCGGGATTGTGCGACAGCTCATTGGTGGAGGGTGGCAGGAACCCTTGGCCCCAGCTCGCGTAGAACCCAAAGCGCGCCTCGGGGTTCCACGACATGCCGATCCGGCCGGTCGTCTTGTCGAACGTCTTCTCGCCGGACAGATCGATGCCGCCCGCGCTCAGGTTGTCAGTCAACTGGTTCCGGATGTGGTCGCGCCGCACGTCGAGCATGACGCCCCAGTTGGCGCCGAAGTCGATGCGGTCGAGGAAATACACGCCGGCGCTCTGCTGCGCGATCTTCTGGTCGGCCAGCAGGTCCGGGCCCTCCATGGCGTTCCCCATGTTCGGATGCTGGTACTCGTCGATGCCCTGCCAGTCGAGGTCGGCGCCCGCCGTGAAGTGGTTCTTGATCGGGCCGCTGCCAGACACCAGGTTGTACTGCACGATGGCGCCAGGCGTATTGAACGTGCGATGGTCGACCAACGAGGGGACCGACTCCGTCCAGTTGGTGTGGCGGTAGTACACGCTGAACGAGAGGTTCTGGTTCGTCGCGAGACCGACCTGTCCTACTAGCCCGAGCGTGGCGCGGCGCGTCTTCTGGTATTCGTTGTAGGTGAGCGCGTCCGGGTTGGCCTGGGTCCGGTCCTGCTGCAGCCAGACGGTGTTGAGGCCCTCCGCGTTCTGGTTGAAGAAGCTGGTGCCGGCGACGATTGCGGTCAGCTTCGTCCGCTCGTTCAGCGTCCAGCGGAACTTCCCGTACAGGTTCGTCGCGTCGAACGCGGTGTGCACGCGGTAGCCGTCGCCCGCGTTGTGCGACGCCGACACGCGGTAGTTCAGGTTGCCGGCGGTGCCGCCCGCCTGCGCCAGCGCCTTGTAGAAGGCGTACGACCCGCCGGTCACTTCCGCGTTGCCGGCCACCGGCCCGCGACCGCCATCATCGGTCGTCAGGTTCACGACGCCGCCCGACGAGCCGCCGCCGTAGAGCGCGGACGCGGAGCCGCGCAGCACCTCCACCCGTTGGATCGTCGACCAGTCGACGTCGAACAGGTCGGGCGCGAAGCCCGACGGATCGTTGAGCGGGAGGCCGTCGAGTAGGAACTTGATGCCGCGGATCCCGGTCTCGGTGAGCAGCCCCTGGCCGCGGATCGAGATGTGGACCCGCTCGCCGTCGGCCTGATTGTCGACCTTCATGCCCGGGACCAGCTTGAACGCTTCCTCGGCGCCGATGCCCCGCGGCATGGTGGCCTCGAGCGTCTCCTCGGTGACCACCGTCGTCGCCGCCGGGTTTTCCTTGAGCGGGATGTCGATGCGCGGCGCCGTGACCGTCACCTCGAGGTTGACTCGCGGCTGTTCTTCGGGCGGCGTGGCCGGTGGCTGTTGCTGCTGATCCGGCTTCTGCTGCTGCTGCTGCTGTTGTTGTTGTTGCTGTGCCGTCTGCGTCCCGGCGCCCGTCGCCTGGCCACGGGCTGGCTGCGGCACCAGGGACGCACAAATCAGGAATGTGCACGCAAGGACCAAAACGCTCGTGCTCGGGGTGTGAATGCGCTCGTGCCGGTTCTCCCTACCGCAATGCATGATCCCTCCCTGTGGACAGTCGTCCCAGCACACGGGTGGAGGCAGGGGCGTCATCGGCAGACCCAGCACCCCTTGCGACGTCGCTTCGAGGCGAGACCTGCCGCGATTTGTGGGCTCAGTGTAGGGAGCTGAACCGTCTACTACCAGACACCGTAGTTGGCGTCAGGCCAGCAGACGGACGAGGCATTCGGTGCAACGATGGACGGCGGGCAGCAACGGCGAGCCGATTGCCGAGGACACGAGCGCGAGGGCCACGGCGGCGATCACCACTCTCGGGACGATGGTGGCGGGGGGCTCGAAGTCGTTGCGGAGGAGGCGCTGGACGCGCGCGGCCAGAGGACCTCCACAGTAGAGGTTGCTGACCGGAGCGTTCAGCGGCGCCGGAGCCGGCATGAGGCGGGCGACCTTCAGAACCGCCGCCGCAAGGGCCACGCGTTTTCGGGCGTCCCCGCCCGTGGCGCGGCAGTCTGCCGCCGACTCGGCGGCCCGCGCCCACTCACGCTCGAGATGGGCACCTGCTGGCAGGAAGGCGAGCGCGTCGGGACTGGCCAGGAGCAGAAGCCGCTTGATGTTGTCCCATGCCGAGTGGTGGCGAAGCTCGTGATCCACCACCACGTGAAGCTCTTCAGGCGTCAGCACATCGAGCACCTGGCGCGCGACGAAGAGACGTTGACGGCAGATGCCGACGAGTGACACGGCCGGAAACCTGTCCCGGACGCCGAACACCGGGACCGGCTTCGCCGGCCAGGGCAGTCGTTCGGCCTGCTGCAACCAGGCCCGCATCTGGACCAGCGCCCGGTGCCACCCGGCCACGCCCCTGCCCAGCGACCAGCCGATGAGTGAGAGCGCAGCGATCGTCACCGCGCACAACCCGACGCCGACCGGCTCGACGACGTCCCGCGGCTCGAGACGCGCGTAGGCGGGCACGATGGCCCCCGCGACGACGAGAAACGCCACCGCGCTCGGCGAGAGCCGGAGCCAGAACCAGAGGGATGCGCCAGACGGCTCCAGACGGTTCGCCCGACCGCTGACGAGCACGCGCGTCAGCCCGGCCACAACGGCCGACGTCACGACGTTCAGCAGCACGAACCAGGTGAGCGCGAGGGATACGCCAAGGACCGCATACCTCATGGCATCCTCCGGCCCTGCAGCTCACGTCGTTTCTCGAGCACCAGGCGCTCGAGCTCGTCGAGGAGACGCCGGTCGCGCTCGGCGACGGCCTCCACGAGGTTGGAGAGCAGCGGCAGGGGCGTATGATGATTGCGCTCGAGCAGGCCCTCGACGAGATCCCCGGCGATCGCGCGCTCGAACTCCTCGCGCGACGCCGCGGGCGCGTAACGAAATGCCCGGCCGACCTTCCGGCGCGTGAGCAGACCTTTCTTGTACAGCCGGTCGAGCGTGGTCATGAGGGTCGTGTACGCGACGGCGGCCCCGAAGTGGGTGCACACCTCACGCACGCTGGCCTCGTCAGCCTCCCACATGAAGTCCATGACCCGGCGTTCGAGCGGGCCAAAACCAGCCCGCGTGAGCTCCCGGGCCGGTTTGAAGCCGCGGAAGAGGAACCGGAGTCTCCGCATCCGTTTCAGAGTATCCAGCCGGAGCCACGCGCTGTCAATGCCGGCCCATCCGGTCGTCTCTGACGATCGGGCAGGCATCCGACTCCGCGGCGGCGAGGTGGCGCGCGGGCATGGCCAATCGGGCCGAACGCGGTACGACAGCGCCTCTCGTGAACAGTCAGCGGTCGCGGCCGGGCTGAAGCCCGGCCGCTACGTGCGAGAGAGCACCCGCGCGATCTCGTCCCGCGGCGCCGGCAGCAGCTCGGTCCACCGGTCGGCCCGCTCGATGAGCATCCCCGCTTCGGCCGGCCGGACTTCGGCGACCACTGCCGCCGGGATACCCTCAGCCGCGAGCGCCCGCTCGATCCGTTCAGCCTCTGTCGGGCAGGCGCCGATGAGGAGGGCTCCCGAGGCGATCAGCGCGAGCGGGTCGATGTCGAAGACGCGCGCGATCGCGACGGTCTCCGGCAGCAGGTGGATGCAATGGCCCCACGCGCGCAGCCCGGTCCCCGACGCCCGGCCCAGCTCGTACAGTCCCGTCACCACCCCGCCCTCGGTCGGGTCGTGCATCGCATGCACCTCGCCGGCCTCGGTGGCAATCCGCGCGGCCCGCACGACGCTGATCCCGGGATCGAAGAGCAGTTGCTCGGCCCGCGCGATGGCATCGTCTGCGAGCCTGCCACGGAGCGCGTCCTTCTTCTCGCGCGCCAGGATGGAGGTGCCTTCGATGGCGGCGCCGCGGGTCAGCAGGACCAGGTCGCCGGGCGCCAGGCGCTCCTTGCGCACCAGCCGGTCTTTCGCCACCTCGCCCAGCATCTGCCCGACGACGATCGGCCGGTCGAGGCCGGCGGTGATCTCCGTGTGGCCCCCGCAGAGGCTCGCGCCAAGCGCCCGGCAGGTCGCGTCGATGTCATCGAAGATCGCCGCTGCCATCGCTTCGGTCGCCTGCTGGCCGGGCAGGAGGAGCACCGCGAAGAACCAGGCGGGGCGCGCGCCGAGCACGGCAACATCGTTCGCGTTCACATGGACCGCGTACCAGCCGATGCGGTCGGTGGCAAACGTGATCGGATCGGTCGTCGAGACGAGGTAGCGGTCGCCCATGTCGAGGACGGCCGCGTCTTCGCCCAGCTTCGGGCCGATGACGATCCGCGCGTCGTGGGGCTGAAGCCGGCCGAGCATCGCCTCGAGGCTGGCGGCCGGCAGCTTGCCGGGCAGAAGACGGGCATCGGAGTATCCGGCCATCCTGCAGCTCCCTGCCATCGGACCGCATCATCTTACCGTCATGCCTGCACGTTGCAACCGGTCTAATGTTGAGGACGCCCCTGGGCCCTGAGCCCTGATCCCTGTTCCCTGTGCCCCGTACGCCGTACCCTGTCTCCTCGTGTTAGTCTTGAAGCCCGAGGACTGACAGGCCGCCGACACGACGATGCCGTCCCGAGATCCTGCCACGCCGCGCGCGCTCGTCATCGACGATGAAGAGGTGATGCTGGAGTCGTGTCGCCGGATCCTCGAGCGTGGCGGGTGGAAGGTGGACACCGACATCGACGGGCTGCGGGGACGCGACCGGGCGCTGCACGGCGACTACGACCTGATCCTGCTCGACGTGCGGATGCCGCAGATCGACGGCCTCGACCTGCTCGCCGAGGTGCGCGATCGCCGTTCCGACCTCGAAATCATCATCATCACCGGCTTCTCGACAATCGATTCCGCCGTCAAGGCGGTCAAGCTCGGCGCCTTCGACTACCTGCCCAAGCCGTTCACGCCCGACGAGCTGCGGACGCGCGTCGAGGCGGCGATGAAGCACCTGGCCGAGCGGCGGGCCGAGCGGGCCGCCGCAGAGCGGCCCCTCGGGCACTGCTTGGTGGGGGAGTCCGAGGCGATGGCGCGCGTCCATTCCCTGATCGCGCAGGTGGCGCCCACCGATGCCACCGTGCTGATCGTCGGTGAGAGCGGCACCGGCAAGGAGCTGGCGGCGATGGAAATCCACGCGGCCAGCCAGCGCCGGGAGAAGCCGCTGGTCTCGCTCGATTGCTCCGCGCTGGCACCCGGCCTGCTCGAGAGCGAGCTGTTCGGCCACGTGAAAGGCTCGTTCACCGGCGCCATCGCAAGCAAACCCGGGCTGTTCGAGATCGCCGACCGCGGCACGCTCTTCCTGGACGAGGTGCCGAGCCTCACCCTCGAGACGCAGGGGAAGCTGCTGCGGGTGCTCGAGACCGGGGAGATCAAGCCGGTGGGCGGCGTCACGACGAAGAAGGTCGACATCCGCCTGGTGGCCGCGGCCAACCGCGACCTGGCCGAGCTGGTCAAGGAGAAGACGTTCCGCGAGGACCTGTACTACCGGCTGAACGTGGTGCCGCTGCGCCTCCCGCCGCTTCGCGAGCGGCCGTCGGACATCCCGCAGCTCGTCCACCATTTCCTGGCCCACCACCGCCGCACCGGCGTGCGCGGGCCCCGGCGCGTCGCGCCCGAAGCCATCGACCGCCTGATGCAGTACCCCTGGCCCGGCAACGTCCGGGAGCTGAAGAACCTGGTCGAGCGGCTCGTCGTGACCACCGACGAGGAGACGATCCGCGAGGAGCACTTGCCCGACTACATTGTCGGAGCCGAGCCGGTGCCCGAGCGTCGTGTCCCGCGGACCAACGAGGAGCTGAAAGCGCTCAAGCGCCGCCTCGTCGACCGCACGCGCAGCGAGCTTGAACGCGCCTTCGTCATCGAAGCGCTCAGGCGGAACAACTGGAACGTCAGCCGTGCCGCGAAGGAAACCGGCATGCTGCGTCCGAACTTCCACGCGCTGATGCGCCGCTACGGGGTCCGGGCGGAGGAAGAAGCCTGAGCGGCAGTTTTCAGCAGCGAAGGACTCCCTCGGTCGTATGCCCGACCCATACACTGTATAGGGCGTCCATACGGCCGTCCCCGCTGCGAGAGTTCCCTTCGAGTTCCCACTCGACCTGATCGCGTCGTCTCGGGTCGCCACTGCCGGTCACGACGCCCACCGCACGTTGTATGTCCGCGGCATACACCTGCTGCCGCTGCCCGACCGGCTCCGCGCCAAGATCGCGAGAAAACCGGAGAAAACCGAGCGATCCCGGCCAACGCCGCTCGCTGGCACGGGGCGTGCGGTGTACATCAGCCGGTGAAGGAGGGTACCAATGACGCCGCGGAATGGGAAGCCCGTGGAGGTGGAGCCGGGCCGCCCGACCGCCGCATGGAGGCGGGCTCTGCTCGTCGCCAATCGCACTCCCGCGTGGAACGAGATGATCCAGGGCCTCGAAGCCGACGGCATCCAGTGCGAGGTGGTGTCGCCGGCAGCGACGCCCGACGAGATCGTGGCCGACCTGCAGCGCTGCAACACCGTGCTGATCGCGGACCTGTCGCCTGACCCGGTTCGCAGCATGACGATCGTCTCCGCGTGCCGGCACGGCGCCCGGTTGGTCCCGATTGTCGCTGTCGCCGCCAACCCGTCGCTCGAGCTGTCGCGCCGGATCCGGCTGTCGGGTGTCTTCTACCTGGCGCTCGAGCCGGTCAGCCTCGACGAGATGCGGAGCGCGCTGGGGGACGCGTTCGCGTGGATGGGCCGCAAGAAGCCGGACGCCAGCATGTGCCGGGCGAAGCAGCGCGTGCTCATCGTCGATGACGACGGCGATTTCGTGGCGTCCACCTCGGCGCTGCTCGAGGGGCAGGGCTACTGCGTGTCGAGCGCGGCGACGGCCAAGGAGGCGCTGGCGAAGATCGTGGCCGAGTCGCCCGACCTGATCGTGCTCGACGTGATGATGGAGCACGACTGCGCCGGCTACGAGGTGAACCAGGCGATCAAGTACGGCGCCGGCTTCGAATGTTTCCGGCACGTGCCGATCCTGATGGTCTCCTCTATCGAGACCGACCCGGCGACGCGGTTCCAGATGGCGGGCGAAGTGGACATGGTCACGCCGACCAGCTACATGACCAAACCGATCGACCTGCCGAGGTTCCTCGCGGAGGTCCGGACGCTGCTCGGCGAGCAACCCGACATGGCGACCACGTAGCGGCCCGAAGCACGGTCATGACAGCGCAGGTGATGGACGCGGGAATGCGAACGGCGGTCCCGCCCGCCGGCGAGGCGCGCCGCGTGTTCGTCATCGACGATGACGACATCATGCTGGTGTCGTGCCGGCGAATCCTGGAGAAGGCCGGCTACGAGGTCGAGACGTTCAGCCACGGCGCCGAAGGCATCCGCCGCATCCCGGAGGCGCCGCCGCAGCTGCTGCTCGTGGATCTGAAGATGCCCGAGCTCGACGGGCTCCAGGTGATCGAGCGGGTCCGCGAGATCGACGAGGACGTCGTGATCGCCGTCATCACCGGCTACGCGACGATCTCGACCGCCGTTGACGCGATGAAGGCGGGCGCCTACGACTTCCTGCCGAAGCCGTTCACCCCCGACGAGCTTCGCCTGATCGTCAACCGCGGCTGCGAGCGCTGGCGGCTGGCGATGGAGTCGAAGCGGCTCCGCCGGGAAAAAGAAGAGGCCGAGCGCCGGTTCGTGACGTTCGTCTCGCACCAGTTGAAGTCGCCGCTCGTGGCCGCCAAGCAGTATTTGGACGTGCTGCTGTACACGCACAAGGGCGAGCTGTCGCCGCGGACGAGCGAGTGGCTGGTGCGGGCCCAGGTGCGCCTGGGCGAGATGCTGAACCTGATCCAGGACTGGCTGGCGCTGGCGCGGATCGAGCGGGGCACAGTGTGCGATCGCACTGCCACGACCGATCTGCCCGGGATCGTCAGGCAGGCGGTCGACGCGGTGGCGCCGCAGGCGGAGGCGGCGGGGGTGACCGTGGAGGTCGAGATCGCGCCCTCGCTCCCGCTCCTGGGCGGGGACGAGGCGAGCCTGGCGACGATCGTCACCAACCTGGTCAGCAACGCGGTCAAGTACAACCGTGTGGGCGGCCGCGTCACCATTCGCGCCGCAGCCGAGGGGACGATGGCGCTCCTTGAGGTGGTTGATACCGGCATCGGCATCCCCGACCAGGCCATCCCGCACCTCTTCGAGGAGTTCTACAGGGTCAGGACCGACCAGACGCGGCACATCGCGGGGACAGGTCTCGGGCTGGCGATCTGCAAGCGGATTGCGCACGACCTGGGCGGGTCGATCGAGGTGGCGAGCCGGGTGGGCGAGGGGACGCGGTTCGCGGTCCGGATCCCGCTGGCGGCCACGGCGGCAGGTGGGGGAGTGAGAGCATGAGTGAACCGAAGAGTGTCCTGATCATCGACGACGATCCCGATTTCGTGCACGCGGTGGGCGAGCTACTCGCCTCGTCGGGGTACCAGGTGAGCACGGCGAGCAACGGGCGGGAGGGGCTCGACCTGGCGAAGCGGCTGCAGCCCGACCTAATCCTGCTCGACGTGATGATGTCCGAGCGGACCGAAGGCTTCTTCACCCTCGAGCAGATCCGCGACGTGCCCGCGCTGGCCGAGACGCCGGTGATCGTCATCTCCTCGATCTACAGCGACCATCCGGTCTTCAAGGTAAGCCCCGAGGCGGGCTGGCTGCCGGCGAGCTTGTTCCTGCCCAAGCCGGTCGATCCGGCCCGGCTCATCGCGGAATCAGCCCGCCTGATTGCGGCGTCGGCGGCGACCGGAGCCCACGTGCCCCAAGCAGGGAGCAGCGGCCGATGAAAATCCTGAAGATACCCAAGAAGGACCTGGACCTGTTCGTCAGCATCCTGCCGGCGTTCGGCGAGCTGTACGCGCCGGTGCGGCGCGGCAGCGGCTACGCCTTCGATCGCCCCGCCTCGTGGTCCGATGTGCAGATGGACTACCCGCGGACGATCCTGCCGCCCCGGAAGTTCTTCCTGCCGCCCCGCGAGGCCACCTTCGCCTTCGACGCGAGGGAGGGGTACCGCGACCTGCTCCGGGAGGCGGCCGTGCGGCGCGTGCTCTTCGGCGTGCACGCCTACGACATCTTTGGCCTGAACATCCTGGACCGCGTCTTCGCCGAGGGGAAATTCCCCGACCCGTACTACATCGCCCGCCGGCAGAACACGGCGATCATCGGCATCGATTTTCAGCCCGACGATAAGCACTTCGCCCGCTCGATGAATGCCGACTTCGTCGACAGCGGCTTCGACCTGTTCCTGAGCGACATCGGCGACCACTTCCTCGTGCTGGTGGGGACGAGCCGGGGCGACGACATGGTGGTGATGAGCGGCTGCCTGCTCGAGCAGCCGACCGAGGCCGACTTCGCGGAGTACAAGCGCCGGTCGGGCCTGCGGCGTGCGGCGTACCACACCCAGGTGGAGCTGGGCGATCTGCCCGAGATCCTGGAGATGGAGTACCACAGCCAGGTCTGGGACGACGTGGCGACGCGGTGCCTCTCCTGCGGCTCGTGCAGCATGGTGTGCCCGACCTGCTACTGCTTCGACGTGAACGACGAGGTGGGCCTCGAGGGCCGGAGCGGGCAGCGAATCCGCTCGTGGGACTCCTGCCTCTTCAAGACGCACGCGCTCGTGGCCGGCGGCGAGAACTTCCGCCAGAGCCGGGCGTCGCGCATCAAGTTCCGCTTCTACCACAAGCAGCGTGGCTTCGTCGCCGAGTACGGGAGGCCGAGCTGCGTGGGCTGCGGCCGGTGCGCCGCCGCCTGCCCGGCCGGTATCGACATCATCACGGTCATCACGACGATCAGAGGTCAAGCCGATGCGCACGGAGATCGCACCGTCGGGGTCGCTGCCGCACATTGAGAACCCGTACCTGCCGCAGGCCGCGCGCATCTCGCGCATCCAGCGGATGGTGCCGGACAACTACCTGTTCCAGCTCCGGTTCGTCGACGAGGGGCTGGTCAACCGCTGGTCGCACCGGCCGGGGCAGTTCGTCGAGTTGAGCGTCATCGGCACCGGGGAGGCGCCGATCTCCATCGCGTCGTCGCCGACGCGCCGCGGCATCCTCGAGCTCTGCGTGCGTCGCGTCGGTCGCGTGACCAGCGCGCTGTACCG
>Ga0315282_10011060_pt1 | contig 14045 bp, 8 predicted proteins | sample YL17G07_20_MG_FD_203693 | JGI IMG/M metagenome (GOLD analysis project Ga0315282, IMG submission 203693) | Sediment microbial communities from Yellowstone Lake, YNP, Wyoming, USA - YL17G07_20 | ecosystem: Environmental > Aquatic > Freshwater > Lake > Sediment | place: USA: Wyoming | collected... | reverse complement strand
CACACCTGCTTGGGTTGAGGAGGCTACACCACCTAAATAAGTTAGGCCGGATACCGTCACCATAGTGGAAGAAGCGTTGCCTAAAGTTGATTGGCCAGACACGGTTAAAGTTCCAGTGGTGGTTATATTGGCACCTATGGTAGTGGCAGTTGCACTAGCGATAGCCGCTACTACCAAGATAGTAATAGACGAAGCTAGCAGTACTTGCAGAAATATATTTGATTTAAAGAATTTATTCATAATTTTTTATCCGTTAAAATTGGAATTTAGGCCTTTAATACCAATCTTACTTATTCCTTTTTATTTTTAATTAAATCTGGATTTATTGTTGCTTTAAAGCAACAGCTCGACCTTTATTATATCCAGATAATTGATAAATATATAAATAGTTTTTATTCAAATTTTATAAAAAAATAATACTGACCACGACAAAGTTAGTCAGTATTATAAATGATAATTTTGATTAAAAAACAAAAAACTTTTAAATTATTATTAAATTTAAACATAAAAGCTGGGGAGTTTATGTTTAATTGTTCGATTATTAAATATGAGATTTTATAAGTAAACTATAAATTTTATCCACAGTGTATTTCTTTATTCATTATATGATAAATTTTATCAAACGTCAATTATTTTATTTATTAATGAATTATATTAATTCTGTCAAATATGATATTTACTTCCACTTATCCACATATTGTCCTATACCATATTGATTAAATTTGTTTTTTAATTTGGTTTTACTGTGTAAATATAGCAATACAGAAGATAATTCAACTAAATAACGATTACCAATTATTTTAAATTTTATTTTATTAAATTGAATAGCTCTACGGATAGTTTTAGCGCCGACTCCCCCAATTTTAGCAGCTTCTGAAATAGTTAGCCAAAGTGGATTTAAGATTGGTTCAACAAGCAATAATTTAAGTTTACTACTTTTAGTGTTATTTTGTTTAGTTTTAGTAAGTTTTTTGATAGATTTATCTATCATAATCAAGACTTTAGTCTACAAATATGTAGACTAAAGTATAAAATTATACTAAAAATGATACTTTAGTCCAGAAATATGTAGACTTAAACTTTTGATTTAAATAATTATTTATTATCATTAGTCCACATTTTATTAGACTAAAATATAATATAATTATTACACTTTAAATTTTATAAATCAAGTATCAATTACTTATTTTAATTTGATTTATTATTTAAATTTTTAGTTAGTAAATATTGTATTTATAACAAAAAATTTTTATTTATTAAATCTGTAATTTATAATTAATAATTATATTTAACTTTATTTGATATTTGCCTATTTAATTAAATTATGTTAAAATTTTAGTTAATATTTTATACTAAAGTAAAGGAATCCCTTAAAAATAAAATTTAGCTAATATTAAAAAAATAATTAGAGCGATTTCGGTCTTATTTTTTGTTTTATATAATTTATAATTTATAAAGTGTAACAAATCGCAATTTTAGACGTATAATTAGATGAATAATAGCAAAATAAAAGAGAAAGTATTTCTTAATGGAATAAAAAATAACGATCGGCAGGCTTTTATAAATGCCTATGACTTGTATGTAGATCAGTTATACAGATTTATCTATTTTAAAGTCGGCAATAAAGAAGAAGCAGAAGATTTATTATCAGCTGTTTTTTTAAAAACTTGGAGCTATTTACAGAATAATTTTACCAATCATCAAACTTTAAAATCTTTATTTTATAAAATCGCCCGTAATTTAATTATTGATCATTATAGAAAAACTAATCAATGGAATAGAGTTGATTTTAATAATTACGATTTGATGGAATATGCTGATGAAAAACAAAATATCAGTAAACAAATTGAAATAGCTTCGGATTTAGTCGTTATTGAAACTAAATTACCGCTTTTAAAAGATGAATATCGAGAAGTAATTATCTTAAGGTATATCAATGAATTATCAATAAAAGAAATAGCCGATATTTTAGATAAATCTAAAGGTAATATAAGAATCTTAATTTATCGGGCAGTCAATGCTTTAAAAGAACTAGTTAAGAATTAACAAATAATTTTTTTACTATTGTGTAACTATTATTTCACTTATTAAAAATAAAAGTTAAATATCGTTAAGCAATGGTTATATTAAATATTGAATGTTAGAAAAAGGACTAATAAAAAAATTAAATAATTTAAGAAATATCAAGCCGGATAATCAGTGGAAAAATAATTATCGGGAAATTTTATTTAGTCAAATTTCCGCCGGGCAGACTAATAATTTAGTTAAGCCAAAAATATTTAACTTATCAAAATCTTTCTATCAAAAATTATTTTCCCAAGGAATTTTTATAGAATTAACTAAGCCTCTTTGGGTGACTATTATACTAATTACAATATTTACTAGCGGCAGTGTCGCTAGTATTTACGCTTCTCGTGACGCTAAACCCGGCGACTCTCTTTATTTAGCTAAATTGATAAGTGAAAAAGCTAAATTAGCCATAACTTTTAATGAAAGAGCTAAAGCTAAATTAAATCTTGAATACGCTAGTAATCGGGCGCAAGAAATGTCCCAGATCGTTAACCAGGTAAAAACAAACGAACAAGACCGCGGGCAAGTTGAACAATTAGCTAAGAGTTTTAAAAATGAAATTACCGAAGTTAAAAGTAGATTAAGTAAAATAAATATTAAAAATATAAACCAAAACGAAGCTCGGACCTCCTTAAGTAAAGGACCGGACAATATAACAACGCCGCCTATAGCAGAGCAGACAAACCAAGAAGTTTTTGGCGCCAATTTAGAGAAAAATAATCAGCGAATGGAAATCTCCGAACCAAAGAAAGATGGAACTAAAACAACTGATCAAGCAACCAGCACTCCCCCAATAGAGCAAAAAAACTTGACTTCTACTTCTACTACCGATATAACGGCTATTAATAATTCTAGTCCGGATAAAATTTTGGATGAAGCGGAAAAATTATTTAATGAGAAAAATTATAGCGGGACGATTGATAAGTTGGAGGAAGTTAATACTATAATTGATCAAGCAACAGGAGCGGTAACCAACCAGGGCGAGGTTAAAGGGATAGAAGAAACTAGTACTACCACAACTAGTCAGGGGGAATAAAATATATTTATTAGCGCGGATTTCTTAGTTCCTCAATTGAGTAATTATAAAATCCGCACTAAGCGGATAAGTAAAACATAAAGGTCGATTCTGCTTTTAAACAAGCAGAGAGTTTTAACTAATACTCTTGTTAAAGATTTTTAAGCTTTTAACGAGAGAAAATAATAAACCATAGCTTTTTTAAGTAATTGATTACTTATAGTTGCTCCTATAAGTAATAGGCCCTGATCTAAATAGGGTAAGCAAACCGACAAGCTAACCCCCGCCCCAATTTTTGTGGATTTTATTATAAAAATAAAAAGGGGTGGGTGAGGGAATCAATGCTTGTCTTGATTTTACCAATCCATAAAAATTGGTGCGGGGAGCGGGATTCCGGTTGGTTTGCTAGACTTTAAATCTTAAAAAAGCCAACAAAAGGTCAATCAGTTAAATGTTTTTCTAAGTAAACATTTAATTGAATAAAATTATCTATGGAAATAATAAAAAAGATTTTTGTCTCAAGCGTCATTTTCACCACCATTTTAACTATGTCCGTGGTGACCGTGCCTCAGGCTGGTGCGAAAGCTTCAGCCGGAGATTTAATTAAGATGGCCGGTCTATCATCGGTTTATTATCTTGGCGCTGATGGCAAAAGGTATGTTTTCCCTAATGAGCAAACTTATTTTTCCTGGTACAGTGATTTTTCCGGAGTCGTGACTATTCCTCAAAGCGAGTTAGAGTCATATCCTCTGGGAGCTAATGTCACTATCAGACCAGGTACTAAATTAGTTAAGATCACCACCGATCCGAAAGTCTATGCGGTAGAACCAAGCGGGAAGTTACTTTGGGTATCTTCCGAAACTATCGCTAGCACACTGTATGGTAGTAACTGGGCCAAAAGAATCGTTGATGCGCCAGACGCTTTTTTCACTAACTATACGGTTGAAAGCGGCCAAGCTTCGGCTACCGCTTATCCAATTGGTAGTTTAGTTAAATGGACTGGTTCCAGCGATGTTTATTACGTCAACTCCAGCGGTCAGGCGCAAAAAGTAGCTAATGAAGCTGCCTTTTTAGCCAATCGTTTTAAATGGGCTGATGTAATTTCCGCTCCGGCTTCAGTCGCTAAACCAACGGCTGGCACTGATATTACTGCGGCTGTGGCCACTTTAATTGACACCTCTTCTGGCGCAGGCGGAAGTATTGGCGCAGGTACTGGTTTAACCGTGGCTTTAGCTTCGGATACTCCGGCTTCGGCTACAGTGATTACCGATACGAATACTACTAATGGTAATGGTCAATCAAATGTTCCATTTATTAAGATTAATTTCACGGCTTCTCCTGATGGCGACGTTAAAGTTACCCAGTTAAAGTTAAAGAGACTGGGTATTTCCGCTGATACTGATGTGGATAACCTCTTTCTTTATGATGGTGCAACCAGGTTAACCGATGGTTCTGGCATTTCCTCCAATTATATTACCTTTAATAATGCCAGCGGCTTATTCACCGTTACCAAAGGCACGACCAAAGCTATTACGGTAACAGGCGATATGTATTATGCAGCGACTTCAGGTAAAACCCTTGGTTTCAGTTTGATGGCTGCCACCGATGTCAAAACCAATGGTGCGGCAGTCAGCGGTTCTTTCCCGGCTAATGGCAATTTAATGTCCACGGCTAATGCCACTGATTTAGGCAAAGATACCTTTAGCGGTTATACCAATCAGCCGTCTAGTACTCTCGCTACTATCAATGCGGCGGATGACCAAGAAGTTTTCCGCTTTATTATGACCAGCACTAATCAAGCCTTAAATGTGGAAAGACTTAAATTAACCGCGGTAGGCAGCATCCAGTTGACTGATCTAAAGAACTTTAAGCTTTATGTCAATGGAGTACAGCAAGGCACTACAGTGACCGATATGATTACCGGCAATATCGTTGATTTTGACTTATCAGCCAGTCCTTTAGTCGTACCTAAAGGCAGTTCAAGAACAGTTAGCTTAAGAGCCGATATCAAAGGTGGTTCAACCAGAACTTTCTATTTCTCTTTCCAGAACCAAAACGATATAATAGTTAAAGATGCCGGTTATAACGTCTATATTGAGCCGTATACACTTGGTACTTTCACCATAATCAAGCCTGATGGCTTATATACTATCTCTTCCGGAGAACTGTCCGTTACCAGATCAACCGACTCGCCAACTTCAGCGGTTGCGGTTGATGCCACTAATGTGGTTTTAGGTGCATTTGACTTTACGGCTTCAGGCGAAGATATGAAGATACAAAACCTAAATGTTTCAGCCACAGTTTCTACTTATGGCGGTATCATAAACGGTAAAGTTTATTTAAATGATGTTCAAGTCGGTACGACAAAGAATTTGACCCAACCGGCCGCAGGCGGCGCTGGCACTCTTATTAACTTTACCTTTGGCTCAACCTTTATTGTCCCGGCTGGTGTTACTTCCAAGGTAAAAATTATTGGCGATATGAAGACCACGACTTCCACCAGTTTTACTGGCGGACAAACCGTTACCGTCGCTATTGAAGCCGGTTCCAGCAATGTTCAGAGAGTGACCTCGCTCGGCACGATTAGCCGACCGTCCACCCAAGTCCCAGGTAATGCATTAACTATCACTTCAGCCGCTTTAGGCGTCACTAAATATGTCGGTTACGGTAATCAAACCGCAGTCGCCGGCAGCAATAACGTTCTGATGGGCGCTTTTGTGGTCGGAGCTGGTTCGGCCGATGGTGTAAACGTCAATTCCATTACCGTAGCTTTTGTCACTAGTCCGTATAATTATACGAGCGTAACTAATATGTACTTGCAAGATGCGGTAACTGGCGCTCAATTAGGCGATGTTAAAGTTAGTCCGACTGCGTCGAATCTCTATACGGTTAACTTTAATTTACCGACTTCAGGTTCAAAGGTAATTAACCTTCGCGCCAATATCAAAGCCGGTGCTATTTCTGGTTCTTGGGTCGCCAAAATTAGTGCTGACGGCACGGGTGTTACCACCTCGGTCGCGGTTTCAGCCACGGCTACTGATATCCAAACCATAACCATCGGTGGCGGTACCTTAACGGCCACTGGCGGCAGTCAGCCGGATACGGCTATCTTATTGGCCGGTTCAACCGGTAACTATGTAGCGCAATTCAGTTTCAGTGCGGCTAACGAAGGCTTTACCATTGATAAGATGAAACTGAAAGTTACCAATAACTTTGCTACCTCAACCGCTTCCATTACCGTTAAATATAACAATAAAAGCGGCGTACAAGTATCCCAGCAGTCTTTGTTCACGGCCGGAGCGCAAGCTTATGCTACCGCAACCTATACCGGTATGACCATGTATGTACCGGCTAACAGTAATGCTACGATTGATGTTTATGTTGACTTGACCAGTATTGCTTATGGCGCGGCTTCTGGCGCTAATAGCGCGGTTTATCTGGATTATGATGAAGGCTTTAATGCTACCGGTGATTCTGGTGCTGTTAAGACTAATACCAACGCAGCCGGTTCGGCCGATTTAAGCGGTAATTCCTTCAATGTCAGAAAGACCAAGCCTACCTTTGCTAAGTTAGACGCCGGCACCGATCCAACGGCTATGCTCTATAAGTTCCAAGTGGTAGCTGATGCGGCTGGTAATGTTGACATTAAACAGCTCGGCTTTACTGTAGTTACTAGCACTTGCGACGTAGCTAGTATGCAACTCTATGATCCCAATACTTCAAGCGCCTTGACTACTACAGCGCTTACGCCAACCTGGAATGGTAACGGCGGAGATGTTAAATTGTATGTTGGTTTAGCTACTACCCCTGGAGACGATCACGTCTTAACTATCGGCACTACGGCTAAGACTTATGAAGTAGTTGGTACTGTTACTAATTTCGGTAATTCAGGCGATTCTATTAATGTCCGCTTCAAACAGGATACGACTGCAAACGTAGTCAATCTTAGTGCTCAAGGCCAGATAGATTTGGGAAGCTACAATATCTGGTCTGATAAGTCAACCTCGGCTCATACCACAGCTACTTCAGACTGGACTAGCGGCTATCTGTTAAAGGATATGGCCACTTCAATGTCTTTCTCCAGATAACTGGTGAAATTACTTAAAGATTAGAAATAGTTGATATACACAACCCCGCTCCAGTTTCTTAAAAACTGGGGCGGGGTTGCTTTTTATCAGGTTTAATATTAAAATAATGGTATGTTAAAAAAACATTTTAAAAAATTAAGCTTTATTATATTAGTTTTTATAGTATTAGTTGGTTCAATCAGCGGTTGGTGGTATTGGCAAAGTATCTTAAAAAACAAACAAACGAATAACGATTTTTTTACTTTGCTAGATGATAAAGATAAATTGATTTATTCCGAAGCGGTTGAGTTATACCCGGAAGCGCGACAGCAATTTGAAAAAAAAGTCGAAGAAATTAAAGCTAGCCTGGCCCAGGGAGGGGATCAGGATTTTTTAGTAGCCAATTACAATAATTTAGGATTATACAATAGCTATTTGGGCAATTATCAAGAAGCTTTCGAGGCTTACATAAATTCATTAAAGACGATTAAAGATTCAAGAATGACTTTATTGGCTTTTGGCGAGCTGTTAGTAAAGATGAAAGCTTACAAAAGCGCAGCAGCGGTTTTTAATAAGACTAATGAATTAAATCCTTGGGAAGCCAAAGGTTATATAAAATTGGTCAATCTTTATAAAACCATGGACGATAATAAAAAAATTGATGAAACTTATCAAGCTGGACTGGCCTATACTCTAAAAAACATTGATAAAAACGAATACCTTTTGTTATTAAACGATTACGCCGATTGGCTGATTAGCCAGAAATCATATGATCAGGCGATTATAGTTTATGAGCAGATAAAAGGTCGACAACCACAGAATAAAGAGGTGATTGATAAAAAAATCAGCGATTTAATTACCGCTAAAGGCGGAATCCCGAAGTAAACCCCGTTACTTGACCGCAGGGCATTTACCCCGCGGCAAGAAACTTACCGCACTGCCGTGCGAGCCAGTGTTTCACCCCGTTAGTAATATTCGTATCTAACGGGGCAAGGAGACCACAGGGCATTTCAAGTAACGGGGTAAAGGGGAAAAATTGCAACAAGTTAAATGATTACCGCTAAAATAGAAAAAGCAGTTAAAATTTTATTATATTTAGTGCCATTTTTGGCCCTTATTTTTATTAATGGTTTTTATTTCCCTTTTATCATCAATCGGACGCTTTATTTCCGTTTAATTATCGAGTTGGCTTTTAGTTTATATATTTTACTTTTAGTATTAGATTTTAAAAAATATAAACCTAAGTTCAATTTGGCGTTTATTTTGATAAGCGTCTTTTTATTTATTAATTTATTTTCAGCGATTTTCGGCTTGGATTTTTATAAAAGCTTTTGGTCAAATTTTGAAAGGATGGAGGGAGTTATAAGCCTTATTTATTTAACTATCTATTTATTTTTACTAATAATTTTATTTAAAACAAAAAGAGATTGGTTGGTTAATATTAAGTTGGTTTTAGCGGTTAGTTTATTAGTTTCTCTTTACGGTCTAGCGCAAAAATTCAGTCTACTGCCCGTTTTTCAGGCAGGTATCAATCGGATTGCTTCTACCATCGGTAACGCGGCTTTTTTAGCCGGGTTTTTACTACTCGCTATCGGTTTAGGCAGTTACTATTATTTAATTGAAGAAAGTAAGAAGTATAAGATTTCGGCCTTGATTATTATTTTTTTAGATTTAATTGTTTTGCTTTTAACTTCTACTAGAGGTGCGATTCTTGGTTTGGCTGTCGGTTTGTTTATATTTATACTGTTAAATTTGATTTTTGCTCAAGGAAAATTAAAGAAGTATTCTTCAGTTGCTTTATTAATCTTTTTAATGATAGCGACAGGATTTTATTTTTCCCGACAATTTTTTACTAAATCAAATATTGAATTTATTAATCGTTTAGCCAGTATTTCTTGGCGCGATCCTACTATTAACAATCGCTTATTAGTCTGGCAGATGGCCTTAGCTGAATTTAAAGAGCGGCCGTGGCTGGGCGTTGGTTTAGAAAATTTTAATATCGTTTATAATAAATATTTTACCCCACGAATTTCCGAAGATTGGTTTGACCGAACTCATAACGTTTACCTAGATCAGCTGGCAGCAAACGGATTAATCGGCCTAATTGTTTATTTAGCGGTTTTCGGTTATTTGTTTTTTTTGCTATTTAGAAAAAGGAAAGACGATTTTTATCAGTTTACAATTTTTTCCAGTCTTTTAATAGCCTACGCCATTCATAATTTTTTCGTTTTCGATACTATCAACACATCGATCATATATTTTTTCTTAATCGCTTTAATCAGCTTTAAAAGTTCAGCCGAGGGACTGGAGATAAAAGTTAAAGCCGAACCGCAAGCGAATACAAAAAATGTTATAGTAAACATTACTTTTATATTATTGATAATAGTTAATATTTATGCATTTTACCGGTTGATTTATTTGCCGTTAAAAATTAACCGTAGTTTATATATCGGATATTATTATAGCATAGCCGACACTAACCGTTCCTATGAAAATTTTAAAACCGCTTTAAGCTATAAGTTCGGCAGCGAAGAATCGGCCAATCAGCTGCATAATAGCTATGATGTTTTAGAATCAAATACATCGACTAATAAGACTGATTTGGAAAAATTTTATAATTTAACCAAAGAAAAATCAGAATTTGCTATAATTAATAATCCGTTAGATATCATGGTAAAATTGCGTCTGGCGCAACTGCTGATCAATAACTATCAAAATGACAGTGATCTTAATCAGGCTGAAATTTTACTTAAAGATTGTATAAAATTAAGCCCCGGCAGAACCGAATCATATTATTTATTGTATAATCTATATTCTAAAGAAAAGGACGCGGCCAAAGCCGAGGCGATTTTAAAAGACCTGATCGATAAATTACCCTGGTTCGGTGATGCTAAGATATTTTTGGCAACGGCGATCTATCAAAGCGATCCCGCTCAAGCCGAACAGCTTTTTAACCAAGGAATAAATCAATTCCATACGTCAATAGAAGGGACTTTAAAAAAAATAATTGAGTACTTATTAAATATGAAAAAATACAAAGAGACCATTCCTTATTACTTACAATTAATAGATATTGTACCGGATCGTCTAGATTATCGAATAGATTTATCAAAAGTTTATTATTTGTCCGGGCAGATTGATAAGGCGATTGAGCAAATTAATTATATTAATAGTAAATCTCCGCAAACATTAAAAGGCAATGAACAATATTTAAATCTATTATTTAATTCTTATAATAAGCAATAAGTATTTATGTCTGCTAAAATTTATCTAATTATTCTTAAAACTGGTATTTATTTATCCCTACTATCAGTATTTTTAGTTTTTAATAATCTGCTCTTCCCCTTTATCACATCGAAGCAACTTTTCTTTAATATTTTAATAGAAATATTAGTTGTTATCTGGTTAGCCTTAATCATTAAATATCCTGAATTTCGGCCAAAAAAATCTCTGATTTCTTACGGCTTAATCGGTTTTTTTGCCGCCGTTTTACTTTCTTGTATTTTCAGCGTAGATTTTAATCTAAGTTTTTGGGGAGATATCGAAAGAATGTTGGGTTTTTTCCATATCCTACATTTTCTATTTTTGTATTTCATTATCATTATTGTATTCCGTGATTTTAAAGATTGGCGTAATTTATTTCTTGCTTCAGTAACAGCAGCAATTTTAATTAGCTATGACAGTATATTTAGAACCGCTTTTGCCACTATTGGTAATACCGCTTATGTTAGTGGCTATATTATTTTTAATATTTACTTTGCTTTAATATTATTTTTTAATTGGCGCGAGTCTGAACAAAAAAATAGATATAATTGGCTAATTAATTTATTATTTTTAGCCGCGATCTTAATTATGCTTTCGGTTATGAAAGTGACTCATACTAGAGGAGCTTATGTCGGTTTGGCCGTTAGTTTTTTCATCTTATTTTTACTCGTCGTAGTTCTTGCGGGTAGTAAGAAAGTAAAAATTTACAGTTTAACTGCCATAGCAGTTATGTTTATTTTAATACCATTAGTTTTTATTTATTCAAAAAGTAATTTAGTGCAAAATAATTCAATCCTACGAACTATTACCCAAATTTCAGCTAAAACGCCAACCTTTCAAACCAGATTGATTTCCTGGCAGACCGCTTTTCGTGATTTTCCCCATCATCCTTTACTCGGTACCGGCTGGGGTAATTTCGCTATTACTTTTGATAAATATTTTGATCCTAAATTTTATAGTTATACTACCGGTGAAACTTATTTTGACCGTGCTCATAATAATTTAATTGAAATCATGTCAACTTCCGGACTACTTGGCTTACTGGCTTATTTATCAATCTTCGTAGTGGCATATTATTATTTAATTAAAGGTTTAAAACGGGGTCAAATCAAAGTACCCGACTTTATTCTGCTTACCTGTCTAATTATCGGTTATTTTATTCAAAATTTAGTTGTTTTTGATTCCCTGGTTACTTATTTGGCCTTAATGATAACTTTAGCTTACATCTATTGGTTAAGTAATAAAGATGAAGTAGTGGAATATACTAGTAAAGAACTTGATAATAAAGAAATCATAACTTGGCTAGCCGCTGGTTTAATCATGCTGGTAATAATTTTTCAATATAATATAAAGCCCTGGCTGATGCTTGACGAAACGATAAAAGGGCAGCTGGCTTTTTCTCGCGGAGATACATTAGCCGGCATCGAGGCTTACCAGAAAGCCGAAAGTTATAATACGGTTTTAAATAGGGACAGCCGTTCCAGCTTAATAAATTTAATTTCTGCCAATCCGACGATTTTATCCAAGCTGGATAATAACAAAGCAAAAGAAGCTTTAGATTTTATGATAAAGATGGCTGAAGCTAATGTCACTTATAACCCTCATGACAGCATGATGCAAATGCAATTGGCGAATATTCTAAATACCGCCTCAATTTTTTACACTGATAATGCAAGCCAATTTTATTATTATTCGGATAGATCGCTTGAAGCTATTGATAAATCTATTGCCGCCAGTCCGGGCAGAGTCACTATTTATTTTACTAAAGCGCAAATTCATATTACACGTAATGAAAAAGACAAGGCGATTGAAACATTAAAAGATGCCCTAGCTCTTAATCCTGGTTACAATGAACCGCGCTGTTTACTGGCTAAAGTTTATATTTATTACAGTCAACTAGCCGAGGGTTATCAAGTCATGGACCAATGCCTTGATATGGGCGGCAGTGGCAGTTTAGCACCTGCTGATTTTGTTAAAACTTTGATAAATTTTTATAGCGATAAAAAAGATTACCCTCGACTGATTAAGTTGTATGAAAAATTAACTTCTCTGGAATCAGACGCAAAAATTTGGGTTAATTTAGCCAGACTTTATGCCGATCAGGGACAAACCGATCAAGCAATAACCGCGGCTAATAAAGCTAGCGAACTTGACCCAACATTAAAATCGGCCTCTGAAGAATTTATTAGTAAATTAAAAAAATAAAATACATCTCAAATTCCAGTTTAACCAATGAGGTGTATTTTTTTGATTAATTTAAATAAACTTTTTTGGTGGTTTCAATCATTTTCTCTAAACTAAATTGTTCGGTTACATCTTGTCGCGCTTGTCTGCCAAGTTTAAGACTAAATTCATGATTATTAATTAATTGTTTAATTTTCTCCGCCAAATCAGCGGGTTTGGCTGGTTCAACCAATAGACCATTCTTTTGATCGTGAATCATTTCCGGAATGCCGCCGACATTGGTCGTGACAATAGGTAAACCAGCAGACATGGCCTCTAAAATACTATAAGGAAAGCCTTCTTTGACTGAAGAACAAACAAAAATATCAAAAGCAGGTAACAACTCGGCGGCACGATTAATTCTACCTGTAAGGATAAAATTATTTTGTAAATTGTAAACGTCTATTAATTTTTCCAGCATTTGTCTTTGTTCACCTTCGCCAATAATAATAAAAGTCGCTGGCAAGCGATGATTAGTAATTAAAATTTCTGCCGCTTGTATGAAATAGATAAGACCTTTGGTTTTATAAAAATTACTAATTGTGCCAATTACAAGATTGTCGATTGTCGAATGTCGAATGTCGACTTTTTTAAATAATGTCTGGCGAGCAAGTTCTGAGGATAAAAATTTTATTGGCTCTATGCCATTGTGAATCATTACCAATTTTTTAGCTGACGCAATTTTTTCTTTTAAAGCAATTTCTCGATCAGCCTCTGCTACACAAATAATTTTATCTTTAAAAACAGCGGTAAATTTTTCTAGCCAGCGATAGAAGAATTTTAGCCAGTTAGGTAAAGGTTCATTAAAGACCCAACCGTGGACAGTGTAGATTATTTTTGGCTGTTTGCCAATTTGAGCACCGGCGAGATAACCGGCGACTGAACCCAAGATTGATATCTTAGAGCTGTTTAAGTGAATAAAATCTGGTTTAAGTTTCGTAATTAATTTTATTATTTCCATTAAAGCCATCATTTCATCAAGCGGAGAAATCGCCCGCTTTAGATGGGGGATAGTATAAGATTTTATTCCCACTTCAATTAAAGCTTTTACTAATTCACCGTCATCACCTTGATCGCCCAAAGCCACCGCTATTTCATACTCACTTTTTAAATAATTAGCCAAATCAAAAACATAGTGTTGGGCACCACCAGACTCTGATTGAGTAACAAAGTAGAGGATTTTTTTCATAAATTAACCTGTTGACTTTTAATCTATTTTATTTAATAATAACTTATAGAAAAAGATAATGCAATACTTGACTAAGTAGATAAAACTTAGTGTTTTTCTGATTATAATCCGAATGTTACAAATTATTATCCGAATGCTCCGAATAATTATTAAATTTACTTTCAATAGCATTCGTAGCATTTGGATAAATTTGTAGATTCGGATTATATTTATTTTT
>Ga0315282_10011059_pt1 | contig 14045 bp, 10 predicted proteins | sample YL17G07_20_MG_FD_203693 | JGI IMG/M metagenome (GOLD analysis project Ga0315282, IMG submission 203693) | Sediment microbial communities from Yellowstone Lake, YNP, Wyoming, USA - YL17G07_20 | ecosystem: Environmental > Aquatic > Freshwater > Lake > Sediment | place: USA: Wyoming | collected... | reverse complement strand
ACCCGCGAATCCCGCCTTGGCGGGAAAAATCCCCCCTCGCCCCCCTTTAGTAAAAGGGGGCTGGGGGGATTTGAAAGTTATTTTCAACGTAAGTTCTGGGAGATTTATTTGGCATGGAATATGGGTTTGCGCTTCTCTGCAAACGCTTTTAATCCCTCTCGACCATCCGGATGAGCTCCACATTGTGAAATGCCCATTCTCTCCCGCTCAATTTGGGTCTCGAAAGTCGTGTGGAATGAGTCTGTGAGAAGCTCTTTACACCAGCCAAAGGAGTTAAGGGAAACTTTGCCTAATTCGCGGGCCATATTCCGGGCTTCTTCCATCACTTGTCCATCCTCGGAAACCTTTGTCACCAAATTCCATGTAAGTGCCTGGCCGGAGGAAATCGGTTTATCAAAAGCAACGATTTCCATGGCACGAGCGAAACCTACAAGCCTGGGTAGCGTAAACGTACCGCCGCCATCGATGCATAGGCCATTTGCCGTATAAGCTTGCCGCAGAACGGCGGATTGGGCCATTACGCGAAAGTCGCAGGCCAATGCCAGCGAAAAGCCACCCCCCGCCGCGACCCCGTTTATCGCGGCGATAACGGGCTTTCTCATACGCCGAATCTCCAGGATGGCTTGATGGTATCGGGCGGCCAATTCGTGGAAACCCGCCGCAGGTCCGCCCGGAAAGCCGTACACCCACTTCAGATCGCCCCCAGCGCAAAACGCCTTGCCTTTGCCAGAAATCACTACCGCGGACACCGCATCATCCCCGGCAAGATGAATCAGGCATCTTGAAAAAAGCTCAACCATGTCGAGGTCGAAGGCATTGAAGGTCTCCGGGCGATTTAACAAGACCTCGGCGATCTCCCCATTTTTTTTGAGCTCTATCGATTCTGTCATCTTATTTACCCCCTACTATCGAGACTTGTTGAACTCCATGGAAACTAAAATTTATTCATTGCTCCTTTCAATATCTTATGGGCGTTTTTCAAACCCGAGGGAATGGGAACCGCGTAGGGGCAGCGGTCCAGGCATTGCAGGCATTCGGAACAAGCCTGGGCATTCGTCGATAAGGCGGCATACTGGGCTTGGGCCCAGCCGTCCAACCCGTAATGGAGGAAATAGCTTTCATACCGGAAAATGTCGGCTATGGGGACTCCTTCCGGGCAGGGCAGGCAATACCCGCAATTCCGGCAAAACCCCTTTCCCGCGTCTCCGGCTTTCTCCATAAACCTGCGGATCTCCTCGGGCGACAGCTCCCTCCTCGATTTCCCCACTCTTACGTTTTCTTCCAACTCATCCAGGGCTGTCATGCCTGGAATCGCGCAATGGATGTGGGGATTCGACAGAACGTAGCGGAGGGCAATCTGGGCTGGCGATTCTCCCTTGAAGTAACTCGTTTCCCACGTCCGGGATGATATTTGCGCCAATCTCCCCCCGGCCAGAGGCTTCATCGCAATCAAGCCGACTCCTTGGGCAGCCGCCATGGGTAGGAGGTCAGCGGTCAACCGATCCTCATCGATGGCGCTGTATGCTACCATCAGGACCGAGAATGCCCCGCATTCGATCGCCCGCTTCATCATGGAGAGGGAACCGTGAATGCTGATTCCGATCTCAGAGATCTTCCCTTCCTTCCGCGCCTTCTCCAGTTCTTCGAGGCCGCCGGCATTGAATATTTTCTCATATTCGGACCCCCGCACGTCGTGAAAGAAAAGGAGGTCAATCCCATCCGTTTGCAGCCGGCGAAGGCACCTTTCCAGCTTCGCGCGAACTCCCGGGCCATCTCTCTCATCCACCTTGGTCGAGAGGTAAAACTCCTTGCGTCTTTTCTTCAAAGCCTGCCCGATTTTCTCCTCGCTATCTCCATAGCAGTCTGCCGTATCCACAAAGTTGATCCCCCGGTCGAGCGCGCGGTTTAAAAGGCGCTCGCATTCCTTGGTTCCGATACGAGGCAGTTTGATCGCTCCAAATCCAATCACCGATACAGGCCAACCGGTTTTACCTAATATTCTTTTCTCCATGGCTATGACTTTACCTGCAATTCAGACATCAGACACCAGACATCGGACCTCAGACTTCAGACATCAGACTTCTCTATTTCTGGCCTTTTGTCTGAGGTCTGAGGTCTATAGTCTAATTTCCTATTTTACCATTCCTCGTAATTTACTGACAAACATATGGGCCTGGCGCAGGGGTTCGGGGATTCGATAGCCCCGGCAGAGGGAGAGCACGATCTTCACGCTGGTCTCCATATCCATCTTATGCCCGGGGGAGACATAAACCGGTTTCACCCCCGCGCGCGTTCGCAAGACCATGCCGGCGGTTCGATCCCCTACGAGCAAAGGAACGGCTTTGCCTCGATCCGGAGCCAGTTCTTCGTGCGTTCCGATCAGGCGACTCTTGGCGCACCCAATGGCAGGGAGGTTGAGGATCAGGCCGATATGGGCGGCGATGCCCATGAACCTGGGATGGGCAATCCCCTGGCCATCGATGAGGATCAAATCGGGTCGAGTCTTCAATCTGGAGAACGCTTTCAGCAAGATCGGGGCTTCACGGAACGTGAGGAAGCCAGGAATGTAAGGGAAAGAAGCGCGGCCTTTGGCCGAGGCACTTTCCAGGAAGGTCAGATCCGGGTAGGTAAACAGGAGAAAAGCGGCGTAGGTCATATCGTCCTCACGGCTGTAGGCGACATCACCGGCAGCGATCGTTTTCAGGGGGGTCCTGGGCGGCCGGAGGCGAAGTCTCTTGTGCAGCTTCTCCTGAATTTCCCTCGCTTCTGCGGGGCTGACCTTCCAGGGATGGAGAAGAGGAAGATTCATAAATATCTTTTTGCCACAGAGGGCACAGAGAACGCAGAGGAGGATCGCCTAAATTCGAACCCCAAGTTCAAAATGCTAATTTCAATTTGTAAAGACTTTTTGTAAATTTTAGGCATTTAAGGCACTTAAGCGCATTTAAGGCATTTTGTTTGTTTGCATCTACACCGCGCTGTGTCCTCTGTGGCGGAAGGTTCAGGATTCGCTTTCCCCGGGTTTCAAAATGAAGCGGTCAAAAAGCTTGTGATACGTGGTCCAGCGGGAAGGGGAGTCCTTTTCCTTCTCAATCCAGGCCAGAAATCCCTGGATCTTCGCATCCAGGTCATCCAGTTGATGGAGGAGAAGCGCTTCCAGCGTCTTGGGCCTCTTGGGAGAGCCGAAAGCATATTCTCCATGGTGACTGAGGATAATGTGTTTAAGCAGGAGCGACAAATCCTGGGGGAATTCAGGTATCGTCCTTATTTTTTCGTCGATCATCTCCACCGTTAGGGTGATATGACCCAGGAGACGGCCCGGGTCCGTGTAATCGAAGGACCGGTCGAAGGAGAGCTCGGAGATTTTTCCGATGTCATGGAGGATCCCCCCCGTAACAAGAAGGTCCTGGTTGATTCCCTTGTATCGAGGTCCTATAAGAAGGATCAGCTGGACGACGGAGAGAGTATGCTCCAGCAATCCCCCCAGGTAGACATGATGGGCGGCCTTGGCGGCTGGCGCCAGCTTGAATTTTTTTACGAAATTTTCATCTGCAAAGAAGGCCTCCAGAAGCTTCCGCAAAAATGGATGATAGATTTGGGAAGCTATTTTTCTCAGTTCAGCCAGCATCTCTTCCATATTCCCGGGGGTCTTTGGAAGGAAGTCGTCCAGTTGGATTTCTTCCCCCGGGCACTTTCTCAATTTCAGGATCCGCAGCTGCAGCGTTCCCTGAAATTCATCCACTTCGGCCCGCACCTTGATAAAATCATCCGCTTCGAAAAGGGGGACAAAGTCTGTGGCGCTATCCCATACCCGTCCATCGATCTCTCCGGTGCGGTCAGCGAGACGGAGAGCAAGATAAGGGTTACCGCTCTTCGTTTTTGTCAGGACCTTTTCTCTGACGAGGAAGGTACTTTCCACGGCCTGGCCCTTCTTAAGCTCGCCGATGAATATTTTGGCCACGTCTGCCTCCTCTCCCGTAAGTCGTAAGTCGTAAACTGCTAAATTGAGGAATACGCAAAGCGCATAGGGTCTTTAATTTTTGCATATCCAACTCTGCGTTCTCAGCGTTCTCTGCGGTGAATGGTTTTTAACTTTAGGCACTTTAGCGCACTTTAGGCATTTTTTTATTCAAATTTTTCCAAGACCGCTTCTGCGGCTTTCATTCCGTCGAGCGCGGAGCTGATGATTCCGCCGGCATAGCCCGATCCCTCGCCGATGGGGTAGAGTCCCCGAATGCTCTGGGATTGATAATCCTCATTCCGCGAGATGCGCAGTGGGCAGGAAGTGCGCGTTTCAATGCCGATCAACACGGCCTCGGAAGAGATGAAGCCTGACATCTTTCGGTTAAAATAAGGAAGCGCTTCGCGGAGGCTCTCCCGAACGAAAACGGGAAGGCATTCGTCCAGACGAGCCGGGGTGATCCCCGGCTTGTAGCTCGTTTCCCGGACAGGGGAAGGGTCCCGGTTTTGCAGAAAGTCCTGAACTCCCTGGGCGGGGGCCCTGAAGTTTTCGCCCCCCAATCGATAGGCCGTCTCTTCCCATCGGCGCTGGAATTCCATCCCGGCGAAAGGGCCCCTTCCTCCGAAATCTTCAACTCCCACGCTGACGACCAGGGCACTGTTGGCCCAAGGGGAATTCCTGCGAAAGAGACTCATTCCGTTGGTAACCAGCCCTTGACCTTCTGAACTGGCCGCAATGACGGAGCCGCCCGGGCACATGCAGAAGGAATAGACCGCTCGCCCCTTTGAGTCGCGGTGGGTTAATTGGTAATCGGCCGGGGGTAATCGCGGATGGCCGGCGGACCGGCCGTATTGGATGCGGTCGATGAGTCTCTGGGGATGCTCCACCCGCAGGCCAATGGCGAAAGGTTTAGGCTCCAGGGCCACCCCGGAATTTTGGAGCATCCGCAACGTGTCCCGTGCGCTATTCCCCGGGGCCAGGAAGAGGATGGAAGAATCGATCTCATCTTTTTCGTTGACCATGACTCCCTGGAACTCATCATGGAAAATTTTCAACCGGGTTACCTTGGCCTGGAATTTGAATTCCGCGTCCTGCTCCTGAAGATGCTTGCGAATGGCGAGAACCACTCGCCGGAGGTGATCCGTGCCGATGTGGGGCCTCTGAAGAAAAAGAATTTCAGGAGGGGCTCCGAAGCGATGAAAGGTTTCCAGGATGGCCCAAACGCGGGGGTCATTCAGGCGGGTATAAAGTTTTCCGTCTGAGAATGTCCCGGCTCCCCCTTCTCCGAACTGGACGTTGCTTTCAGTCTCCAGCGTTCCGTCATGCCAGAACCTTTCCACGTCCTTGACCCGGCCGGGGACTTCTTTTCCGCGCTCCAGGATCAGGGGAGGCAGGCCGTTTGCGGTGAGCTTCAGGGCGGCGAAGAGCCCCGCCGGACCCGTGCCGACGATGACCGGGCGCTTTGCGGGCTTTTTCTTGATGCGGGCCGAGACCGGGGCGGATGTTTCTGTAACTTTCTGGATTTGCCGGCCGGGGGGAGGCTGATCGAGAACTTTTCTTTCCTCTTCCTCGGAGAGAGATACTTCGAGAGCATAAACAAAGTGGATGCGATTCTTCCGGCGGGCGTCGAGCGACTTCTTGATGATCTTAAATTTCCGGATCTGCTCGGGCGAAATTTTGAGGATCTCGGCAGCCTTGCGCTGAAGAGCGGATTCTTCTTCCTCTAAGGGTAAAGCGATATCTTTCACCAAAATGCCCACGATTTTTGAAGGCCCATTCGCTTTTTATATTTTTCGCCGGGTCCGAACAAAACCCACAAGAGAAGTTTATGGGAATTCTAGTAAGGAGTCAAGGAAAGGGGGTATAGAAAGCCGGGCAGGGCTTCCCTTCCCGGGCTATGAGAAGAAAGTTGGGCGCTGTTGACAGAGCAGAGGACATCGGATAGATTGATACCTAAACGGGGATTTCAGAAGATGAAGCGTACAAAGAAAATCTTTTTGCTCGGGCTCCTGTTCCTTCTGCCCTCTTGCGTAAGCTGGCTTTATGAGAAGCCGACGTTTACTCTGAAGGAGGTCGTGGTCAAGCGCATCTCTTTCGGGGAGATCAATTTCCTCTTCGGCATTGAGGTGCAGAACCCCAACCGTTCTGATTTGAAGCTGCGGGAGTTGGAATATAGAGTTTATATTGAAGACCAGGAAGTGGGCAATGGCCGACTGGAGAAGGAAGTCCTGATCGCCCAATCGTCCTCGACGCTGGTTCAGGTTCCCCTGCGGTCGGATTTAAGGAGGATGGGGAATTCGTTGGGGCTTGTTCTGGCTGGCAAGGATCTGAGGTATAAGATTGAGGGAGCGGCAGTCATCAAAACAAGATTGGGTACCTCCACCATTCCCTTTTCCAAAACCGGGGAAATCAAATTAAAGAATTAAACGTAAGTCGTAAGGCGCAAGGCGTTAGGCGAAAAACAAAAGACTGAAACCTCTTCGCCTTTTGCCCCTTTCCCCTTTTAGCCCTTTTTCAAAACAGGGCTTCGACGAAGTCTCGGGCGTTAAATTCCCGCAGGTCATCCACTTTCTCGCCGATGCCGATGTAGCGCAGGGGAATTTTCAGCTCATCGGAAATGGCGATCAGAATTCCCCCTTTGGCTGTCCCATCCAATTTGGTCAGGACGATGCCGGTTACTCCCAAGGACTGGTTGAACATTTTGGCCTGGGCGATGGCATTTTGTCCGGTGGTAGCATCCAGGACCAGGAGAATCTCGTGAGGAGCCCCGGGTACTTCCCGGTCCACGATGCGCTTGACCTTTTTCAGCTCTTCCATGAGGTTGATTTTCGTGTGGAGTCGGCCAGCCGTATCTACGATCATGACATCGCTGCTCCGGGACTTTGCCGCTTTCAGCGCGTCAAAAACGACGGCCGAGGGGTCGGAGCCGCTCTTCTGTTTAATCACCTCGCAGTTCACCCGCTGGCCCCAGATCTCCAGTTGTTCGATGGCCGCTGCCCGGAACGTATCGGCGGCCACCAGGAGTACCGACTTCCCCTGAGCTTTGAATTTCTGGGCGATCTTGCCGATGGTCGTTGTTTTTCCCGTACCGTTGACCCCGATGACCATGATGATGAAAGGCCGGGCGGCCTCGACGTTGAGCGGCTTCTCCTGCCGACTGAGGATTTGGAAGATCTGCTCCTGAAGGCTTTGGCGCAGAAGGTCGGCGTCTTCGAGCTCCTTCCGCTGGACCTTGGCCGTCAGGTTATCCAGCAGCTCTTGAGTCGTTTTTACCCCGATATCGCTGGTGATCAAGATTTCTTCAAGCTCGGCGAGCAGACCCTCGTCGATCTCCTTCTTACCGGCGACCAGCTCGTCGATCTTGCTGACCAGGCCTTCGTGAGTTTTGAAAAGCCCTTCTTTGAGCCGCTGGAAAAATCCTTTTTTCCCTTCGGCCATCGGTCCTCCAAAAAAACGTGAGGTGTCAGGTTTGTTTTTTTTAATTCAATTTCACCGAGACGAGCTTAGAGGTGCCTGGCTCCTCCATGGTCACCCCGTAGAGCGTGTCGGCGATCTCCATGGTATGTTTGTTATGGGTGACGAGGATGATCTGGTATCTTTCGGCCAGCTGCCTAAGCATCTTGTTGAACCGCCCGATGTTGGCGTCGTCCAGGGGGGCGTCTACCTCGTCCAATAGACAGAAGGGGCTGGGGTTGATCAGGAAAAGAGAAAAAATCAAGGCGACCGCGGTCAGGGCTTTCTCCCCGCCGGAGAGAAGGTTTACGTTCTGCAATTTTTTTCCCGGAGGCTGAACGATGATATCCACCCCCGTCTCCAGAAGGTTGGATTCATCCAGGAGCAAGAGCTCCGCCCGCCCCCCGTTGAAGAGGGTGGTGAAGATTTCCTTGAATTTTTCGTTGACGGCGGCGAAGGTTTCAGCGAAGCGTCTGCGGGAGGTGCGGTTGATCTTCTTGATCGCCTGGTCCAGGGCTTCCAGGGAGTTCACCAGATCGGCTTCCTGCTCGGTGAGAAATTCCAGGCGGGCCTTCGATTCCTCGTATTCCTGGATGGCCAAAAGGTTCACCTCGCCCATGGCCTCGATCAGCGATTTCAATTCGGCCAGACGGGCTTCCACCTCCGGCGAGAAATAATCCCGCTCATCTTCTCGGGCCAGGAGAGCCTCCGGAGTGATGCGGTGCTTTTCCTCAACGGTGGAAAGAAGGTGTTTGAGGTTGAGGTCGAGCTCCATGAGCTTCATGGAAAGCGTGTTTTTCTGCTCATGGAGGGCTTGCAGCGCTTCCCGGCGTTCCTTGCCATCGCCCTCCGCTCTTTCCAGCTTCTCCCGCTCCGAGAGTAAACCTTCTTTGCGGCCTTCCAGGTGAGCTTGTAACGCCTGGTGTTCCGAGAGAAGGCGATGAAGCTCAACCTCAGCCACCCTTCGCTGCTCTTCGGCAGCTTCGATCAGGCGGAGGCATTCCTGGACTTCCGAGCGGCGGTTTTGGAGAAGGGATTCTGCTTCCTGAGAGATCCGCCGGGCGCGTTCTACGTTCTGGTCGAGGCTCTGCCTCTTTTCTTGCAGGCCGACCAGGCGCACTCGGGCTTCCGTGACCTCAGCCAGAAGCCCTTCGATTTGAGCTTTTAATTCCTGCAGCTCCTCTTCCCGGCCGCGCAGATCTATTTCTTTTTCATTTTTCAGGTGTTCAGCGGCCTGAAGGGCGGCTGCGCTTTCCTGGGCCTGCTGCTGGATTCCAGAGGACTCCTCGGCGAACTGGCTTTCTTCGAACTGCAGGGTCTCGATCTTTTGGTTCCAGCGTTTTAATTCGACCTGGTTCTGGTCCAGCTCCATGGTCCCACTGACCATCTTCAGGTCTTCTTGATGGAGGGCCTGGTTGAGCCCTTCGATCGAACCTTCCAGGTTTTTAATACTCGAGAGAAGCTGTCCCTGGTTGCGTTCCTGGGAAAGCACTTGCTGGCGGAGCTCCTCCGTGCGCTGGGTCAAATCGCGGATCTCCCGTTTGCGGTGGAAGGTTCCCGAGCCCATCTGCGCTTTGCTTCCCCCCGTGACCACGCCCGAAGGGTAGAGCACTTCCCCGTCGAGGGTGACCAGAGTTTTCCAAAGGGAATCGCGGTTCCAGAGGTCGAGGGCCTCCCGCAGGTCGGAGACGATTAATACATCTCCGAAAAGAAAAGTCGCCAGATGGGCAAACTCCTCCTTCACTTTGATCACATCGATGAGCGGGACTGCCCCCGTCTCCAAGGGGGATGTTCGGGAGGGGGCCGGGTTTTGTTTGAGCTGTAAAGGGATAAAGCTCGACCGCCCCGATTCGTTCGTCTTCAGGTAATCAATCGCCTTCAGAACTTCCTGGTGGTCCTGAACGATGATGTGCTGCAGCCGCTCGCCCAGGACGGACTCCACCACGCCCTCGTATTTGGGCTCGGTTTCGACGATGTCTTCGACCAGGCCATAGATCCCATTCGTCAGCGGTTTCTGGGCCTCGCGCTTGAGCAGGATCGCCCGGACCCCTTCCTGGTACCCTTCCAAATTCCTCTGCAGCTCCAGGAGGGAATTGAGGCGAGAGCTCTCCCGGTGGAGGCGGTCTTTACAATTGGCCAACGATTCCTGCAGGTCGGTCAGGGAAGATTGCAGTTCTTTGGCCTGGGCCATTTTGTGACTCAGTTCCTCTTCGATCTGGCTGCGGGTGTTCCGGCGATCGTCCAGTTGCCGGGATTGGTGGGCCAGGAGCGCGCGGGTCTCTTCTACCTTATGCTCCGCTTCTTCCCTTTCCTTCGCCATCTTCTCCTGCCGGCGGGAGAGTTCTTCCGAGCGGCGCCGCAGGTCGACGAGCATATTTTTCAAGTGGGCCAAGTAAGCGAGATGGTCCACCAGTCCATTTTTGTCCTGCGAGAGCGCCTGCTCAGCCGCGGCCTGCCGGGCTTTTTTCTCCTGGAGCGTCTTTTCTTTCCCGGCCAAAAAGTCAACATCGCCAGCGATCTTTCGGTCGAGATCCCGCAGGACTTCTTCGTAGCCCTGGATTTCCCGATCGACCTCCGCCCTTTGCCGGTCGAGTTTGCCGATTTCTTCCCGGGCGCGTAAGGTTTGCTTCTGCAGGTTTTCGCCCTCGCGGGCGGCCAGCTCGATTTGAGTTTCCCGATTCTTAATCGCCCCGGCGTTTTCGGCGAGGCGCTCCTGATGGGTGGCCAGGTCCCGTTCCATGTCGAGCAAGTTAACCTTCAAACGCTCGACGGAGGCTTCTACCTCTCGAATCTCCACCGTGGCCTTGGCCTCGAGGTCCTGGAGCTCCTGGAGGGAGGACTGCATCTCCTGGCGTTGGGACTCCATAGTATGGCAGGTCTGAGCGGCCTGACCCAGCTCCAGGGCGCGCCCCTCCTCGCGATAGGCCTTATATCGCTCGGCTTTCCGGGCCTGGCGGTTTAAAGAATTCATCTGCCGCTTGATCTCCCCGATGACATCTCTCAGGCGCAGGAGGTTTTGCTGGGTGGCCTCCATTTTGCGCAGGGCGGCGGCTTTGCGGTCTTTGTATTTCGTGATGCCGGCGGCCTCTTCGATGAGGATGCGTCTCTCCTCGGGTTTGGCGTTCAAGACAAAATCCATCTTTCCCTGCTCGACGACGGAATAAGCCCGGTGCCCAATCCCGGTGCCCAAAAAGATGTCCGTGATGTCCTTCAGCCGGCACGGAACCTTATTGATAAAGTATTCGCTCTCGCCGGAGCGGAAAAGCCTGCGGCCAACGGAAATTTCGGTAAAATCCAGATAGTCCGCGATCGAGTGCCCATTCTCGTTGTTGAAGGTAAGGATCACTTCGGCCATGCCTTGCTGTTTTTTACTTTCGCTGCCGTTGAAGATGATGTCTTCCATGATTTTTCCCCGGAGTTGTTTGGGGCTCTGCTCTCCGAGGGCCCAGCGGATGGCGTCCACCACGTTAGATTTCCCGCATCCGTTTGGACCGACCACGGCTGTGACACCCCCCGGAAAGTCAATTTCGATCTTCTCCGAGAAAGACTTAAACCCACAGAGTTCGATCTTCTTGATTTTCATGGCCACCCCTTTGGTCCAGAATCGGCATTCTCAAAATATAACCACAGAGGACACAGAGAAGATATTAATATTCAGGGAGTTAAAAGAATTGTTATTCCCTCCCCCTCGGTGCCCTCTAAATGATTAATCTCTCGATCCCTTCTTTTAACCAACCCCCATTAAAATCGATCAACAACCCCAATCCTTTACCTAGCCCCGATCGATAAGTACCTGTTTGGGCTTCATCCTGGGCATTTCCTTACGGCTTTCCCTTCAATAATAACTTTCGATTTCGACCGCCTAGTCTGTCCACAGGCACCGCTGCCTTTCGCTTATATCTGCAAAATTACTCTTTTGGAGGACACAGAGTATTTCTCTGCGACCTTTCGAGTAGATAGGAGCCTTCCTTGACTACAGGACGAAGTTTGTGTTCTCCGTTACCGCCTGCTTTCGCGACGGTGCCACAATATCTCTTCCATGTCACGGTTGATCTCCTAGCCCTCACAGAACCGGACAAGCGGCTTTCCCATACATCCGGCTCCTCGGTGCGTCATTCGGGACGCCTCCGCTCTACGACACGGGTTCAGGTCTTTGCGGAGCCTGGCTTTAGGCCACTCCACCCAAGCCAAAGCCTGGTTGAAGCTCTCCCAGGTGTATGCCCTGCGCTGGCTCTTGCGGTTAAGCCATTTGAACAAGATCTGCGTCGCGCGATAGACATAGTAGTTGCACCTTTCCAGGTTATCCGTTATGGCGTAATAACTCAGATGCCCCAACACCCGTATCCGCGCTTGCCGGAGCATCTCCCCTTTCCTCTTTACCTGCCCGGCTCGCTTTGCCCAGTCAGTGAACCTCTCCAAGCTTTGCCCCAGCTTCTTACGGCTGGTTCGGCGCTTAACCTTAAAGTGTCCCCCCTTGGTCTTCCCACAATAATGTGTAAATCCCAGGAACGTGAACTCTTCGGGTTTCTCGCCTCGCTTGTACGCGTCCTCCCGTGCAAAACGCCCGAATTCGATGCACCGCGTCTTCTCCTCGGCCAACTCCAACCCAAACCCTTCGAGCCGGTCCTTCAGCCGTCTCTGAAAACTCTCCGCATCGTCCTTGTACTGAAAGCAGGCTACATAATCATCGGCGAAACGAAAATAGTACGCCTCCCCGCGACTCTGCCTGCTTACCCGCCTGCTAAACCACAGGTCCAGCACATAGTGCAGGTAGATGTTCGACAGCAGCGGTGACAGGATAGATCCCTGCGGAGTCCCTTCCTCGCTCGCTTGTACCAGGCCATCCTCCATGATGCCGCTTTTGAGCATCCGAATGATCAGCCGGATCACCCGCTCATCTCCGATCCGATGCCGCAGAAACTTGATCATCCACTCATGGTTCACCTTATCAAAGAACCCTTTGATATCGGCCTCTACCACGTAGCTGACCTTCTTCTGCTGGATCGTCCGCCCCAGCTCATCCAAACATTCATGCTGGCTGCGTCCCGGTCGGTACCCGTAACTGCTGTCTTCGAATACGGCCTCGTAGATCGGCTCCAGCGTCCGCTTGGTCGCTTCCTCCACAATCTTGTCTTCCAGACAACTGATCCCCAGCGGCCTACCCTTCCGGCTACCCACCTTCGGTATGTAACTCCTCCTCTTCGGCTCCGGACGATACCCCATCCGCTTCAGCCTCCCAGACAGGTCCCGAAGGTTCTCTTCGAGGTTCCTCCCGTATTCTTCCTTGGTTACGCCATCCACTCCGGTCGCCTTATCGGCTTCCAGTTTGTCGTAGCAGGCCCGCAAGTTGTCCCCATCGCATATGTGGTGATACAGGCTCGTAAATACCAAGCCCCGCTCCTTGCGCGCCTTCTCCCCTATCCGTGTCAGATCCGTTCCCACTGCCTCGCCACTCTTTGCATAGTGCCAGTGTTTCTCCCTTCACGGTCAACCCACCGTGGGGACCTTCGCTCAGCGGGGATTAACCGCCTCTTCGCTATGCCCTTGCGGCCCACCGGTCCCCATCACTCGCGACGCGGCCTTTTCTTGCCCTCTTTTTACATTGGACAAAATACTCGGGTACCTCCCTTGCCATTGCTTCCCCAAGAGCTCCTTGCTCGTCGCTCGCCTGGTTACTTGCCTGCCGTTGCGCAACTCGATGCTGTCTTAGACCCCGGGGGGTCGGCTCCGTACTCGTCTCTATCGCACTCGCCGCTTGGCCTGCGCCCCCACAGAGAGGCTCGGCACGCTCCCAATATCCAATGATTCTCGGGGCTACGTTTCAGATTCAGGGCTACACCCTTCACCTCGCTGCTCTCGCTTATCTTCCTTTCCGGCTTGCGCCTTCAGTCATTACGCTACTGGGCGGCTGACTAACCTTACCCAGGAGGGCTTGTGCACTTAACGCCTTCCCTCTCGGCAGGCAACCATTGCCAGGTTGCCCTGTGGTTCCATATGTTCTCCTCTTTTTCATATCGGCTGGTGGCGCAGGGTTTCTAATGCTCTGCTCAAAGAAGATATGTGGTTCATCTCTTCTTTGATGATCGGATCGATCTTGGAACGGCCCAACCTTTCAGGAACCGCGTCTTTCATACCCAGGTAGAAAACGATGGAATCTTTTTCCAGGCCGATGGCGATTCGCAGGATATCTTCCACCTTTTCCTTCCCCGTCAGTTTTTCCGCAGGGCGACTGCGCACATCAAAGACATGACCATCTGCCCATGCCCGCAAGTAGGCCAAGGCCTGATCATCCGGGTCGGGAACTGTGGCCTTCCGTTCCCGCTCCGATAGACCGGCCCGCATGCCGGCAAAAAGTTTTTCATGTTCTGCTTCCATGGCGGCCAGCCCGAGCAAAAATTGCGCGGTGCGGGATTCGGCCGTTCGGTTTGCGGCCTGGGCGTAAAAATCTCTCCCATTTCTTTCGATCTGCTCCGCCATCCGGAAGATCTCGTCCGCATTGAAGTGAATGCTCACCATCTTCCTCCTTCTCTTGCTTTAAACAAGAAAGCGAATCTTGACTACTCGACAGATTGCTTGATTACGCCAGTTAGGTCGGATGAAAAAATAGGTACCGGCGAAAATGGGGCCGGTC
>Ga0315282_10011058_pt1 | contig 14047 bp, 15 predicted proteins | sample YL17G07_20_MG_FD_203693 | JGI IMG/M metagenome (GOLD analysis project Ga0315282, IMG submission 203693) | Sediment microbial communities from Yellowstone Lake, YNP, Wyoming, USA - YL17G07_20 | ecosystem: Environmental > Aquatic > Freshwater > Lake > Sediment | place: USA: Wyoming | collected... | reverse complement strand
AGCCTTCTCCTACGTGGGATTGGACCTTGAAGAGCATCTGAAGATTGACGCGAAATATTTCAGGCCGACTGAAGTAGAAGAACTCGTTGCGCAACCGCTGAAAGCACGGAAGGAATTGGGCTGGAACCCAAAGATCGGATTCACCGATCTGGTTAAGATCATGGTGGATGCAGACATGGGTGCCGCCGGTCTAACTCCGATTGGAGAGGGCGACAAGACACTCAGAGCAAGATTTCCCAGCAAATGGTGGGGCGTTGACTGATTTGCTGAGGACACACGGGGGGGCAGTCACTCCGATGACGTTTTGGGACAACAAGAGAGTACTGCTCTCTGGAGGGGCCGGCTTCTTAGGTTCTTTCGTCTACGAGAACCTCACAGATCTGAGGAACGTGGATCGTGAACGTATTCGCATCCCTAGAAGCAAAGATCTCGATCTAAGGAAGTGGGACGACTGCCTGAAAGCCGTTAGGGATGTAGATATCGTCATTCATCTGGCAGCCAAGGTAGGGGGTATAGGATTCAACAGAAAGTATCCAGGGACTCTGTTCTACGACAATGCGATAATGGGTATTCAGCTCATGGAAGCCGCGAGGCAAGAAGCCGTTGAGAAATTCGTGGTGGTTGGAACCGTTTGCGCGTATCCGAAACACACACCCGTTCCCTTCAAGGAAGAAGATCTGTGGATTGGCTTTCCGGAAGAGACAAACGCACCCTATGGTATTGCCAAGAAGATGCTGTTAGTCCAGGCTCAAGCATACAGAACACAGTATGGATTTGATGCAATCTATCTACTTCCTGTAAACCTATACGGACCGAGGGACAACTTCCACCCGGAACACTCGCACGTCATCCCAGCTATGATACAGAAGGTGGTGGAAGCAAAACAGGCGGGGCAAGAACGGATCACGCTCTGGGGAACAGGAACGGCGACTAGAGAGTTCCTATACGTAGAAGATGCTGCTGAAGGAATCCTCCTTGCTGCCGAGAAATACGGTAAGAGCGACCCCGTCAACATTGGTTCGGGCTCAGAGATATCCATACGGGACCTGGCCCAACTGATATCCAGACTCGCCGACTTTCATGGTGAAATCGTGTGGGACGTTACCAAACCCGATGGCCAGCCAAGAAGAATGCTTGACACGAGTAGAGCCTACGAAGAGTTCGGATTCAGGGCGAAAACCAGCCTGACGGAAGGATTGAAGAAAACGATTGACTGGTACAAAGCCAGCGCCATCACATCCATCTGAGATCGAATAGAGACAATTCTCACTGTTAGATGGTCGCGTTTGAAGACAAACCGGTTGAAGAACTTGTGTATCAGCCTGCTTGGCCACCGGCGGGCAGCTAGGCTGTACCTAGACTTGCGCCGCTTCGCATCCCAGGTCACATTTTTCTGGATCATATTTAGAACGCCTCACAAGTCTCTCGAAATGGAGACCCAACTCAGGAAATGGGAGCAATCCGGACGACCTGCTCCGCCACCAGACGTGTGGAAACAACGAGTCGTTAGACAGCACGGAGAACGGTTCTCACTGAGAGTATTGGTCGAGACCGGGACCTTTCTGGGCGACATGGTCTATGCAATGCAGGATCAGTTTGACCACATAATCTCAATCGAACTTGGTAACGTGCTCTATTTGCATGCCGTTCTTCGATTCATAAGACTGCGGAACATCCGCATTTTGCATGGTGACAGTGCACGTGTCCTTGTCAAGGTCTTAGGGTGGCTCAGGGAACCGGCTCTGTTCTGGCTTGACGCCCACTACTCAGGGGGCATTACGACGAAGGGGAACAAGGAAACCCCCATCGTTGAAGAGCTCATGGCCATCTTTGCCCATCCTATCAAGGGGCACGTCATCCTTATTGACGACGCCCGCGAATTCAACGGGACGAAGGATTATCCGACGCTGGACACACTCCGAGTCTTGGTCGCACGTCACGGCTTCGTGCTTGAGGTCCGCGACGATATTATCAGGATCTATGAGGCCAACAGTGCTTCCTCCGGACGGTCGATTCCATGAGTGATGTGAAGCGATCTGCAAGGCATCCAGGCATCAGCACTCTTTTCCATCTGGCATCTAGCGAGATGTGAGCATATATGACAAGGGCAGCAAACTCAATCAAAGCGGCCTTGGGGCGTTTCGCATATCTATATGTGGGCTGTCTACTGCGCCTCATCAGGTACGGCGAGTATGCTTCCACTACGAAAGCGTATGGTTTCCAATCAATTGGCCAAGATTGTGTGATCGGCAGGCCAGTATATCTGGAATGCCCGCACAAGATACGGATCGGCAAACGAGTATCAATGGCAGGATGTGTATACATTGGGGCCCCTGAAGGAGCAGCTGTTGAGATTGGCGACGATACAATGATCGCGGCTTTCGCCATCATCAGTACGGCCACGCATGACTATCATGCCAAGGAAATGCGTCGTACCGGCATCAATCGCTCTGTCGTGATTGGCAAGGGATGCTGGATAGGCTTGAATGCAATCATTTTGCCCGGAGTCACCATCGGCGATGGCGCTGTAGTCGGAGCGGGGGCTGTTGTTACAAAAGATGTGGAACCGGGTGCCATTGTCGTTGGCGTGCCTGCGCGCCTGATGAAGTATCGCGAGAGTGAGATGCTTCGATGAGCACGTCATCCTTATTGACGACGCCCGTTGCTTCAATGGTGAGAATGACTATCCGACACTGGCCGCACTTTGAGCTTCAGTCGACGATATCATCACGGTTCATCCGCCATCTTCGATCCACTAAGATGAGCGGGGTTTCTGCGTACCCACGGTCGTTTGGCACTTGGCATTTCGGTCACAATGAGGTAGGGTCCACTCGACCATCGGAATCACACACAGATCATGCTCTGCAGCTATTGGCTCAACCTAGTTTGAGACACCTCCTTCCCAAAAACCAGAAGATCGGCAGGGAACCGCGTTGGACCCCCGCAGCCGCCATGTGTGGAAGCATTGCGATCCTATTTTGCCAGTAGTGGATTGAGGAGAATGCGGTAGTCAGTAAGGCTCGGATAATGGAGAGGGTGGGCCGAGACTACCATCAGATGTGGCCTGTTTAGTTCCGGTGAGACTCTATAGTAGAAGAACAAGTCGTGCCATGGAATTTTTTCCCTTCCGTACAACATTTGTATGTCGCTGAGGAAGTTGTGCTGAGTCCAATTCTCCATCAAGACAACTTGTCTTGTGGCAATTCTGAAGAGGTTTGTCAAGGCGACTAGATGACGGCCTGCTCCTTTGATATGCATGATCACCGCTTGTGTGAAACACACGTCAACCGAGGGTGACAAAGTGTGGTTCGCCAATGTGATGTCCAGTACCTGCATGTCAGCTCGCAGGCGGGGGGACCTCCGTCTTGCGAGAGCTAACATCTCCTTGGACCGGTCACACCCGTGCAACTGGGTTTGCGGCGATACAATCATCAGGTTGAAGAGATGGTCTCCGCCCCCGCATCCGACTTCCATAATGCTCTTGGCCTGCAGTTGGAGGATCGTTTCATACAATAACCGGTGATTTGGATGAAGCGGCAAAATCTCTCTCTGTAGGGTTAGCCTACCGTTTGAGAAGATGTAGTCGCCAGGTGATAACCTGAGCGTATGTACCCTCTGGATTTCACTGAGTTGTAGTTCGTACTGGGAGGGGTATGTATCCCAATCAAAATCATCTTGATGCGATCTGCGCTGTGCAAGGACTTTCCTGAGCTTGTCAAGAGAGCGAGAGAGAGAGAAGCGACACGGGGCACTTCTTCCTGTGGCTGCCTGCGGTTTGTTTTGTGCTCAGAATAAAGCTTACGAAACTCAGTGAATTCGACATCGTGCTCCATCGAGAAAGCTGATCCCAAAGGTGGCCTGCCCAACCACGCAACCCCGTTGAACGCGTACCCGTGCTTGATTCCACACTCCATCTTGTGGACTTCGAGCCCACTCCGCGAAGGAGGAGTGTGTTCGACCGGTGAGCAAAGTCAACTGGCGTGGCTGTTAGAGATGACGGATTTCCGGACTAGATCGTGTCGGGTGGTTCCATGTGCGCGCATTCATTCTCTCGAAGCTCATTTGCTGAAATAGGTCTTGTACCACGCGACAGTCACGCGCAGTCCTTCATCCAACGAAGTCTTGACTTGCCAGCCGAAAGTCCTTGCTGCCTTTTCGCTCGAGAGGTATTGTTTCGCTATCTCTCCGGGGGGCACTCCCTTCCCTCGCACCTCAAGCTTGTAGTTGCCGCCGTGAATCTCAATTATCTTCTCGGCAATTTCCTTGACGCTGATCGGCTTTCCAGTTCCGAGATTGAACGCCTGCCCCTTCATCGAGGGTTCCCCAGCCATTGAAGCCATCTTGAGGCACGCCTCGACGACGTCTTTCACATAGACATAGTCCCGCACCGGTGAACCGTCGCTTCTGATGATCGGATTCTCGCCGAAGAGAAGAGCCCTTATTGTGCCGGGCACTATGCGGCTGAAATTGAGGTCTCCTCCACCGTAGATGTTACCGCAACGACTGATCACTATGGGCAGGGAGTAAGCATGTGCATAAGCCTGCGAGATCAGGTCAGCACAACTCTTGGAAACATCGTAGAGGTTGCGGCCTTGCAGGGGGAAGTCTTCTCGATATGGCAAAGAGAGGTGCTCACCGTAGGCCTTGTCACTCGATGCCACAAGTATGCTTTTCACGAGGGGCATCCGCCTTGCTGCTTCGAGAAGATTGCAGGTCCCCCTGACATTCGACTCGAACGTGGAGAGGGGCGCGCGATTGGCGGTTCCCACTACTGTCTGCGCAGCGAGGTGGAATACTACTTCGACTTCATACTCGTTGAGCGTGCGCTCCAAGGACAGGTAGTCGGTGAGGCATGCCCGTATGAGCGTGATGTCCTTGCCGAGATTGAGGAGAGCGAAGTTGCTTCTTGCGATATCGTCCCTTGTTAGGCCGATGACGTTGGCTTTCTCCTCAACAAGGGCCTTCGAGAGCCACGAACCTAGGAAACCTTCTATTCCGGTCACCAAGACATTCCTATTCGCCCAATCCAAAGTCACCACACCTTCCAGCTTGCTTTTCCGGTATTCCATAACTGGTTCAGACGCAAGTAGTCGCGGTAGGTGTCCATGCAATCCCAGGCGCCTTCGTGCTTGAAAGCTGCGAGTTGCTTCTCTTGCGCGAGAGTCTCCAAGGGTGCCTTCTCCAAGATGGACTCGTCTCCGTCAAGATAATCAAAGATCCCTTTCTCAAAGACGAAAAAGCCACCATTCACCCAGGAACCTAGGGACATCTTCTCGCTGAATTTGGCCACAATGCCGGAGTCATCCATGCTAATCTCGCCAAAACGCGAGACCGGATGAACTGCGGTGAGGGTTGCTGTTCTGCTCATCGTATTGTGAAAGTGCACGAGCCCCTGAATATTGACATTAGACAAGCCATCTCCATATGTGGCCAGAAACCTTTCTCCCACTAGTCTTTCAATTCTCTTTATTCTCCCACCGGTCATCGTGTTCAACCCGGTATCCACGCACGTGATGGTCCAGTCCTCGGTGCAGGCAGGTTCGAGTACCCTCTTGCCGGTTCCGTCGAGCTTGACAATCAAATCATTATGCATGTACTCGTAATCGAGAAAGTATTCCCGAATGACTTGACCCTTGTATCCCAGGCACAATATGAAGTCGTTGCAGCCGTAGTGAGAGTAGATCTTCATTATGTGCCAGAGGATTGGTTTCCCACCTATTTGCACCATCGGTTTCGGAATGAATTCTGCCTGCTCGCGCAGTCGAGTTCCCATTCCGCCGCATAGGATGACCACTTTTTCTTTCAAGTTCTCACTTTCTGCATTTTAGGAAGCCCCGTCTATTCGTCTGGAGTTTACTCATCGTATGACAGGGAATCCTCAATGACTCTTAAAGTAGTGCGGTGGAGTTGCGAGGGCTCAGTCTCTGAACTACGGACAGTGTCAAAGTAGCGAGATCACGTGCCTTCGATGTCCAAGGGCTTGGCCAAGGGCTCCATCTCAGTGATAGGACGACCGAAGGCGATCTTGGGGTACACGTTCGTGAGTGGGTCAATCATCACCTGCAATAGAAATGGGGCGTTGGGATCCTTCCACATTGTGCCAAGCGCGTCTCGCGCCTCAGATAAGTCGTTGACAGTTTTGGACGGGATATCATAGGCGCTAGCTATCCTCGCAAAATCAGGTGCCGAGTAGCCCCAGTAGGTGGATTGGTAGCGTCCTTGGAAGTAGCTCTCTTGGAACTGTCGCACCATGCCGTAGCAACGGTTGTTCAGGACAACCATCTTCACGGGGAGACTGTTGTGCACGAGAGTCTGGAGCTCCTGAATGTTGACTTGGAATCCTCCGTCTCCGGCTATCATGACAACGGGGTGATCTGGACATGCCAGAGCTGTCCCGATTGCGGCAGGCAGAGCGAATCCCATTGCTCCCATTCCTCCGGATGTCACAAAAAGTTGAAAGGGCCCAAGCTCAAGCGACTGCGCTGCCCACATCTGATGCTGACCTACGTCGACGACGAAGGCGCTCGCCAATGTAGATGCAGCAGACAGTAGGTGCATGAACTCGTTTGGATTGATTCCGGTCTTACCCCTCAACTCCCCCGTATCCGGCCATATGCACCTGAGTTTGGTAATCTCCGCAAGCCAGCCGGAGCGGTCGGGAAATTCAAGTTCGGGCGTGGCCTGAACCGCAGTATCCAGAAAGGAACGCAAATCCGCCACAACCCCATGACATCCTTTCACGCGATTGTTGATTTCACCGGGCTCACAATCCACCTGGTACACTGTGCGGCTTCCCTTGAATGCACGAGTATCAGACCCAGTTTGCCGTATGTCGAGACGGCTGCCGAGCACTAGCAGAAAATCAGAACGCTCGATCGCCAAGTTTGCCCATCGGTTTCCATATGTGCCAATCATTCCCACTCGAAGAGGGTGGATGTATGGAAGAACGTCAACCGCCATCAACGAGTAGACGACTGGGGTCCTAACTTCCTCCACGAATCTCCTACACAGATCGTTTGCGTGTGCAGCACGGATACCGCCGCCGGCCAATATCAGAGGCCGTTCGGTTATGCGAAGTTGATCAAGCAATTCTCGGACAGTGCTCGTTCTTGCACGAGGGATGGGTGAAAGACTCGGCGCAGGCGGCACTCCTGCATGGATCTCCGCCCGCTGCACATCCATTGGAATGTCCAGAAGAACCGGGCCGGGTCGACCTGAAACAGCGAGAGCAAATGCATGCTCAAGGAGCTTTGGTACGGCTTTCGGTGACTTCGCACGCCAACAGCCTTTGGTAACGGGGGTTGCCATGGAGACGATGTCGGTCTCTTGGAAACCCAACTGACGAATCGAGCTAGACCTTTTCTGCTCATTGCGGTTGACTTGACCAGTTATGAAAACGCCTGGTGACGAGTCGAAGTAGCAACTGCCTATCCCAGTGAGCAGATTGACTGCGCCGGGTCCACTGGTTGCCATTGCCACTCCAGGCACTCCAGTAATCCGGCCTGTGACGTCAGCTGCCATTGCGGCCGCCTGCTCGTGGTGGGTACTTATCAGACGAATTTTCCCTTGACGGTAGATTGAATCGACGAGGTGAGTAGTCATTCCGCCTACTACTTCGAAGACGTACCGCACACCTTGACTGCAAAGGAAGTCCGTGATGTACTCAGAAACCTTCACAAGCTGCCCCTCTTCCAGCGGCGATCCCTCAGAACCGATGGTTGATCAACGTGGGTAGCGCCACGCGTTATCTCTGAACCAATCTACGGTGCGTCGTAGCCCTTGATCGAGGTCCACCTCAGGCGACCAGCCTAAAGCACGAAGACGAGAAGTATCTGCCCGCAAGTGCATGATCTGGTCAGCCCTGTAGGGCACTTCTCCAAAGACAAGGGGCAAGCGTGGGTCAATCATGTCCCGGACAAGCTCAACTATGCTACGTATGGAATAAGCCTTCCCTGAACCCAGATTGAAGATCCCTTGTGCGTCAGGGGTCGCAGCCGTCTTCCATATGGCCTTGATTACGTCTTCGACATAGAGGTAGTCCCACTGCTGCTCGCCCGATGTCAGCGGCATCCTGTTCCGCCGAAGAAGACTTAGAATGGCAGACGGAATCAAGTGATTGCTGTCATCCCACGGGCCATATGATGCCGTCAACCTCAGCCAGACAAAGCGAATATTCCAGTTCTCACAAAGCTTCTGCGTCAAGAGGCAGACATAGAGTTTTGCCCTGCCGTAGTAATCTACCGGTCGAGTTGGGAGATTTTCAGTCAGTATTTGGTCTTGGGGGCCATACTCCGCCTGGGACCCAAGTCCGACCCATCGCTTGCAGCCAGATTCGTATGCCAGGCGCAGTAATTCTATGCTTCCAAACAGATTGCGATTGAGCTGGTTTGCATCGTTGCGAAGACTCTTGTGAACACCGTACCAAGCCAAGTGAAACAGCACTTCAGGTTTGAATTCTCGAATTGCGGTGCCAACTTGCTCTATGTCTGATAGATCTGCCGTAATCACGTGCAAGCGGGAAAGTACATCCTCAATTCGCCTTGTCTGACTTTTCGGACGCACCAGGACTGCCACGTTAGCATTCCTTTCCACCAAGAATCTAGCAAGGTGCGAGCCAATGTGACCCGTTGCACCTGTCACTAGGCACCGCATTTCATTTCCCTCGGCACGTTGTGCAGGCTCTCGAGAACATAGTCTAACATAGGCCGCGATAGCCCAGGATATACGCCGATCCAGAAGACCTGATTCATCACAAAATCCGAATTCTTCAGATCGCCTACAACGCGGTATTGAACATCACGATAGGCCGGTTGGCGCAGCAAATTGCCCCCGAATAGCAATCGCGTTTGAATCTTACGTTTTTCCAAATAGGCCACTACCTGATTCCGCGTGAAGGGTGCTTCAGGTCGGACTGCCAACGGGAATCCGAACCAGCTAGGCTGGCTTCCGGGCGTAGCCTCCGGCAAGACAAAGAACTCCTGCAAGTCACGGAGCCCATCATACAGTACCTGAAAATTGGTTCGCCTTGCTTCGATGAATTTCGGCAACTTCTTGAGCTGTGTGAAACCAACCGCCGCCTGCATGTCAGTTAGCTTGAGATTGTACCCAATGTGCGAGTAGATGTACTTGTGGTCATATCCACACGGTAGGTCGCCAAGTTTCCACTCAAAACGCTTGCCACACGTATTGTCTCTTCCCGGTTGACACCAGCAATCACGGCCCCAATCGCGGAAAGACTCGACCAACGTTTTGAGCATAGAATCATCAGTGAGTACACATCCCCCTTCACCTGTCGTGATATGATGGGCTGGATAGAAGCTTACTGTCGCAAGATGCCCAAAAGTGCCAACCTTTTGCCCGCGGTAGGCAGCTCCTAAAGCATCGCAACAATCCTCGATGAGCCACAAGTCATGTCTTCGAACAAAGTCGGCAACAGCTCCGACATCGAAAGGGTTTCCCAACGTATGGGCTAGCACCACAGCGCGGGTTCGCTCAGAGTACGCTTGTTCGAGCTGCTCGACATTCACATTGTACGTTGGAATCGATACATCAACGAATACCGGAACTAGATGACACTGAAGAATAGGATTGACTGTCGTTGGAAAACCGGTCGCAATCGTAACAACTTCATCACCGGGTCTCAGCCGCCTCTCCCCGAGTTTGGGTGAGGTCAGACTAGATAATGCCAGTAGGTTCGCGGATGACCCAGAGTTGACAAGGCTAGCGTATTGCAGTCCGAAAAAGCGGGCAAGGTCACGTTCGAAGAGGTCAGCAAAACGCCCAGTAGTAAGCCAGAAATCCAGAGCGGCCTCCACCAAGAAGATCAATTCGCCTGCGTCAAATACGCGCCCTGCGTAAGGCACGCTTGACTCACCTGGCACAAAGGGTCGTTCAGGAAACGCTGCAGCATAGTACTGCTTGGTCAATTCAATGATCTGAGCCTTGAATACATCAGCCCGAGTCAGTTGTGATTCTCCCCGGCGAAGAAGGTGTTCGGCGACCATTCAATCAGTGATCGAATTCTACCTTCAAGTAGATCTTGGTAAGGTAACACGGCGTATCACGGGAAACGGGTTCCTTGTTGCCAGATGCTGTGGAAGATATAACCTTCTCTCGCGTGTAGGCAAGAGACAAAGAGACGCCTGTTACAACATGTCAAATAGTCGGAGAGAGTTCCAGATAGTAATGGCGCGTCCTCCGATAGGATCCTGGCTTAGCGAAATAGCATCTGTCCCGAGGAGTGTCACATAGTGATTCGAGTAAATCTGCTCTGTGCGTCATGGCTGCAATGGCCGATACTAAGGCAGACTCCAGCCGGAAGGGGGGTATGGGGCGACTGTCAATTCTTTGTCAACGAAGAAGCGGAGTCTGACTTCTGCGTGGTTTATGATTCGCTCCCAAGACCGATGACGACCCGCTGTCCCCGTGACAACACGATATTTGTGACTGGAGAACCGCCGAGCATCAAGGCATACGATCCTCACTTCTTGAGTCAGTTTGGAACCATTGTGACATGCCACAGATCGATAGATCATCCAAGAATAGTCCGTACACAACAAGCCTTGCCTTGGCTCGTCGGAGCCAAATGCGATGGGCATGTGTTGCACGATAGACACCTGACAAAGGACTACGATGAGTTGAAGGCGATAAAAAGTTACAAGAAAACGAAACTCGTATCAGTCATTTGTTCTCACAAAGCTTTCACGACCGGTCAGAGGAGGAGATTAGATTTCGTCAAGGAGCTATCGAGACGTATTCCAGAGATAGATGTCTTCGGCCAGGGTTTTCGAGCTATTGAGGACAAGTGGGACGGAATTGCCGACTACAGGTATCATATCGCCCTGGAGAATTGTGCATATCCCGACTACTGGACCGAGAAACTTTCTGACGCATTCCTTGCTGGTGCATATCCGCTCTATTATGGATGCCCGAACCTTTCCGACTACTTCCCTGCTGAATCGTACAAGCCAATCGATATCACAGACACCGATGCGTGTATTTCGGCGATAGAGCAGACCATTGCCGAGGGCATCTACGAGCGCTCTGCGGACGCGATACTCTTGGCACGCGAACTTGTCCTGGACAAACATAATCTATTCGCATTGCTATCAGAACTCTGCGAGACGAAAGCCCCCCAGAACCCAAAGGAGGACGTTCTGTTGAAACCAGAGTCAACGTTCCTGTTAAGTCATCAAGGAATCCTATCTAGGACAATTTCGAAGTGGGGCCGCCTAGCTGACTCTCTGACAGATGGCTGACAGATTTGAATAAGGTCGTCATGGACAGCCGATCACGAGACGGCTTGGTATTTTTCAAGCTCGTGGCTGGCATTCGGTCTTGAATGAAACATGAGCAACTCGAACAACTCCGATTTGGATGTCTCGGTCTTCATATTATCCTACAGAAGGCCAGGTTACCTGAGAGAAGCTGTAAGTTCAGTTCTCGCGCAGTCACGAAAACCGAAAAGCATCACCATTCTGGATAATGGGAGCGGCGAAAACGTCAAGCGTGCCGTGCTCGATTTATTGGAACAAGGTGTTACTTGGGAAGGAAGCGAGACAGTTCACTCTTCGCTGTGGAATATCCAGAGAGCGTTCGATCGTGCATCCTTCAAGTACGTGTATGTCATGCACGATGACGACAGATTGTGTCCTCGCTTCCTTGAAACACAGGTGAAGTTCCTAGAAGAGGAGGGCACAGCTGCCGCAGTGGCCTGTGGTGCGTACACAATTGATACAAATGGAAACAGAGTCGGTAGGCTGAACGATCTAGCAAGCAATGATGAAGTGCACTGGTTCAATTCTGGTGCGGATCTCCGTCTACTGTACTCAAGGAGAGGCTTTCTCCCGTTCCCTTCAATCGTGTATCGTACGAGTTCCATAAGAAAGGTCGGAATAAGATCGGATTTCGACAAGGTTGCGGATGCGGTTCTGCTATGCGAACTGGCAGATATCGGGCCGATTGCGTACCGAAACACGGAATTGCTGGAATACAGGCTTCACCCAGGCCAAGACTCTGCCGACTTCCCTGACCATGTCCTCTGGAAATTGGATGCCTTTCTGATACAGAGAGGGTCAAGCAGCCCTCTGCTTGCGGAAGCTATCCGCAGGAACATTTGCAGATTCTGGACGAAACGCTATCTCGATAAGTGGGTCTTCGATGCGAAGAGAAAACGGTCGCTCGGCTCAGCAATCGACGGACTCCGGCTGGTTGGGAAACCGTACTTCAGGTGGGAAGTTGCCGTGGGATATGTCGTGAACCGCTTGCGCACACGCGTGCATACGGGTGTTACCACGCGTGGGAAACCCAAGGAAGTCGTGGAGCAGAGCATGTCAGTCCGGCCTTGAAGCGAGATGCACGATTATCAGTCCAACTGAGCCGGCTGAGCCAAGGTCCGGCCGTCAAAGAGTTTGAGCGTCAGATGGCTGAGTATGTTGGAGTCAATCACGCTGTGGTCACCTCGTCAGGTTCAACTGCGTTGGACCTTGCGATGAACTGCATAGGAGTGAAATCAGGTGACGAAGCGATAGTCCCAGACTTCACGTTTCAAGCAACGGCGAACTCCGTGATACACTCGGGTGGAGCACCCGTGTTTGTAGACATCGGACAATCTGGCTTCAAAGTGTCTTGTGTCGTCTGGGCCTCTCTCGTTGACGATCTCTTCCAGCTTGCGGCAAGCTGTTTCAACGTCGACGGGTAGTCCGGCTGCTTTCATCGCCTTCACGGCGCTCATTCTGGAAGCGCTGAACTGCTTGGACGTATCATGTGTAGAAGAAGATAGAATGGAGAAATGCGTGACCTTGACAGAGCGAGCGCAAGCTCCCGACTTTTGGTCGCGGAGAGAGTCAAGAATCAATGGTCGACGAACCCGATGAGAAAGCCCGCGGTGATGGCAGCTACTTGTTGAGGGCGGTCCCACATTCGCGTCCCAACTACGCTAAGGCCTACTTGCCGGCTGTCTTGCGGTCCCGGGTTGATGAGGTCAAGGAGATACTCTCCTTCTAATGCGGAGTTGCGTCTGCGAGGTCCGCTCCGCTTCGTCCAGTTCTTGTTTCCGTGCCTGTGCTGTTGTAGATTGCCAGGCGTTTTGCGTGGCTGTGGAAACTCACCGAGTTCAATAGGGTGCGGTTGGTGGTGTGAAGTTGCTTGTCCAACGAGCAATGCCTTTACTGATGCGGAACTCGTCAAGCCAACCATTCAGATACCCATCCTGTCCTATGATCAGACTGGCGGTCACATTATAATTACTCGTATCAGCCACGGGGCTACCGAGCGCGACCCCACCTTGGTAAATGTATAGGTTACTCGACCGTCTTTCAGCCGCTACATGATACCATGTTCCAGTGACGAGGTTCGGGCTTGAGTTCTGAATTGCATTATTGTCCCCGGAACGACCCTTAGCAACACAGAATACCCATAGATATGTTCCAGCACTATTGTACACATAGAATAGCGTCCTGTATCCTGAGGTAGTGCCTTGAGAGAGAATCATCAGACCATTCCCCGCCGTTGGCAAAGCATTGAATCGTACCCAGAAATCAATCGTGAAATCACCTGTCCCAAAGTACCAATCTGCCGAATCCGCAAGCGAGAGATAGGCGCCGTTGCCGTCGAAGAGGCCGCTTGCGCCGCCGAACTTGCTCTGAGCTGTGCTGATTCGCGCGTTCCCTTTCGCAGTCACGCTGTGCGCTTGAAGGGAGCTGTCAACAAAGGTCTGGGAACCATCAGTCCCGTCCATGTGCAACAGCAGCACAGTGTTAGTATCTGGTCCGGTGCTGCCGGTCATGGTCACTGTGCTCGTGCTAGTCGTATACTGAACCGTTGTCCAGACGCCGTAAACCACGCTTGTCACAATGGACCAGATGGTCGACGTGGTCATGCTGGTCGTTGTCGTGAAGAGGGTTGTTGTGATGGTGACGTTCGGCGCTTGCTGAGGGAAGAACGAGGCGCCAGCATAGAGACCCGAACCCAGGGAAAGCAGCACCACAAGAACCAGCAACATTGCGACTGGGATGGAACGTCCCCTGAAAGCAGCTGTGCTGATCTT
>Ga0315282_10011057_pt1 | contig 14047 bp, 15 predicted proteins | sample YL17G07_20_MG_FD_203693 | JGI IMG/M metagenome (GOLD analysis project Ga0315282, IMG submission 203693) | Sediment microbial communities from Yellowstone Lake, YNP, Wyoming, USA - YL17G07_20 | ecosystem: Environmental > Aquatic > Freshwater > Lake > Sediment | place: USA: Wyoming | collected... | reverse complement strand
ATCTTCAGGATTTTTAAATCTTGAAGATTGTTATTTACTTCTATGATTCTCTTTTCCATTGCGAAAATTCTGATACCGATGAAGGCAACCATAATGAGTATTGCAATGAGTAAAATGTTTTTCATAATAGTGTCCATTTTCCTGTCCGCTTTCTGCCCACACAAGGGTCGGCAGTAAATCATACAGGCGAGTGATCGGGGCGGCGTTCCCTTAAATAAATAAGGTTCTGCCCCACCCTCCTTTTTCATTAAAACGAGTAAGACTTTACGGACAGGAAAAGAGACGCTAAGTTTTAGGTGCTTCGTTATTGATAAGCCGGATTATCCTCGTGGGGAAATTCTACGAAAAGTCCGAATTTCTGGCCCAAGTGCCTTGTAATAATCTCATAAATCTGGTCTATTTCAGAAGTTGTCAGTTGAGTAGTAGATTTCTTTTTCAGTTGGGCGAACTGAACAGGCCGCCAGATGTATTCTTTTATGAGCTCGCCTGTCCATTCAATATCCACGCTTGGCTTCAAAACCTCTTTAACATCCAATCCAGCATCATTCAGTTCTTCGGCCAAGAGTTCAAAGTATTTGTGTAAAGCTCGGTTCTGTTGACTTGTCCGCTTTTTGGTTTCTTTTTCAATGGTTATGTCCACATCCTTGCCCTCTAATAAGTCTTTCCAAATGGCGATGCCGGTTTTGTCATAGAAGTTAATTTCTCCTTTTTCTATTTTGGCTGAAAATTGTTGACGCTGGGTGTTCATCTATTTTTTCTCATTGCTCTAAAAGTTTCTTATCCGAACTTTTAAGTTGTTTAAACTCCGCACCCTTAAAAACATCTAATAGTGGCCTCATTTCGGCAGTTCTCTGGCCTGTTTCAGGGTCAAGTTTTTCGATAATAATTCTGTCTTCGTCTGGGACAATCCCGGCTATCAGATCGCCCCTAACCATTCCCTGTTTTAATACGACAAATTCTCCTGACCTTGCCCCAGACAGAATCTTAGGCAATTCTTCCTCGTCAATCTTAATTTCCCAACCAGTGCTGGTCCTGACGATGTATCCCCTTTTAATTGTTTCTTTTACTTTTTGTGTGTCCATAAATTTATAACCCAATTATTTCCCTGCCCTTTTTGATTTGTGTGGTAAATCCGGCAAAACGATTTATATTTCCGAACCAAGTAGCCAATCGTCTATTAACCTCGAATGTCCTTTGTAATTCCCATCGTTCCTTCTGGCCATTCTGTGATTTTTCAGTCCAGTAAGAAGTAAATTTCTTCATTTCGACAATTATATCTTTTGGATCACTACCATTTTTTTCGGCAAGCGAATTAACAAACCCCTGAAACTCCTTGCTATTAATTGAAACGGCATTAAAGAAATTTCTTGTCAGAATTTTGGGTGAGTCCTCATTCTCTTTAACTTTAATATTAACTTTAACTTTATCTTTAACATTAAGGGTGTATTCCTCATTATTAACTCCTGAATTACTCAAGAGTTGTTCGGGAGTAGGTGTGGGAATGACTGGTTTTGCCTCTCTATCTGGGTTTAAATATGGTTGTTTTTCAGTAAAATCCGGGACTATTAAATAATTATCGTTATTCGCCTGATACCTTATAATCAATCCTGTATCTTCAAGATCCTCCAAATAGCTTGCTATTGTCTTGAGTGGCTTGTTTAATCGGGTAAAAATCTTGCTTTTAATAATAAGTGGTTCGGCAGAATAACAACCATTTATATCTAAGTGAGCCAAAAGCCAAGTATAAAGTAATCTTGCGCCATCACTTTTAAGTTTAGACATTTTTTTACTTTCAGATATTGAGCTTAATAAAATTCTTCCTAATGGCATATTTAATTTACTTGTTTTAAATTTCCAACCTCGTCCCTCACAAAATACTTTACTTTTGGCAGGGATTGTTGTGCTTGGCTTAGATTCATTTGTTCTATGGTTCTGTTAGTGGCGAATCTCTTGTAATCAGGATTCAGTCGGGAAACCCGGACAATTTTGTGCCTTTTGTTGACCATCTGGGTGGTGGTTAATAATCCCTTCTTAATTAGTTCTCCGACACGATTTGAGACATTATTGATGCCTATGCCCAAGTGGTCGGCAATCTGCTCGTCTGTAGCCACTGAAAGCTCTAAAATCGCATTCAGTATCATTGTTTGTTTTTCGGTCAGCTTGGGAAGGGTTTGAAAGTAAGCGATTAGAGAGTTAAGAGAAAAATTAGGATTCATAAAAGTTTTAAAAAGGTATATCTTCCATCCTTATTTCATCACTTTCTCCCTGATATTCAGGATTTTGTGGTTTTGGTTCTTCTATTTCTTCGGGCGGAACATCGCCATTCTCATCAAATACTTGCTCATTTTCTTCACCGACTACCTCAATTCTTTTAATATCAATATATCCCCTGAAAGTTCCTTTAATCTTTTTGTATTCGAGTATCATTTCGTCTCCATAATTGAATTCCATCATCCTTGCGATAAAATAATGAAGCTCACCATTCTCGTTTTTGGTTGGCACTCGATATTTCTTTTTCTCCCCGTCTTCTTCAAATATATATTCAACTTCAAACCTCTCCTTGCCCGTCATATAGTCCTTGCCCTTGATATTTTTGTCGCTGATAAACTTTACTTTGTGCGGACCAGTTCCATTTACGCCCTTTTTGTTTCCCTCTTTGTCTTTCGTCTGTTCAACAAGGCGAAGAAAAGGAATAATGCCTGCTTTTTTCCCCAATTCTTGTGAAATAGTTGTCATATTATTTGTGATTATTATTTATTATCTCGGCCTTTTTATTCGCCATTTTCCACTTATAGATTTCCAAACAACTAAGAAAAACCTTAATCAGTATATCGCATTCCTTCCTTCCCACGCATTTAATTTCAAAAGGAGCGATGTTTTTCTCTTTGTCTTCTTTGCTTAGTCTCAATATACATACCCCACCGTCGTATTTGCTTCCGAATTCTTCTTCTTTCGCCTGTAAATAAGCGGCGGCTTGTAAAAACATCTCTGGATAAACTGCATTCGAGCTTTTAAAATCTATAATGGTTTTTTTGCCACCGATATTCGCTTCCAGATCATAAGTCCCAGCATATCCAAACTTCTTTGAATAACACTTCTGTTCGCTGGCTATTAGCTTAATCTTGTTCTTGACTGCCCAATCAAAAAATCCCTTAATGGCATTTTTCATTTCCTTGTTGATTGGCGGTTTAGGCAATGGCTTCTTTTCTATCTTCGCTTTAATCCAGTTATCTAAGTATTCGTGGATTAACGACCCGATGTCCCCTGCGGTTGTTTTTTTAACTCTATGGGCGTTTTTGGCCCCATCAAGTAGGTTTCCTATCTGAACCTCGTCTAATGCCTCTCCAGGTTTCAAATTCGCTTTAACGTATTCAACCGATTGATTGACTGCCCAATAGAGAATCGCTGGTTTGTCCAAAACGCCAATTATAGAGGTCGCTCCATAAATCACTTTATCGCCTACCATATAGATATGTTTTTTGTCATCGAATAAAAGTTCTATTTTATTGTCGTATAATTTATATGTTTCCATAATTTTGTTGTAAATCACGAGCATCTAAAATCCCTTTTTCAAAATCGCTTTCCATATACTCATCATTCGGTCTGTGCTTTACCAAATAACCAACTTCTGGAAGTTTATTCAAAACCAAATCAAAATGCTCCAAAAGTCCTAAATTCTCCCAGTTATCTAATCTTTTATTTATTTGTTCCAACTTATCTTTATTGGTCATATTCTTAATACGGCTTCTGCAACCCACTCACCAAAACCAGAGCAAGTAGGAACAGAAGTATTAGAAATGCTTTTAGGTTCTCTTGTCTTTTGTTGCGGTTTTTTATTAGGGGGAGATAATCTAACATAATAAAAAACTGATGTAGTTATTCTATCGGGTCAATCGGGTCAATTATATTTCTCCAACCACGACCTTTTAATTTTAACCAACCCTTATTAACCATATTTACTATACACCTATCTGCTTGTTGAATATGTAAAAAACCAACCCCCTCTTTAATCTCTTTGCGGGTTGGTGCATAAGGATAATCAGCAAAATATGACATCAAAAACTCCCAAACTTTTTTCTCTTTCTTTGATAGTGGTGCTTTTACATTTTTCATACTCTTTTAGAATATCAATAGAAAAATCCCTTGTCAATAGGCAAGGGTGTTGATAACTTTCTGATAACTTTTTTAGCGTAAAAACCCTACAATTTTCTCGTTATTAAATTCAAAACTTCTCGTTGTAATCTGACAATACTTCCAGTTTTTTTCAATTATCTCAAATGAATTTTCACTTACCGAAGTTATCACGGCAATATGTCCTTCATAGAAATCGGTTTTCAAAATCACCAATGCTCCGACAATCGGTTCCGTCCTTTCAAACGAATAATCAGAAAAGTTTCGCCATAAATAAGTCGGATAATGAAGTTGTTTGCTTTGAAGTCCGGAATAGAAGAATTTAATGAAAGAAATACAATCGCACCTTTCTGTATATGGCGGGTTGGAAAAGCTTGCACTTACCCCTATTTCTGCCTCTATAACTGCCTCTGTGGGGAGAGTTAAGTCAGAAGTCGAGTAATATGCCGAATCATCTATCAAAGTCGCCAGAGAGGGTGGTTCTTCCATATAAGTAGCCCGGATATAAGACGAATCCTGCGGAACAACTTCCGTAGGATTCTCTGTTAGAATAACCGGAGACAAGCCAAAAGCTATTACTCCAATTACCGCTATGAATTTGAAAATAGATTATTTCTTCCTGCCCCAAACTATCTCTTCTTTCGTAATCGCCCTCAAAATGATGTTGATTAGAAGAAGAATAGCCGTTTGTAATTCGAGGCTGAAGACCCAGCCCCAGATCCCCTGAGCGACAATGGCGATTATCGCCAGTATGTTCACCCAGAAAGTCTTGCTGGTATACCAAAGTTTTCCCATATAATTTTTAAGTTAATGCTTAGTAAATAAACTCTTAATCCAATCCCATAAAGAAAACTTAGTCCCTGTGCTGATGATGACATTGCTATCTTTCGGAAGTAAAAGTATCTCGGCCAGTTCTTCCGCACCGCCAAACTGGACAGGTGTAGCATTAGGTACTTCAACATCCTCGCTCCAAGTCCAGTATTGGTCCTTGGGCAAAGCACCCAGTTCAAGGGTTTCCTTGTTGACGATATGGCGCTTGGTAGTCATCGTCTCATTAAAAGCGTAAATCTCATCTATGTTGTTTGGGTCTCTTTTTAAAATATACATGTTTTTTTTTACACTTTCTGGAACCGACACATTCTCTGTTATGATGTAGCGAATGGCATATCCCATAAAAGCATAGTTATCCGCTAATTTTTTAATGAATGGATCATAAGAGTCGAATACTTGCCAGATTGCTGGTGGTTCAATAATCGCTATGGCGTGGTTAATCGGGTTAGTCACCCTATAATAAACGCCATCGCTAATCCCGTCCCAGGCGAACAAGGCACCGGCCAAAGGAGAAATCTTTAATGCCTCGGCATAATCCTTGTCATAGACCATCTCGTAGTTGATTGCGAAACGCTTTAAGAATTCCTGGCCAAGTGCGAGCATTTGGGTAGTAACCTTTAATTTATTAAAATAGTCCGCCTCATTGTCGGTCCAGGGAAGTATGCTTTCAGGTATCAGCCCGTATTTATGCTTGCAGTCTGCCGGGGCTTTCAGGGTATTGCCGTTGCTCGGATCGGTCCCGGACATTATTGCGTCATATCTGTCGGAAAAGTTAACATGCCCTCCATCGTCTATGTAGCCGTTATCGTTAAGCCATTTCAAGTTCCCGGCAGACATCAACTTCAATTCTATCAATCGGGTCATCAGAATTTCCACCGCCGAGGTAGACGAAAAATTAGTGCAGCACATAGACTCGAACCCCTGGCGTTGTTTTTCATTCTTGGGCAGAAACATAGTCCAGTCCCCATCTGGGATGCGAATCTCTGTGTCTCCCATCTTGCCGAACATATTTCGGTGTCTACAATGGGAGTTATAATAACCCCTGATTTTGTTGGTTTGTTCATTTGTTTAAAGTTAATTGTTAAAAGAGAGCGGGGGCAACCAAGCAATTTTTTTCGCTTGTGCTATGTTTTTGGCCAGATGCCCCCGCTTAAAAAAGGAGTCCGAATTCGTTGTAGGTGATGGTGCAATGGAAGTTGTCGCTTTTCTCGTCGAATTGCAGATCCGCGAAAAGAACTCTGTGTTTGAACTTTGTCAGTTCGTCGAGTCGGCTTAGGACTCGCTTAACAAAGTCTTGGTTGGACTCGTAGTCGCACTGGGTAAGAATTTCGTCCTTTCTCGAAAGCAGGGCGGTCATTTGACACCTCCTTATTTTTGTTTTGAAAGTTCGAGTTTTATCCAAACTAAATCTGCTTTTATAATTGCCATATCGGTCTTTAAATCACCTATAGAATCCTTGACTTCCTGAACCTGTGATTGATATTCGGATACCTTTGCTTCCGTGCGATTATAGGCACTAAAAAGATAGATGAAAACTATACCGATTATGGTTATAATCAGTCCGAATGCGATGATGTAATACTTTTTTCCGTTGTTTTCCATTTGGTTTTTTGGTTAATGATTAACTATTGACTTTTAAAATTGGAGGGGGTAGAATAAAATTATGTATCAAGATGCTGTTAGTATAATAATCTTTTGCTTTATAATGGTGTTGATAATTCTTGAAGAGTTTGTGTGGAGGAAAAAGAAGTTATGAAATGGTTAAAAGAAAAAATACAATGGAAAAACTTTTGGATTACCGTTGCAGGAATAATTTTAATGATTGTCATAATTTGGATTTTTGCAAATCTTGGCGACAAAACCAAATGGCCCGAACCAAATGAACGAAGTTATTATTATCCAGAATCCAGGTAAATTATTGACCTACCTTTAATTCAGCTATTCTTTTCCTAACTGCATCGGTTAGGATTTTTTCTTTTTCAAGATTATTTAGATATTTAACTCTTTCTTCTTTAGATGTAATTTCAAACATTCTTTGCATAATATATCTGGCTCTTAATTCTACGGAGTCAGATTTTTTTAATGCTTCGACCGTATTCCTACTTTCTTTCATTGTTTTAATTTGTTCTTTAATTTCGTTAGTAAGTTCACCACCTAAAGAGTTTAAATAGTTCAATCTTTCATCTTTGGTTTCCTTTTTATTCATTTCTTCCCAAATTTGAGTTGCCTTATCTTTGACTTTTAATTTCTCGCCAGTTATTTCTGTTTCAAGTTTTGTTTTTTGTTGCTCTCTAAATTGTTGTTCTGGGCTTCCATATTCTCCTGCTTCCCTTAAAAATCTTCTTGTAAGAGGAATTTGAGTCAATGCACCAAATGGAGTATCGGAAAGAGAATGTCCTCCAAGTCTTCCATTTTTAACAACATTATAAACAATCTCGATGGCATTTTGTAAATCCTGTGGCACTCCACCAAAACTATCTAAAACGAATTTTAATTGTAAGGGCGATATGCCAATAATATTTGCTAATGCTTTTGTTGTTTCTGGTGTTGTTCTTGTAAATTGCATTTCCTTAGGGGCATTTTGTCTTGATTCAGGAACTATTGGTTGTCCAGTATACACATCTTTGCCAGTTGCCCATCCTACTCCTATTTTCGCCAATGGACCAAATTGAGATATGGTTGTGGCGGCAAAATTTGTTCTATTGAATGTTTGAAATTCCAAAGGAGATGCCGAGCCAATTACATCGGCTATCATTTGGCTCGTTGTTCTAAAATCCGTCCCATCATTTTTGTCCAAAAAGTATTGAATCGGCCCCGATACCAATGTTTGTCCTTCACCCTTTGGAACAGTAATAAATTGTGGAATTTTAATCGGATCGCCAGTATAACTATCAATTCCATCGGTTTCACCAGTCATTATTACCCAGTATTTATTCTTCATATACTGGGATATGTTTTTATATGATTCAAATCTTCTATTGTGTTGGTGCAGGGCGATAGTCGGATAGACTGCCGTATAAAGTTGCATTCTCGCAAACACTTCTGGGTTATTTACAAATGCTCTCGGCAGGTTTATGAATCCTTGAACCCTCGCATTCAAGAATGGAACTGCCTGATTAAGTGGTTTCATCCAAGTTCCCATTTTTGCAAAGTCAATAGTCGCTTCTCTGGAAGCAAATGCGGCATCCTTTAGGGATAATCCTCTTTTGAGTCCCATTTTAAAAACTTCTAAACGGGTAGATTTTTCAACTGCATCATTGACTTTATCAATGATTTTGGCAGGATTTAACCACGAAGGAATATTTTCAACCATTCCTGTTTTGCTTAAATCGTTCAGTATTTTTCCCTCTCCCTCTTTAAAAATAGACGCACCATAGCCACCACTTATTTTATAGAGTTCTTTCCAGTTTTCTGGCAAAACTTTTTCAGTAGTAGCCCCATATCTTTGTGCCAGGTCTTCAATAAATCCTCGTGCAGTCAAATAAGCGGTTTGTTTGTCCCTAAATTTATTTGGAAGAGTAAATGATAAATTGTATTGAGTAGCAAATTTCTTTAACAATCTTTGTGGAGTGGTTAGTATTTTAAACCAAGTCGGAGTAAGTTGAGCATCTAAATTTTTAATGGCAACCGCTATATCGCCAGGAACTTGCCATACTTGTTTAACTCCGTTTCTGAATAAAGTTATATTGTCATATCCTAATGGAGATTTTGCTATAATTTGTTCTCCTTTAAGTCCTGCTTCTGAACCAGTATACATTAGTTTCATTCCAGGAAATGCTCCGGTTTCTTCTTGGACCCTAACCAAATTATTTAATAGTTTATTCTTTTCAATCAATCTTGTAGTTATTGATGTTCTTTGAATGGTCGCCTCAATCGGGTCTTGGATGTTGCGAACCGAACCAAATGCTTTCATTATGTCTGTCCTGGGAACATTCAAGGACTGGCTCAATCCCTGAATGGTTCTTTCTTCAATATCCATCATTACATTATGGGGAATATAGTTTGGGTGAGTTGCTATTAATTTGTCCATAAGTTCCTGACTGATTACTCCCGCATCAACTCTTTCCTTTAAGAGTCCTATATTGTAATCCCTGATTATTTGTCTAACTTGTCCAACTCGTTTTGCCTTTTCTGGTCCCATTTCTTTGACCATATTAAATAATCCCCGTGTAAGTTGTTCTTTGGTCTGTCCACCAGCAACCGTCTGTCCTAATCTTGACCTGTCAATAAAATCTAATTGAGTAATATATGCCTTTGATTCTTTGTTAACATCTTTATAAGGATTTAATTTATCAATCAATTCCGTAACCTTTTGTTCCGCCCTCGCATCCGATACTGCTTGAAGTAATCGGGCATCCCGATATACTTTTTGATATTCTTGTAATGGCTTTCCGGGATTTAATTCTACCAATCGCCTTTCAATTCTTTTAAGGGGCGAAAATCTGTCTATCAATCGTGATTCTGTTTTTCGCATAAACTCCAATCCTGCCATTGTTGCTTTGGCTATTTTCTGTTTTAGCGGGGTCTTTGCTTCGCCGATATAGGAAAGGGTTTTTTCAACTTGACTTGCTCCTTCGGCAAGTGGTTTTTCTGCTCCTGCTGCAACTTTTTCAATTCCTATTATTGCTTTTCCTATTGCCCTTTTAATTGGTTGACCAACAACTTTTCCAACTCCCTTTGCCACTAGTCCCAATCCTGCCATTCCCAAAACTGTTCCTCCGCCTACCAATGCTCCTGTTTCTGCGGCTTTCACAATATCATTAGTAGTCGCATCTTTGTTGCTTGCTAATTCCGATAATCCAAACCATCCTCCTCCTATTGCCGCTTCCTTGACTGTGGTTAGTGCCAGTTTTCCCGCCTTAAATCCTATCTTACCCACAGTTGTCATTTGTTTAACTTTTGCGGCAGTTTCTGCTGTCTTAATAAGTCTTTGTGCCCTTACTATATCACCGGCATACTTAAATGTTGCTCCTGTGGGTAGTTTCGGCTTAAAACCCATTGTCGCAACTGCCGCCAATTCTGCCGCACTTGCAATTACTTGTTTTGATGTTGGTGCTTCGCTAACAACATCTTCTATAATGTTATATCTGCCAGCATTCCTTGCGGCTTTTACGAGTCGGTTTTTTTCATCGGCAGTTGTCGTTGGATCTTTAAGTCGTTTTTTTAATTGTTCGTCAAGTTCCCTTTGTCGTTTATCTGCTTCTTCCTGAAGTCGGTAAGCATTGGACATCCCAAAGGTAAATCCAAGTCCCTTGGCGAGTTCTGCACCGGGAATAAAACTACCAATTCCTTTTATTATGTCTTTTAGTGCCATATTTAGTCAGCTAAATCTTCATTAGATGTTGCTCCAGTTGCCGTTGTTCCTTGTAGTGTCTGCATAAAATCATCCAAATACTTAAATCCTTGGTCTTTTCCATATTGAGTGGCAAGTGCAGTTCTGATTTGTTCCAATGAAGCACCACCAATAATGGCATCCATAATTTCTTGGGCCATATTTGGAGAAAGACCTACCTTCCCAAGTTTAGTTAAGTTGCCATCTGTTAATTTCCCCTTATCCGTCACGGCTGTTTGAGGCAAACCGACATTATAAAGAGTAGTAGCCAAATCAGGTGTTCCGGTTGTTCCTCCTCCACCTCCTGTTGCTTTTGCTTTTGCCCATTGTTCAAATGTCCCAGCATATCCTTGAGATTTGGCAAAGTTATATTCTGTTATATCGGCAGTAGTTTCTGGTTCTTTCGGTGTTGCGTATTTCTGTTCAAGTTGTAGTTTTGCCTCATAGTCGGCTAAGTCTTGTGCTGATTGTTCCTGTGGGGTTAATTCTTTCTGTGCTTTCTGCCATTCTTCTTCTTTGGTTTGAATCCCGACCGCCAGATTAAATTCGTCCAAGAGTGCCTGTTTCGTGGAAGTCAGGGCATTTATCTTCGCCAGTGATGTTTTCTTCAGCTTATTCAATTCCTGCGTAACCTCGCCAGTCAAAAGCCAGGGGTTTTCCTCTATCTCGACTACCGCCATATTATATTCCATCCACGCCTGTTCCAGTTTATCATTTGTTTTTCCCAGTTCCACTTTGAAATCGTCATAGATTTTCTGATAAGGGCTTACAGTAGTCGCATATTCCTTTGCCAGGTCTTCATTTTTGAACTTTGGGGCTTCTCCGTTCGGGTCTATTCCTAAACTCTCCAATACTTTCGGGTCAACGGAGGTTTCTATTTTATTCCAAATATCCGATTTCTTGGCTTCTTCAAATGGAATATAACGGCCGGTGGCTTTTTCGTAAACATCCGTACCGTTATAAGAAATATAAGCGAGTCCATCGTTCATTCCACTTACTGGCCCACCCAGTCCTTGCCCTTTTGATGTGGACGGGGCAGTGGCAGTAATCTCCACTTGATCCCAAAAGCCCGGAATCTGTGCGGCTTTTTCCGCAGAGATGTAATTTCCCTGCCTGTCATAGACATCCAATCCATTCGGATTGCGGATATAGGGCTTTTCTGCTGGTGTTATTGTTGCAACCGATTGAACTACTGGTTTAACTGCAGGTTTTGGTGCGGGCGCGGGCGCGGGCATAGGTGGCACATAAGGATTTATATTCGGATTAAAAGAAGACGGCAATTCTGGAGCAGGTGCAACAGCCGATACTGGCGGTGCTGCACCTTCTTTTGCAATCTTTGTCCAGTCAATCTGGGTAGAGTTAATACCCAAATCAATGGCAAGTTCTTCTGGTGTTGCATAACCCTTGCCCGATTTCGTATAAATCGTGCCATTTTTATTGATTAAATCCGCATAAGTTATCATTTTTTTGCTTCCCAAAATTAATTTTATTATTTAAAATATTTATTCCCCTTTTTCATATTAAGGCACATCACCAAATTTGCCAGCATCGGTTTCTGGCTCGCTGATAATATCGGGTTCTGTCCATTGGGTATCACTTCCGATTTCATACTCAACTCCCGAAGTTGTCTCTCCGCGATAATTTCTCGTTAGGGTAAGGTGGGTTGCATCAGTTACTGTGTCAATTATCATCCAAACATCATTGCCTACAACCTTTAAATATTTCCCCTCCCATTCATCGTCAAAGTTTGTTCCAGTGCCAACTATGGCATTGGAATTTTTTGTTACAGCGATTGTTCCTGTATTTGTTTCCATAATTATAAAGTTAATTATTAACCGGTTGAAAAAATAGCTATTGCATCATTGGCAAGTGTATCTATTCTAAAATATATTATCTGGCTTCCACTTGCGGCTGGCACAATACTTTTCTGAATCCAAGGACCAGTCGCATTTCCATTCAGATAGATACATTTTGTCCCACCATGAGGATTGCTTTCCGTAATCTCAAAAATATCGCTTCCACTCCAATTTTTTTGTCCGTCCAAGATTCCGACATCATAGTCTTCAAAATCTTCAATCAAACTTCCGGATGCATCGTCATAATAGCATTCTCCGTTTCCATCTATTCTTATAGCCGATATTGTTGTCCAACCCACATTAGGAGTAAGATAATTAGACCAAGTGCTGTCATTTATTCTGGCCCTTACCCTGTTATTCACGGAATCCCAGTAAATCTCGCACTTATAATAGGTGTTAGCACTAATGGGAGTAAGCAATACTACTGAAGCACCCCCTGCAACGATAAGTTGTGCCTTATTCGCAGTTATCGAAAACGTAATAGTCGCTATACCCGTAGGTTCTGTAATCTGGGTAATCCCAGCATCGTCCACATACTTTTTGTTGGCTGTCTGATAATCGTGGGTAGGACTCGTGGTTGGTGTTTCGGACCAGTCAGGTTCTGTTTCCAAATCGGGTTCCTCCAATTCATCCTCCATCAAAGGTCTGTCTTCTGTCAGTATTGATATTTCTTTTTTTATCAATTCCTCACTCATCTATCAATTCTTCCCCCTTAATTCTTAGTGCATCAAGTTCGATAACCTGATCCTTGGGGTGTTCCAAAACCAGTTTAATTTGAGTGGTAATTCCTCGTTGGGTAAAATCAAGAATCCTTCCATCTTTTTCCTTATTGGTAATAGCTGATTTTTCGGACATTTTCTTCCAAGAGGCGATTTCAACTATGGAATAGGTATCTGGGTTGGTATCCCAGTTCTCGTCTATGGTATATGTATAGTCGCTTCCACTCCCGGTAATTCCCGTAATGTGTCTGACCTGCCCCGCACCTGTGCCTGCGATAACCGTAACCTCATCTCCTACTTCGCCCTTTGAAGCATTTAAATGAAAGTGGTCATTGCCGACCCCGATTATTGCCCTTTGCACGGAAATCAAGTCCCTGCTGAAATCCCTGTATTTAAAAAGTATTCTTGCCGTAGTCAACAATTTATTATGTGCGGATTTTATCTTGTTCCAAATCTTTGTTCCTATGCTTACGGCATTCAACAAGGGAGAAATATACATTTCGCGGTAAATTCCCGTTATCCCGGTGTTCTTTGTCAATTTATCAATATGGTAGCTGAATCCGATTTCATCTTCGGAACGACTGGCTACCCAGAATTCGTATCCCGTTTTCCCTTCGTTCGGGTCAATAAAAATATCCCCTATGCCTACACTCCAGATATTTCCTGTTGAAGGCGGAAGCCAAAAGAACAGAGAATTGTTGTCGACATTATAACCCCATAGTCCGGGATAGAAGTTATCGCCCGTCACGCCCGTTTCTCTCGTCCCGGCCACGTTTATCAAAATCAGGTTCGAGAACTTTCCCAAGAACTCAACAGAAAGGTTTTCCGCGGAAGTGGCCAGAAGCACGGGATTATCAAATATGGAATTTAAATACCTTAATTGCGTTCCTACTATCTCGGAAATATCCAACTGGTTTCCGTGAATGACATAGATAACATTGTTTTCGACAAAGAAATCATACAACCAAGGAACGGGAATAAAATCAATCGGGGAAGTAGCCGCCAAGTCCCAGATAAAGATTCCGTCCTTGGTCCTGTCAGTATCATATTGACCCTGAATCAATGCCTGCCTTACCCCCGCCGCCTTTTTCATTAAAATCCTTTTGGAATTATATCCGGGTTCCAAGTCCAATTTGGCAGTGCTGAAATCACTTCCATTGGCCGCAGACCATCCAGCG
>Ga0315282_10011055_pt1 | contig 14048 bp, 12 predicted proteins | sample YL17G07_20_MG_FD_203693 | JGI IMG/M metagenome (GOLD analysis project Ga0315282, IMG submission 203693) | Sediment microbial communities from Yellowstone Lake, YNP, Wyoming, USA - YL17G07_20 | ecosystem: Environmental > Aquatic > Freshwater > Lake > Sediment | place: USA: Wyoming | collected... | reverse complement strand
GGATGACTTTGAGATTGTCTAACCCGAACTTGGCGGCAACCAGGGCGCCTTCCCAGATCACCCCGGAGTTGATTTCGCCATCTCCCAGGATGACGTAAACCTTGTGGCGCGCCCCATCCATGCGGGCGCCCAGCGCCATACCCGCGCCGAGCGCGACGCCGTGCCCCAGCGGACCGGCGGGTACCTCCACCCCGGGCGTCTTCTGTGGCTCCGGGTGTCCTTGCAGGCGGCTGTTCAAGGCGCGGAAGGTCGCCAGCTCATCAACCGGGAAGAATCCCCGGTGAGCCAGAACCGTGTAAAGCATGGCGCACGCATGCCCCTTGGAGAAAACCAAGCGATCCCTTTCTTCCCAAGTAGGGTTGGCCGGATCCACGCGCATGTGATGGAAGTACAAGGCGGTCAAGATTTCCGCGCAGGAAAACGCTCCCCCGAGGTGTCCGGATTGGCGGCCGTAGACCATGCGCAGAGCATCCATGCGATATTCGTAAGCGCGCCGGGACAGATCGGAAACCATGTCGGGCGTGTGCTTCGCGCCGTAGGGGTAGACCCGAGGCGATAAACCCGGCGTTGCTCGTGCCGCCATAATTCCCGTCTCCTTCATCACTGTCCCCGGATGAACGCTGGTATCACATAGGCATAGAACGTGGTCAGCAGGCCAATCGCCGAGGCCAGCAGCAAGCTGTGCCAAAAGGTGAAGCGAAACAGTTGTGCCTCTTCGGAGCTGTGCATTCCCGTGGCCGCCGCTGCCACGGCAATGCTCTGGACGCTGATCATCTTTCCCATCACCCCGCCGGCCGAATTGGCCGAGGCCATGAGGATCGGGCTGAGGCCCAGCCGCCTGGCGGTGACCACCTGCAAGTTGCCGAACAGGGCGTTACACGAAGCGTCGGAACCGGTAAGAAACACGCCCATCCAGCCCAGCATGGCGCTGAAGTACGGGAACAGCCTTCCGGTAGCGGCGAAAGCCAGCCCCAGTGTCGCGGTGGCGCCGCAGTAGTTCATGAGGAAAGCCAGGGCCAGAACGGACGCAATCGTGACCAGCGGCAGAAACATCTGCTTCATCGTGCCTGCAAACACACGGCAGAATCTTTGTGGCGACAGGCGGGCGAAAGCAGCTCCGAGAATGCTCGCCACCAGGCAGGCCGTGCCCGGGCTGGCGAGCCAGTCAAACCTGTACTGGGCCGCATAAGGGACAGGGGCGGCGACCACGGGAGGCATTTGCAGGACCTGATTGTGAAGCGCCGGCCAACGGAACGAGGCGCTGGTGGTTACCAGCAGCGAGCGAACGGGCTGAAAACCCCAGAGCAACACGCATCCGGCCAGCAGCATGTACGGCGCCCAGGCATGCCAAACCTCGGCGGAGCGAAGGCCAACAGGAGGCTCCAGAGATGTCTGGTGGGGCCGCCCAGATGGCGCGCGATGGCCCGCGTCGCCCGCCGACGCTGGTGTGCCGGACGCGGCTTCTGCCCAAGCGAACAACGAGTGATCGGCCGGCTGCCACACCCGAAACAATAGAACCAGCGAGGCCATGGCCACCAGCGAAGCGAGTATGTCGGTCAACTGAGGCCCGACCAGATTTGACACGGCCAACTGAACGGCTGCAAATGATACGCCGCAGATCAACGCCGCGGGAAGCGCGCCTTTCAGTCCCTTCCATCCGGCGACAAGTACCGTCAGGTACGCGGGCACACAGAGTGACAGCGGAGCGCAAAGCCGGCCGGTAGCGGAACTGAGGAGGGAAATCGGCAGGCCGGTCGTGATCGCCAACGTAAGGATAGGGGTGCCGATAGCCCCAAAGGCCACCGGCGCGGTATTGGCCAGTAAACAGGTGCCGGCCGCTTGAAGCCGGCCGAAACCCATGCCGGTCAGCATGGCCGCCCCAACCGCGACGGGAACACCGGACCCTGCCGCTCCCTCGATGAATGCGCCGAAGGCAAAGGCAATCAGCAGGGCTTGAAGCCGGCGATCCGTTGTCAGGCTCGACAGCGAACTCTTAATGACCTCAAACTGCCCCGTCTCGAGCGTAATTCGATAAAGAAGAATGGCGTTGAACGTGATCCAGCCGATGGGAAGCAGGCCGAACGCCGCCCCGTATGATGCGGCCGCCACAATGCTGACGAGAGGCATGCCATAGAGCAGCCATGCAACGATGGTCGCCGCCGCGAGACTGGCAACCGCTGAAACCCAGGCCGGCCTGCGCCATACCGCCAGGAAGAACAAGAGCACGAGCATGGGCACCGAAGCTCCGGCCGCGGACCAGCCGATGCTCTGCGCTACAGGTGTATAGTTTTGTGGCCACATGACCGCGCCCTAGTGTACGGCCTTTGACGGCGCTCCCGAGCAAAGGGGGAGCGCGAGCTTATCACGCCTTCAGTGGTCGGAGACCTAGTCCGGCACCTTATAGGCTTTCAGCTCATCCGGTTTCGCCTGCCGTTCCCAGGTGGGGTAACTCTTGCCATAGAAAAAGAACTCCCGCTCCCACATCGTGGAATCCGGAATGCGCACCCTGGCAGGCTGGCCGTAGGAGATTGATTTGGCCGGAAGCCTCTGGTCGGCGTACGTCGCAGAGCTATTCATCAGCAGCGCTTCACGCTCGATCTTGGTTCCATAGGCCGTGCTGACACCGATGTTGGCCAGGGAAAAGTCGCCTGTCGAAGTGCCCTGAAGAGCCGCCAGGTGATTGATCCAGGAAAATATGCCGATGCGCACCGCATCCGCAGTGGCATTCGTGGTGCTCCCGGTCTTCGCCGGCCGGCCATCCACGATCATCGCTTTGTCATAGATGTGCGTGTGCTCGCCAATGATGGCGTCGTTCGAGACGATCATCACGTCGATCACCACCGAGGCGCGCTTCTTGATCGTGATATTCCCTTCCAGGTAGCTGCCGACTCCGATTCCGGCCCCCTCCTCCACGTTGACGTTGCCGACCAGAATGGCCGAGGGGTGCGGCTTCCCTTTAACTACTCCCTTGTTGACGTGCTCCCACTTCTTTAGTGAAGGCTCATATGTCTCGCTTTTTTCCAGGGCTGGGCCCATCACCTCGGCCAGCCATTTCCTGGGCCGGAATCCCAGCAGGTCCATCATCTCCGCGTCGGAGATTCCGGGTTGGGCGTGGGAAAGCCCCGGGTTACCCTCGAACACCATGTGATCGTGGACCACCTCGTCATGACGAACCGCCGCTCCGCTGGTGAGGATCGCGCCTTCGCCTATCAAGGCGCCGTAGTCGCTGGTCACATTGGCTCCGTAGTACACCTCGGCATCCATTTTCGGAGTGTGAACCACCGAGCCGGGGCTGACATAAGAGTAGTCTTTGATAAACAGCGGATTATCCATGCCGCCCGTGCGGCTGTCGCCCACGTGAACTCTCTCGCCTATATAAACGTAGTCGCCTATGGTCGCGGGAGCGCGAATGTTGGCATTGGCGCGGATGTCGCAGTGGCTGCCGATTTTCGTGCCTTCCTGGATGATCACGCCGGGGCCAACGCGGGTGTGTGCACCGATCACGATGTTCTTCATTAGGATCGCGGTCGGATGGATCTTGGCCGTTGGATCGATCTTGTGCTCCCCGCTCCAGAATTGTTTTCCGTCGATCCCGGGATACGTCTCCATCCTCTTGGGGGGATCCTTGTCGATGCGGGCGGCGATTCTGTCGTTTTCGTAATGAATCCAGCGGGCAGGAATCAGGCCGAAGATTCTTTGCCTGTCGAGATCGGTGGCGGCCTTCTTGGTGACCCTGGCAGGAAGCCCTTCGGCCAGGGCGCCGGCCGGGATCGTGGTGTCATGCCTGGAGACGGCGCCGTGAGCGAGCACCGCACCCGGCTCGAGGTGACTGTTGAAATCGGCGACCGCGCCATTGCCGACAGCCGCGCCCTCCTCCAGCCGGGAACCTCGGACAGTGGCGTTCATCCCGATCCAGCAGTTGTCTCGAACGTAGGTCTGGTCACCCGGGCGGCCGTCCACCACCCTGGCCCCATAGTCGATCCGCACGTAATTGCCAATCGTCAGCTTCTCCCCGCTGACCACCGCGTTGCCCAGGATATTGACGTGATGACCGATCGTGACATTGCCCTGAATCACGGCCTTGGGGCCGATCTTGGTGTACGGGCCGACCGTGACATTGCCCATAAGAACCGCGGTCGGATGGACATCGGCCTTCGGATCGACCTTGGCAGCCATGACCGACTGACCAGCCAAGAGCGCCCAGATCAGCAGCATCGAGCAAACGCAACGTTGTTTGAAATCGGCGTATGGCATTCTCTGTCCTCCTCAAAGACGAAAAGGGGCCGCTCCAGCCCCATCGCGGGATCCGAGCGGATACAAACATCCAAGACCGGGCGCGATTCTAGGCTGGTGCCGCAATAAGTGTCAATAGACTTTTTATAAGTTATCGACTGTCAAAGGAGTTCAAATGAAATGTTACCTCTGACCTCATATCTTCGAGACACTTGACTTCGCCCCCACCCGACGGCACAATCGGTAGCGCACTGGTGGACCAAAATCCCATGCCCTCTCTGCCAAGGAACAAATTGACTACGGCGCGATTCCGCGTGCTGGGTCGAAAGGACGGCCTCGTGATCCGGGTGGCGCAGGCGATCGAGGCCCAGATACTGGAAGAACGCCCGGCAGGCTGTGCGTGAGCATCTCTCGATGGCGTTGACTATCCAGAGAGAGACGGTTCAAAGGCGGATCACTTGAAAATCGGCCTTGCGGCGGCGGCCGCCGGCGCGCTTCCGAGCGCATTCGTGGTTTTTCGAGACGATCTCTGCCGGTGCGTGGATCGCTGCGCCGCTCTCGGCTACGACGGCGTGGAACTGGCGCTGCGGTTCGCCGGCGAGGTCAGCGTGCCGGAGATGAAGCGTCGCCTCGCCGCAACGGGGCTTGAGGTGCCGTGCATTTCCTCCGGGCAGGTGTTCGCCGCCGACCACCTCTATTTCACCCACCCCGACGCTGCCGTGCGGGACGCCGCCGTCGAGCGCATAACGGACATGATCCGTCTGGCCGCCGAGTTTGGGGCCAAGGTGAACACGGGCCGGGTGCGCGGGACCATCCACGAAGGCGAAGCGGCGGAAGCAGCGACCGCGCGCTATCTCCAGTGCATGGATCGTTGCGCGGACGTCGCGGAACCGCTGGGTGTCGAGCTAGTCGTCGAGCCGGTCAACCGGTACGAGGTCAACTTCATCAACAACTGCACGGAGGGCATCGAAATCGTCCGCCGGATCGGGCGACCGCGTGTGAAGTTGATGCTTGACCTGTTCCACATGAACATAGAGGACGCTTCCTTCCGTGAGGCATTCGTCTCCGCCAAGGACTACATCACTTACGTCCACGTGGCCGACAGCAACCGCCTAGCTCCGGGCTGGGGCCACTTGCCGTTTGATGAGGTATTCGCGATCCTTTACGAGATCGGCTACGACGGATACCTGACGGCCGAGATCCTGCCAAAGCCGGAACCCGATCTTGCGGCGCGGCAGGCCGCCGAGTTCCTGCGGCCGCGTATCGAGGGATTGAAGCGATGAAGAGAAAGAGTGCAACCTGGTTGTTCGTTGGGTCGCTTTTGCTCGGCTGCACGACTTTCGGTGCAGGCCAAGACCGGCCGGCCATTGCCGTGGTCGAAAAGGCTTCCGGCTTCGTCGGCTTCTACCTGGAAGACGGCAGGCGAATCGGTGAGGTCAAGGTCGGCAATTTCCCGCACGAAGCGATCCTTTCACCCGACGGCCGCTTGCTGTACGTCACCGACAACGGCGTCCTGTGGATGACCGAGGACGGCGCCGGCGGCAACACGATTTCGGTTGTGGACGTTCATGCCATGAAAAAAGTCGGGACCATCGACCTGGGGCGGTTCCGGCGTCCCCATGGCATCGCCTGGGATTCAACGAAGACACGTCTGCTGGTGACCACCGAGAGGCCGTACGGTTTGCTGATGGTTGATGCCGCCGAGCGGAAGGTTCTGCGCGACTATGACGTCCAAGGTAAGAGCCCCCACATGGTGGCGCTGGGACCGGGTGGGGAATGGGCCTTCGTAAGCAACGTGGATTCCGGCACGGTGGCTGCCGTTCAGTTGAAGACCGGTGCGGTCAAGCTCATTCCCACCGGGGCCCGTCCGCAAGGCTGCGTGCTTGCCCCGGATGGCGGCCGCATGTATGTCGTCAACACCGGCGCGGACCGCATCACCATCATCGACCCCCGCTCTCAAGAAGCGATTGGCACTATACCGACGGGAAAAGGTCCCGGCCGGATTGCCATCACGCCCGACGGCAAGACGCTGGTCTACAACCTCCAAGGCGATCTAAGCGTAGGTTTTGCCGACATCGCCACAGGCAGGCAAGTAGCTACCGTCGAATTGGGCGGCCGTTCCCTTTCGCTGACCATGACGGCCGACGGCAAGACCGCGTTTGCCGGCGTCCAAGACCAGGACAAGGTTTTCGTGATCTCGGTCGCTGAGCGCAAGATCGTGCGTGTCATCGCCACACCCAAGGGCGCCGGCCCGGATCCCGCCATTCCGTTGAGGTAAATGTCGCGCGGCGCGGCGCCGGCCCCGGTTGCCAGTGCGGCCGCCCCCGACCCTCGCAAGAATCGTCTGCGGCTCATCGTCTTGTTTTCCGCTACAATGCTGTGGCGAGAAGGTACCATAAAGGTAGAGCAATGCGAGCGCTCACGAAGGAGAGAGGAGCATGAGCCAAACGGCAATGCCGGAAGCCGACGGGGGAATCGGAATCGCGCTGCCCGAGTGCCCCAAGGGGATCGGGGATGTCATTGCCTCGCCGGATTCCCGCGGCTTGATTGCCGGCGTGCGAATTCAGCCGTTGGCGGTGTGGGCCGACGACCGGGGCTATTTCCTGGAGGTCTTGCGGATGGGGCAAGGCTTGGTGGCCGGCTATCCCGCGGCTTCCACCCAGGTCTCGGCTTCGTTCCTGTATCCCGGCTCGGTCAAGGCTTTCCATTACCATCGCCGGCAAACCGACGTGTGGGCGGTGACGGCGGGGATGCTGCAAGTGGCCCTGGTGGACCTCCGCCAGGGTTCGCCGACGCACGGACGCCGCAACACCCTCTACATCGGGCAACTGCGCCCCTGGCAGCTCCTGATCCCCGCGGGGGTCGCTCACGGCTGCAAAGTCACCGGAACGACGCCGGCGGTGCTCATCTATGCCACCGACCGCTTTTATGACCCCTCCGACGAGGGCCGCCTGCCCCGGGATCACCCCGGCATCAACTACGATTGGGACATCCAGCACAAGTAGCGCAGCGCTGCAACTACGCGCTCGCCGTCTGCGGTTCGCTGAGAATGGCGTTCAGATGGGCCAGGCTGCGCGCGGCCTGCTCCGGCGTGCCGCACTCCACCGACAGCACGCCACTGAATCCGGCCTGGCACAGAATGGCCACCACCTTGCGCCAGTCGATCACCCCGTCCCCGCAGGCGCAGCCCACCGGCGTGCCGGTGACCTGGCCTTTTTCCGCCTCCGACATCCTGATGCTGATGTCCTTGGCGTGCACGTGAACCAGCAGGCACAAAACCGCCTTCAGCCCCTCGTAAGGATCTTCTCCGGCCAGGTAGGCGTTGCCCGTGTCGTAGTTCACGCGCAGCCGCGGCGAATCCACCAGCGTGGCGATCCGCAACAGGCCCGCGGTGGTCCTGGAGATGCTCTGGTGCGGCTCGATGCCGATGGAAACGCCGTACCGCTCGGCCGTTCGGAGCACGGTGGTGAGCGTGTACTTCATGATGGGGAACGCTTCATCGAGGCTGACCCAGTCCGGCCGGATGCCCTCGTCGGTGTTCACCACCGGCGCGCCCAGGGCGGCGGCGAAGCGGACGGCCTTCTGCAGGTAGGGCACGCTGATCTCCGGGCGCATCAGCGGGCAGTGCGCGCTCAGCCCCGAGGCCTTCACGCCGTGGCGGTCGAGGATGTCTTTCATCTCCAGCGGGTCGTCGTCCATCGAGAAGGAATGGAAGTAGCCGGCCTCGCTAAGCAGCTCGCGCCCGTTGTGCACCATGGGCTCCACCCAGCGAAAGCCCAGTTGCGCGGCCCGCTCCACCCCGGCGGCGAACGGCTTGTCCTCGCAGCGGATGAACTCCATATTCACGCCGACTTCGATGCTCATATGTTCCATTCCTCCTTCCATGCCACGCGCACCTTCTGCTGGTAAGCGAAGTTGCCCATGTGGCAGGCCATGGCGCCGTAATGGCCCTGTTCGACCGTGGCGTTGGGCTCCTTGCGGCTGCGCACGCACTCCAGCCAGTTGGCCATGTGCAGGTCGGGCGTGCCCTTGACGACGATGTCCTGGGCCGGGTCTTTCTGGCCGCTGCGCATGAAGCGGTAGCCGCTGCGGAAGATGGACAGCCGTCCGCCCTCGCCCATGAAAACGATATCGGCGTTTTCACGCGGCACGCCGTCGGCCAGGCTGGCCTCGAAGGTCACGGTGAGCTTCTCGGGATAATCGAGGATCATGTTGATGTTGTCGGGGGCGTCGCGCCCGTCGTCGTACTGGTAGATGCCGCCCAGCGCCACGGCCGACAGCGGCCGGGTGATGCCCAGGTACCACTGCACAACGTCGATCATGTGCACCAGCAGGCCGCCGGTCTGCCCGCAGCACAGGTCGATATACGAAAAGCGGTTGAAATAGCGCTTGGGGTCCCACGGGATTTTCGGCAGCGCGCCGAGGCAGGCTTCCCAATCGAGGCCGGCGGGCTTCTGCTCCATGCCGGCCGGGGGCTTGCTCAGGTAGCCGCTGTTGTTGTTCCAGATGGTGCGGACCATGTGCACGCGGCCAAGCTGCCCGCTGTCGACGAAGCGCTCCTTGGCCTCCATGAAGTGCGGCGTGCTGCGCTGCTGCACCCCCACCTGCGCCACGCGCTTCTGCCGGCGCACGGCACGCACCAGCGGCGGCCCCTGCATGGGCGTCGACGTCATCGGCTTTTCGACGTAGACGTCCTTGCCGGCGCCGCAGGCCTCGATGGTGATCTGCGAGTGCGTGTTGTCCCAGGTGGCGACAATGACCGCGTCGATGTCCTTGCGGTCGAGCAAGCGCCGGTAATCGGCGCACTTCTCGACGTTGCCGCCGGCGGTTTTCTCGGCCTGGTCCCGCCGCACGTCCCAGGCGTCGCACACCGCCACCCACTGGATGCCGCCGGCCTTGTCCGCCTCTCTCATCAGGTACGAGCCGCGGCTTCCGGTGCCGATAATGCCCAGGCGGACGCGGTCGTTGGCGCCCGCCACGCGCATCGCCGATGCCGCCGTCACCGCCCCGGCCACAAATTTGCGTCTGGAGATCTCCGATTCCATGGCGCCACCTCCTGCCGGGAATTATGAATGATGAGTTAGGAATAGGGAACCCTCACTCTCCAGTGCGGAATGCGGAATGCGGAGTGTGGAATGTTCTTTCACTCCGCACTCCGAACTCCGCATTCCGCATTGGGAACACTCCGCACTCCCCATTCCGCATTCCGCACTGGAAACAGCTCCGTTCCGTCTGTCCCCGGTTTCTCCGGTTTCTCGATTGCCCCAGACCGGACGCGAGTGTAAGATTCGGTTGTGGAAGAAATCGTCTTTGAGGTGATCCAGGAGGGTGACGGAGGATTCTGCGCTGAGTGCCTGACCGCGAGCATCTTCACGCAGGCCAGTTCCTGGGACGAACTCCGCGACAATGTGCGGGAGGTAGTCGCGGCCTACTTCTTTGATGGGCCCAAACCATCCAAGATTCGCTTGCACCTGGTTCGCGATGAAGTGTTGGTTTCGCTGTGAGACTGCCCCGCGATTTGTCCGGCGATGAATTGATCCGGGCACTATCCGCTTCCTCCGGGGTCTACCGGCCTACTTTAGCGCTCCTTCGCCCGCTTCGCGGCCCTCACCACCTTGACGATTGATCTTCCCCACGAAGCTTCGCACAGCATAAATGTTTCCTTACCTTGTGCTCACTAACAACCTAACGACTTCCTCCGATAACACTATGTATCTTTCCAGATCAGTTGGCCTAAATAATATCTTATCTCCAATATTTAGATCCATTCCAGTCTTTTCAATATAGGCTTTATCCACAATCCCTCGCCGGTGTACCAACAGGTGCCTGGTTTGGAACAGTATCCACAATTCCTTTCTATTGAGCACTTCATCTACTGAAGGGTCCGGAATTATACATCTTAGTATTTCCTTGATCAATACTAAATCGCTGCAATCATATGATTCCACTATTATTGTACCAAGTCTTTTTGAAATATCAAATCGACTCTCCATCAGGTATTCAAATGACAACTTTCGTAAATCGTTCCGTTTTTTCAAGATCTCGTTATCAATAATATTCTTACAGCAACTGGGGTCAGAGTTAATGTACAATTCTATATAATCCCTAAAAAACACCTCTAGGGCTGACCAGGTTAACAATATGCCTTGATTTATTAACTCTATACTGGATTTCCGTTGTTCGGTTGACATTTGAAGTAATGGTATAGCAATATCATTAAATATTCGATTGGCTTCATCTTGATTGTCCAGCGATTCAGTGAATTTAGCGTTGGATATTTCGTCTAGCTGGTTCTGTGTTAATTCGGCGTGCAAAATCGTCTCTTTTATAGCTATTAGACTTCGGGCGCGGAAAGAAGCAAATTGCTCCGCTAGTCTGTAAGGCAGGGAGACCGCGTCGAGTAGAGATTGCATATTACCAATATAAGCTGAGATTAGGTTGTTCTTGGTAATGTCATCGCCGAGAGCGCGTTTGAGATTATCAAAGAGGGATGGCGGTAATGGAACGAAATAAAGCTCCTTCATTTGATCGATATTCTCTTTTGCTGTTCCGGTGGGCGTTCTCATTGTGCGCTTTCTTTAGCTATTGCGAGGGTGAAGATATTTGCGTTCTCTGGGTGTGGTTTAGTCAAGCTAGCAATAAATAGATTGGCCAGCATAAGATGCGGGACCTCGATTTCCTGGCCCTATAACAGGCCGTTGATTCACCTCATCGGGCCGCTACAAGCCCTTTAGTTCCAGCCGCTTCCATGCCATACAATGATCTATGATGGCGTCTTATGCGGATCGGCATAGAAACCTCTGCGATGGCCCCATAATCCATCAACCGGGCTGCGAACTCCGGCTGAACGCGGCCCCAGCCTTGGGCCAGGTCCCGTTCGTGAATCGCCTTGACCTTCTTCAGGCGGTTCTGAAGCGGGGCCTTGAGCGACTCGGCAAGCATCGTGATCCGGTCCTTCGCCCCCTTGCCGTCGCGAACGAGGATTTCGTTGCGGGCGAAATCGACATCCTGAACCCGCAGGCGCAAACATTCCATCAAGGGCAGACCCGATTTTTCCGGGATCTCCATTTTGGCCTCCCGGTTCCAGGCCACTATACACCCAGTTGCCTCCCTGGTGTAGACGCTGGTGTAGCGGGGATCCGGTCGCGGCCCAGCCCGCGAAGCGGGCGACAGAGGAAAGCCCACGGCGCAAGCCGTGGGGGGGCAATTGTTTGCGTGGTGAAGCCCGCGAAGCGGGCGAAAGAATCACTTCCAAATATACCGCTCGTCGAAATCCACGCCGTTCTTTCGCAAGAGCATTATGAATTCCTGCTGGAACGTAAACCGGCGGTGGTGTTCTTCCTGGTTGCCGATGTACTGCGATACCGCTGCCCGATTCGACTGGCTGACGCTGAAAGCGCCGTAGCCCGTCTGCCAGGCGAACGTGCGACGGGACGCCCAGGTCTGATGCACCCATCGTGACGAGTTCGTCTTCACCACCCGCATAACGTCAGCCACATTCGCGTTGGGAGGCAGTCGAACAAGCAGGTGTACATGATCCGGCATAGCATTGCCGGTCAAGATGTTGGCATCGAGTTCCCTAGCAATGCCGGCGAGATATGGAAGGAGGCGAGCTCTGAGTTCCTCGTCGATGAACCGACAACGGTCTTTCGTCCCGAAAACCGTGTGAACGAGGATGTTGGTGAAACTGTGTGGCATGCGCTTCCTCCAGGGATGCACCGCCTTACTTTGGCGCTCTTTCGCCCGCTTCGCGGGCTTCACCACGCTGACGATTGATCCCATCCCGCAGGGCGGGACCGTGCGCTTTCGTCTATCGCCCGCTTCGCGGGCTTCACCACGCTGACGATTGATCCCCACGGCTTGCGCCGTGGGCTTTCATCTATCGCCCGCTTCGCGGGCTTCACTACACTGACGATTGATCCCATCCCGCAGAGCGGGACCGTGGGCCTTCATCTTCCGCCCGCTTCGCGGGCTGTTCGGGTGCTTGGTGCGTGGCCCCATGGCTCGCGCCATGGGCTACAATCTCTCGCCCGCTTCGCGGGCTGAAGCTGTGTCCGCGCTCGCTACACTCTTGGGAGACGAGCCGAAATTATGAATTATGAATTATCAATGGTCAGGCGAGACAGCGGACGTCGAGCGGGATGCCCTTGCGCTCGTCGCGAACCAGCGTGATGGCCTCGAGGGGGCATTTGACTTCGCAGGCCCCGCAACCCATGCAGCGCTCCCAGTCCAGCACGGAGCTGGTTTCGTTGAGCGACATAGCGTTGAACGGGCAAGTGTCCACGCAGGTGCCGCACGCTTCGCACTCTTCCTGGTTCACGGCGGCCACGTAGCCGGAGGAAGCCATAATGCGGGCGCCCCACTGGGTCATGGCCTGAATGCCGCCGCAACAACACTTGCAGCAGTTGCAGATGGCATAGAAGCGGTCGAGCATCGCGTCCTTGAACCAAGCCGAATGCAGGTGGCCGCGCTCGTGCTCGGCCCGCAGCAATTCCAGGGCCTCGTCGCGCGTCAGCAGGCGGCTGGTCTTCGGGTGGTGCTCCAGAACGAAATCCACGATCGGCTGGCCGATCACCATGCACACCTGGGTGGGCTCGCAATGTTGCGCCCGGGCATGCCGGCAAACACACTCGAACGCGGCAACGGCGGGCGGACCGTTCAAAACCAGCTTGCGGGCCACGGGGTAAGGAATGATCTGCTCCAAGTCCTGCAGCGGGATGTTCCGATCATTCGAGACGATGGCCTGGGCGTGCTCGTGGGTCAATACCTTGGCGTGGTAATGGTTCGACAGCCAGTTCAGCATGCCCGGCTTGGGTTGCGCGGGCGGGTTCAGAAGCAAGCGGATGTATTGCCTGGTCCAGCGCCCGTAAATGTAACCGTGCAGCGCGTTCCATCCCCACCCTGATTCCTTCAAGAAGCGCCTGGTGGAGGGGCGCAGCAGGCTTCCTCGCTCGGCCAGAATCCAGCCGACAACCGCGGCAAGCAGCACGACGGCGATCACGGCGAACAGCGCGATGAGCATCTTCGTCTCCCCGGAAACCACAGGCTACAGGCCGCTCTTCAAGAAAGCTTGTTCAAATCCAGCTTCGCGTCCACGGCAGCGTCGGATCCGAGCAGCGCGTCCCAGCTCACTTCCCTTCCCGTTTCGGCCGCGGTTCGCCCCAGGATGGCGCTGAGCGCCGAGTCGGCGCCCTGCTCGGCCTGGTTGTGCAACTGGTCGCCGGTGATGCTGGCGATGAATGCTTTGTGCTTTTCCGGGTCTGCGTCTTTCAAGGCCCCGGTAAAGGTCCCGGTGGCCGAAAAGCCCGAGCCTTGAGACGCAGCGGGGTTGGGAAAGGCGTCCCAGGGCTCGTCGCCCAGAATCTTCACGCCGCCTTCGTAGTGCGATTCCGAAGTGCCCTTGCTCCCGAAGAACCGCTCGCAGACGTCGAACCAGCCCTTGATGAACTGGGTGGACGTAAAGCTGACGTGGACGTTGTTGGGATAGAAGTACGTGACGTTGTAATGGTCCCAGTTGTCGCCGTGGTCGGAGCGGATGTTGCGGCCGCCCGTGCCGATGGCCTTCAGCGGGTGCGCCTTCAGCACCCAGTTGCAGATATCGACGACGTGGATGCCCTGCTCGACCAGGATGTCGCCGGACAGCACCCGGTCGTAGGCCCAGTTGCGCAGCCGGCGCTCGGCCGCCGAAACGTTGGCCCAGTCGGGGCGCTGGATGAGGCCCGCGTAGTAGTAAGCCTGGCCGCAGCCGATCTGGCCCAGCGCGCCGGCGTGGATGCGCCTCACCATCTCCACGAAGGGAGGAGCGTTGCGGATCT
>Ga0315282_10011054_pt1 | contig 14049 bp, 9 predicted proteins | sample YL17G07_20_MG_FD_203693 | JGI IMG/M metagenome (GOLD analysis project Ga0315282, IMG submission 203693) | Sediment microbial communities from Yellowstone Lake, YNP, Wyoming, USA - YL17G07_20 | ecosystem: Environmental > Aquatic > Freshwater > Lake > Sediment | place: USA: Wyoming | collected... | reverse complement strand
GACGAGACAACCGTCAGCGAGGAGGAGAGGGTCGAGGTCGCATGAGCTAAGTGGCTTCGGGCTACGCCCTTCGCCACTTAGCTCACCAAGGAAATGCGAATTTACAGAACTTTCAGGACTTGACTAATGCGGGTTTAGTTGATACATGCACCTTTTACGACTCTCTCTGCCAAACCTTCATACGGCAGAGGTCGCTCGCCGGCCATGTTTTTCGCGACGAAGGGCGGATCCCGGAGTTCGCAGGGAAGGTAGCACGTAGGGCAGACTTCAGGTTTGACGACTACCGGACTCTGTTGGAAGGCGAGTTCGAACTGTCCCGACGAGAAGTGAACTTGAATCGGTATGAGGGTGCTCTGTATTTTAGCCCACTCCAATATGACCCCGGGAGAGTGCAAGGATATACAGTCCGTCCGTACTCGGAATGGGCTACGGGAAATGCCTCCCCTTGGTGGAGAGCATTTACCGACTTGATTGGTTTTTTCATTTATGTTTTCTCCAAATCGATATATGAGGCGGGATTTTCGACGGCGACGATCGATGTGCCCAGCAGAAGATCGACACCATTGGTTAGAGCGAGCTCGGCAAACGCGATGGAGGTCGTGAACGGATCCGCGATGGATTCTCTGGGCACCAGGAGGCCGCCGCGGATATATGCGGGGGCTTGGGGCTCAAGTTCCTTCGCTTCGCCTGCGGTCAATAGCCTGACATCATCGACACCGTTGTCCAAAGCTTTCTTGTAGATTTGGGGGAGCTGCGCGCCCTGTTCACCGTCGATCGCCAGGAGCACCGCGCCGCATTGCGCATAGGGAATCTTGAGCTTTTCCGCCAGTGCCGGCCATTGCCTCGCGGCCTGCGTGACCAGCTTTGATTCCAGGCTGCCAGGGGTCGCATCGAATCCGGTATGTACGATGGCGCTGTTGCCCTTGCTGGAACCTTCTCCTACATCATAGTTCTTGTCAATCAGCACCACTCGCGATCGGAACAGAGAGAGTTTGTAGGCCAAGGCACACCCGACAACCCCAGCTCCGACGATTGCAATGTCGTAAGGCTGTGAACCCAATTGAGCAGAATCTAGGAATTTCAGTGCGGATTCGCAACCCTCGCCCGCCCAGTCATACAGAACCTTGCCTTGCCCGGAAGAGCCGTGATTCGCTGCCAACTCCAAGGTATCTGTCATGTTCAATGCGCACAAAACAAAAACTCATCATATATCGGCCTCGAGACTCTGTCACTTCCATGTCGGTTCTTGCTTATGTCAAGCATTTGACAGTTCAGCTACAGGAGAGTTCAAGGCTTCGAACTAATGCTCGCCATGACGAAAGATCCAGAGGCGCACCATAAGCAGGGCGTGGGCTCCGCGATAGGTGCAGGGCATGCCCCATTGTCTGAAGCATCGGCCAATGAAGACTCCGCTGTTCTTCTTCATCGCCCCGGTGTCGTGGGTGAGCAGCGGACGGGCGGCGACAACCGCGTCGACCAGTTCGCCTTGCGGTTGGAATTGCGAGACGGTGCGCAGCCCAAAAGAAAAGGGGAGGAACTCTCCTCTTCCTTCCGCTCCCTTCCGCGTGATCGCTGTATCGTCGTTGCCAGATGGGGAACTCAGGGTTTACACTTGCACCCCTACGCCTGGAGACTCCTATGGCGGATGCCAAGAAGCACGGCCTGGCCCGACACGAAAACGTTGACTCTGAGTATCTCGAGCGTCGCAAGCTGAAGAAAAGCGCTGGTTGGGTACTACTCTGGGCCTTGGGAGTCGGGGCAGTCATTTCTGGAGACTACGCCGGCTGGAACAATGGATTAGCCCACGGTGGGTTCTGGGGACTCGCCATCGCGACCGTGGTGGTGGCCGCCATGTACGTGTGCATGGTCTTCAGCATCGCCGAGTTGTCCGCGGCGTTGCCCCACACTGGCGGCTTTGCGTCGTTCACCCGGAGCGCGCTGGGCCCTTTCGGAGCATTCGTCTGCGGCGTGACCAACACCATCGAATACGTGGTCACCCCCGCTGTGATCGTGTTCTACATTGGCGGCTACATGAACACCCTGGCTCCCGCCGTGCCGGACTACGTGTGGTGGCTTTGCTTTTATGGGGTTTTTGTGGGGGTCAACGTCCGGGGTGTGGAACTTACACTACGAGTCAGCTTACTGGCGACCCTGGTTGCGATGGCGGTCTTGCTCAGCTTCTATATCGGCAGTGTTGCGACTGGGGCGTTTGCTTGGGAAAGGCTCTTCAACGTTCCGGCGGATCCAGGCCAATCAGCCTATTGGTTGCCCAAGGGATGGTACGGCGTGTTCGCGTCGCTGCCATATGGCATCTGGTTCTTTCTGGCGATCGAAGAACTCCCCCTCGCGGCTGAGGAGGCGCACGACGTAGTCAATGACATCCCGAAGGCTCTGGTTTGGGGAATTATCACACTGATGGTGCTTGCGGTCTTCACCCTAGTGCTCAACTCGGGCATACGAGGTGGCGCCGCGCGGATTGGCATCTCAACCGCGCCGTTGGCCGAAGGTTTCCAAAGCATCTTTGGCGCTGGCGTCACCAGCAAGCTGTTCACCTTGATTGCGCTCGCAGGGTTGGTCGCCAGTTTCCACAGCATTATCTATGCTTACGGCCGGATTCTCTTCGCGCTCTCCCGGGCGGGATACTTTCCCCGATGGATCAGCATCGTCAACAGGAATCACACCCCGGGTGTGGCACTGGTCCTCGGGGGCTTGATCGGCCTGGGTTGCACAGTGCTACAGAAACTCGCGGGAAAACGGGCGGAAGAGGTCGGGGCGACGCTCATCAACATGGCCGTGTTCGGGGCGGTCATTGCCTACGTGATGGTCATGAGCAGCTACATCAAGCTGAAGCATAGTCGGCCGGAATTGCCGCGACCCTATCGGAGCCCGTTGGGAGTGCCAGGGGCCGTTCTCGGCACTATCCTCGCAATGACGGCGCTGGCCGCCACCTTCGCGTCTCGCGAGTACCGGCCCGCCGTCGTGAGCATGGCTGTTTTCGTCGCTTTGGCCATAGCCTATTTTCTTCTGCACAGCCGGCATCACCTGGTTGCCCAAGCCCCGGAGGAAGAGGCCGCCCTCCTGGCGGAAATCAAGAAGGAACTGGCATAGTAGGAGTGGATCAGCACGGCAAATGCCGGCTGCACCCAGGATTTTTCAAATCACGGATCATTTTGGCTGTCAACAAACCTCTGCGCTGAGGTTGAAACTATGGTGGACACGAAGGCATTGGGAATGCTCACGATCGACGATCTGCGCGCTCGCGTGGACAACTCCGAAATCGACACGGTTCTCCTGACGTTCAGCGATATGTATGGCCGTCAACTGGGCAAGCGGATGGATGCACGTTTCTTCTTGGAGAATGCTGAAGAGCACGGCACGCACGCCTGCGACTACCTGCTTACTACGGATATGAACATGGAACCGGTGCCGGGCTACCGGCTGGCAAGTTGGGAGCGCGGGTACGGTGACTTCCACGTGGTGCCCGCCCTGGCAACACTCCGCGTCGCCAGTTGGCTTGAGAAGACTGCTCTGGTGGTTAGCGATCTGGTCCAGCGGGACTCGCATGCCCTTGTTGAGCAGGCCCCCCGCTCCATTTTGCGGCGACAAGCGCAGCGGGCTGCAGATATGGGATACGAGGCGATGGCCGGTTCGGAACTGGAGTATTACATCTTCAACAGTTCATACCGCCAAGCCTCCCTCGCCGGCTATACAGGCCTCGAGCCCGCCGGGTGGTACATAGAGGACTATCACATTTTGCAGGGCACTCGCGAGGAAACGCTGAACGGAGCCGTACGGCGGCACCTGACCCAATCGGGAATTCCCGTGGAATGTTCCAAAGGAGAATGGGGGAAGGGACAGCACGAATTGAACTTGCGTTACAGCGACGCCTTGACGATGGCCGACCGCCACGCGATTTTCAAGCAATGTTTCAAAGAAGTCGCTGATCGGTTGAACATGAGCGTCACTTTCATGGCCAAGTACGACGCGGCGCAGGCGGGATCGAGTTGCCACTTGCACTTCAGCTTGTGGCGGAATGGCCGCAGCATGATGGAGGGCGAGAACCAGCTGGGGCCAATCCGTTGTAGCGATGTCTTCCGCTGGTTTCTCGGTGGTTGGATCGCTCACGTACCTGAGTGCATGGTGTTTTACGCACCCACGGTGAACTCCTACAAGCGTTACCGATCTGGCTCGTGGGCGCCGACCCGCCTGGCCTGGAGCTACGATAATCGAACGGCGAGCTTCCGCGTGCTCGGGAAAGGGCCCAGCCTAAGGATCGAGTGCCGCATCCCCGGGGCCGACTGCAATCCCTACCTCTGCTTCGCGGCTGCGCTGGCCTCCGGCTTGGACGGGATTGCCCGAAAGATCGAACCTCCGCCGGTCTTCGCGGGCGACGTTTACGCGGCCAAAGCATTGCCGACGACTCCCGCGACGCTGCGCGAGGCTACGGCCCTTTTCGAGTCCAGTCAGTTCGTACGTGAAGCGCTTGGCTCCGCCGTGGCCGAGCACTACGCCCACTTCTTTCACGTTGAGCAGGACGCCTACGACACCGCAGTCACCGACTGGGAACGGAGGCGTTATTTCGAACAGATCTAGCTGAGCGGAATTCAAAATTCCGAATTCTGAGTCTCCCTCACGTACTAATGGGCGCACACCTCGCGCCAGTACTCCTCTTCCGGTTCCCAGTTTTCAGTTGCCTGTCTGCGTCTTGAGGTGGAAGCTCTTCGGGCGCGTCAGGTACAGAAAACCGAGGTGCGACAGCGTGCAGCCGTGGCCGCTGTCCTTGATGCCCACCCAGGCAAGCTCGGGGTCCAGATAGTCACAACGATTGACATAGACCGTGCCCGCGTTCGTCCGGTGCGCCAGCATCTCGCCCCGCGTGATGTCCTCGGTCCAAATGGATGCGGTGAGACCGTATGGGCTGTCGTTCATTAGCCGGACGGCTTCATCGTCGGTATCGACGGGCATGATTCCGATGACGGGCCCGAAGCTTTCCTCCATCATCACGCTCATGCTGTGATCGACACCCACGAGGACGGTGGGCGGGAAATAGTAGCCGGGCCCCGGCAGGCGGCGTCCTCCGGTCAATACCTTGGCACCCCGGTCGACAGCCTGGCCAACCTGGAATTCCATGAATTCGACAGCGCTGCGCACGGCCAGCGGTCCCACGGTCGTCATCTCGTCCTCCGGGTTGCCCACTTTATACTTCTCCACTTCGGCGACGTAAGCATCGACGAATCGGGAGAAAAGGGAGCGCATCACGTAGATCCGCTCGATGGCGCAGCAGCTCTGCCCGGCGTTGTAGAACGCTCCGTCCACCAGGTTTTCCACGGTGAAGGCAAAATTGGCGTCCTCGCGCACGAAGGCCGGATCTTTGCCACCGAGCTCGAGGCCCATGTCGAGCAGTTGCGTCGAGGCCCACTGGTACACCTCACGTCCGCCTTCCACCGAGCCGGTAAATGAGATGAAATCGACGGCGCGCGTCTCGATGAGCTTGCGGATAGCGCCATGGCGGACGTGGATCGATGCGACGAGGTCCGGCGGAAGGCTGGTTTTGCGAAAGGCCTCCACGAAAGCGTCACCGCACAGTGGCGTCAGGCGGGCGTGCTTGATGAGGACGGCGTTCCCGGCCAGAAGGGCCGGGACAATGATGTTGACGGCGATTAGCAGCGGGTAGTTCCAGGCGGGAATATCGAGCACGATCCCGAGCGGCTCGTGTCGGATGAACCTGCGGAATCCCTCCCTTGGCGGCAGGAGATCATCCTGGAGCGAACCGGGCGCCAACCGCACCATGGTCTCGGCGCGGTCGAGCATCGCGTCCACCTCCCGGCGCGATTGGACGATAGGCTTCCCCATCTGGCGCGTGATGTCCAGGGCGACCCCCTCCTTCATGGCCCGAAAGGCATTGATAAACTGGCAGCAGATGTCCATGCGTTGCTCGACCGGGACGTCGCGCCACTGTTGCTGCGCCACGCGCATTCTGGAAAGAATGGACTCGATCTCCGACTCCGAAGTCGGCTCGATCGTGCGAAAGAGCTGTTCAGTGGCGGGGTTTATGAGGTTCCAGACCGAAGCTTCGCTCATATTCTTCTCCTTTTGGGCCTTCTCAGCCTAGCGGGTTTGCGAGGTTCCGGATCGAAGTTTCGCACATAGGCTGTAAATGATAAACGTTACCGTCACCAACTCTCCTCATAGAGCCTCAAGAGATCGCCTTGGGTGCAGGGACGGATATTGGTCCTGTGGCAGGAGTCTTCGAAGGCCTTCACCGAGAGGGGGCCGAGGCTCTCCTGGGGGACTCCGTGGTGGCGCAGGCCGCGAGTTATCCCAATGCGCTCTATCATGGACTCGACTTCCGCCACGGACCTCGCCGCGGCCTCCCTCTCCGTCATCTGGTGTACAGGCACGCCGAAGAAAGCTGCCAAACGCGCGTAGTGACTCGCCGCCTCCTCCTGGTTGAAGCGCATGACCGCAGGGAGGCACAAAGCGTTGGCCAGACCGTGATTCAGACCGAACTCGGTCGAAAGGGGGTGTGCCAGCGAGTGCGTGGCGCCCAGATCTTTCTGGAAGGCGATCGCTCCCATTGTGGCTGCCACCTGCATATACCCCCGCGCCTCGATGTCTTTGCCATTGCGCGTCGCCGGCTCGAGGTAACGGATGATGAGTTCAAGGCCGTGGATCGCGATGGCGTCGCACAGCGGATGGAATAGGGGACACGTCAGGGACTCGAGGCAGTGCGTGAAGGCATCCATGCCGGTTGCCGCCGTCAGGAACGGCGGCAGCCCCACCGTCAGCTCCGGATCAAGAATGGCGCGCTTGGGCATCAGCCACGGGCTGAAGATGATGATCTTCCGGCCCAGCTTGTGGGACGTGATCACCGAGGACCGCCCGACCTCGCTGCCGGTTCCCGCCGTGGTGGGTATTGCGATGATCGGGTCATATGGTCCGGCCATCCGGTCCGTGCCGCCAGTTTGTGCGTCGAGTTCGGTCAGCGCACCCCGATGCCGGGCCATGACCACGACAGCCTTGGAAACGTCGAGGGCGCTGCCGCCGCCGAGGCCGATTGCCCCGTCGCAGCCAGCGGTCCGGTAGAGCTCGGCCGATTCAAGCACGTCTTCTTCGATCGGGTTAGCGTGGACACCAGCGAAAACCTCGTGGGGCAGGTCGGCCTTCCTGAGCACAGAGACCACCGCGTCGACGACGGGAGTGGCGCGCAGCCCGGGATCGGTAACGACGAGAGGCTTGCGAATCCCAGTTTCCTCGAGACAAGACGGAAGGCGCCCGATGGCGCCGCAGCCAAAAAGGATCCTGGTGGGGAACGAAAAGGTGCTGATCTCGTTGAACATGTCGGATCAACCTCCAGCCGCCCGGGGCAGCACGAGCCTGTTTATCCAGTTACGGAATTCTACCTGGCGCACCTGGTCCGACAGCTCGTCGTCGTCGATGTCGAGCTGCCAGCGCAGGTCCTTGCGGTTCGGGTTATGGTGGAGCGTTTCCAGCTTCTCGACGTACTGGACCAGATCCTCGTGACTATGGAAGAAGCCTTCCGCTACCAGCTTCGGCTCCCGCGCCATGATCAGACGCGCTACTTCGTGCAGATCGTACTCCGGGTGATACGCCAAGCCCCAGAAAGTCCCCTTCGCGTGTTTCACTTCTATCGCCTGGACGTGGGTGAAATCGTTGGAGGCCAGCAGGACCCCTCCGGGAGGAAGCTGTGTCACTTCATCGAGATGGCTGCTGAAGCCGTTGTACACGGGGGGTTTCCCCTCGAACATGGGATGCTGAAGCCCCTCGGCCGTAAGCCGGATCTTGCGCGCCATTCCCATTTCGCGTCCGCGCGGGTTCGCCCGCACCTCTCCGCCCGCCGCCACCGCTGCCATCTGGATGCCCCAGCAGGTGCCAAAGCCGGGGGTTCCAACCTCGTAGCTCTTCCTGGCAAACTCGATCTGGCGGGTCACGCGTATATTGTCCAGATGGTAGATCGTCAGGTTGCAGCCGGGCCAGAGTATCCCCGTGTAGTGTTCCGGCCCCAGCCCGTCCGGGGGAGCAGGATGGTCGCTCGGAAGCCAGACGCTGTACTCCGCATCGGGCAGGTACTTTCTCAACATCTCCGCGTAGAGGCGCCAGGCGTGCTTCATTCCAACCACGTCGAACTCGTCGCGGCTCGCTTTCGGGTACCCGTCAATGATCAGGAAACGAAGTGTCGATGGCATAGGCTTGCTTGTCAGGCCATGTCCAGGGAGTCAATGATGGCGGGGAGCTGGCCCAAGTCGCGGCACACAGCGTCCGCACGGGTGTTGACGCTCCCCCGGTCAACGACCACCGTGAAAAGCACCGCACGAGTTCCCGCGTCTTTCGCGCCCGCAATGTCGTTGTGCTCGCGGTCGCCGACGTGAACGATTTCGTCGAGGTGGCACCCCGCGAGTTCGGCGGCCCGGCGAAACATCTCCGGCGCGGGCTTCGAGCAACCAACCTCGTCAGAGAATACAAAGGCCGAAAAAAGGTCTCGCAGCCCGTAACCTGCCAGCAATTCGCGGAGCGCGCGACCGGGCGAGAAAATGGCGTCCGAGACCACCGCCAGGGTGAATCGCTGGCTGAGTGTCCTCAGGGCATCCGCGACTCCGGGCACGAGATCGGGGCGGACGCGCAGCTCCATGTCCTCATGGAGCCTCACCAACTCCTGGAGCTCCTCTTCCGGCAGCTCGCGCTTCAGGCCGGCGAGGAGAACCCGCAGCCGCACCTCCACCGGCCAGGTCACGTGCTGATGGTACCAAACCTGCCGGAAGGCTGAGTCCGCAGTGTCGTAGGCGCAGTCGACGAGCGCCCGATCGATTGGAGCGTGCCGTGACAGGAAGCGGTGAACTAGATCCCTGCGTTCGACCGACTTTGGAGGTAGACCCTGTTGACGTCGCTTGGGTTCATCGGAGTCATCGACGAAGACGGTATCCCAAAGATCGAATGACACCACACGGGCTCGGGGCACTGCACCTACATCCGGACAGCAGGGTTTGAACAAACGCACGCTATTCTAGCACATCTGCGGAAGTCGCAAAAGGCTGGCCGGTGCTGGCTGTGGGACCTCAGCCTACGAACCTGCCCACAGTCGGATTCCGGCAGCCGCTCGCACTGTTCGCTAGAGGTTGGCCTTGCCTTTTCGCGCCCTCATCCAGAGAAGAAAGGTCACGAAGGTACCGGCGGCGGCCACGCACACGAGCATGACCAGAATCGGAAAGATGCGCTGGCCCGAGGCCTTGTACATCCAGCCGATGATCTCTTCCTGAAAGATGGGGCCGATCGATCCCATTCCGTTGATGATCCCGGCGGCAGCGAGCGCTCCGCGCTTTGAGCCCACATCGATCGCTCCCACTCCCGACAGCAGCGCATCGGGGCCGAAGAGCATGAAGCCCGCCAACCCCATCGACAGGGTGAAAAAGAAAAGGCTCTTCGCACCGAGAGTTGCCATGAGGGTGAATGAGAGCGTCATCATCGCAAGCATAGCGAAGGAAAGGAAGGCGCGGCGCCCGTGGAAGAGTTTGTCGGAAGCCACCCCAGAGGCGATCACACCGAAGAATCCGCAAAGCTCGAATACGGTTGACAGGTAGCCCGCTTTGGCTCCCGATAGCTGGAAATTCTGTCGCAAGAAGAAAGGGGCCCAGCTCCAGAGCGCGTAGCGCAGGAATTTGATCGTGAAGTAGATAACACCCATCGTGAGGAGGCTGATGACCACGTCTGCCGTCCAGCCGAGCCCCTGCACGTCCTCCCCGCTCCCTGCCAGCTCCGCCCTCTGTTTCGGCGGTTCGGCACCATCCGTCCCATCGGCTTCTTCTTCGATTGGCGACAACCCAACGTTTTCTGGCCGGTTCGGGTGCAGCAGAAGCACGACAGCCCACACGGCGAGAAGGACGAGTGCGGACCCGAAGTAGGACCAGCGCCATCCTGCCCGCCCCAGCATGTAGGCGGCAAATGCGGTTGACACACACGAGCCCAGTTGGTAGCAGGTGGACCAGACCCCGAGGATGCTTCCCCTTTGCCCCCGCCGGAACCAGAAGGCGAGGCTTCCGATACAACCCGGCCAGCCGGTCCCTTGCGCGACGCCGTTGATTGCCAGGAAGAGCATGAGAGTCCAGAAACCGTTCGAGATGCCGAAGATGAAGTTGCAGGCGACCGAAACCGCGATGCCCAAAACCAGAAGCAGCTTCGGCCCCAGTCTTCTCCCGAAGTAGGCGCTCGAGAACTGTCCGACGGCGTACGCGGCGAGGTAGGCGGTTCCCAGGTGGCCCAGTTGCACGGAGGATAATCCGAATGCCCAGCCCATGTCGGCTTTGACCACGTAGAAGGGTTTTCGACAGAAGTAGTAGCCTGCGTAGGCGAGCCAGGTTGCGATGAAAATGCGGACCTGCCAGGGCCGGTAGGCTCGATCGAGGCTCCTGTCTTGCGTACTGGCTGTGAGAGACCGACTCTCGTCCAGTTTCGTCATCTCGTTTCGTTGTATTTCAGGAACCTTCCCATAATCGCTCCTGTGAGGCGCCGTAAAGCCGGAACGCGCCAGCGCCTCCTTGATGACCCTGACGGCCAACGAGTTGGCAAGATTGCGTCCCTCCTTGAGCTGCACGCCGGGCATCTCGGTCCCAGCATGCGACGTGGGGGGGCCATTGTGGGACGAGGGTTATGGAGCACTTGAGCATTTTGTAAGATATTCGCAACCGGGAAGATGTTCCAGCCGTCGCGATGGGGGACAAGCTTATCACGGGAGGAGAACTCAGCCACCTGTACACAACAAGCCTCATGTCGAATCCATGAACTCTAGTCGTCGTCCTTTCCGTCACGCTCGCGCATCTCACGGCGGATCGTCGCGGGATCGTCGAGAGGCGCACTGGGCCGGGCATGCATATCGAGGCCGGGTTCGCGGACCCTCGCAGGGTCAAAGATCCGAGTGTCGGAAGGTAGCGCCTGGTAGGGCGTGAAGTCAGGTTGGTCGGTAAACATATCGGAAAGGTTATTGGCCGCCGCGTCGTACTGATTCAGATAAGGCAAGCCGAAGATCAGGTCAAATGTTTTTATGATACTCGCTATGCTGGTGTGGACATGCGAGACGCCGCGCCGGGCGTAAGGGCTGATCACCATAAGCAGGCTGCGGTGCGCGTCCACGTGGTCGCGGCCATCCTGCGCGTCGTCCTCGGTGACGAAGATTGCCATTTCCTTCCAGAAGGGGCTGTGCGAGAAGAGCTCGACCAGCTTGCCCAGCGCCAGATCGTTGTCCGCGACGTAAGAAGCATGATAGCGGAAGCCATCCTCCGGACGCGGCCCGGCGGTGTGGTCGTTGGGCAGCCAGATGTAGATGAACTGCGGCAGAGGCTCTTTTCCGCCCGCATATCGGACTTCGAACTCGTGCAGAAACTGCCCGAAACGATACTGATCCGAGATGTTGGTATTAAACGTCGCATAGCTGCGCGAGGTATTTTCGAACAGCACATTAGGCATCGGGATGTTCACAGCCTCGCAGATGCCTGTAGGCATAAGGCCCTTGCCCTCGTCATATCCGGCCATCTCCATGTCCTCGCCGTAATTGCGAAAGCTGACTTGATGCCGGCCAAGATGCTCCCAGAGCGAACCGGCCTGGAGGTAAGTTTCCGGCCAGGGGGCGGTAGACCCGATGCCCAGCCGGCCGGGCGCGTCCGGGTCCGGGCGGAAATCGAGTTTCCCGCCATACGTGGCCGGCCAGCCGGTCTCCAGGACTTCGTTCGGGTAATTCCCCACCAGCCAGTGGTGGCCATCCACCGAAACGTCGGAGTCCACATAGAAGTTGTCGCTGAGGGCAAAGCGCCGGGCCAGGGCGTGGTGATTCGGCGTAACGCACACGTGCTCCAGGGTTGGCTCGTCCTTTTCCTTCACGACTGCGTCCTCGCCCCAGCGCGCCAGCGTGGCATCGCCTTGCGCGCCAGTGTCCTTCAGATCCCCGAAGACTTCGTCATACGTGCGGTTCTCTTTCACGATGAAAACCACATGATGAATCCTCGTGCTCGCTCGTCCGGGTGGCGGAATGGGGAAGTCCACGCCTCGTGAGGCGGCCGGCAGCGGAGAGATAAAGCCGTTGTTGGCAACGACCTGTTCCGTTAGCCACTTGAGCGCACGCTTGTCGGGAACGGAGATAATTGATACGACGCTTTTTGTGATGTCGCCGATGTACGCTCCTTCCGGTCCTTCCTGGAAGTTCGGGCCGCCGTTGGGCCCAGCGCCAAAGCCCTTGGCGCTGACGACGTAAAGAGTCTTTCCATCCGGGCTGACCGCCACTCTCGCGGGGAACCACGGGGTTGGGAGGTAGCCCAGAACCTTACCCTTTCGTGCGTCCAGCACTGCGACCGCGTTGATACCCGAGCAGGCCACATAAAGCCACTTCTCGTCAGGGCTGAGCGCCATGCCGAAGGGAAGCACGCCGCGCAAGCCTTTGACTGGAGTTGCAGGCTCCAGCACAAGGGTTTGCTCGACGTGCAGTGTGCGCGCATTGATGATCGTGATGCTGTCCTGGTTGGCATTCGCGATGAAGACACGGTTGCGGCCCGCCACAACGGCTCCCGGGCTGGAGCCCCCGACAGATCCTTGACCTACCGCGAGCCCCGTTCGGATTTTGGCCGTTACGCTGGGTTGCGCCGGATCCTGGATATCTACGACCCAGAGGGAATTTGATTCCGGAACGTTGGGATCACCCAGTCCGGCAATCTGTTTATTTTCCACCAGGGCACCTTCGGCGGCTTCCTTGGAGGGAAACCCGAAGGCAGGAAACTCGAGTCCGGTGTCCTTCGGATCATCCGCGTCATAGCCAGGAACCAGCGAGTACTGAAACATGCCGACATTGGAGACGAAAGCGCGCTTACCGTCGGGAGAGAGGGCCAAGCCGAAGGGCATGCGGCCTACCGGGAGGCTCGAGACGATTTGCTTCGAGCCCGTGTCGATGATGACCAGGCGGAAATGCGCGAGGTCCAGCACGATCAGCCGTAGGCCGTTGGGCGTAAGCTGCATGGATCCCGTAAGGCTGTTTTTGTGACTCCTTCCCAGATACGTCCCGTCGAGGCTCAGCGAGTAAAGACGCTGATGGGTTAGGAGATCGAAGATGCCCACGCGCCCGTTGTTGCCTTCCGAGATGTAAAGTGTGCGGTTGTCCGGTGCGATCGCCACCCCCAGGAAGACGCTATCCGGGTCAGCCTCCGCGGACTTGAAACCGGGCGGAATCTGAATGACTCGGGGCGCGGTGCTCGCGAGGTTGGTGATAACAGAGACAGAAAAAGGACTCGTGCCGCTGTTGGCGGTGACCAGTGTATTCCCGTCCGGGCTGAGCGTGAGGCCGTAAGCATGCGGTGCCACCCTCACGTGCCTGCCGAGCGGCGTAATCAGGCGGCCGTTGGGCAAAACAGTCTCTCCTCCCGGATGGATTTCGACCGGACGATTCCCTGCAGGCGCTTGAAGCTCCCCGCCTTCGGAAGCTGAACGGCGACGAGCGGCAATGGACTCCGAGGAGAAAGCTAACGAAACAAGCGCGGTAAGCGCCACGAGCAAATATCGGCTACGCAAGCGGATGACCTCCGTGAAGGAACCCGCGACCTACTCTTGCACTTCGGTGCCCCGCAGCTCCTTTTTGAAGGCGCGATACTAGCACGGATCTCATCTCCAATGCCAGGGCATCGCCAGCTACGAGCACCCTTCAACCCCAGGGGGTTCGCCTCGTGCATCCTACATCCAATCCTGCCGGTTGATCCCGGCGAAGCGTCGCATAATCCGGAAGTTCGGGTTTGGCCTGCCGGTCTCAGAAACTCACTGAGGTGGACCCCGAAGTCAAGACCATTTTTGGTCGGCAATAAGTTAATGTCGGCGAAGTCCGGTTGTGTCTCGGCGTCGTTTCCTCGGCAGCCTGCCGACCCACCATTGAATATAATTCGTCGCGCTGGACAGCCCTAATCTCCTTCGTGAAGCGACGGAGCAGGTTTTCGGACTCCACGAATCTCCCCGTTTTTTTGTTTCCTTTCGGCTTCGGTTTGATAACCCGCAACAGTAGAGATTCCA
>Ga0315282_10011053_pt1 | contig 14051 bp, 11 predicted proteins | sample YL17G07_20_MG_FD_203693 | JGI IMG/M metagenome (GOLD analysis project Ga0315282, IMG submission 203693) | Sediment microbial communities from Yellowstone Lake, YNP, Wyoming, USA - YL17G07_20 | ecosystem: Environmental > Aquatic > Freshwater > Lake > Sediment | place: USA: Wyoming | collected... | reverse complement strand
TATAAAAGCATGCATTTAAATACTATAAATTACAAACAAAAACAAGAAGAACTGATATTAACTAACAAATAAAAAATAGGACATTTCTAATTTGGTAAAAACCGGACATTTCTAAATTGGCTTGACACATGAGCAAATTTTGCTTGAAGTTTTTTGTTTTGAGAGGTATAATCAAACTTGTAGAGTATCCCCCAAAATAGGGCGGCTATAGTATAAATAAGTTAGAAGTAGAACAAAAAAGGCAAGCCCTGATGATAAAAAGAGCCTCTAATAGTTCGTAGCGACGAGATAATGACGGGGTTAATGGTAAGAAATAGGATATATTGAGCACAATAGCTACAGAAACAGAAAGGAGCAAAAAAGATGGAAAAAAAAGACTTTAGCACATTGCCAAAGGAGGCTGCAAATATGAATGGCAAGCCGAGAAAAATGGCGGAGTTTTTAGGTGACTATTACAAGGGGTTAGGCGACGGCAAGGCGGAACTATTAGGCATAAATACAGGCTTTACTAAACTGAATGAGGCTACATTAGGGCTTGACGGCGTGGTAGTGCTGGGTGGAATAGCGGGAGCTGGAAAAACAAGCTTTGCCTTACAGCTTGCACTTGCAGCCTGCCAGCTAACACCGACATTGTTTTATAGCCTTGAAATGCCACGACAGGCCATATTAACCAAGATATTAAACAGGTTTGGAGTAAAGTATAGGGACATATTACTTAAAGGCAAGCATTATCTAACTGGCCAGCAGAGCTATGAAAAGTCCTTATCAAACAAGGAGGCACAAGACCTTGAGATGGGGAAAAAGTTTTTAGAGGAGAGAGGCGGGAAGTTTTACATACGGAGCAGGGACAGGGGCGAGGAGAGGATAGACTTTGAAACAGTAAAGCGAGAGATAAACTTCCTAAAGGCAGAACACAAGACCGAGCGGATTTTTGTAGTTATAGACTATTTGCAGGTATTTGACGTAGGAGACTATAAAGACCAGATAGACAAAGAGGGTAAGCTCATAAACGGCTTTAGGCAGATAAGCGACGAGACGGGAGCGGCCATATTACTTATAAGCCAGAAAAACAAGCAGAGCTTTGCTTCTACGGACTTACAGACTATTAAGGGGAGCGTGGATATAGTCTATTTAGCCGATGTAGTTATGTTTTTAGATACTGACAGGGAGAAAAAGAGGAGAGAGGCGAGAAAACAGAAGCCTTACTCCCCACAATGGCAAGACGACGATATAGACAGCACAATAGAGACTTATGAGAACAAGGAAGAGACACCCATTGATTTAGTTATAGGCAAAAACAGGTATAACACCCCAACGGTTATTAAATTACAGTTTAACGGGAGATATTCTACCTTTTCAGAAATGCATTAAAAAAGGATATTGTCAAAATAAAAGATTGACAATTTTTTTGATGCTGTTAAGTGGATAGCAAAAAAAGAGGAAAGTCGTATACTGGAAAACAGTCCGTACGGTTTGAGGTAGGGGACAGAGATGAAAATCTCTTTCTACTCTATTTAAAGGGGTCAAAGAGTTAGGGCGTTATTTTCTGTGTTCTGTGTTTTTTGAAATCTTATTTTAATCTCGGTAGATATCAAAATTTTTGGCTTTCTTTGAAATGCTCTCCTGACAGAATAACATTTCCAAATAAGCTAAAAACTTTTTTTTCAATTCAGAAAACGATCTTATCCCCAGGACGCTTTTGAGTAAAAATAAAGGCTGGGAGTGAAAATATATGTACGCCTTTTTAACCAGTATATCAATTTCTTGCTGTGATAATGTGGTCCAGGGGCGCGGCAGTACCTGAGCCTCAGTTTTACCCAGAATATAGTCTTTCCAATAATCGGTGTTAGTTTCCTTCGAGAGTTTTTTATAAAGAGAAGAGGCCGGTTTTGCTGTGAATTTAGAAAATTGAACAAAATCCAAACCCAAAGACTTAGCGAACTGAATTGTTTTTCGTACCGTCTTTTTCGTTTCACCAGGAGTGCCTATCATAAAAAATCCCAGTATTTTTATTCCCGTTTCTTTTGTTATGTTGACCGTTTCCAGGATTTGCTTTAACGTAATATCCTTGTTAAGCGCATCGAGTATCTCTTGTATTCCTGATTCTATGCCAAAATAAATTCTGTCACAACCAGCCTTTCTCATTTTTAATAGCAATTCCTTGTCAACAGAATCTACTCTGCAGCGACAGGACCATAATAAATCAAGTCGTCTGCTGATTATACCGTTGCAGATATCTATAACTCGCTGACGGTCAATTGTAAACTCGTAATCAAAAAAATCGATCTCCCCGATACCGTATCGGGAATAGCATTCTTCTATTTCTCTTAAAACTACCTCTGTTGAACGTGGACAATGCGGAGTCCCTGTATTAGTGCAAAAAATACATTTGTATGGACACCCCATACTGGTGACCATTACCGTGAAGTTTTTTCTTTGCGTAGGAAAAGAGGAATAGATTTCATTGGGCAGCAAATGACGCGCTGGATTAGGCAGGCTATCAAAATCAAAATGAGTATTATCTGGCGGGATCAATTTAATCTTTGCATTATCTTTGTAAATTAAACCAGAGACTGTGGAGAAATTTCTGTTTCCCTCCAATTCGTTTAAAAATTTTGGGAGCGTTTCATGGGTATGTCCAATGAAACCAAAATCGATCTCCGCAGGCGTACAAGTTTCAATGGGGTAAAGGGCAACGCCGAAGCCACCTATAAGCACGGGCTTAGGAATTTCCTTTTTTATGTATTTAATCCAGGAGAGTGTTTCTTGATACGCGTAAGTGGTAATGGTAAATCCTAGCACATCTGGATTAAAATCTTTTAAGATATCAACTGTTTGTCTTTGGGAAAGCCCCAGGTTCATCGCATCGATAATAATAACCTTATGCCCATGTTTTTCCGCTATAGAAGCAACCCACGCAAGGCTCAACGGAGGGAAGCGCCCAAAAAACTTCTGGACAATCCTTAAATTTTCTTCATGTATATGATAAGAATAAGGATTAAAAATAAGTGCTAATTTCATGTGCTATCCCAGTTATTTCACACAATAATGTTGTTTTTCAGCAGTGTAGCGAAATCTATTTTACGCGAAACATTAACCAGCTCTCATTCAACAGTGAAGTGCAACATTTGAGGTAAAGCCCTCATTCGAGGTTTTATAACCCAGGCATTTGCGAGGACGTTCGTTAATAAGATTTTCGACCTGTTGCAACCGTTCTTTAGTAATTGTAGCAAAGTTTGTACCTTTAGACAAGTATATACGCACAAGGCCTATAACGTTTTCTACGGAACCTTTTTCCCAGCTGGAAGGGATTGCAGAAGTACGATTGTGCGCCCAGTACTTTATTGATATCCATATGTTGGATATTTTTGTATCCGCACACCTAGGATACATTATTACCATAAGTGTTGCACTTCATTATTGAACTAGGGGGGGCATTGATTCTGAAAATAAAAAGGAAAAAGTTTCTATGTAACCTACACTTTGTGATTAATGTAATATTTGAAAAAAACTTATTATACATAGAGCTATTAGTCTCTTTAATTTGATCGAGCACCGCTTGTATTGGAGGCATCTGCCATATTTGAGCTGGATCGTTTGACTGACTAAGTATAGTGAGAAACATATATTTATATTCTGAAATATCTTCTTCCATTTGACTTGCGTACCCTTTCTTTGCACGAGCTGTAGCGGAATCATTGGCAAAGGTACCTAATGGATGAATACCAAAGTCATCAGGAGACAAATGCATAATGAGATATTTCCACTGCACCTGAACGCCACTGTAAAAAGCTTGCGGAGCATATAGCCACCTCGCATCGTCGAAATCACCTTCGAACGCATAAAATGGATAAGACCTGCCAATGTTTATCTTTTCACCATTGTAATATAAAATAACCGAACTGCTCAATATATGCAAATTAGCAGTGCCGGTTTTTCTTTTATTTTCATTAGCTAAGATAGTAAAGATATGGTTCATATCAGTCATATCTTGGGATATTTGTAAGCGGTCGTTTATTTCATCAGCTCCTAGTAGCCATTTCCCAGCTGTTATTGAGATGGGTTGCAATGGTTTGGGATGGAAATAGGTGTCTTTGTATGTGTATACCAATTGATAAAAGATAAATAAGGAGCACAAGATAACATAGAGTTGCGAGAGGATGTGCAAAGAAGGCAAAGCATTTTCTATAAGGGATAATAGCACGAAAAAGGAAATTATGTAAAGTACGAATAGCATAGGAAAGCAAGCTATAAAGTTATTGGTAACCAAAAATAGAATAATCACATATCCGAGAAAGAGAAAAATCAGCTTTTGCCTGGGTCCTATCCTAGAAATATCGCTTTTACATATTGGTTTGTTAAGTCCATATAAATAAATTAGAAGAAAAACATTTACGATAAACATATGGAGCAAACGAGAATTGCTACTATATTTGAATATATTATATTGTTCGCTGCCAATCTTAGAAATGCTAAAAACAAGAAGTCCAAAAAAAGAAGAAGGTAAGCCATCGTGACCATATTTGTTTTCCATCCAGTCTATAAAATGGAAATAAGTCCATGTAAAAACTAAAAAAAAGGAAACCGTCATAATCACATAATACAGCATATTTTTTTTAGAACATGCAAGGTAAAGATAAATAAATGCCAGATATAAAAGAAAGCTAGGGTGGATGAGCGAACCTAGCAGTAGGCATATTAAGAACAACACACAGTTAAGTTTTTTATCCAGTCGGATGTCTCTAATCACAAAAAGTAGCGCTACCGTACATATTGCAGTAGCTGGGATAAACGCAAACTGTTTTCGGCTAATGTCCATAATGACTGGGAAGTTGAGCAATACTAATGAAGATATAAGTCCAAATATTTCTCTCTTTGTTAAAGTATATACTATGAAATATATTGCCAAGCACATAATAATAAGAAAATAGGCCATATCCATTTTATATACAAAAAGCGTTCTCCCGAAGATATAGAATTCAATAGCCAGCCTGAGATCAAGAAAAGTAGCTCCAGGAGGATGGCATGGTTTTTGAAAGATCAGATCTTTCAATAAAGAATTAATGTATCCTGCTGGATTTTTATTATACTGCTCAAAGAGGCTCGAGGAGAATTGCAGATCGTGATCTACTATAAACAGTTTATCGCTTTTTGCATAACTATATTGATTCATCCATATATACAGGATAAGAAAAATGCAACATAGCCAGTGTAAGCATGTACTATCAAATCGTTTTTTGAGTAGAGTGGTTATTGGGAGATCTGTAGATATCATAGCAGTTTTTGAAAGTAGCTACATTTTACATGCTATTTTAACATTAACTAATGTAAGTCTTCCTTTATTATTTTCTCTTCTCTTTGTAAGCTATTCCCAAAAGAAGTAATCCAGAATTTTTGATTAAAAGTTTTGATTCTATTTTATCGATAATGTCTGCCAAACCCCAGTTAAACTTAGCCCAAAGAGCAGCTGTAAACTGATAAGTATTTATCTTAATGCCTACAAAACCTGCCTGACTTAAAAGGTCGGCTAAACTTGAACGATTATAGTAAGTTATATGTTGTTCTTTATAAGATACTTTTGCGATTCTATCGCGAAGCCACTCTACTATTTTATAAATGAAATAATAGTTAGGGCTTGTAATTAAAATACGTCCGGTTTCGGGATTAAGAACTCTGTGGATTTCTTTCAACAAAAAAAATGCATCATTTTTTGTAAGATGTTCGATTGCCTCGGTAAACGTTACCATATCAAAACTGTTATCACTAAACGGTAGGACACCGTTATTTTCAATACAGCGAAATTGATGATGGGCAGTTGCATAATGACATTGAGCATAATCAATCTGATTTTGCGCTACGTCTACTCCGATGGAATATTTATCTTCAGGCAAACTGCCTATAAATGTCCCTGGCCCACAACCGATATCAAGATGTTTAAAACAGCCTTGTATTTCTTTGCGCAAACGCGCAAATCTTAAATGATGCCACTTGCTACGCACTCCCCCATTGCGTTTATATATCAAATCATAATATCCAGCATTAATTGAATTATAATCGAATTTAGAATCCTGGTCTTGCTTTCCTTTTATCATCATAATAAGGGAATCGCGCAAAAATTATTCAACATTTCATGCATATGCCAATTGTAATACTTAAGGAATTATAATACAAAATAAAGCAACTAATGTCAAGGAACAAATTTTGCTTGACAAGTTTATTTATTATGCTATAATCTATACCAAGTTAATCATGATTATATAGATTAGAGGTTTGTGATGAAAATAACTTATAAAGGTGACTATAGTTTAAAAGCTGTCCTTAGCCTGGCACTCCACTATAATAAAGGAGTGCTTCCTATCCAGGATTTAGCCAAAAAGGGCGATATACCGTTTAAATTTTTAGAGCAGATACTCTTGACTCTAAAGAAGGGCGGTTTTGTTGATAGTAAAAGAGGCATAGATGGAGGATATTTTTTAGCTAAGCCTCCTGAGACTATAACAGTAGGGGATGTGATAAGATTTATTGAAGGGCCGATTGAACCTGTGGCGTGCGCTAACAAAGATAAATATGAAAAGTGTAGAGATTTTCCTTATTGCGTATTTAAGGATATTTGGAGCAATGTTTATACGGCTACATCTCTAGTGGTAGACACGATTACATTTGCTGAGCTTGCAAGAAGAGTCGAAAATTTAAAAAATAATAACGTTAGTGCGTCTTATTGTATTTAGGCCCCTCGCGACAAGTTGGAAATAAAGAGGGTCGCTCGGGGTCAAATTTTGTTTCACAAAATTTGAGAGGCAATTATGGCAAAAATTTATGATAATATTACAGAACTTATAGGAAGCACTCCTTTATTGAGATTAAATAAAATAAAACATGGGATAGAAGCTGAAATCCTGGTAAAATTGGAATCTTTTAATCCTTGCTCCAGCGTAAAAGACAGGATAGGTTTTGCAATGATAAAAGACGCTGAGGAAAGAGGTATCTTAAAGCAGGGCGGGACTATTATTGAACCAACAAGCGGGAACACTGGCATAGCGCTTGCTTTTATAGCAGCTGCAAGAGGGTATAAACTTATAATTACAATGCCAGAGACAATGAGCCTTGAGCGTAGAAGCATCCTTAAATTATTCGGCGCTGAAATAATATTAACGCCTGGAGAAAAAGGCATGAAAGGGGCTATTGAAAAAGCAGAAGAACTTTTAAAAAATACAAAAGGCGCATTTATGCCGCAGCAGTTTAAAAACCCTGCAAATCCAAAGATACATAAGGAAACTACTGCCCAAGAGATCTGGAAAGATACTGATGGGAAAGTTGATATATTAATTTCCGGAGTAGGGACAGGCGGGACGTTGACTGGTATAGGGCAAGTGTTAAAAAAGCAAAAACCAGGTTTTAAAGTGATAGCTGTTGAGCCGTTTGATTCACCTGTTCTTTCAGGAGGTAAGCCAGGGCCTCATAAGATTCAAGGCATAGGCGCTGGATTTGTACCGGATGTTTTGGACAAGAGCATTATAGATGAAGTTTTTAAGGTTAAAAATGAAGAGGCTATTAATACTGCAAAACAACTCGCAAAAGAAGAAGGAGTGTTAGCAGGTATTTCAGCAGGAGCCAATGTATTTGCAGCGCTGGAGGTTGCAAAAAGGCCTGAAAATAAAGGCAAGGTAGTAGTAACTGTCATCTGTGATACAGGAGAGAGGTATCTCAGTACTGATATGTTCAAATTTTAGAAAGGAATGGTGGGTAGCTATGGCAAAAACAATCAGAGAAATCAACGAGAAGATCAAGCAAGGCAAAGCAGTTGTTGTCACAGCAGAAGAGATTATAGGCCTTGTTGAAAAAGACGGGGTTAAGAAGACAGCTGAAAAGGTAGATGTTGTAACTACAGGGACGTTTGGCCCAATGTGTTCTTCGGGAGTTTATTTTAACACAGGCCACTCAAAGCCAAGGATAAAGTTTGGCGGAGGCCGAGTTACTGTAAACGATGTCCCTGTCTATTCAGGATTTGCAGCAGTTGATTTATTCTTAGGGGCTACTGCTCTTCCGGAAGACGATCCTGTAAATAAGGTTTACCCTGGAGAATTTAAATACGGAGGAGGGCATGTAATACAAGAATTAGTAGCTGGAAAAGATGTTACGCTTAAGGCAACAGCCTATGGAACGGACTGTTACCCGCGCAAAAAATTAGAGACCTTAATCAATATCAAGGATCTCAATGAAGCAGTGCTTTTTAATATGAGGAATGTTTATCAAAATTATAACTGCGCTGTGAATTTATCTGATAGAATGATCTATACCTACATGGGCGCTTTGAGACCGCAGCTTGGGAACGCATACTACTGTTCCGCAGGCCAAGTGTCTCCTTTGTTGAATGACCCGTATTATAAGACAATAGGAATTGGCACAAAGATTTTCCTTGGAGGCGGCGTGGGTTATGTAGCGTGGCAAGGTACTCAGCATTCCCCTACTGTAAAACGTAAAGATACGGGAATTCCACAGGCTCCTGCAGGTACGCTGGCTGTAATAGGAGATTTAAAACAAATGTCGCCTGATTATTTGGTTGGCACTACTTTTCAGGGTTATGGGGTTACTCTTACAGTTGGCATAGGAGTTCCTATACCTATATTAAATGAGGAGATTTGCAAGTTCACAGCAGTAAAGGATGAAGATATCTGGACCCAGATAATTGATTATAGCGAAGCATATCCGAATTGTATTCCAGGCAGTTTAGGTGAAGTAAACTACGCTCAGTTAAAGAGCGGGAAGATTACAGTGAAGGGCAAGGAAATTCCTGTTGGCGCGCTTTCTAGTTATTCTAAGGCAGTTGAGATAGCAGAAAAATTAAAGAGTTCGATAAAAAATGGAGAGTTTTTGCTGACAGAGCCAGTTGCTCCAATCCCTGGCGCAGAATCAGGGGTTAGCTTCAAGGCTTTAAAAGAAAGGCCGATAGAATAAAAGTCGAAAAGGTACAAAATTATATAAATTCTGTACCTTTTGTAACCCTAACTTTACAATTCGTGCCAGGCACTAATTGTAGAATTAGAGAAGATAAAAAAAGGGGAAGATTATGAAAGAGAAAGTTGAAAAGACGCTAGAAAAAATAAGGACATTTTTACAACAGGACGGGGGAGATATAGAGCTTATAGATGTGAAAGATGGCGTGGTGAAGGTTAAGCTTACAGGCGCCTGCGGATGCTGCCCGATGTCAAGCATGACACTAAAAAACGGGGTCGAAAGGGCTTTAAAAGAAGAGATTCCTGAAATCGTAAGAGTGGATGCCGTTTAAATTGCTTGACTGCTAAGGCAGGTTTGTAGATAATATATAGGGCTTGAGAATACAATGTTTGTATTTATATTGAACAAAGACGTTCTGCCTTTATCGGGCAGGACGTTTTTTTATGCGCGCAGGTAGGATATGAAAGCAATAATAGCATTGGAAGATGGGACAGTTTTTGATGGGATTTCTTTCGGGGCTTCTGGCGAAAAACTAGGCGAGATAGTTTTTAATACCAGCATGTCTGGCTACCAGGAAATAATGACAGACCCTTCCTATAAAGGCCAGATTGTTACAATGACCTATCCATTGATAGGTAATTACGGCATAAATAAAGAAGATATTGAATCATCCGGGCCAAAAGTAGAAGGCTTTGTCATAAAAGAAAGAAGTAAAATTACCAGTAACTGGCGTTCTGAAAAAAGTCTGGGCCAGTACCTGAAAGAAAATAATATTATTGGGATAGAAGGCGTTGATACAAGGTCACTTACATTGCACATAAGGACAAAAGGGGCGATGAAAGGGATTATTTCAACAATAGACCTAAATCCAAAAAGCCTTATTAAAAAGGCAAAAGATTCTCCTGGGCTTATTGGCAAAGATTTGGTGAAAGAAGTTACATGTAAAAAATCATATAAGGCAGAAACTGTTTTGGATAAAAATCCGAAATCCGAAATCCGAAATCCGAAATCGAAAAAAATTATTGCAATGGACTTTGGCATTAAATATAACATTTTGCGATGCCTAGCAGGCGTTGGATGTGATGTTACAGTAGTGCCGGGCACTGCAAAGGCAAAGGATATTTTAGCCCAGAACCCAGATGGCATTTTTCTATCAAATGGGCCTGGAGACCCTGCAGCGGTTACTTATGCGATCGAAGAGATTAAAAAACTTCTTGGCAAAAAGCCGATATTCGGGATTTGCCTTGGTCATCAGTTATTGGGCCTTGCGCTTGGAGGGAGGACGTTTAAATTAAAATTCGGGCATAGAGGAGCAAATCATCCTGTAAAAGATCTTAAGACCGGCAAAATAGAAATTACTTCGCAGAATCATGGTTTTTGCGTTGATATAAATTCTTTAAATAAAGACGATGTAGAATTGACACATATAAATTTAAATGACAATACTCTTGAGGGAATGGCCCATAAAAAATTACCTGTATTTTCTGTGCAATATCATCCGGAAGCTTCTCCAGGGCCGCATGATTCAAGGTATTTGTTCGAGAGATTTATGGAAATGATGAAATTGGAGAGGTCACGAATTCCTTAAACAATTTTGCCCCTGTTGCTTCGCTTTGCGAAGCAAAGCGACAGGGCAAAATTCAACGGCTATTTCATTCTATGCCAAAGCGAACTGACATACATAAGATTCTTATAATTGGCTCTGGTCCTATAATCATTGGCCAGGCATGCGAATTTGATTATTCAGGCACTCAGGCTTGTAAAGCTTTGAGAGAAGAAGGATTCAAGATAGTTCTTATAAATTCTAATCCCGCCACTATTATGACTGATCCTGAAACAGCAGATATTACCTATATAGAACCTATTACCCCGGAGGTCTGTGAAAAGATTATTGCTAAAGAAAAACCAGATGCGATTTTACCTACCTTAGGCGGGCAAACAGCGCTTAATACAGCCATGAAGCTTCAGGAAGCAGGAGTTTTTGATAAATACAATGTTAAAATGATAGGCGCTGATCATAATGCTATAAAAAAAGCAGAGAACAGAGAATGTTTTAAAAATGCAATGCTTAAGATAGGCTTGGATCTTCCAAAGAGCGAGATGGCTCATAATATAGAAGATGCTAAAAAGGCAATGAAAAGAATAGGATTGCCAGTAATTATAAGGCCTAGCTTTACTCTTGGCGGCACAGGAGGCGGGATTGTGCATACTGAAGAGGAATTTGAAAAGATAGCAACTTTAGGCCTTCAAAACAGCATGATAAGCGAGATTCTCATAGAAGAATCTATTGTAGGCTGGAAGGAATATGAATTAGAAGTGATGAGAGACGCCAAGGACAATGTTGTTATAGTTTGTTCGATAGAAAATCTAGATCCAATGGGCATACACACAGGGGACTCAATAACTGTTGCCCCGGCCCAAACTCTTACTGATAAAGAATATCAGAAGATGCGTAATGCAAGCTTGGCGGTTATCAGAGAAATAGGCGTTGAGACAGGTGGGTCAAATATACAGTTTGCAGTAAATCCAAGAGATGGGAGAATGGTTGTTATAGAAATGAATCCTAGGGTTTCCAGGAGTTCTGCTTTGGCAAGCAAGGCAACAGGATTTCCTATTGCAAAGATTGCAGCTAAACTTGCTGTTGGGTATACGCTTGATGAAATAAGAAATGATATTACAAAAGTTACCCCGGCATCATTCGAGCCTACCATAGATTACTGCGTGGTAAAAATCCCAAGGTTTACTTTTGAAAAATTTCCAGAGGCAAAAGATGTGCTTGGCATATCAATGAAATCAGTCGGCGAGACTATGGCGATAGGCAGGACATTTAAAGAGGCTTTGCAAAAAGGGTTAAGGGGCCTTGAGATAAGCCATGCAGGCCTTGACAATAAACAGTCTTACAAAAGTATTCCGGACGAAAAAATCAGACAGAGACTGGAAGAACCTAATGCCTCCAGGATCTTTTATGTTAAATATGCGTTGCAAAAGGGATATAGCGTAGAAAAAATACACGCGTTTACCGGAATAGACCCATGGTTTCTTGAAAATATAAAAGATATTGTTGATATGGAAAAACAGATTTTGAAGCAGAGGGCAGAGGGCAGAGGGCATGGCAAAATAAAAATAAATATAAAAAGAAAATTAAGAATAAAATCTGAAATATTGCTCAAGGCAAAGCAATATGGATTTAGCGATGCCCAAATCGCTGATCTGACAGGTTCTGATGAATTAACAGTGCGTAGTTACAGAAAACATCATTTCATAAAAGCTGTTTTCAGGCTGGTTGATACATGCGCCGGAGAGTTTGAGGCTTATACTCCTTATTATTACTCTACTTATGAAACAAAAGACGAAGTAAAGCTTTCAAAGAAGAAAAAGATTATAATTCTTGGAGGCGGACCGAACAGAATAGGCCAGGGCATAGAGTTTGATTATTGCTGCTGCCATGCTGCATTTGCTTTGAAAGAACTTGGGTATGAAACAATCATGGTTAATTCTAACCCTGAAACAGTTTCGACTGACTATGACACTTCTGATAAATTATATTTCGAGCCTCTTACTTTTGAAGACGTGATGAATATCGTAGACAAGGAAAAACCAGACGGGGTTATCGTCCAGTTTGGCGGCCAAACACCGCTTAACCTGGCAAGGAGGCTTGAAAAAGCAGGCGCTCCTATTATAGGCACAAGCGTAAAATCCATAGACATGGCAGAAGACAGAAAAAAGTTTTCCAGGCTTCTCAAAAAATTGAAAATCGCTCAGCCGGAAAGCGGCTCTACTACTTCAATAACAAAGGCTTTAAAGATTGCTAAAACTATAGGTTTTCCAGTACTTGTCAGGCCTTCTTATGTCCTGGGAGGCAGAGCTATGAAGATAGTTTATGAAGAAAATTCAATGCTTGAATTTATAAAAGAGGCAAAAGAAGTTTCAGGAAAACACCCGATTTTAATAGATAAGTTTTTAGAGGATGCTATTGAAGTGGATGTAGATGCAATCTCTGACGGTGAAATTACAGTAATCGGGGGGATAATGGAACACATAGAAGAGGCAGGAATACATTCAGGGGATTCCGCTTGTGTTTTACCGCCGCATACATTAAGCGATGATATTATAGAGACAATAAGAAAATATACGCACGCTATATCAAAGGGGTTGAAAGTCAAAGGTTTATTAAATATACAGTTTGCTATTAAACAGAACACAGTATATGTATTAGAAGTTAACCCAAGAGCATCCAGGACAGTACCTTTTGTAAGTAAAGCAATAGGCGTACCTATTGCCAAAATCGCAGCCAAAGTCATGGCTGGAAAAACTTTAAAAGAGCTTGGTTTTACTGAAGAAAAGAAGCCAACTCATATATCAGTAAAAGAGTCAGTTTTACCTTTCTCAAGATTTTCAGGAGTTGATATACTTCTGGGGCCTGAAATGAAATCAACTGGAGAAGTTATGGGCATTGATGATACTTTTGGAATGGCTTTTTATAAATCTCAGATAGCTGCAGGCCAGGCGCTGCCTAAAAAAGGCAAAGTGTTTATAAGCGTTAAAAATCAAGATAAGCGTAACATAGTTTTTATTGCTAAGAAACTTGAAGATATGGATTTTGAAATTCTTGCTACGAAAGGGACATATAAAGCCCTTCGCTCAAATAACATAAAAACTCAGTTGGTCGGCAAGATAGGAGAAGGCCGTAATGAAATATTGGATTATATCCGTAAAGGCCAGATACAGCTTGTAATCAATACCCCTTCAGGCGAGATAAGCCAGTCTGACTCAAAGCCTATCAGAAACGCTGCGGTCATGCATGGCATTCCTTGCATAACTACTATCTCAGGTGCTCAGGCAGCAGTAAACGGCATAGAAGCTACCATCAAGAGCGATTTCCATGTAAAATCCCTTCAGGAATATTTGCTATCTACTGCCGCCTAACTTTACAATTCGTGCCTGGCACTATTTGTAAAGTTAGGGAGTTGATATTGTAAAATAGTTTGCTGACTTTCATATTTGCTCATTGACAAAAAAGCAGAGCTTAGTAACCTTATGTTGTTAGAACCAACTAGCAACATAACCGGGTCACAAGACCCAGGGAGGTTACATGG